>Ga0193755_1000461_pt1 | contig 11728 bp, 4 predicted proteins | sample H1a2metaG_FD_144921 | JGI IMG/M metagenome (GOLD analysis project Ga0193755, IMG submission 144921) | Soil microbial communities from a riparian zone of the East river system, Colorado, United States - H1a2 | ecosystem: Environmental > Terrestrial > Soil > Riparian zone | place: USA: East River...
CTGACTACGGACTTCCTTCCTCACTTCCACAAATATTCGAACTGCAACGCGGCGCCGGGCGGCTGCAGCCTGTTGCCCGAGATGATTTCGCCGACGTCGGTTTTGGTCAGCAAGTCTAGTATCGACCCGCGGCGCGGCTTTGGAGGCGTCACAACCTGTGGCTCGCCTTTGATGTGCACAAGCTCGGCGGTCGCCTTCAACGCCGCGTCGTAATTTCCCAGCCCGTCGATGAGCTTCTCCTTGAGCGCTTCCTCGCCGGTGTAAACGCGCCCGTCCGCAAGCTCGGTGATTCGCTCGCGGGTGAGCCCGGCTTCCTTGCGCCCGTCGGCCACCGCGTTGACGAACTGCGCGAACATCTGGTTGATCAGGCCTTGAAGGTACGCCCGTTCTTTGGGTGTGATCTCGCGCGTGGGCGAGCCGACGTCTTTAAACTCGCCGCTCTTGATCACCTGGGGCTGCATCTGTGCCCACTTGAGCAAGTTCCCATAGTTCACCCACTCAGCTATCACGCCGATCGAGCCGGTGATCGTGCCGCGGTTGGCGATGATGTGGTCGGCGGCGCACGCGATGTAATAGCCACCGGAGGCCGCCACTGACCCCATCGAAACGACCACTTTCTTTTTCTTTTCCTCGCGAAGCCATTTGACCTGATCGCTGATCTCCTGCGAGGCCGCGACGCCGCCACCGGGACTGTCGATGCGTAACAGAATCGCTTTCACCCGTGAGTCGTCGGCGTACATCTTCAACTGTTCGTTGACGGTCTTCGAGTCAAAGATGACGCCTTCAACGTAGACGACCGCGATGCGATCACCTCCCAATCCCGTCCAGCCTCCGTCGCGTGAGAGCGCAAGCGCCGCAAGCAGGATGATGGCTACAAAGAAAACGAAGCCAAAGCCCGCGACGATCAGAACCGTGGTGAGATTGAAACGTTTCATAGTGCCTTTCTCCAAAAAACGATCAGCCACCAACGATCAGCTCTGCGCTCGGGCTGATCGGTGATGGCTGATGGCTTGATCGCTTCGAAACGCGATGGGCAGTTGGGCCGGATTACTCCTCGCCTTCGCTGCTTTCGGTCGTTCTCTGTAAGTTCTTGAACATGTCGCCGAGCGTCGCCATTCCTGAGCCCGTCTCATGATAATTGCGCTCTTCGGTCGGTTCGTCTTCCTTGCCGACCGCCCGCGCCGACAGCCCGATCTTTTTCTGCGAGGGATCGAGCTTGAGTATCTTGAAAGGAAGCACCTGCCCGACCTTGACCGCGTCTTCGGGCTTTTCGACTCGGTTGTCGCTCAACTCGGAGACGTGGCAGAGCCCTTCGATCCCCTCTTCGATTTCGACAAACGCGCCGAAGTTGGCGAATCGAACGACCTTGCCCTTGACGACGTTGCCCGGCCGGTGAGTCTCGAAGAATCGATCCCAGGCATTGGGCTCGAGATCCTTGATCGACAGGCTTAGCCGGCGCCCGTCCACGTCGATGTTGGTTATCACCGCATCGACTTGCTGACCCTTCTTGAGCACGTCCGACGGATGTTTGATCCGCTTCGTCCACGAGATGTCCGAGACATGCACGAGACCGTCGATCCCGTCCTCGATCTCGACGAACGCGCCGAAGTCGGTAAGCGAACGAACCTTACCGCTCACCCGCGAGCCGATGTGATAGCGAACCGGGAGGGTCTCCCACGGGTCCTGGGTGACTTGCTTGAGCCCGAGACTGATTCGCCTGCTGTTAGGATCGGCCTCGAGAACGACTGCTTCGACGTCCTGGCCAATCGCCAAGAGCTTCGACGGATGCTTCAAGCGCTTGGACCATGTCATCTCGGTCACGTGAACGAGTCCTTCGATGCCGGGCTCGATTTCGATGAACGCGCCGTAGTCCGTCAAGCTGACGATCTTGCCGCGAATGTGCATGCCGCGCGGAAAGCGTTCAGCAACGCTCTGCCACGGATCGGGCAGTAGCTGTTTGTAGCCTAGGGAGATTCTCTCTCGTTCGGGATCGAACTTCAGGACTTTGACTTGCAGAGTATCTCCGACCTTTATGATGTCGGTAGGCGACTGGATGCGGCCCCAGCTCATATCGATGATGTGAAGGAGTCCGTCGATCCCGCCCAGGTCGATAAACGCGCCGTAGTCGGTGATGTTCTTGACCGCGCCTTCAAGCACAACGCCTTCCTCAATGTTGGCGAGCGTCTCGGCCTTCTTCTTACCTGACGACTCTTCGAGGACGGCTTTGCGGGAGACGACGACGTTTCCGCGCTTGCGGTTGAGCTTGATCACCCGGACTTCTATTTCCTGGTTGATGAAACTCTCGAGGTTGCGCACGGGGCGAACGTCAATCTGTGAGCCAGGCAAGAAAGCGCCGATGCCTTCGACGTCGACTTTGAGTCCGCCCTTGATCCGTTCGACAACCCGGCCCTTTATGTTCTCGTGGGTCTGATGCGCGTGGCGAAGCCGGTCCCAAGACTGGACCTGCACTGCCGCCGCTCTCGACAACACGGCGTAGCCATCCTGGTTTTCGAGGCTCTTGATGAGCACATCGACCTGGTCGCCTCGGCTTACGATGAGGTTCCCCTGGCGGTCGACAAACTCTTCGCGGGCGACAACGCCTTCGGACTTGTATCCGATATCGACGAGCACAAATTGATCGGTGATGCCGACAACCAGCCCTCGAACGATTTCGCCTTCCTGTTTGGACGCGGCGCTTTCCTTCTCGTAGTTCTCCAGCATCGAGCTGAAGTCCTGAGCACCGCTTGCCTCCGAGTCGCTGGCTGGTTCAGCAGGCGGGCTGCTTGTCTCCAAGCCGCCGGCCGTTTCCGGGGCCGCGGGTTTTACCTCTGAGTCTCCGGCTGCTTCAGTTGCCGGGCTGCTCGCCACGGCAGCGTCAGGGTTGTGATCCGAAGTTTGAGATTGCTCGGAGCTATCAGCCGCAGCATCAGCTTTCGGGGCTGCGGGATCTTGGCCGGTGTTGTTATCGAGCGGGGTCGCCTCTTCCCTGGCGCCGTCGGCTGCCGCGCTCACACCGGACTGGTTTAGGTTCTCTGTCGCCATTAGATTGCTACGCCTCCTCAACTGCCGTATTGAACGTCATCGGATTTTATTTGACCGACCGATGTAGCTGTTTTTGCTTTGATAGTATGCTTCAACGGTCAGTATCGTTCAAGCCTTCTAAGCCTCGGACGATGGAACGAAGACTTCGCCGTCCCTACAGCTTTGAGCGGTCGCTTCTCCCGAAGACCGCATCGTGCTCGCTCTAACTTTTGAAAGACGAGCACGAACTTAGCTTAAGGTGTCGCTGATGCAACGGGACTCTCTTTCGGCAGAGAGAGCGCGGCAGGAATCTCGGCGCACGTGGCTGTCTATTCCTCGCTTCACTAAGCTCAAAGGCAAGGCTGAACTCTACACTCCGGGGTAGGGTGTGTCAAGCATTGCAAAGAATGCAAATCAACGCGAACGCGGCACATAAATACCTGCGTCGCGCGGCTTCCGAACGGGCGCAATACATCGGTGTCCGCACGTGTGTTGAGTCAGGAAAAGAGACGCCGGGCACTCGCCTTATTCGAACCCCATCTCAGTTATCCGGATTCTTTTTATCGTGGGTTTGCCGTATTCGATCCGCCCGGTTCCTTGTTTCCTCGGCGGCGGTCTTCCGATCCGTCCCATCAAGCAACTCGGAGTACGCGTCCAGGGTGTTCGCAAAATCAGGATGGTCGGGGTATCGCCTTCTCCTGAATGGCAAGCGCCTTCTTGAAAAGCGGTTCGGCCTCAGCATACTTGCCTTGACCGGCGTAGAGCTGCGCAAGGCCGTACAGTGTGCGGGCAAGACCAGGAGAAGAAGGCAGGGCCCGCTGAGCGTTTAACGCTATGTTGAAATACTTTTCAGCGTCGGCGTAGTTGCCGCTCTTGAAATAGCAAGACGCCAATATGGTTGCGCTGCTGGCCGTCTCCGGGTGTTTCTCCCCGAGCCCATTCTTCCTGATATGGTACGCATACGAAGAGACGGTAAAGGCCTCTGGATTGTTTTGGGCTTCGTAGAGCAGAGCCAGATTATCACTGTACTGAGCACCCAGAAGACGGGACGTAGTCTGCCAGACAATCGATGCAGATCGGCAGGCTGGCGGATGTCTTTTCTCAAACGCCTGCTGAAGAACAATCCACTTCAGGACAAGTGAGTGCAGCCTGCCTCTCTATCAAATGAGAACAGTTTCTATGCCCTCACTAACTAACGCGCCGTTGGATATTGAAAACCGCCACCCCTTCAACAAAAAATGACATGAGTACCCGGTTGCTTTTGAGCTTGCGACGAAATAGCCCCTAAGGTATACTCGCGACCTCACGTATCAAAAGGAGTTAAGCAGTGGCGGTCTATCTCTAGTCAAACTCTGGCAAGAACACCGAGCCAAAACCGTAAGTCAACCCCATTTGATTATTGAAGCAAGAGCCTTTTGAGTTATTATGCTATCGATTTCGCATTCAAAGCGCAGGGAGCCCCGAAGGCTACGGCCTCGCAAGTCAGTTTTCTGAGCGACAACATCCTTTGCAGCCCCGTCGGCTAATGTCAGCCCGAAGGTGAATCACTCGTTCAATCTCCCCCTATCACGGTCCGCAGACAGGCGTTTGAGACCGTGAGCATCGGAAGAATAGAGGTCCCCGTTCGCTATGCTCCGTGGGTGCTTCCTTACAACTGTCGCGCTGCTGCTTCTCATAACCTCTAGCGCGTTTGGCTCTGCTTTCGGGGGCCGCGCGGCGGATGACGCCGTGTATACGCTGGTGCTGGTCGATGCCAGCTCGAAGGCCGAGCTTGCCGACGCGCGCGACTTCATCGCTGCGCAGGGAGGCACAGTCGCCGTTGTCGTTCCGCCCCATGCAATACTCGGGTGGGTGTCAACTGAGGTCGCCGCGCGGATTCTTGGCAAGCACGGTATAAAATCGATTCACCGCACGGTCGTCGATCAGCGCTCAGCCGGCTTTACCGACCGCGAGACGCAGACCGCAATTGGTCTGTTTAACGATATCGTTTCGGGACGGCGCGCTCGACAGGTGAAGCGAGAATCAAAGAAGCTCGCGGGTCCTGGAAGCGCGCGACCCGGCCTGACCGATTGCGCTCAACCGCATCCCTCCATCAGCAAGGACGAATTCATCCGAAACCTGCGATTGATGGGCGCGGAAGATTCAGTCAGCGGAATTCAGTCCACGGTCACACCTCAGTACCTATCCAACAGCGATGTTATGGACGGAACGGTTGCGGTAGGCGTCTTCCTTATCGAGAGTACGGGTGAGATCGACCCTAACACCTACACCTGGAGCCAGGCCGATCAGAATAGCGCTATTTCGCAAGTCATCGAAGGCCTGAACTGGTGGGTCGAACAATCCAGAGCGTTTAACCTCCAGCGCCCGCTTCAGTTCACGGTCGTGCCTTTCCTCGCTACGAATCCAGCCTGCCAGCAGCCCTACGAACCAGTCTTGCATCCCGGCCGAGACGCGAATCTCTGGATAGATCGAATCATGAGCAACGTTGGAGCGACGTCGGGCAATACGTTCGAGAAGGTCGCGGCTTTCGATCAACGGCTGAGAGATCAGAATCATACAAACTGGGCGTACTCGATGTTTATCGCCTACAACCCTCCGCCCGCGCCCACTGCTTTCACCGATGGGCGAGCGTCGTGGGCTTACATCGGCGGGCCGCACACCAACATGCTGTTTCGGAGTTTCGGTTGGCCGCTCTCGCGGATCGCTACTCACGAAACCGGCCACATTTTTTACGCGTGCGACGAGTACTTTCAGCCGGGATACCAAACCTGCAGCTGCACGTGCGCGCCTGAAGTAAGACCCGAAGCGCTCAATGGCAATTGCCAGGACGCGGCGTGCGGTCATAGCTCCACCGAGTGCATGATGCGGCTGAACGAATTTGCGCTTTGCCCGTTCACCGTAGCGCAGATCGGATGGACCGCCGCGGTGCCGAGGCCTGCGCCGACTGCGCCGGCTGGTTTGGTCGCAACCGGATCGTCGCCCTCGCAGGTGAACTTGATCTGGCAAGATACCTCGGGCGTCGAGGACGGATTCCAGATCGAGCGGCGCGGCGGAACGAGCGCCGACTTCAGCCAGGTTGGTGTTGTTAGCGGAAACGCGACAGCCTTCATCGACCCCGGCGTGTTCCCAAACACCGCTTATGCTTATAGGGTGCGCGCGTTCAACAGCACCGGCAACTCGTCTTACTCGAACGAAGCCGCCGTCGTGACGCCGTCATCCGCTTCCGCGCTTTCAATCGCGACGACAAGCCTGTCGGACGCAACGGTGGGCGTCAGCTACAGCCGAACATTGGTTGCGAGCGGCGGCCGGCCGGACTACGCGTGGCTGGTCGAAAGCGGCGCGCTGCCGGCGGGACTATCGATGTCGCAGTCTGGAACGATCTCTGGCACGCCCTCCACGGCAGGCACGAGTAACTTCTCCTTGCGAGTGACCGACGCTAACGGCGGCTCAGCGGCCAGGGCGCTGACCCTCATAGTCAGGCCGGCCGCGCCTTTGAGCATCACGACCTCTCAGCTTCCCAAAGCTTCGGTCGGCGCAACGTACAGCCAGAACCTGGGCGCTTCAGGAGGTCAAACTCCTTACACCTGGTCGATCCAGTCGGGGAATCTGCCTGAGGGCTTGACGCTCAACCAAAGCGGAGTGGTTTCAGGAACACCCGAGCGGGCAGGCTCGTCGAGCTTCGTATTGAAACTGACCGACGCAACCGGCTCGAGCGTTTCCGCCACCCTCTCGATCATCATCAACCCGTCCGCTTTATTCCTCAGCCTGGACACATCGTCGCTGCCCGACGCAGTAGTCGGCCAGAACTACTCTCAAACACTCAAAGCGGAGGGCGGCGATCCGCCTTATCGATGGGAGATTATTAGCGGGAGGCTGCCGGATGGCTTGCAGCTATCCAACGCCGGCGTCCTCTCCGGGAAGCCCACGACGCCCGGGGAGGTCCAGTTCGACGTTCGCGTCTCCGATCAAAGCGGGCTGTCAGTGACCAGGCCGCTGTCGCTCGACGTCGACCCGCCGCCACAGTTCACCATACTTAGTCCGAGCCTGCTTCCTATGGGCGCTCTGGGCCTTCCGTATCGATTCGAGCTCAAGGCGACGGCCGGAACCGCTCCGTACGAATGGGTCAAGAAGAAGAAGAAGAAGAAATTCGGAGTCTTACCCGACGGCGTCTTGCTTTCATCCGACGGAGTTCTGTCGGGGACGCCAACCGCTCAAGGCACTTTTGATTTCACGTTGCGTGCGTTCGACGCTACCGGCAAGCTCGCATCCAGTTCGTTCACGATTGAAGTCGGTCCGCCGCCTCCGCCGCTGGCGATAAGAACCGAGACGCTGCCGCAAGCGTTGCAGGGCCTTCCCTATACCGCGTCGCTCGAGGCGTTCGGGGGACTCGGACCTTACACCTGGGTGGTCGAAACCGGCGCTCTGCCCGCCGGGTTGACGCTGAGTGCTCAAGGCGTTATCTCGGGACAGGCGACCTCGGCAGGCGTTGGATCTTTCAACGTTCGAGTCAGAGATTCGCTTGGTACTTCGACCGTGAAGGACTTCTTCATAACGGTCAATGTTCCGCCTCCTCCGCTGGTGATCCTGACGGTGTCGTTGCCCGAGACTTCAGCCGAGAGATTCTACTCGCAGACGCTGTCTGCCGGCGGCGGCGTGCCGCCTTATTCCTGGACGATTGCAAGCGGGAGCCTTGCGTCCGGATTGAATCTTTCGGCGGGCGGGACAATTTCCGGCACACCCGCTTCACCCGGCACCAGCGTCTTCGTTGTGCGTTTGACGGATTCTGCGCAGCAGTCAGTCACTCGAACCCTGGCCATCACCGTAAAGCCGGCCGACAAGTTGGCGCCGTTCGGGACGCTCGAGACTCCCGACTACCGCGCCACGCTGAACAACACGGCAACCGGATCCGGGTGGGCACTGGATAATGTCGCCGTGACGACAGTGGAAGTCCTGATCGACAATCAGAAGATCACCGAAGCGATTTACGGTCTAAGCCGCCCCGACATTGCCATCGTGTGGGGCAGCTTCCCGAATGCCGGGCGCTCGGGATTCAACTTCAGCATCGACACAACCAGGTTCAGCAACGGCGAACACTCGCTTGTTGTTCGAGTGCTGGACGCGGCAGGCAATGCGACGTTGATCGGAGCGCGTCCTGTCATCTTCCAGAATCAAGTGCTCAGTGTCCAAACCCCGAACCTGACGCGTGGCACGAAAGGCCAGCCGTACAGCATGCAACTGGATGCGGCTAACGGACACCCGCCTTATACCTGGTCGATAATCTCAGGCTCACTGGCGCCGGGGCTCTCGCTAAACGTGGCGGGCTTGATCTCGGGTACGCCGACTGCGTTCGGCAACTTCTCGATTGGCGTGCGAGTCACCGATTCAACCGGCGTTTTTGCGGTCGCCAGCTTCTTGCTTACCATCCTGCCCGATATCCCGCCGCTCAGGGTCATTAGCCAGGGTGCCCAGGCTCAGGGGAGCACAGGAGTCGACTACTCTCAGCAGCTATTCTTCACAGGCGGCGTGCCGCCCGTCGTCTGGAGCATGGCAACCGGCTCGCTGCCGGCAGGACTGACATTGGGCGGCGCGAGCGGCGTGATATCCGGCAGTCCGACAAACGTCGGGACATTCAACTTCACAGTTCAAGTGACGGACTCCACCCAGACGACCGCTGCTTCGAGCGCGTTGTCCATCACGGTAGTGCCCGGACCGCTGGTCATCTTGACTACCGGAGACCTGACCAAAGCAACTTCGGGCGCTGCGTACTCATTCGTCCTGCAAAAGAAGGGAGGAGCGCCGCCCTACACCTGGGCGCTCGCGAGCGGAGCTTTGCCGACCGGGCTGTCGCTCAACGCCTCTACCGGTGCGATCAGCGGCACACCAACTCAGGACGGCACCTTCACCTTCACTGTTAGGTTGACCGATTCACAGCCTCAAAGCGTCACGTCGGGGACTTTGAGGATCATCGTTGATCCGGCGCCATTGGTGATCACAAGCGCCGGGGATCTGACGGCGGGCAGGATTAACGTCGACTACTCATTTCAGCTTTTGTTCACGGGCGGCAGAGCGCCCTTCACCTGGGCGGTTGCAAGCGGCGCGCTTCCCACCGGCTTGACCTTGAACACCGCGACCGGTGTGATTTCGGGCAAGCCGACTGCGACAGGCACATTCACATTCACAGTTAGTTTAACCGATGGCCAACCGGTCACGGCGCAATCACAACCACTAAGAATAACGATTACGCCGTGAGTCCGGCGGGGGAAAGCTACTGGCTCTTGCCGGTGAAGCCGGCCAGCATCACCGCGATTGCGTCCAGGTCTTCGCGAGGTTGGGGGATCGGCGTTTTCGGGGCCGACGAAGGATCGCGCAGGGCTGCACTGCGTTCTACGTTGTAATAGTTGTTGAGCATAATCGAGAAGGCCAGGCGCTCGCCTGACGCAGTCGTGACGTAACCCGACATCGTAAAAACATATCGAAGGCTTCCGGTCTTCGCGCGAACATTCCCGGCCGCTGCCGTTCCTTTCATTCGCTTCTCCAATGTTCCGTCAACGCCCGCGATGGGAAGCGCATTTCGATAAGCTTCAAACAAGCGATGCCGGCTCATAAAAGCGAGAAGCGCCACAGTCGCATTGGGAGTAATCACATCGCGGCGGCTTAAGCCCGAGCCCTCTTCCAGCAACACATCGCCTTCCTTCACTCCGGCTTGCGCGAGAAAGTCTTGCATCGACTCGACGCCGATTTCTTCGGTGGTAGGCGGGAGTTCGATTGTTGAAGGGGACGCGGAGGCCCGCAGCGGCGCCGTCGCTCCTCTGCTGCTCGCCTGCCCATCTGTCCCACCGCTCTCTTTCGCAATACTGCCGCGCCGGCGTGTCGCCGCGTCTCCCCTGGCTTCATCGGTGGCCCTGGCGGCCGAAGCTCCCACTTGCAAAAGCAGCAACTGCGCCCACAGGTTTTGTGAAGGCTTAAGCGTCTCGCGAATCACGTCCTTGAGCGGCATCGACTCGACGAAAGCGATCTCGACTAACTTGCTCAGATCGAGCGGCGTCACCTCGCGGAACTTGCTGTCGATCGTGCGCGTGCGGCCCGCCACTATGATCCCTTGCTTCGCCAGCGCTTCCCTGAGCATGCTCACGAACAAGCCCGCCGGGTTGTGAACCGCATACGAACCGGTGAAGCCCGCGCCGTCGATTGCTGCGCGTCCCGACACATAGATGATGTTCTCACCGACTGGACGATAGACCGAAATACGAGTCTCTGCCCCCTTCGCGACCGTTTGTGTGCGATTGATGATCGTCACCAGCGAGGTCTGCGGCCCCTTGGTGATAGGGCACGGCAAACCCACTCGCTCGGCGGGCTTCACGAAAAGGTCTATCGCGTTGTCGTTCACCGTGAGCGCCGACGCTTCGGCGCCGTAGTAGGCTTGAAGATCGTCCCACTCCCAGCCCGACCCGAAAGGTGGACCGGTGAAGTAGCTCTCATCGCCGACCAGATCGCCTTCAATTCGCCTCACTCCGGCGCTAACGATCTGCGCGATCAATGGACCGAGCGGCTTCCAGTAATCACCGTCGTTCAAACGCGCCGCCATCGTCGGATCACCGCGTCCGTAGACAATCAAATCCCCCTTCAGGGTCCCGTTTGCGTCGGGTCTCGATGTCGAGTACAGCGAAGTCTTGATTCGCAACTCGGCTCCGAGCCTGTCCAGAGCGAGCGCAGCAGTGAAGAGCTTGGCGTTGGAAGCGGGACTGAAGTACTTCTGAGGATTGTGCTCGAAGACAGTCTTGCCGGAGTCGAGCGAAACGATCTTGATGCCCCAGGCCGCCGCCGCAAATCTCGGTTGACCGATGTGAGCCGCGATTCGCGCGCGAAGTGAATCGAGCGTCTCCGGTGGGAAGGCGCTTTGTTGAACGGAGGGCGCCGCGCGTTCTTGAGAGGAGGCCGCACGCGATGGCTGCTGACTCAACGACGCGCCCACGAAGGCAATCAGTACGACGCATCCAGAGACAACGCGATGCAGTGAATTATTGTTCATTGCTGAAGTTGCTACCGTCTTTGAGAAGTTACAACCGAAGAGACCTAAACGCAACTTATCAGGGAAACGTGTAGAGTCTCAATTCGAGAGTCTTCTCCGTGCTGTCTTTGTGTCTCCGTGTCTCCGTGGTTAGATAACCTTGAAACGTGCTAACCACAGAGACAGCACGGAGAATTAAAATTTGGACACTAAGTCACGAGACTATCAGCCGATCCAACGGTAATCTCATTTTGAATTAGCAAAGCTTCGCGAACCTATCTCGACAGCCTGAGCCTCGTCGTCGGGTCACCAAGCAGTATCCAGGTTCGGCGCACATCGATGTTGAGCGCCGTTGCCCTTGCCCTTGAAACCGCTTCGCCGAGCGTCAACGAGCCATTCTCGTCAAACAGCCGTTGAAACAACTCGATGTCCATCACGGCTTGATCGCCTGGCGCGGTCATGCCTGATGACGCCCAAACCGCTATGGCCCCTCCATTCGCCGCCTTCATCAAAGACTCGCTCAAGCTGTCGAATTGAGCATCATGGAAGTATCCGTTCAAGCAGGTCATCATGACGAACAGCGACAGGTTGCTTGCATTGCTCAACGATCTGGCATCATCTGACGTGAGAAGTCCGTCCCGCCAGGCGCCAGCATTTCCATGCCCGTTATAGTTGACTACTTGCGGTCCATGATTGAGA
>Ga0193755_1000462_pt1 | contig 11723 bp, 8 predicted proteins | sample H1a2metaG_FD_144921 | JGI IMG/M metagenome (GOLD analysis project Ga0193755, IMG submission 144921) | Soil microbial communities from a riparian zone of the East river system, Colorado, United States - H1a2 | ecosystem: Environmental > Terrestrial > Soil > Riparian zone | place: USA: East River...
GGCCCGCCGGCGCGCGGCTGGGTGACGAGTGCCGAATCCACGAGTCCTTCCATCGTTTGAGCGATCCGCGTGCGCTTGGAGATGTCGTTGATCGAGTATTGGACCATGCCGTCGCGGACCCCTTTGCGGATCGCGTTGCGGACGGCGCTGTGGATCTGGTTCTCGTCGCCGATCTCCGTGTAAATCCGTGCCGCCTGCTGCGGATCGATCTGCCAGCGGATGCCTACATCCACCGTCATCCCCATCTGTTCACTGGAGAGCGCCGCGATCTCTTCGACCTGGTCCCCGGTGAACGGATACTGCTCCTCGCGCGTGGTGTAGTGCTCGACCGACGACCATGGCGTCACGATCCGAATTCGGGAAGCAGCGGCGTCGGGTCGACGGTGCCGAACGCGTGCCGCACGCCGACTTCGCCGGCATTGATGACGACTGTCGTCGATCCGAGCACGGTGACGACGCCGATCACCAACGCGACATAACTGAGAATGCGCAGCGTGCCGCTGATCGGCCGGCCGGCCGTACTCTCACCGCGGACCGTGGCAGCGCCGAGGCGAAGGAAGAAGGCGACCGCGAGGAGTACAAGACCAAAGACGAGCGTGCCCATGGCGACTCCGGAATGTGAAGGAGATGAGGACTACGTGAACAGGTTGGGTCCTGTTCCAGGGCCCGCGGGGCCTTTGCCGAACGGCGGTTTCGGCTCCGTCCGCGCCCGCACGTACCCGAGCTCTTCGCTGCGTGCGATGCGCTTCTCGGCGACGAGCCCTTCGAGTATGAGCTCGCAGGCCGACACGACCGTGGCGGGATCCTTCTTTGCGGCAAGCCCGACCTGATCGATCAGGTCGAGCAGACCGGGGACGACGGTGAAGCCCTTCAGGAGCGCCTCGGAACGCTCGTCCGGCGTGATCTTGAGCGCGCCACCTTCATCGAACCAGTGGACGATGTCGTCGACGTTGGCGCCGCCGACCCGGCCCTCGAAGGTGCGACCGGCCGCGCGGCGGATCAGGTCCTTCGCGATCGTCTCGGAGCCCTGCAGCTCGCCTTCATACTCGAGCTCGAGCTTGCCGGTGATGGCCGGCAGCGCCGCGTACACGTCGGAAATGCGCGGCACGACCGTCTTTTCTTTCGTGATGATGGTGCGCCGCTCCGCGTTCGAGAGCACGTTGTCCAGCACGCTGATCGGCAGGCGCTGCGACACCCCGCTGCGCCGGTCTACCCGCTTGTCTTCGCGCGCCTCGAATGCGATCCGCTCGATCAGCTCGGCCATGAAGTCGGGGACGCGAATCGATCGCGGACCGCCGTTGCGATCCACCCATGCTTCCTGCTGCGTGATTGCCGTTCCCAGCTCGACGGTGAGCGGGTAGTGCGTCGTGATCTCGGATCCGATCCGGTCTTTGAGCGGCGTGATGATCTTGCCGCGCGCCGTGTAGTCTTCGGGATTCGCGGTAAAGACGAGCGCGACGTCCAGGTTCAGGCGAACCGGATAGCCTTTGATCTGGACGTCACCTTCCTGCATGATGTTGAAGAGCCCCACCTGAATCTTGCCCGCGAGGTCCGGCAGCTCGTTGATCGCGAAGATGCCGCGATTGGCCCGCGGCAGCAGGCCGAAATGCATCGTCAGCTCGTCGGACAACAGGTGCCCGCCGCGCGCCGCCTTGATCGGATCGACGTCGCCGATGATGTCGGCAATCGTGACGTCCGGCGTGGCGAGCTTCTCGACGAAGCGCACCTCGCGCGGCAGCCACGCGATCGGCGTGTCGTCGCCGTGCTCGGCGATGAGCTCACGCCCGTACTTGGAGATCGGTTCGAACGGATCGTCGTTGACTTCGCTGCCCGCGATGATCGGGATCTCCTCATCGAGCAGCGTGACGAGCTGGCGCAGGATGCGGCTCTTCGCCTGCCCGCGAAGGCCCAGCAGAATGAAATTGTGGCGCGAGAGAATCGCGTTGACGAGCTGCGGCAGGACGGTCTCTTCGTATCCCACGATGCCGGGGAACAGCGGCGAGCCGTTCTCGAGCAGACAGGTCAGGTTCTCCCGCATTTCGTCTTTTACGGTACGCTGGCGCCGGGCCGGGCTGGCCCACTCCGTGCGCTTCAGCTCACCGAGTGTCGTCGCTTGTGTCATGGGTTCGACATTAAACCATTCAACCCGTGCTCTGCAACCCTTGCGCGATCCCCCGCACGGTCGCCAGCAGCGCCCGGAACACGTCGTTGGCCGGCCGGCCGGCGGTGCGCCACCGTTCCAGCAGATCGATCTGTAACAAACTCATCGGGTCGACATACGGATTCCGTAACAGGATCGACCGCTGCAGCGCCGGGTCGGAGTCGAGCAGCGCGTTCTCGTGCTTCAACGCGAGCACGTTGGCGACCGTGCGATCGAATTCCGCCCGAATCAGCGGGAAGTAACGGTCGCCAAGGTCGCCGGCGAGACGCGCGTAGCGCGCCGCGATCGCGAAATCCGCCGTGCCAAGCACCATCTCGACGTCGTCGATCAGCGCCCGGAGGAAGGGCCAATCCCGGATCATGTCGTCCAATGCCGCAACGCCGTACCGCTCCCGCGCGTGGTCGAGCGCGGTCCCCAGGCCATACCAGCCCGGCAGCAGATGGCGGCTCTGCGTCCAGGCGAAGACCCACGGGATGGCGCGCAGCGCCTCGATCTCGCCCGGGTGTTGGTCGGTGAAACGAGTAGCCGGGCGGCTGCCGATTTCCATGCGTTGGATAACGTCGATGGGCGTCGCCCGCCGGAAGTACTCGACGAACTGCGGGTCTTCGTACACGAGCGCGCGATACGCCGCGCGGCTGTCCTGTCCGATCGCGTCCATGATGGCGGTCCAGGTCGGCTCACGCGCGTCGACCGGGCGGGGCAGGGCGGTCGCCAGTGCCACGGCGCTCACCGTCTGCTCGAGCGTACGCAAGGCGATGCCGCGCAGCCCGTACTTCGCATTGATGGCCTCGCCCTGTTCGGTCATACGGAGGCGGCCCCGGATCGAGCGGGGCGGCGCGCTCAGAATCGCGCTCGTGATCTTGCCGCCGCCGCGGCTGACCGTCCCGCCCCGCCCGTGAAAGAAGGTCAGGTCGACACCGGCTCGCTCAATCGTCTCGACGAGCGCCGCCTGCGCCAGATACAGCGCCCAGCGCGCCGCGCCGATCCCCGCGTCTTTGTTACTGTCGGAGTATCCGATCATCACCATCTGGTGCATCCCACGCTCGGCGAGGTGGGCCCGGTAGTAGGGCTCCGCGAGCAGGTCACGCATGACGGCGGGCGAGCCCTCGAGATCGGTCACCGTTTCGAACAGGGGCGCGACGTCCAGTGGCACGTGGCTTCCGGCTGCTAGCCCGCCCCAGCTGGCGAGGACCAGGACGGTGAGGACATCATCGGCGCCCTGCGCCATGCTGATGATGTAGGGTCCGACCGCGTCCGGCCCGTAGCGCGTGCGGCAGTCGGCGATCGCCTTGAAGACCTCCAGCGTTCGCGCGGCCTCGGCGTCAGGTGATCCCGGCGGCGTCTCTCCCCGCTCGAGCACCGAACGCAATCGCGCGAGACGGTCGGCTGCGGGGCGTGCAGGCCACGTTGGGTCGCCGAGCAGGGTCCCGACCACGGCGCGATGGACATGCGAATGCTGCCGCACGTCGATCGTGGCCAGGTGGAAGCCGAACGTCTCGACGCGTCGCAGCAGCCGCAGCACGCCGAACAGTCCGGCGTGCTCGCCGCGGTACGCGCGCAGGCTCGAGATGACCACGCCCAGATCATGCTCGAGCTCGGCGGCGGAAGTGTAGCCAGCCCCGGCCGGGTCATCGCGCCGCGTCGCCACCAGGCGCGCCGCCATCAGGCCGAACAGCACGCGGTACGGCATGTCGTGATAGCGGGTGGGAATCGCGGCCAGCGCCTTGGGGAACTGTGCACCATATGTCGCGATGCGCTCGCGCACGCCGTCGCTCACACCCGTGAGGGCTCCCGATTGCGACAGCCGGCGCGACAGCTCCCTCGCCTCTCGGGCGTAGCGCTCGAGCACCAGCTCACGTTGGCGCGCGAGCCCGGCGCGCAGCGTCTCGGCGCCGACGTTGGGATTGCCGTCCATGTCGCCGCCAACCCAGGAGCCGAAGCGCAGCACACGCCCCCCCCCGGCAGGCACTTCGATGTCGTAGGCGCTGCGCACCGCCTGCTCGAATTCCTCGTAGAACGGCGGCACGATGCGGTAGACGACATCCGTCAGATAGAAGAGCACGTTCTCCAGCTCGTCCATCACCGTGGGCCGCGCGGAAGGCTGGGGATCGGTCTGCCATGTGGCGGTGACCTCCTCGCGGATCCGCGCCAACGCGGCGCGCTCTTCATCGGGCGTGCGGGACGGATCGAGCCGCTCGACGAGCAGCCGGCCGATCACCTGCTCCTTTTCGAGCAAGGTGCGCCGGGTCGCTTCGGTGGGATGCGCGGTGAAGACCGGCTCGATCCGCAGCCGTTGGAGTAGCGTCGCGGTCTGGGGCGGCGTGACGCTACTCGCGGTCAGCCGGCGGGCCATGTCGGCGAGACTGCCCTCCTGCGGATCGCTCGCGCTGCGCAGATAGTCGCGGCGGCGCCGGATGCGGTGAATCCGCTCGGCGAGATTGACGACTTCGAAGTAGGTGGCAAACGCGCGGACCAACGTCTCGGCATCGCGCGGCGGCAGGCCGCGGAGCAGCGCGTGCAGCTCGTCGTCGGCCCCGGCGATCGCGGCGCGCCGCGCGCGCTCCACGAGCTGGAAGAAGGCATCGCCACACTGCTCGCGCAGCACGTCGCCGACGAGTGCGCCGAGCGTGCGGACGTCGTCACGCAATTGCGCGTCTTTCGGAGCGAACTCGACATCGCGGCGCCTGCCGCTCAGGAGCTCCCCCCTCCCCCCCCTCCCTCAGCCGGTGTAAAGAGCCGAGCTGCCGCGATCCCCCATGCCGGGAGATCGACCGACGCCCGGCCATCACCGCTTACTGCAATCGTATCGCCGTTCTGCTCGACGAGCGTCGTGTGACGGGCGAGCTTGAACGCGTACCCCGCGGGCCAGATGCCGACGGTGTGCGCCTGTCCGGCGACATCGAGCAGTTTCACGATGATGCCTTCACCGTCGTCCGCAGGCTTCGCGCCGACCACCATCACACGCTTGTCAGCGTAGAACAGCGCGCGGTCCTTTGCGATCAGGGGACCGGGCGTGTCGTTCGTGTACGATGGGCTGACGTACAGCGGCTCACACGCGGCCCAGCCGCGGCGCACCGGTTCCGCCGCATCGCCGGGCGCGAGCAGCGAGATCCTGAAGCGGAACGTGCAGGCGCCACCCTGTGACGCCGCGTAGTTCGTGTGCCAGTAGTTGTTCATCGCGTAGGCGAAGAGCGTGCCGTCGGGAACGATCGTGCGGCGCCACGCTCCACGGAACAGATCATTGAGCGTGAAGAGCGGCGTGTCCGGACCGCTCCACAGCACGCCGTCGGTGGCCTCGTGCAGCCAGACCCAATGTGCGTGACAGTACCAGTCGCGGCAGCTGCCGGGTTGCTGATCCTTGTCGACCGCCATTCTGCCGAGCGGGACTTCGACATCGACGGCGGGCTTGAGGAACGCGAAGGGAAACGCGACGTACAGCGCCTCTTTCGCGAGCGTCGCGGTCTTGACGATGCGATTCTCGATGTCGACCCAGGGCAGCTCATCATAGAGCGTCACGATCGAGGTGATGGCGGGGAAACCGTCGAGGGCACGCTCGACCACGAGCCGCACGCCGATGCCGGGGAGGCGTTCACGGCGGCACCGCACGAACTTAGCCTGGGTCAGCTGGAGCTGAGCGGGATTCTTCAGCTCGTCGCGATTGCCCGAAGTCCACAGCGCGCTGTGCTCGCCGCCGCGCGCGTAGACGAGCTGGTTCAGACCGGACCAATCCGCCGGTTTCACACGCTCTTTCCCGTCGGGACCGGTCAGCGAGCGAATCGCCCCCGTCGCGGGATCGAGCTGGACCGTAAAGCCTCCCGCTTTGGCATCGAGCGCCTCGCCGTCGGCGGCGGGGGGGCGGGCGCCCTGGTCCGACTCGGTGAGCGCGAGGTAGCCGAGCGGGGGGACTTCGCGGAACAGGACGAGCGCGTCGCCATCGTCGAGATCCACGGACGCGAGCTCGCGGCCGTCGTAGCTGAGCGATTTGCCGGCGCCGCCCGGTACGCGTGCGACGTCGGTGCGCTCCCAGGCGCCCGCATTGAAGACGAGGCGTCCCCGGCCGGTGCGCGAAGCCCGGCCGAGGCGCAGCAGGCCATCGCTGAGGTACTCACGCGCCGCGGCGGCGCTCGAGTCGATGAAGCGCTTCTTGTACGCCCACTGCGCGACCGTCTGGCGCGATGTCGGGGCGCTTACGCTTTCGTCGGCGCCCCAGGTGTGTTCACCGAACAGCAGGAGATCCCGCCACATCGCGGCGCGGGCATCGGCGCGGCTGCGGCGGCGCAGCGGTGCATCATCGTCCCGCGGCTCGATCCGGTCATCCCACAGCGCCACGATTTCGGATGCGCGGGCCGCGAGCTGGGCGGACCGGAATGCCGCCAGCTCCGCCGCCGTGGAGGCTGCGCCGTCCTCCCAGTAGAGGCCGGTATCGCCGCGCCGCACGGGAATCTTGGTGCCGTAGCGGCGCTCGACGTCACGGAAGAAGTCCTCCGGGCGGCCCGTGATGATGCGGGGCCACGTGAACCGGCGGCCGAACTCCTGGACGTTGGCGACGATCGCTTCCTTCATAGGAGCGTTGTCCTGCGAGTCGGCACCGTATAGCAGCGCGGTGTCATACGGCCAATTCTGGGCCAGAAATGCTGGCTGATTGAGGAGCCAGTCCGACAGGCGGTGGCCCATTTCGTCGGGCCCGACATCGAAGCCGAAGCGCGTGCCGTCCCCGTAGTGGTGCGCGCGCCAATGGAGGACGCGGCTGCCGTCGGGTCCCTCCCAGTAATAGAGCTGCGGGTAGGCAGTGCCCCCCCCTTCGGTGCCCCCCCCGGACGCCGGCAGCAGCGGCACGGCGCGCTCGGGGTTCGGACCGCTGGCCAGGTATTTCACGCCGCTCGCGGCGAGCAGCATCGGGAACGTCAGCGGTTGCCCGGGGACGTCAGTGATCTGCGCGGAGGCGAACGTCAGACCGCGCTCGCGCGCGAGCTTGCCCGCGGGCCACACGAGCCGGGCGAAGGTCTCGTGATCGAGAAGGCCGGTGAGCATGTTCGCAAACAGCGCCTGCCATCCGATCTTGCCGCTCGAGATCGCCTGTACCAGCGCGTCGCCCGCTTCCGGGGAGCGGTTCTCGAGGTACGACAGCACCTGCAGCGCGCATTCGGCGGTAAAGTGAAAATCGCGATGCGTCGTGGTCCACGCGAGCGCCGCGTCGAGATTCTTGCGATGGATCTCGAGCGCGCGCTCCTGCAGGTCGGTGTAGCCGACGTCGGTGTGGATCGACGGGAGCCAGTAGAGGGTCCAACGTTTCGCTGGTGTGAGGCGCAGCCGGCGCCGCGCCGCGCGATCGCGTCCGACCTCGACGTCGATCTGGAAATCGGATGGCTCCGAGAGCGGGACCCAGACTTCACCGCTCAACGCGACGCCCTGCGGCGTCGGCAACAGCCCCGCCGTGCCGACGAGCGCGCCGCGCCGGTCCGTCACACGCGCGCGTGCGGCGGGCGCGCTGAGTCCGGACACGGTGATGCGGACGAGATTCTTGCGTCCCTCGGGCTGCTGGAAGAGCGCGGTGGGGCGCACGTCGATGACCGGCTGCTGCGTCGCGCGCCGTGCGAGTGTCAGCGATCCGGCGAGGGAGGAGACCAAGCCGAGAAATGTGCGGCGATCAGAAGGCAGCATGATTCCTATAACTTAGCGCAGCTTGACTGCACAGGTCGCCTATGTACGTTTCGCCGTCGTTCAAGACCCCCGAACCTAAACAGGAGCTAGCATGAAGCGCATCGCATTGGCTGTGGCGGTCGTCGTCATGGCGGCAGGAGCCTGCAAGAAGGCGCAGAACAGCAACGCGATGGACACCATGCGTGCTGACTCGATGAAAATGGCGGATTCGATGAAGATGATGGCGCCGGCCGACACGACCAAGAAGGCTGCCGACACCACTCACCGCGCCACGACCACCACCACCACCACCACCACCACCACCACCACGCACCCCCCGGCGCCGGCAACGAAGCGCCCGTAGCAACGCGCTGCCGTTGGAAGGACTCAAGCCCGGGCGCCGCCCGGGCTTTTTATTTCCCTCACCGACTGCGCGATCGCGGTGCGCGTGTCGAATGGCGGTATCCACCCCAGGCCGTTCCGGATCCGCTCGACGGAGTAGGGGTTCTCTCCGAGAATGAACGACATCGCCGAATTCCCGAGGGCGGTGTAGCGACCCGGCAGCAGCAGCCGCATCAGCACGCTCCAGACCTTCACGCCGATCCGGATCACCGGCACCGGCAAGGGAATCCGCAGCGGCCTGAGCCCTAAGGCTTGGGCGAACGCTGCGAAGAACTCACGCTGCGTCAGCAGTGGCGGCGCGTCGCGTGTGACGTTGTAGGCGCGGAATCCCGGCTCGGGAGGCGCGTCGAGCGCGGCGAGAATGGCGGAGGCCACGTTGCCCGCATACACGCACGACAAGTGATTCGTTCCGGGCCCGATCTGCGGCAGGAATCCGCGCTGCAGATTCGCGATCAGGCGCTGAGTGAAAAGACGGTCGCGCTCGCCATAGATCACGTTGGGCCGGATCGCGATGACGGAGAGCCCCCCCCCGCCGCGCGCCGCCTCCTCTTGCACCAGCTGTTCCGCCGCGCGCTTGGTACGCGCGTAGAAGTCGGAGCTGGGAAGGGGCTGAAACGGATAGTCCTCGGTGACGCCGCGTGCGCCCGCCTCGTAGATCTTCGCGCGCCCGTAGACCGCAACGGTCGAGATGTGAATGAGGCGCGCGCCCGCCCCCCGGGCGGCCTCGATCGCGAGGCGCGTGCCGCCGACGTTGACACGCGTGAATTCGTCGAACGAGTCGTGTGACGCCACGAGTGCCGCGGCGTGGATGATTGCGTCCACGCCCTGCGACGCCCGCTGCCATGTACTCCGGTCGGTGACATCGCCAACGACCGCTTCGGCGCCAAAGGCCTCGACGACTGCCCGGGAGTGTTCCCGCACCAGCGCCCGCGCGGGAGGCTGGTCACCCCGTGTCCGCAGTGCGTCGAGCACATGCGTGCCGACGAGCCCGGCGGCGCCGGTGACGAGAACCCTCACGCGGGGGCGACGTGAGGCGCGTCGAAGGGCAAGGACACCACGCGGGCCTCGCGCCCAGCCGCCCGGACCGTCGCGCCAACCGGCACCTCGCGCCGCAGGATCGCGAGCCCGATCCAGCGGCCGAGCACCGATCCGCCGCCGTCAGGCAGCCAGGCGATGCTGCTGACACGCCCGACGTCGTGCTCCTCGTACGTCACCGCGCTCCAGCCCGCCGCCGGTGCCGCGGGGGGATCGGCGTCGAACAGGAGGCCGCGGAGCTGGCGGTTGGCATGCCCGCGGAAATGCAGGCGGCTCACCGTTTCCTGGCCCGTGTAGCAGCCCTTCGTATACGACACGCCGCCGATTTCATCGAAGCGCACTTCCTGCGGAATCGTCTTCTCGTCCACCTCCGAGCTGAGCCGTGGCCACCCCGCGAGGATGCGAGCCAGCTCCAGCGCTTCGGGCGTGGCGTCGTGCGCGCCGGCCGCACGCAGCCGTCCCCGCATCGCGTCGCGCTGGTCGGCCGCGAGCGTGATCTGGAAGACGAAGGGCGGCGCGGTCGCATCGCTCGTCCGCGCGACTTCGATCGTCACGCCACCCACCGATCCTTCGACGGCGTGATTCGGCGTCTGCGGGATCGGGATGCCCGCCGCGCCCATCACCGCAACGGCGTGCGCCCCCGCGACACGCAGCACGGCGGTCTCGTCAGTCCGATCGGCCGAGCGAGCGAGCCGCGGCGGGACCGAGCGCCGCAAGATCAGCATGGCGCGCTCACGACCCTCCGCCGGGACCGTGAACCGCACCCGCGACCCCATGCGCGCCGCCCAGCCATCGACCACGATCATTCCCTTGGGCGTGAGCAGCGCGCCGTAGACGAATGCGCCATCGCCCGGCTTCTCGATATCGCTGGTGAGCAGCCCCTGAAAACAGGTGATCGCGCCTTGCCCCCCCCCCGGTCCCACGAGCTCGATGGTCCCGACGACGGCCGGAGCCACGATTGCGCCCGCGCGCAGCTGATCGACGATTTCCGCCGGCATCGCGTCCCGCTCGAGCCTCGTCACCGTGGCGCTCGGCGCGTTGGGAAAGGCATCGCTCATAGGTGGGCCAGCTCCCCGGCGCTGTGCCCGGCGAAGGAATTCCAGAGGAGCGCGGCACCCCGGCCCTCGAGGTCTCGCGCCGGGTGGTTCGTGGTCAGCATCACGCACGCCATCCCCGCGCCGCGCGCCGCCTGGAGTCCCGGCAACGAGTCTTCGATGACTACACAGGCGTCCACGGCAATTCGGCGCCGGGCATCGAAGGCCTTGTGGGCCGCGAGGTAGGCGGCGGGATCGGGCTTGCAGCGCGCGACGTCGTCCGCCGCGATGATGATCTCGAAGCTAGGACCGAGTCCCGTCGTTCCCAGGACGTGATCGATTTCCCGGCGCAACGCCCCGGACACGATGCCCAGACGGAATCGTTGCCCCGCGTCGCGTACGAATTCGGGAGCGCCCTCGACCAGCCGCAGCGACGTGGCGACAAGCTCCAGATAGAGTTGCGACTTCTTCGCGACGAGGTACTTCAGCATCTCGGACGTCACCGTGCGCTGGGCACGACGGTACGCCTCGACAAAGCCGCTGCGATCGTCGAGGCCCAGATAATCGGCGTAGTACTGTTCGCGCGTCAGCGTGATGCCTTCATCCGCGAGCACGCGCTGCAGCGCCTCGCAGTGCTGCGACTCGTCGTCGACCAGCACGCCGTTGAAGTCGAACAGAACCGCCTCGGTCACAACGTTTCCTTGAGCCAAGCCACGACGGCCGGCCAGCACGACGTCCGCGCCTGCTCACTCAACACCAATCCCCGGTGTGATAACCCGGGCGCGATTGCGAGCGTCTTGCGCGCGGCACCGACGCGGTCGACGACTTGCTGGCACGCCCGTGGTGGCGCAAACATCCAGTCGGACCCGCCGGCCACGCCGAGGTACGGCGTGCTCAGCGCCGCTAGACCCGCAAAGTAGTCAAAGCCGTCGGTGCCGAGCCACCTGCCGCGCACGTTCCACTCCATCCATTCGGCGATGATCTCCGCGGCCTCGTCCTCGTTGCCGAAGCGCAGGTAGCGCGCCGGGAATCGCCCGAGCAAACGAGACACCGCCATCGTCGCGGCGGCGAGGCTACGCCGCACCGGCCCGAGGCGCCGGGGCCCCGGCGTGCCCAGCGTCACGATGCCACGAATCGGTGCCGCCGCCGCCACGCGCGCGAGCCAGCACAGCCCGGCCGCGCCGCCGGCGGAATGTCCGATCCAGGCGAGCGGGGCGCCGTCCGTCTCCTCACGCACGCGCGCCACGAACGTGGGCGTGTCGTGGAGCACCCAGTCCTCGAACGTCCAGGCCCCGCGCCGCGGTTCGCGCGCACTTTCGCCGTGGTGACGCAGGTCGGCGAGCCAGACGTCGAGCCCCGCGGCGCCCAGGAAGTGCGCCATGCCGCCGGCCGCGGTGCCGTTCGAGGAATGCAGCCAGAATCGGTGGTTCGTGAAGGCGCCGTGGACGAGC
>Ga0193755_1000463_pt1 | contig 11701 bp, 7 predicted proteins | sample H1a2metaG_FD_144921 | JGI IMG/M metagenome (GOLD analysis project Ga0193755, IMG submission 144921) | Soil microbial communities from a riparian zone of the East river system, Colorado, United States - H1a2 | ecosystem: Environmental > Terrestrial > Soil > Riparian zone | place: USA: East River...
GCCGTTGCATCGAAGCCCTCGGTCCCCGATCAAGCGCCCGGTAGTAGGATTGGTTTAAATTGGTCGTGGGCCGTCGCCGCTCAGGCTGGGGGACGTGCGTTGTGCTTGCCGTGAACGGTTCGCGTCTTTAAGCAGATTGTTGCGCATGAAACTCAGAGTCTGGATCTGGACATTCGGTCTGGCCTTCGTCGGCTACTCGCTCGCGGCGAGGGGAGCCGTGCCAAGTCCCGCGCGGGAAACGTTAGGCGCGATTCTGGGAGCCGCAGTTGGTTTTTGTGTGGGTTGGGGTCTGCAACGCCTCCTCGAACTTGGCCGAAGGCGCTGATGTCCGGAGCAAATCATTCATCATGAAAATGTCCCGTGTCGCACTCCTTGCCGGCCTCATTCTGCTGGCAGCCGGAATTTTTGCCGCTGCACCCCATCGCGCATCCGAAGCGGATTCCGCCGTCAAAGCTGCGGAAGCCGCGCGCTTGAACAACATCGGCGTCGCCTACATGAACCAGCAGCTTTTCGAAAAGGCGCTCAAGCAGTTCGAGGCGGCCAGCGCGCAGGATCCCAAGTTCCTTGTGGCGCAGATGAACCGCGGCGTAGCTTTGCTCAATTTGCAGAAAGTCGACGACGCTAAGGCGATTCTCGAAGACGTGATCAAGCAGGACCCGAAAGATCCGCACGCCTGGTACAACCTCGGGCTGTACTACAAGAACACAAACGACACCGATGCGGCCGTGGCTGCGTTCAGGCACGTCATCGAGATCGATCCCAACGACGCCGACACCTGGTATTTCCTGGGCACGGCCTACGCGCAGGCGAAGCAGTATCCGCAGGCCATCGACGCTTTTGAGCACGCGCTCAAACTCAATCCGCTACACGCCTCAGCCGAATTCGGAATATCGCGCGCGCACCAGCAATCGGGGGATCCAGAACACGCGCGCGAGCACTTGAAGAAATTTCAGTACATCAAGGACAACAAACTGGGTTCGCCCATGAGCCTGTCCTATGGCGAGCAGGGCCAGTATTCGCGGGCGGAAGAATCTGCGGGTGTGGCGGAGAAGGTGCCGGCGCAGATTCCAGTGAAGTTTGTGGATGTAACGGCGGAGGCGGGGTTGGTTGGCAAGCGTTTGCCTCCTGAGTCGAAGGACCTCGTTTCATTTCTCGGAGCGGGTGCATGCCTTCTGGACTTCGATGGCGACGGCAAGGTTGACCTTTTTCTTTCAGATGGCGGTCCAAACGGGGGGATGGCGCTGTATCACAACCTGGGCAACGGCAAGTTCGAGGATGTGACGAGGAAGGCGGGCCTGAACCCAGCGTTGCATGGTATCGGGTGCACGGCCGGGGACTACGACAACGACGGAGCAACGGATTTAGCGGCTACGGTCGCGAATCGGATCTTGCTATTCCACAATGAGAAGAACTCAACCTTCAAGGATGTGACAGAAGCCGCTGGCATCAAGGGAGTTGGCCCTGCACTTGGAATTCTTTTCGTCGATTACGATCACGACGGTGATCTTGATATTTACATCACGAGCACTCTTAAGGATGCGCCCGCGCCGACTGCAGAGCAAAATATTCAATTGCCGAGTGGTCTGGCTTTTCCCGGCAATCACATGTGGCGCAACAATGGCGACGGTACGTTCTCAGACACTAGTTCTGATCTCGATGTTTTTCTTGATCCAAGTGTCAGTGCCATCGGAACCGACTACAACAACGATCGCGCGGTCGATCTCGTAGTCACCGACGTCAAAGGCCCAATAGTTCTCGAAAATCCGCGTGAAGGAAAGTTCCTGCCGCGCACCCCGTGGCAAATGCCTCTTAAGGGCCTAACCGTTGGCGTCGCAGCTCTCGACTTCAATCACGACGGCTGGATGGATGTGGCCTTTTCACAAGATGGCTCTGCAGGCATCACCCTGTGGCAAAACAATCATGGTAAAAAGTTTGAGCAAGTCCCGTTATCTCTTGGTAGCTGGGTCCGCGCCTTCGGCGTCGCCACTATTGACTACGACAACGACGGCTGGGTCGACCTCGTTGCCGTCGGTGAAACCAAAGACGGCAAAGGCGAAGTCCGCTTGTTCCGCAATCTCGGCCCCGAAGGCTTCAAAGACGTCACTACCGATGTCGGCCTCGACAAGATTCAGCTGAAGAATCCCCGCGCCATCATCACAGGTGACTACGATAACGACGGCGCCGTCGATCTGCTGATCACGCAGAATCACGGTCCCGCGGTGCTCTTACGAAATGAAGGCGGCAACAAGAACAACTGGCTGCGCCTGAATCTTAAGGGTCTCAACGACAACAAGTCGGCTATCGGCACCAAGGTCGAAGTCTTCGCCGGTGCGAACCGGCAGAAGTTTGAGATTTACGGCTCATCGGGATATCTCGGGCAGAACTCTCCCTACCTGACGGTCGGTCTTGGGCAGGCCAAGCAGGCCGACGTAGTGCGCATGCTCTGGCCGACTGGGGTGTTGCAGGACGAAATTGAAGTCGCAGCCAATCGTGAACAACCCTATCTGGAACTCGACCGCCGGGGCAGTTCCTGCCCGACGCTGTTTGTGTGGGATGGGCGCCACTACGAACTGGTCGGCGACATGATCGGCGCCGGCGTCGTCGGACACTGGGTTGGTCCCCATGAGCGCAACGTGCCGCGTCCAGCCGAGTACATCAAAGTGGATCGGAATGCCATTCATCTAAAAGACGGCAAACTGAGTTTCCGGCTGATGGAGCCCATGGAGGAGGCCGTCTATCTCGACGAAGTAAAGTTGCTGGCGGTCGACCACCCGGCCGCGTTCGACGTGTTTCCCAATGAGTATTTCGCCAGCAATCCGCCATTCCCGCCGTTTCGAGTGATCCAGAGTCGTGGGGCACAGTTGCCCGCCGCTGTGCGCGACGAGCATGGTCACGACCTCATGCCTGCTCTTCGCGCGCACAAATATTTCGGCGATTTCGAACTCTTGCCCTTCCACGGGTTCACCAAGACACACTCGCTCGAACTCGACCTGGGCGAGGCTTATCACGGCGGCCCACTCGTCCTGCTCATGCACGGCGAGACCGAATACTTCACAGCCACCAGCGTGTATGCGGCACACCAGGCGAAGGTTGAGGCGATCGCGCCCTTTGTTGAGGCGCTCGACGCGCGCGGCAGGTGGGTGCGTGTGGTTAGCGACATGGGCTTCCCGGCGGGTGGTCCGCGCACCATCACTCCCGACCTCACAGGAAAGTTGCCGCTTGGTACGCGGCGAATCCGCATCTCGACTAATTTGCAGGTCTATTGGGACAGCATCCTGATTGACCGTAGCTCGCAAGACGGAAAGGTCCGCCTGACCCCCGTGCCGCTGGACGATGCCAAGCTTGATTTCTACGGCCATCCGCGACAGATCGAGGGCGAGCCGCGCGGAAACGTGAAGTACATCTATGAAGACGTCAGTCCAACCGGACCGTTCGCGCGCCAAGCAGGCGACTACACCCGTTACGGGGACGTGCTGCCTCTTCTGATGTCATTTGACGATCGCTTCGTGGTGTTTGGGACCGGCGACGAAATTGCCCTGGAGTTTGATCCCGTGAAACTTCCGCAATTACCCGCGGGCTGGACGCGCGATTATTTCTTCCTGGTGAGCGGCTATGAAAAAGACATGGATTTCTACGCGGCCGATGGTTTTACGGTCGAGCCGCTGCCGTTCCGGGCGATGCCGGGTTATCCCTATCCCGGGTCTTATCCCATGGACCCCAAGCACATGGACTACGTGCTCGAATACAATACGCGGCACGTTTCAGGAAATGAGGCGGTAGGCTACGCGTACCGGTATCCGCAAGGAGAGAAGGAAAAACACTGACTACCGGCGCACTCCAACCTCACTAAGATCAATCGAGATGTCGCAACGATCGCTTCGAGACCTACGGCGCAGCTTTGCCTTCTTTGCCTCACCGGTGCTACTGGCCGGATTTTCCGTAGTCTTTGGGCAGCGCTTTCGCCAGATCCTTCCATCCCACCAGAATGAAGCCTTGGTCTTTTAGAAATTTCTGGAACTCGGGGCTTTTCACCATATCGACGTCATGCTGGCGCCAGGCCGCGCCCCAGTCGGGATGATCGAAAGTCGCCCCGCGCATCTCGTCATCGTCATAAGCCAGGTGTAGGATTACCTCGTAGACGCCGGGCCCAAGCGCGGTAAGCTGCTTTTCATACCACGCCGTCCAGTCCTTGGCATCGATGCCGGGATCGATCGCAATCACTTTTTGTACCAGCACTTCTTCTGGTGGCGGCGTGACGCCCAGCGGCCCATGGGAGCCTGCCCACTCCTCCAGGATGGGCAGCCCGTACGTGTGGCCCATCTTCATGTAGACCTTGTAGAGATCGCCCGAACCAAACAGCGCCGCCATGTGAGTATCGAGGTGGGTAATGTGCACGTCAAACTTCTGCGCGCGTTCGATTTGCGCACGGAGTTCGATTTCGACCTCGTTCGGCTTGGCATTCTTGGCGACTTGCGGCGTTTCCAGCGGAAGGTACCCGTCCGGATCGAGCAGTGAAGGCACCTGATCCTTCGAGGTGATCGGACCCCAGCGAAAGGTAGTCCACTCGCTGTTGAGCGCCTGGTGGATCCCCAGATCCGCATCGGGATGAGCCTTGGCATAGGCTGCCGCTTCCATGAACCACGGGCAGGGCACAAGGATGCTTGCCGAAGTGATCCAGTGTTTGTCGAGTCCTTCCGCAGTGGCCCGGTTCACGGAATGGTTCATGCCGTAGTCGTCGGCGTGCAGAATCAACAGTCGCGCATTGGCCGGATAACCGAGACGTTCCTGGACCGTCTTCACCGGCGATTGCGGATAGGCCTGACCGCAGATCACGAGAATAAGAAAGCAAATTCGTAACGATGTAATGGTGCGCATATGAATTCTCCCAAAGAACATCTAGCGGGAATATTGTTCCCGGCTATGCTTCTTCCGGCGGAAGATCGAAATTCACCAGGTCGCCCCGGAAGCCCCGCGTTTTCCAGGCGCCAAACGCTATGCCAACCGCCATCCAGATCGCGCCTCCGATCTTTGCCGGGCGACTCAGGTTCAGCCATAGCAGCAAGCAAATCAGAAAGCCCAGGACAGGCGGAGCCAGGTTCGTAAACTTTTTTTCCGGTTCCCGCACGTAGTAGCGCATGAAAGCCGCCGCATTCACGCCCATGAACGCGATGAGCGCGCCGAAGTTCAGCATTTCGGCACCCAGGCCGTAACTGAACACTCCAAAGCTGACCAACAAGGCAGCCGCTAGTGCGATCACACCCACAAAGAGAACGTTATTACGCGGGACGTGGTGCTTGGGGTCGATGGCTCCGAAGAATGACTTGGGCAAAGCGTTGCTCCGCCCCATGCCATAAAGGAGGCGTGCCGCGCCGATCTGGGCTCCCAGGCCCGAGCCGAAGTTGGCAACCAGCAGTGTGAATCCCATGATTGCAAACAGTGGAGGCCACGCGCGTTGGGCCACGAACGTGAACGCAGTGTCGCTGTTGGGAAATGGTTGAGAGGCGGGCCAGACCAGTTGGGCCGCATAGACCTCGACCGCGGAAAGAATGCCGATCACCACGCAAACCAGCACAGTCGCGAACAGAATATTGCGCCGTGGGTTCTCGGCCTCCTCCGACAGGGTCGAGATGCCGTCGAAGCCAATGTAAGTCAGCACGGCGATTGAAGTGCCGCCCAGCACAGCCCGCGTGTCCCAGGTTTGCGGGTCATAAAAAGGCCGGGTGAAGAAAACGGCGTCGTCGTGAGGATGTCCGAAAATGTAGCGGGCGGCGGCGACGAAGAAAATCGTGATCACGACGCCCATGCCGGTGGCGAGCAGCGTGTTCACTCGAGCCGACGTTTTCACGCCCTGAATATTCATGAACGTGAATACTCCGGCGAAGAACAGGGCCCAGACCGCATAAGGAACATTGGGAGCGAAGACATGAGCCTGCTGGCTGCACCAGATGATGCAGATCATGGGGTTGAGCATGTAATCCATGACCATGCTCCAACCTGTAACGTAACCGAGTGCCGGATTGATCTCCTGGCCCACGTACGTGAAGGCGGAGCCGGCGCTGGGATAAGCGCGCGCCATGCGCCCATAGCTGATCGCAGTGAACAGCATCGCCACCATGGCGATGAGGATGGTCGTCACCACGTGGCCATGGCCGCGATCGCTCAGTACGCCGAACACCGACATGGGCGCGACCGGTTGAATCACGATCACGCCGTACAGGATCAAGTCCCAGAGGGTGAGAGTACGTCGCAGTCGAGGCGCGCTGACACTCGCCGTGCTCGGATTGGTTGCCATTCGGCTCCTTAGGTGCTGCTTGGCTTAACCACGGCTGCAGCGGAGACTATCAGTCATCCGTGCATCAGGGAAGCCAGTCAGGGCCCCTCAGTTTACATTCCAACCGCTCACTTCGACTGCCGGCTTCGCGGTCCCTAGCGCGCTGCTGCGATACTTGGCGGTGATTTCGCGCTTCTCGCCGGGTAAAAGCGAAACATAGTTGTCCTGCCAGATCACGGGGAGAATTTCCTCCCCGCCCGCCCCTTTATTCACTTTGAGACGAACGAAAAATGCCAGACTCTTGCTCGGGTTCTCAAGCGTCACGCGGGTGACGGATTCTTCGGCCTCGCGTTCGGTCCGGCTGGCAACTTTCAAGGTAACTTTGGGCAGTTTGCTGAGCGCCGTGTAGTCGGCAAACGCCGAAGTCGGAGTCACGAACCAGTTGGTTTTCTCCCAATCCAGTGTCTCCGGCTTCGCCGAGAGCCAGTAGAAATTCGAGCCGACTAATTTACCCGTGCTGTCTGCGAGGCGTAGCACAAGGAAATAGACGTCGCCACCTTCCGGTATCGCCGGCAGCGTCAGGACCTTGTTCGTGCTATCCGCACCCGCATCGACGGAGGATTCCTGCGTGAACTTTTCCGTCATGTCGAGACCGTAGACCTTCGTGGTCAGCTTCAACCCTTTGACATCGTCGTAGCGGCTGCTGACAACCCACACCGATCGGTCATCATAGGCATACATCGGATGCACAGGCTCCATGGCAATCTTGGCTCCGAAATAGCCTCCTCCCGGCCTCAGGTAGAAATCATACAGATGCCAGATCGTCGACGGCCATGCGTTGTTCAGCATCCATTGAATTACACCTGTCGAACCGTACTTGCGGTGGCTGTAGGCCTCAAACATCGCGCGGATGCCTTCGTAGTTCATGGCCTGGGCCTTGAGCGTGTAGTCCTCGAGGCTGTCGGCCTTGCCATACCGGGCATTCATCGCATCGTTATAGACGTGAATGTCTTTAAACTCGCCGCCGCCGGCATGGTAGTTCCACCAGTCGTCGATGGGCCACAGGTGTTCCTTGGGCAGCATGCTGCGCAGGCTTTCGATGGGCGGAACAGCCGGGCCGGGGCTGGTCTCGGTATTGAAGCCATAGGCTCCTCCGCAGCCTCCCGGATTACAGTGGTGACCGCTGTCAATCTTGTCCTCCGTCCAATAGGCGGGTGCTACATACTCATAGGGCCCGGTCATCTTTACGCCACTGTCACCCGTGATTGTGGTGGGTTTGGCGGTCGCAGACGAGACCACCGGATTCGGAAAGTGCAATTGCTTCTCAATCTCTAGGTACATCTCTTCCACGTCCGGTGGCGGCGGATTATCGCTGCCGTTCAGCCACATCACCACGCTGGGATGACTGCGCAGCCGGTAGATCTGGTCGCGCAGGGAAGCCTTTGCAATGTCAAAGTCCTGCGGCTTCCATTTGGCCCAGTGTTCCCAATGATCGCAGCAGCACCAGCCGGCCATCACGAGAACGCCTTCACGGTCGGCGCGCTCGAAGAACTCTTCGGTCTCGAGCTTACCCTCAAGCCTGATGGTGTTCAGCCCCATGTCTCGCACGTAACGAAATTCATCCGCCAGGCGCTGGGAGTCTTCTCGCAGCAACATGTTCGGTGACCAGCCCCCGCCGCGAATCAAGATCTTCTTGCCGTTGATGGAAAAGACACGTCGTTGATCGGAGTTCAGTTCCGAGGTGACTTCCCGAATCCCGAAACGTGTTTCGGCGTGGTCGGACTCATGCCCTTCTGTCACGAATTGCAGCCTCAGCGCGTTGAGTTCAGGCTTGCCCATCTGCACCGGCCACCACAAACGTGGCTGTTTCAGGTTGAGCTGGGAAAACTTTTCCGGTTCAAACGTCACGTCTTTGTTCTCGCCCGGACCCAGTTCCACGTCCTGGGAGAATTCCAGCTTTTCGATGGTGCCCTTCAGCGTTCCCTTGACGGGCTTGTCGGTCGAATTCTTGAGCTGTGCCGTGACCGTAAGCTGCGCGTCAGCGGACGCGTCGACGTGTGAGACTACCGTCGGGTAACGAACCGCAACTGGGCCGCTGGCTCGCAAGTACACTTCACGCCACAATCCCATGTTCTTGTCGGGAGGCGCGGGATTCCAGTCTACGAAAGTGATCGCCAGATCCGTCTCAGTAGGCGCGAACACCTGGACCGCAAGCACGTTCTCCGTGGCAGATTTGACTGCCCCTGTGACGTTAAACTCATAAGTGCGCCAAGCTCCCGCGACCTCGTCGGAGTTCGCAATCTGCTTTCCGTTGAGCCAGATGTTGGCCCGGTAATTGATGCCGCGAAAATTCAGCCAGACAGCTTTGCCTCGATAGTCTGCGGGCAGCGTGAACGTCTTGCGATACCACCACGACACCAGGTAGGGGCTGTCCGGGGGCATGGGCAGGTTCGAAAAATTGGCCCCGATCGGGTAGCCCACACCCGGAAACTGCCGCAAATTCATTCCGTAAAAAGGGTCGGGAAGGACTTTGTTCTTCACCAGGCCGCTAACAACGGTGGTCGGTACGTTGACCGGATACCATCCCGTTGCTTGAAAGCCCGGCTTGGACAGCACCTCGCCCGACTGGTCGACCTTCCTGGAAGACTGCAGTTTCCACCCATCGGCGAGCGCGAGCCTCCCGGCTTCCCCAGTAGCTTGCGTGTGCGCAACTCGCCCGCGTTGAGCGAAGGACAGTGGAATCAAAGCCAGCAGAACTATGGTCAACCACCCTAGAGTACGGGTTTTCATGAATCCAGCCCCTTTTCCAAACAGGATGAAATCGTTCACGGGCATAGCTCCAAAAGGCAGCCAGTTGGATAACACGTTTTATTGATACGTTTCAATAGATGTTTTTCCGCGCATTTTGCGCCAAGGGCTTCCCTGGCGATGTCGCGCGCTCCAACTGGCATGTTCCTGGCTGTCCTTAGTTTATAATCACAAGTTCCGCCCCCAAAAATTCCTGGAGTGATGCGAAAACCATGATTCGATTTCTGCAAACCCCTGGTCCGACCAAGAAGATAGTTCTGAGCACCCTCCTGCTGATTATCTGCGGCGGAATGGTCATTACGCTGATTCCGGGCGGATTGGGTTCGGACCTGATGGGCCAACCCAGCCAGGGCGTCCTCGCCAAGGTAGCGGGGCAGGACATCACTACCCAGGAAGTTCGCGATCGCGCCCGGGCCCTGGCCGAGTCACAGGTAGCCCAGTACGGCCCCATGGGCAAGCAGTTGCTGCCCATGATCATGCCGCGCGCCATCTCGCAATCCGTCGAGCAGCTCATTACCGGTCGCACCATTGTCGCGGAAGCGGAGCGTATGGGACTGAAGGCCACGCCCGATGACGTCCGCGACGAATTGCAGCATGGCCGTTACGCTGTTCCCCGGAGGTAAATTCATCGGAGAACAGGCTTACGAGAACCTGCTTAGCCAGGCCAATGTGACCGTGGCAGCGTTTGAGCAGGACATCAAGAATCAAATCCTGGAGCAAAAGCTCGCCACTCTGATCACCGGCAGCGCGTCCGTGTCAGATGCCGATATTCGTCAGGAATTTCAGAAGCGCAATACGAAGGTAAAGTTCGATTACGCAGTTCTGTCGCAGGATGACATCCGCAAAGGGCTCCATCCCACGGATGATGAATTAAAGGCTTTCTACGCCCGCAACCAGGCCCGGTACAAGGATTCCGTTCCCGAGAAGCGAAAGATCCAATATGCCCTCCTCGACAAAAGCAAGTTTCTGAACGAAGTCCAGGTCACGCCGCAGGAACTGCAGGCTTACTACGATCAACGCAGGGACCAGTATCGCGTTCCGGAAGAGGTGAAGGTTAGCCACATCCTCATCAAAACGCCAGCCGCCGGCGCCGACGGCAAGGTTGACGAAAAGGGCGTCGAAGAGGCGCGCAAAAAAGCCGAGGATGTGCTCAAGCAATTGAAGGGCGGAGCGAAACTGGAAGACCTGGCCAAAAAATATTCCGATGACCCGGGCAGCGCAAAGCAGGGCGGCGAACTGGGCTGGATCGGCCGGGGCCGGACCGTGCCGGAATTTGAGAAGGCTGCCTTCTCGCAAGGTAAGGGACAGACCAGCGATCTGGTCAAAAGCAGTTACGGATTCCACATCATTCGGACTGAGGACAAGCACGAACCTCACCTCAAGACACTTGAAGAAGTGAAGTCCGAGATCGAACCCTTGATCCGCCAACAGAAGGTAAGCCGCATGATGGAAAATGCCGGCAATACCTTGCTGGATCAGGCCCGCAGCCAAGGCCTCGAAAAGGCTGCTGCGGCCAAAGGATTGAATGTGGCGACGACCGATTTCGTCGGCCGCAGCGACGTGTTGCCCGGAATCGGTTCCTCTCCGCAGTTCATGGATGCGGTGTTTTCCGCGCGTGAGAAGTCGCCGCCGGACTTGGCGCAGATCGCCCAGGGCGCCGTGGTGTTTCAGGTGCAAAGCATTAGGCCGCCCACCACGCCGACCTTCGAGGAGATCCGGTCAAAGGTCGAGAACGAATTCAAGAACGAACGCGCCAGTATTCTGCTCGCGCAGAAAAATCAGGAACTCTCGGATCGCGCCAAGACGGGGCACGACCTCAAAAAAGCCGCCAAGGAACTGGGTGCGAGTCTGAAGACCAGCGATTTCGTGCTTCCTGACGGCCAGGTGCCTGATATCGGCAGCATGGCGGGCCAGGCCTCAGTGGTGTTTTCGATGAAGCCCGGCGACATCAGCGGACCCATTACTGCCGGGAGCAACGGCGTGGTCATCTCATTGCTCCAGAAGCAGGAACCTACGGATCAAGACTTTGCCGCCAAAAAAGATCAGATCCGCGACGGCCTTTTGCGCAACAAACAACAGGACCTGTTTGGTATGTTCCTCGCCAATCTGCGGCAGCAGATGGAGAAGTCGGGAAAGATCAAAATCAACGAGCAGGAAATGAAAGCCCTGACCAAAGGCCAGGGTGGTGGCGAAGAGGGCTTCTAAAGACGCAATGACGGGCACGTTCCGCTCTGTGCCCGAACCTGCTCTGCGAGGCAATCCCGCGTCATAAGAATCCAACGAACTCCACGTAACGACTCATGCCCTTTCCTCGCGCGACAGGCATTCTCCTGCATCCCAGTTCGCTCCCCTCGCGCGGTGGCATCGGTGATTTCGGTCCCGCGGCCTACGAGTTTGTTGACTTCCTGAAGGCGGCGCGTCAGGGCTTGTGGCAGGTCCTGCCGCTGGGCCCGCTCGGCTACGGCAATTCTCCTTACTCATCCACGTCCGCATTTGCGGGCAATCCGCTTCTCATCAGCCTGGATCGTCTGGCTGAGCGCGGCTGGATTGAGCGTTCGAAAATCGCGAACTTGCCCGAAGCCTCGGGCCCGGTTGCCTACGAAACGGTGTTTCCCCGCAAGA
>Ga0193755_1000464_pt1 | contig 11701 bp, 11 predicted proteins | sample H1a2metaG_FD_144921 | JGI IMG/M metagenome (GOLD analysis project Ga0193755, IMG submission 144921) | Soil microbial communities from a riparian zone of the East river system, Colorado, United States - H1a2 | ecosystem: Environmental > Terrestrial > Soil > Riparian zone | place: USA: East River...
TAGCGCCGCGCGGCCGGGTCCCCGCGATCGGGCGATACTCAAGGCGCCGTCCCGTTGCTCGCACAAGCATCTCCGGCGAAGCTCCGATGATCGAGTTCGGTCCGAGCTTCAGATAAAACATGTAAGGCGAAGGATTGACGACCCGAAGCGCGCGATAGACCTCGAAGGGGTTCGCTTTGAGCTCTGCTTCAAATCGCTGTGAGAGGACCACCTGGAAGATATCGCCGGCTGCTATGTACTCCTTTGCGCGCACCACCGACTGCTCGAACTCTTCCTTGGTCATATTCGAGCGTAAGGGAACGGCTTCGATCGAAGCTGGACGGGGCAGTGGCTCGATTGGATCGCCGAGCTGCGCTTCCATTTCGTCTATGCTGTCGAGGGCTTGTTGATACTCGTTCTCCAGCCCTTCGGTCTTACCGTCGGTGAAAACATTGGCTATCAAATGAATCTGATGGCGCACGTGATCGAACACCAGCAGTCGCGAGAAGAACATCATCACCGCTTCGTCCATTTGCAGATCATCGGGATTTGTGTCCGGTATCTTCTCGAACCAGCGCACCGCGTCGTAGCCGATGTATCCAACCGCGCCGCACGCAAACGGCGGCAAGTCTGTAGAGCGCACCGGGATGAGACGGCCCGAAAAGCGCCGAAGTACCGCGAGCATCGGCTCCTCAGATTCCTCCTCGCGTGAGGCGTCTGTGATCGTGACTTTGCCTCCGCGGCTGCGCACAACGATGTGGGGGTCGAAGCCGAGGAAGGAGTAGCGAGCGACTTTCTCTCCGCCCTCGACCGATTCAAGCAAAAACGAAAACGGGCTCAAACGCTCGATCTTGAGATAAGCCGCGACCGGGGTAAGCAGATCGGCCATCACTCGCCGGACCACGGGCACGACCGTGCCTTTGTCAGTTAGCTCGAGAAACTCTTCGTAGGTCTTGGGCGTGAGATCGTTCATTTCCGCATCAGGCGTGGTTGGCGTTGCAGCGGCCGGCGTTCGCCTGTCACTTTGCTGGTTGCCTGGCGCGGCTGGTCAGCTCGTCTCGGACGTCGCTCAGTTTCACGTCGCGCTCGACCATCAGAACGAGCAAGTGATAGAACAGGTCGGCCAACTCTGACACAGTCTCGTGAGGTGAACGGTTCTTGGCGGCGATGATGACTTCGCCTGCTTCTTCAGCGATCTTCTTCAGTATTTTGTCCAGGCCGCTGTTGAACAGATAAGTCGTGTACGAACCTTCGGGGCGTTTGTCCTTGCGCTCGGCGATAAGCGAGTACAGGTTGTCGATCGCCAGTCCGAACTCCATGGATCCGAGATCGACCAGCGAGACCTCTCCGGGTCTCCGGGCTTCACCTTCCTCACGAAATAGGCTTACGGCTTTGGTTTCGGGGGCGGACGAATCGCGCGAGACGAGTACGGTCAGCGAGCAGCCGTCGGCGTTTAATCGGACGTCCAGCAGCCTCGTGGCTGTGCCGCTCGCCTTCTGGTCGCCAGCGTCAAGGAACATTATATTGCCGGTCTTAAGTGTCGCCGCAAGACTCGCATTGTCCATGTATCGCAGGGCGATGATCTCGCTTGTCGTTGCATCCTGTACGATCGCGGGGATCAACCCCCTTTCGTCGAACCGTACGCTTTGAATGATTACTTCAGTCATCCTTGATCTTCTGCTTCGAAGACGTAAACCGCACGTATGCTATCACCGGATTGCCTTTGTTCTCAAAACCTGTTTGAAAGAATTCTCGCGGCGAAGAGCCCAACCCATTTCTTGTCGCGGGCCGCGCCGAGTCTCCGCACCGCTAGGGTTACTCTCGCCTCAAGGGCAAAGGAGCCGCGCTAGGGGCAGGCGTAGCGCGAAACCTTGATGGCCAATGCTTCGCGGTCGCGTTTCCGGCGGATGTGTTTCCGGCGCTCGCCTTCTTCGGGGTCAACCCAGGTTATGCCATCGACAACCAAAAGCGTTCGGACGTTGTAGCGCATGGTGCGGCGGCGTTCGACGACTCGCCGTTCGTTTGCACGTCTTCGCTCTTCTCCGTCCCACACCATCAGTTGTTTTTCGATTCAGCGGATTTCCGAAGTTTGCTGCTGACCGCCGGTGTCACGACCCTGGCGGGCGTTGTTGCGGCTGTCATCCGGTCGATGTGCAAATGAATTCCTGTCGCCAGCGTATCAAGCGGGCGGCCGAGAGCGATCGTCCGGCTGTTGTGAGTCTGAACCCTGTCCCAGGTCGAGAAGTCCTTGATTCGCAGACCGAGGCTCGCACCGGCAGAGATGATGAAACTCACCTGCTCTCGCGTCAGGTCACGTACGCGAATGTCGTAGGCGCTTCCAGGTCCGTAGAGTCTTCGGTGCTCGCTGTGGTCCGCGCCGGTCAGGGTTATGTCGCGGTCGTACTTCTCATTGAACCGCTTGCGAAGCTCCGCGAACTGGCGCTGGAAGCCGTCGACGGTCAGCGGACCTCTCGCGAGGGTCGCCGGTGCATTACCTCCCTCAGTTGGCTCTGCGGGCGGGCGTCCCTCGAACTCCTGACTTCTCCAAAAAGGCTTCGCGGCTGGCAGCGCGGAACCGGTCTCGTAGTTGTTGATCTTCTCGATCATCGCGCGCAACCCAAGGCGCAGCCTTTCGTCGTTGCGCAGGTCCACACCAAGATCGAAAACGTAATCCACGGCGGAGTCGAACTCGCGTCGAGCACATTCCACGTCGCCGGCCGCCAGACAAGCTTCTCCTTTACGGAGGCGCTGTTCGGCTACTGCCAGCGCTTCGTTGGCGTTGACGGCGGGCGGCGTTTGAACCTGGGAGTTAGCGGCTGCTGGAGCCAGAAGGGTCAAGAAGAACCCGAAGACTGCAAACCTGAACATCTATGATGAAACCACCCTATGAAAGCTACTGCGCGCAATTATGAACAACGCGCGCAGAGATGAGTCTACCAGACGGAATACCGACTTGTAAAAGTTTGGGCCGGCGGACCTGAGCCCCCGCCGCGTAGTGTCCTGATTCGCGAGTCTTCTCTGTGCGGTCTGTGTGTCTCCGTGTCTGTGGTTAGATAACCTTGAAAGCTGCTAACCACAGAGACACAGAGAACACAGAGACAGCACGGAGAAAGAAGTTAGGACACCACCACCCGGCGGGGCAGATCGTGATCAATTGTGATTCGAGGTCGATGTCGTATCACAGGTGCGGAGTGCTGATGTTGGCGGATTGATCGCTGAGAAGCGCAGGAAGGGGCATGTCCGAAAGCGCGGCTCGCTGGCGCAGGCTTCGCGAGTAAAGCAAGAGGGTGCCTGCGACCACAACCACAGACAGGAGAGCCCAGCTAAGTGCCCAGACGATCGGCGGCAAGAAGCCTCCGGTCGCCGCGGACATATTTACAGCGTCGGTGGGCAACGCTGGATCGAACGCGGAGAGATAGAGCAAAGCGCGAAGATCGTAGAACGCGTTGAGGATGCACTGCACCGCCAGAAAACTCATGAAGAAATGAGCAAACCGGCGACTGGCTTTCAGACCGATCAGAAGGCAACCAACTCCGAATACAAGGCCCGCCAGCCATGCCACGATGTTTCCGCCGAAGAAAACAGTGATCAGAAGGAGCAAGGCTCCGGTGCCGGCCGCTGCAGCTCGCGCATTCCGGGCTTTTCTCAGGAACAGCAACAACCCCGCCCCGTACAGCGTCGTCGTGAGGTAACCGGCGCTCGAAATCAACAATCCCCAACCGCCCTGCGTGAAAGTCACGCCGCTTCCGCTCCAGTCCAGCGCAACCCGGTTGACTCCTCCAAACGTTGCCAGCGCCGCGAGCGCGTGTCCGGTCTCATGGAGCAAAGTGACGAAGAGACGGATCGGATAAGTAATCACGCCTGCCAGAGGAATGAACCACAGTGCCAGCGTAAGCGCGGAGGCGATCAGTAGAAGCTTGAACGAGTCTTTGACTTCAGAGCGGGTTTCCATTTCGGCAACTTATACGCAGACGCGATGAGCGATGTTCGCAGGTGAAGCGTGATTCGTGATTACCGACCCGGGGATCTGCCCTAATCAGAGTCAGCCAGACGAATCATGCACTCGCGGCTTATGTCTCGTAGCATTATTCCAATGAAGGTTCGCAGCCCGGCCTTCTGGTGGAGGTTCGTAGCCCACGGCGTCCCCGGCGAAGCTAGGACGGAATTCCGCGTGGTACCACAAACTCCTGGCGACATCACGGATCTCGTTTGTAGTTCCCCGAACGACCACCTGTCTTAGATTCAAGTCTGATATCGGTTATCACCATGCCCTTATCGACGGCCTTGCACATATCGTAGACGGTCAAAGCCGCGACTGAGACTGCGGTGAGCGCTTCCATCTCGACGCCGGTCTTGCCGTCTGTTCGAGCGGTCGCGATGATCGCCACTCCGTCCGGTCGAAGCTCTACTTGAACATCTGAGTGATGAAGCGGAAGCGGATGACAAAGCGGGATCAATTCTGACGTGCGCTTCGCCGCCATTATCCCCGCCAGTCTTGCGACTTCGAGCGGGTCGCCCTTCGGCGTGCGATGTTCCCGGATGGCATCGACCGCGGTCGGGGACATGCGCACGAATCCGCTGGCGACTGCGGTCCTTGTAGTTACCGGCTTGTCGCCGACGTCAACCATCTGCGCGCGGCCTTCTTTGTCAGTGTGAGTGAGCGCCATTGTCGTTGATCCTTCTCGCAGGTTACGTGTCTATCTCAAGCACGTCAACGGTGTGTCCTTCCGCGATCTCGTGTACATCTTCGGCAACGATGATCAGAGCATTCGCGTTGACGAAGGCCACCAGGTCGGACGAACCGCCCCACTTCAAAGGTTCGATCATCGCACGCCCGTCTTCTACAAAAAAACGCCCTGGCAAGTAGCTTCTTCGACTGGAAGCATCGGTGAGCGGATGCGCAAGCATGGCTTTGACGGTTGGCCGCTGCGGAACCCCCTGGCCCAGCATCGCTCTTATCGCCGGTCTCACGAAGACGTTGAAGGTCACCGAAGTCGAAACAGGGTTCCCGGGAAGACAAAAGAAGAAAGTATGTTCTCGCCTGGCGAATACTATTGGCTTGCCCGGTCTGATTCGGACCTTATCAAAAAAAATCTCCGCGCCTATGTCGAGCAGCGCCGCCTCAACCAGATCGTAGTCGCCCATCGAAACACCGCCGGATGTTATGACGACGTCGCGATCCTCAGCCGCTCGAAGTAATCCGTCTCTGGTCGCCGCGGGTGTGTCTTCAACGGTCGGGAGAATCTCCGCCGCTGCGCCGGCCCGCTCGGCATAAGCCGATAACGTATAGCTGTTCGAGTTTCGTATCTGCGCGCCGGAAGGCTTGACCGACACTGGTACCAGTTCACTGCCGGTTGAGAAGACAGCGACACGAGGTCTTCGCCCAACCTTCACCTGGTGACACCCAAACGAAGCCAGCACCGCCATCTCGGCAGGCCCAATCGTGCGGCTAGCGTTCAAAACTCGTTGGCCCGCCGCTATCTCGCTTGCGTGAGGCGTGATGAACTGACCGGGTTTGACAGCGTCCTTGATCTCTACAGTTTGGTTGAATGTTTCGGTGACTTCGACTTTCTGAACTGCGTCTGCGCCTTCGGGCACCGGCGCGCCGGTAAAGATCTTAACCGCTTCTCCGGCGTTAAGCTTACCGTCGAATGTAGCTCCGGCGGCGATCTCCCCGATGACCCGCAGCTTCACGGGAACGGTCTCGACGTCAGAAGAGCGTACGGCGTAACCATCCATTCGCGCGCGATCGAACGGTGGGAGATCGATGTCAGCGTAGACGTCTTCGAGGAGGACACGGCCTAGAGCGTCTTCGAGCGGAACGATCTCAAAGCCGATCGGCTCAACGCGTTGCAGGACGATTGCAAGAGCTTGATCGACGCTGATCATAAACTAAGGACTGAGCGATGAGGACTGAGGACCGAGTTTCGCTCGAAAACGGAGAAGGACTGAGCACCCCGGCTGAAGACTCGCTCAGTCCCCAGTCCTCAGCACTCAGTCCTTTGAGAGTGGCGGAGCCGACGGGATTCGAACCCGCGACCTCCGACGTGACAGGCCGGCGTTCTAACCAGCTGAACTACGACTCCGCGCTTCAAAAACTTCGGCATTCTGCCCGGCGGGTTCTGAGCATCAAAACTGGTGGGCGGTACTGGGTTCGAACCAGTGACCCCCGGTTTGTAAGACCGATGCTCTACCGCTGAGCTAACCGCCCGCTTGGCAAGTTGGTACTATAGGGATTGGCGTCAACAACTGTCAAGCTATGCTGCGTTTACTGTAACCGGCACTAACTGGAAATCGTCTAGGATTTGCCGGAGAATAGGGTCGTGAGCAGATTTGAAACGAGGATCAGATTGTGGAGAAGCTAAAGAGACTGCTTGAAGTGATCAAGAAGAGAAAAACGCCGCTAGCTCTGATTGTGCTGGTGGTGGCGGGTGGACTGGCGGCAGCGGCGTTCTGGGGAAGGAACGCGAGCGCCAGCGACTATATTACCGCCCGGGTTGAACGCGGGAATGTCGAAGTCAACGTATCGGCGACCGGAACGGTTCAAGCAGTCACAACCGTGCAAGTTGGCTCGCAAGTCTCGGGAACCGTCAGTTGGCTCGGAGCCGATTTCAACTCACAGGTTAAGAAGGGTCAGATCGTCGCGCGACTCGATCCGGGGGTCTTCCAGGCTCAGGTTGATAACTCGCGCGCTAACGTGGTCAACGCGGAAGCAGCGGTAGCGGCTGCCGAGACCGACATCAACAACCAGAAGGCGAATGTTCAAGCAGCAAAGGCAAACCAGGAAGTCACGCGCGTGCAGCGCGACGATGCGATCGCGCTCGTGAAACGGTATGAGGAACTCGCTGCGGTCATATCCGGGCGCGATATCGAAGCCGCGAAGGCTCAGGCTGGCGCCGCTGCAGCACGATACGAACAAGCGGTCGCTCAGGTAGGTCAAACACAAGCGGCGAGCGCCTCGGCCAAGGCGAAGCTTGATCAGGCGAAAGCGTCGGTCACTCAAGCGAAAGCCCAGCTTCAACAATCGCAACTGAACCTCGATCACTCGATTATTTCGTCACCAATCGACGGCGTGGTTGTTTCGCGCAATGTCGATGTCGGCCAGACCGTAGCCGCAAGCCTGCAAGCGCCGACCCTTTTCACGATAGCGAACGACCTTACCAAGATGCAGGTGCTGGCTTCAGTGGATGAGGCCGATGTAGGCCAGATTCGCCAAGGCATCAAAGCTAACTTTGCAGTTGACGCATATCCGGGCGAGACCTTTTCAGGCGAGATCAGCCAGGTAAGGCTCAACGCACAGACGCTTCAAAACGTCGTAACCTACAGTGCGGTAATCGATGTGGCGAACCCCGAAATGAAGCTTCGCCCGGGGATGACGGCCAACATAACGGTCCCGGTAGCGCGAAGGGACAACGTACTGACCGTGCCCAACGCCGCACTGCGATTCAAGCCCACTCTCTCGGAGAAGGAACAGGAAGCGCTTCGTCAAAAGATGGAGGCGCGCAGGCAGCAGCGCGAAGGTGAGAAACCTCAGGAAGCAGCGCAAGGACAGCCGGCTGAGAAACAGCAACCTCAAGGTGAGAGCGGCCAGGGTCAACGTCGCCGCGATGGGCAGCAGGCGGGCCAACAAGGGGACGGCGGGCAAGCCGCGCCGGCCGGCGGCAACGCTCCCAAGGCTGGCGGCGACACGCCCAGGCAACGACAGGGTCAGCAGATTTGGATACTGGCCGCCGACGGCAAGAGTATCGAGCCGCGCTTTGTCAGGACCGGCTTGACCAACGGCCGTGTGACCGAAATCGTGACCGGCGATGTTCACGAAGGCGACATCGTCGTGACTGGCCAAAACGATTCAAGCGGAGCAAATCGCCCGCAAACGACCACCACTCCGCTGGGCCAACGCCCGCCGACTGGCGGACCTGGCGGCGGTCGGCCACGATAAGCATCGAGTCGTGCGGACTAAGGAGAGAGGTTCCGTTGGAAGCTAGGATTTTAAATGATACGTCCGAGACTGTGAGCAAGCGAACGCTTGATCCTTTGCTCGGGCCCGCGCTCATCAAGCTGGATCACATCCACAAGACATACAAGATGGGCGACCTGGAGATTCACGCGCTTCGAGGTGTGTCGCTACACATCGACCGCGGCGAGTTCGTGGCAATCATGGGAGCCTCCGGTTCGGGAAAGTCTACCACCATGAATATCCTCGGGTGTCTCGATAAGCCCACGCGAGGCCACTACTACCTCGACGGCCAGGACGTGTCGAAGCTTTCGAGAGACGAGCTTGCCGATATTCGCAATCGCAAGATCGGATTCGTGTTTCAAGGGTTCAACTTGCTGTCGCGGACCTCGGCGCTGGAAAACGTCGAGCTTCCAATGCTGTATCTTGGAATCAAGACAGCGGAGCGGCTGACGCGCGCAAAGGAAGCTTTAGGAATCGTAGGTCTTGCCGACCGAATGGACAACATGCCGAACCAGCTTTCAGGCGGACAGCAGCAACGCGTTGCCATCGCACGTTCGCTGGTCAACCACCCGTCAATTATCCTCGCAGACGAGCCGACCGGAAATCTCGATAGCCGAACCGCAGTCGACGTGATGTCCGTTTCCCAGAAGTTGAATGAGGAAAGAGGAATCACGATTGCGCTGGTGACTCACGAGCCCGACATAGCGCAGTACGCGCGTCGAGTGGTTGTTTTCAAGGACGGGCGCGTCAAGAGCGACGCAATGATCAAGAATCCTCGCTCGGCTCGCGAAGAGCTTGAGAGTTTGCCCCCGCTCGAGGACGAGGAGGATGACGACGAATGAACCTCTTCCTTACCTTCAAAGTTGCGCTTCGCGCGCTTGGCCGCAACAAGCTCCGGTCCAGTCTGACCATGCTCGGCATCATCATCGGTGTCGGAGCGGTCATCGCGATGGTCGGCATCGGGCAAGGCGCGTCGTCTTCGATTCAGTCGCAGATCGCGAACCTTGGCGACAACATGCTTTTCGTGATGTCCGGCTCGCTGAACACGGGCGGGATGCGTGGAGGGGCAGGGTCGAACAATACCTTGACGCCCGAAGATTCTGACGCAATCGAGCGGGAATGCCCGTCGGTACGCGCCGTGAGTCCGGGAGTGCGCGCCAATGGCCAACTCGTGTTCGGCAATCAGAACTGGGTCGCATCGAGTGGTATTCAAGGGACGAACGAAAAATTCCCTGACATTCGCAGGTGGCCGCTCGCCACCGGCGAGTTCTTCACCGAAGGCGATGTTCGAACCTCCAGCCGCGTCTGTGTTATCGGCAAAACGGTCGCTGACAACCTTTTCGCGGGAACTGATCCTATCGCGCAAACGCTTCGGATCAGAAACCTTCCTTTTCGGGTGATTGGGGTTTTGAGCGTCAAAGGTCAGAACCAGTATGGGCAAGATCAAGACGACACGGTGATCGTGCCTTACACCACCGCCCAGAAGAAGATGCTCTCCATCACCCACATCAACCAGGTGATGGTTTCCGCTATCAGCCCGGCGGCAACGTTTACCGCTGAGAAACAAATCACCGAGCTGCTTCGCCAGCGTCATAAGCTGGGCCCAAATCAAGAAGCTGATTTCTTTGTTCGCAATCTGACCGATGTAGCCGACGCCGCCGATCAATCGAGCAAGATTATGACCAATCTGCTGGCTTCGATCGCGGGCGTTTCGTTGCTGGTTGGGGGCATCGGAATCATGAACATAATGCTGGTGTCGGTGACTGAGCGCACCCGAGAGATAGGCATTCGCATGGCTATCGGCGCTCGCAGCGGTGTGATTCGCAGGCAGTTCCTGATCGAATCGATCACGCTTTCAGTCGTCGGAGGCATCATCGGGGTCGCGTTCGGGGTCGGGGCTTCGATCATCATATCGAAGACGCTAAACTGGCCTACCCTGGTCTCGCCTATCTCAATCGTTGCGTCGGTGGTTTTCTCGGTTTTTGTCGGAGTCGCGTTCGGATACTATCCCGCTCGAAAAGCCGCGGGTCTCGATCCTATCGACGCGTTGCGGTATGAGTAGGCGACTGGCCGAGTTTACGGGCCTCGCAACCAACTACGCCAGGAAACACAAAAGGGCCACGAACTCGCTCGTGGTCGCTTATGGCTTATGGCAAGGCTAAATGATTCCCGGTGAGCGCTCCGGCAGGGATCAGGGTATAATGAAAGGCGAACCGACAGCATCGTTTGACGTTAGCTAGCTTAAAGGTATGTCTCGATTCCGGCACTTAATGAATCTTCGACCAGCGAGCCTCACCGGCTTGGCGCTGATGGTGGCGTCGATGGCTTCTTCGCAAATCCTGGCCGTCCCCCAAAGCGAATCTCCTCGAGACAACAAGCGCGGGCAGGTGCGACAGCTTATCAACACTGCGGAGACTCATTTTCAGAAGGGCCAGAAGGCCTACACTGGTGGCGAGTACGACCAGGCCCGCCGCGAATTTGACGAAGCGGTTGACACAATACTGATCGATTCGATCGACGTCCGCAGCGACGACGAGCTTCGAGTCTACTACCGCGAGCTGATCGAGAAGATCAATCGCTACCAGATTGCGGCGCTTGAGCAGAAGGACGGCGGATTCCACGAGCAGCGTTACGAGCCTTCGCCGCTCGACAAGCTCGCATCTCTTTCGGAAGCCGATCTCGAAGAACTAGCCGCAGCCGAAGACGACCTCACCACGCGGTTCAACTTTGACTTCACGTCGGCGCTGCCGGTTCGCCAATTCATCAGCTACTTCAGCCAGGGGCGTGGGCGCTCGACGATGGCGGCGGGCCTCCTACGGTCGGTTCGATTTCGCGGAATGGCCGAGCGCATCTTCAAGGAGGAAGGCGTGCCGACCGATCTGATATGGCTTGCTCAGGTAGAGTCGGGTTGGAACCCTTACGCGTTCTCGTCCGCCGCCGCGAAAGGCATCTGGCAGTTCATCCCATCGACCGGCTCGCGATTTGGACTCACGCAGAACTACTGGCTGGACGAGCGTTCAAACCCGGAGAAATCAACGGTGGCTGCGGCCCGGTACTTGAAGTGGCTCTCGAAACGGTACACCGGGGACTGGGCGTTGGCGCTTGCGGCTTACAACACGGGTGAAGGCAACGTTGACGCTGCGATCGCGCGGTCGGGCTCGCGAGACTTCTGGCGACTGCACAGGAACCTCGCGCAGGAGACTCGCAATTACGTGCCGGCAATCCTGGCAGTCGTCACGATCGCGAAGAACCCAAAGAAGTACGGTTTTGAGATGCCGGCTTCGTATCCTTATCGATACCAGACGCGCGCGGTCGCTACGCAAACCGATCTGCGGCCCCTGGCCAAGAAGCTCAAGATCTCGTACGGAGCTTTGCTCGATATGAATCCCGAGCTTCAGCGAGGCATGACGCCTCCCGGCAAACACGTCATTCGCATACCGGCATCGCTGGCCGCGCGTGTCAGCGAGACCGCCGACGAGCCGAACCCTGCGAACAACCAACAGTAGTACTTTTGTAGCCCGTTCCTCAGTACTTGTTTCCCGCGCTTCCGCATCAGCTAAACCGGCTGACCATCCCCCAGTAGAGACATAGACCCTGCTTCTTGTTAGTGGTCGAACCAGGTCAATCGAGCCCGGAAAGCGCAAACGGCGGGTCACCAAACGGCAGAACAATACTATTGTTCGCGCTAAACCGCTTTGCTATGATCGGCCCAAACTAGAGGGGCCCACGATCATCTCCCTTTAGGCTGCCCCTTTTCCGGTTCAC
>Ga0193755_1000465_pt1 | contig 11695 bp, 12 predicted proteins | sample H1a2metaG_FD_144921 | JGI IMG/M metagenome (GOLD analysis project Ga0193755, IMG submission 144921) | Soil microbial communities from a riparian zone of the East river system, Colorado, United States - H1a2 | ecosystem: Environmental > Terrestrial > Soil > Riparian zone | place: USA: East River...
TGTGCGTCTACGCGTCTGTGCGTCTACGCGTCTGTGCGTCTAGCACTTTGGCGCCCGTAGCTCAGGTGGATAGAGCAGCAGCCTTCTAAGACAAAACATGCGAGGGGGAGCATGACGTCATGCTCCCCCTTCGTGCGTCTTCGTGCTCAGACTCCCCCACCCTCCGACATTGACCGGCAAACAATGGCAAACGCGTTTTCGCACTGACGGCAAGAACCGTAGGGCCCAGATAGGCTAGGCCGTTCCGGGGGATCGCGTGGTGTCAAGGGAGATGCAGGCCAATCAGCGCCGCGGCGCCCTTGAGCAGGTTGTACGCTTCGTGCGCGCTGCCCAGCGTCATGATAGCCATGCCGATACCGCCCAGCACCGCACGTAACTTGAGTGCGTTCGGCTGTTCCTTCTGCGCTTCGGTCGTCGCCTCTGCGACCAACTCCACAACCTGAGTGCGTTGAGCGGGTGCTAGTTCCTGAGCGTGCGTCACCGCTTCCTGCACGGCGTTCAGCGCACCGACGATTGCCTGTCGCTGGTCCGCCGTTATCGTCATGTTCGCCGTGGCTCCTGCCCCGGTCATCACGGCCCCCACCGTGCCGTAGAAGTTAAAAGTGGCGGCGTCGGGACCCCTCGCGTGCTTGCTTGTCGCCTCCAAAATGGCGTAGTCAATTTCAGAAGCGACCTTCTCAAGCGCGCGCGCCCGGGCGGTGAGCAGGAACCCTAGCGGGTTTGGGCCGCTGACGTTGCCGGTGAGACGCTGCATTTCTGCCATCTTCTCGGGAAGGTCTTGGCTGTCCGCTTCTAGGGCGCGTTCAATCTCCATGAGCAGGAAACCACGTAGGTCGGTGGTGACGACGGACCGTTGCGAAGACAGGGCGCGCAACCACGCCTGCCATGCCAGCTGCGCCCGCACTTCATATTCAGTGGCCACAACACGGCTCACCCCTTGCACAGTCATGCCAGACATCAGCACCCCGCGCTTGGTCGCGTCATGGATGATTTCAGCAACGGCGTGCGGGAACGCTTCGCGCCGGTCCTGCATGGCAATGTTGACCGCCTTGCGGGCGGTGTTAACGACCTGTTGCGGTAGCATGCGATCTCGTTACTTCGTGAATACTTGGTCCCAGGTCATGGTCTGCCGCGTCTCTTGCCCGGACGAGGTGTTGACCACCTCGCATTGCATCCCTTCGTTCGTCATGGTGAGGTTCAGCTCTGAGTCCGGTGTGCCTATTGCGGACTTGAGCTGGGTATAGTCGAGCCCTTGCAGGAACTCTGTCGCCGTGACGCGATGGGATTCCGCCAGGGCGCCGAGTAATGTCTTCAATCGTCAGGCTCCCCCGCGAGCATGAAGTCATCGACCGGCAAGCGAGTCACGACTAGTCAGCGCGCTGCTTTCTCGATGTATGTCTTCGCCCCTCGCACTCGGAGAATGAGCAGGTGGGTGTCGACTTCAACCTGCCTGTCCTTGAAGCGCAGTTTCCTTTTGAGCTTGGCTTCGAGATAGGGCTCGAAGTTCGGACTCACCGCCTCGGCGACCTGTCGCACGTACGGCGCGTTCTTGGCCGGCGCCACCAGGTAGACCGTCTCCACGCCAGCAGGCATGAGGGTCCCCGCGATAAAGTTCACGTACGGTTTGATCGATTCGCGGAGGAGCTTCGGAGCCTTGCCGACGATCACCACCGCGAAGCGGCAATAGGCACCGAAGAAGTCGAGGTCCGTGCCTTCCGTGCCCACTTCTCTGTCCACGAAGTTCTTCAAAAACTCGATGAGGTCATCGACTTCCTTAACAATTACAGCGTCCTTTCTACCACCGAACACTTTGTTGCCCAGGAAGTTCAGCTCCTGTAGGTAGATGGCATAGAAGAGCTGGCCACTATCAACGACGGTCAGGTCGTCGAAAATCCGGGCCGTAGCGGAGTGTTTTTTGTCAATCGCAGGCTGGAGATAGTCATCAACGAAGTGCGCTACTGCCGCTGGCTTTTCCCGCTCTAGGAGCTTCAGGGAAACGAAGAGGTCCGTGGCCTCCCCCTGGGGGGCGGAGATGTAGCGCTTGGCCTTAAAGAGGAGGGACTTGGAAACGAAGAGGCAAACCGCGTGCACGAAGCTTCTCTCCTGCGGGTCCTCTCGCTTCACTCGAACGACGACAACGTCGCCATCGAGAATGGCTTTCTTAGAAACCGAGCCGTCGACCCATTCAAGACGGACCTTGTCAGCAACGGCGCCGGGGAGCGTGGGGCAGTGCTTCCTAACGAAGTCGTTCACCCGACTCTGAAAGTCGTGGCGCACGTACTGTTTGTGGAGAGTTCGCACGCCGATACCCAGCCTTAGGGCTAGCTTTAGTAGAATGGCCGCCCACTTCTCGACCTGGTTCGGCGTGAGGTACAAAAGCAGTATAATGAGCCCGACGGTTCCAAAGACTGAGCCGATGACGACGACTAGAAGCTTGATCGCCTCCGTCATTCCCGCTCCCGTCGCGTGCTCAGATAGTGGAGGAGCGCCTTCGAGCACTCTGGCTTGTCGCAGACGAGCTTAATGGACCCGCTGTCCGGGAACAGAGAATGCAGGTTGTCCCACGTCACGACGTCGCCGCAGAACTTGCAGTGCAACTCTCCTTTCGCGAATGCGGGGGCTAGCCCCAGGGCGTCTAGTACCGCCTGGAGATCATCGTCGTGGACGGCATGTACGGCGGAACTGGCCATGGTTTAGCCTCCTTCGGAGACAGCCCAACTAGCGTAGCACGCGCCGTTCTCGGCGACTAGGGCGTTTTTGCGGCATGGAGGGGCGGATTCGCGACACACAGGCGCCGTGCCGCACCGTTGACGGTGCGTGACCCCGCCAGCGCATCATGGGCGCGACTGCGACACCCAGGACCGTGCTCATGGGCATCGTCACCTGGCCCGACTGGGATTGGCCGCTACAACAGCGTCAGCGTGACGTTCAACCCGGGCAACGCGTGGATGCACTCCAGCTCAGCGCCGCGGAGCAGCCGCTCCAATGGGAGGTAGTCCTGCGCCGTCAGCGTGCGGGTCATCTGCATGCGCATGAGCTGCATTAAGTGCATGACGTTCCGCATGTGATGTTCGGACGACTCGACGGTCGGCACATCCGGCGCGTCCGGATCACGGAGGAGTTCGACTGACATGTGTGTTCCTTTCTCGGGTCCCGTGAAGGATCACGGGCCTCGGCGAGAAGTCCACGAGCAGCGGAAAAATTCGTGCTCATGCTTACCGATCTTTGCCCAAAGATTGTTACATTGCGGCGTGAGGAAACTGCCTTGACCCTCGTTCGTCCGCCCCGACGCCTGGTCGTCCCGCTCTCCGATGGCACGGAGATCGTAACGACCGAGCGGCCTGCTCAGTCGGACCCGTCTGATACTGGGTCGGAGGGGATCGCTCCGCCTGGAGCGGGGACACCGTGATGGCCGTTCGGGAATTCGAGGTCACATCCTGGCAGAAGTTTGAACGCCGCGTTGACGACCTCTCCGAAGGGCTGTCTGAACCGCCTTGGTTTCGCGGTCAACCCGAGGACTGGCCGCTTCGTCCCCGATTGCTGCGACACTTGCGTCGGCGTGGTCTGACTGATCCAAAGACGGCACTGGACATTGAAGACCTAGCCACGAGCGAATTCAAGAGGGCCGCACATCTCTATTTGCCAACGGCGAGACTTCTACAGCTCTCCGAGGCCGCGAAGAGCGCCCCACCCGAAGTGCGGCCGTTCGGTTTGGTTGCGTGGTGGACGATCATGCGCCATCACGGCGCGCCGACGCGACTGCTCGACTGGAGCCGGTCGCCATTCGTGGCGGCCTATTTCGCCTCCGAGTCACCGCTCGTTGAGGAACGACAACCTGCGGGCATTGTATGGATGCTCGACTATGGCACGCTCCGACATGTGATGGATGAAAGGTACGCTCCAAGTGACGGCGCCACGCGGATGACGGACGATCTCATGGTAGCGCCTGATGCCCCCAACGACATTCTCCCGCTCTTTCACACGATGCCGACGGAGCGCATGCTTGTGCAGCAAGGCTGCTTCAGCGTCTGTAGGAATGTCCTGGGCGATCACGGTGAGATAATCCAGCAAGTCGCAGCCCCTGCCCTCACGCGCCTAATCATTCCAGACACCGTTAAATCGGAGTTTAGACGTCGGTTGCGCCAAATCAACCTGACGGCGCACTCCATGTTCGGCGACCTCGATGGTCTGGGCCGCCATACGGACGAAAACGTCGCCCGGCTCGTTGATAGGTACGCCAAGTCCTAACAACCGTTCAGGCCGTCGGGTCATCCGTTCCGAAACCAGGACTTTCCTGATCCAGTCGTGCCAAAGATTCGGGCGGGTTGGTCACTCTGCGCGCGGCGGAAACGGTCGGCACGCCGTCCACGGCGTATCGGTAGGGCGCTATTGCGGCACGGTGGCGTGGATTCGCGACAACAACGGCCGCGTTGCAGGACCGCGACCCATTACAAAGAGTGTGGCCCCTCTAGGGTTCAGGTATGTAGAGCTGAAGGCGGTGCACCACCGAATCGCGGACACTCGGCCGACGCAGCGTGACATACGCCGCGAGTTCCTCCATTGTCGGCTTCTGGCCACAGGCGTCCATTTCGCCCTGACTCACCGGTAACTCGCCGGCATCGACGAATTGGCGCAGCGCACACTCGGTCCATCGACGTGCCCGGGCGGCTGCGGCGGCGAATGCCTGGGCTCGCTGAGCCTTCAGGGCGCTATCGACCCGCCCTTGCATGGCTCGCTCAACACTGTCGAGCTGCGCTTGAAATGCCCAGCCAGCCGCCTGGGCGGAATCGGCCCGCCAGTTCCGAGATACCGCGAGGCATCGGGTGAGTTCGTCACCGGAGTGGCTCGCGACCCGACATTGATCCAGCTCGCGGCTGCGCGCCGGCCCGTCGCGGGTAGCGCATGCCGCCACCACGAGCAACACACAGCCGATGAGGCGGCGCGCTGATGACAGATTCATTCCGTGAGTCCTACTGCCGGAGCTTGAAATCCACGGGTATCCGAATTAGCACCCGAACCGCCCGGCCGTGCACGCGCGCAGGCCGGAACAGGGCGTTGAGGACATAGCTCTTTGCGGACTGGTCGAAGCCGGGGTTGGGGCTCTGCAGCACCTTCACCGAGTTCGGCTCAGCACGCCCGAGTGTATCGATGCTCGCCTGCACCAACACGCGGCCTTGAATCTGCGCCTGCCGCAACAGTTCCGGGAACTGAATCGTGGGCGCGGAGAGAACGGCGGGCTTCTCCTCCACGATCGCTTCCATGAACACCTCGTCGCGGGGCGGGATAGTGTCCGGGCCGGGACCACTCTCGACACGGTTGCCAGAAGAGTCCGCCGCATCAGATTGTCGCTGGGGCGCGGGGCAAACCGCCCACAGCTCTCGGTTCACTTGGTCGATCCCCGCTAGTCTAAAAACCATCGCCACCGGATTCTTCTGGTCTGGTGTGACCCGAATGGCGACCCGGTCATACTGGGCAAGCTTCCGAATGAATGCCTCCACCGCCGTTCGGTCGCCGGGGTAAAAAACGGCCGTGCGGTCGCCGGACGCGCTCCAATGCTCGCGCGTTGCCGGCTCGCTACCGAATCGGATCGTCACATCACTGGCGGCATACTCAGCGAGATACTCGTCTGGGTCGACAAAGGTATCGAGCTTTCCGCCGTTGCAGCGTATGACAAGCATCGGCTTGTCGACTCGACGCGCGCCCTCGGCCGCGAGTCCGAAAATTACGCCCTTCTGATCGGTGATCGGATCAATCTCAACGGATTCGATCCAGTTACCGATTGTCCTTTCGCCGACAGGAACCCCCGGGGGCAAGCGGCTGGAACTGTCTGTCTTGTGCTTGGCTAGAGTGTCGTAACACCGAAGGCGAAGGGCTGCAGCGGGGATCGCAGCGCACCGCGCGAGCTGTTCGACCGATGCTCGGGCGTGGGCGAACCGAGCAACCAGTACAAATGCCACCACCATGCTGACGAGTCGCATTTGGGCCATCCATCGCACTACGCAGCCTGGTTCCGCTCGTTAACCTCAGAACTCGGTGAACATGCAGCAAGTCAGCTCGGCGCCGCTAGGCCGTTTTTGCGGCACGGAGGGGCAGATTCGCGACACACAGCCCCTTCGTGACCAACCGTTGTCGCAAAAGCACCCCGTCGTGCCGCAAAAACAGCCTACTCCTCCCACAGGGTAATGCCTACCTTGCCGTGCGCCCAGACTCCCGCATTGCAGCGAGGTGGTGCAGGTCCAGAGCGCAACTTTGGGGGGTGCGATGAAGCTGACGAAGGTTCGAGTGGAGCTGTTCGACAACATTGTGGATTCTACCGAGGTCGAGATCGAGCCGGACGTGACCTCCATGGTGGGGAAAAACGAATCCGGCAAGACGGCGTTTTTGAGGGCGCTCTCCCGGCTCAACCCGGCGCGTGAGACCGCGAGCACCAAGTTCGTTCCGCGGGATGACTATCCGCGGTGGCGCTGGCGGAAGGATGAGAAGGAGGGGCGCGTGAACACCGCCCGCCCCGTCTGGGCGATATTTGAGCTGGACGCAGCGGATGTGGCCGCGGTGGGCAAGGAGTACGGCAATGGTGCGCTCGCCTCGCGGACTTTAACCGTGTGGCGCACGTACGCTAACGATCTAGTCCTCGAAGTCGAGCCCGACGAGGCCACTATCGTGCAGTACCTGACAGGACAACTCTCGGAGGGCAGCCCGGCCCGAAAGGCCGCGGCCAAGTCCAGAACCCTGGCTCAATTACAGGCGGCTCTGGAGAAGGCGAAGGCTCCCGTCGCCATACCGGAGGGCACGCCGCAGCCACCCGTCGGTCAAGCGGAGGCGAGTTCCCTCGAAAAGCGGGTTATGCACCTCCTCGGGACCGAGAACCTACCCCGAGTGCTGGCAGAACCGCTGCGGGCGCGGCTGCCCAAGTTCTTTTATTTCGGCCAGTACAGCTTCCTCCCTGGCCGGGTCCCGCTTGGGCACCTCCTCAGCACCAACAAGGACGACCTTGAGGAGGAGGAGGCAACGGCCCTCGCGCTGCTGGAACTCGCCGGAGGCACGAAGGAGAGCCTCACAGCCGAGGACTACGAGCAGCGCGTGGCCGAGCTGGAGGCCTCGGGTAATGAAATCACGCGGCAGGTGCTGGAATACTGGGAGACGAATCAGGATATCCGTGTCAGCTTCGACATCGACAAGAAGATTGAGAAAGACGCCCAGGGTAACCAGCGGATTGTAGAGCGCTACTTGGACATTCGACTCCACGACGAGCGGCACCAGTTCACCACGAACTTCAAGACGCGCTCGACGGGGTTCCGGTGGCTGTTCTCATTCATCGCCGCCTTCTCCGCCTTCGAGGATTTGCCCGAAGGCGTGGTGGTGCTGCTGGACGAACCCGCCCTGAACCTGCACGCCCGCGCGCAAGCGGATTTCCTACGTTTCATCAATGAGCGTTTGGCGGCGCGCCACCAGGTGGTATACACGACACACTCCCCCTTCATGATCGAGGCCGGGAAACTGCGGAGGGTCCGCCTCGTCGAGGATAAACCGGAGGCTGGCGAAGGGGCCAAGGTATCCAGCGATGTACTCTCGACGGACAAGGACACGATCTTTCCCCTCCAGGCGGCCCTCGGCTATGACCTGAGCCAGAATCTGTTTCTCGGGAAAACCAGCCTCGTGATTGAGGGAACATCCGACTTCATCTACCTGTCGGAGCTGTCACGGCACCTGGAACGGTTGGGGCGTGCACATCTGGACTTCGGACGGTGGACGCTTACACCTGTGGGCGGCGCTTCGGGCGTGCCGACGTTCGTAGCACTGCTCGGCAGCCGCCTGGATGTGACGGTGCTCGTGGATGCGGACGCGAAGGTGAATCAGCAGCTCACCGACAAAGTGGCCAAGGGCCTGCTACAGTCGGAGCGCCTAGTCACCGTGGGCCAGGTCATCGACAAGACGAAGGCGGATATCGAGGATTTGTTTACCCTCGAAGAGTACCTGACGCTATACAACAAGGCGTTCGGCGTGGCCCTGAAGGCGGCGGACCTGCCGGGAGACGGCCCGATCGTGAAGCGCATCGCGCAGCGGGCCGCGGACTTCGATCATGGCCGCCCGGCGGAGGTACTGCTACGCGAGCCGGAGCCGTTCCTGAAGTCCCTCAGCGAGGGCACGCTGAAGCGGTTTGAGAAGTTGTTCGAGCTTGTGAACCAAACGCTGCCGGGGAAGTAATGCGTGACCACTGGGGTAATCCCATCGGGGAGGCACGGGATGATTCGCTCGCAAAACCTGCGAATGATCTCACCCGACGCGAGCTGCACGACCTCATGAGCGACGCCATGTATCGCGGCGCGCTGAAGGCCATCGGCGTCTATCTGTTTATCAGTGGCCTGGTCTGGTTCGTCGTCAAGGTCATCGAAGCCGCGACCGCGAACGGGTGAAAGGAAGGAAACGACGTGACGGTGTGGCAGGTGCCGCGGCGCGTCCTCTATCGGTACAAGGTGGTGTACCGCGACGGTACGGTGTGCGTGATCGAGCTACTTGACGAGGCCGAGCAGCCCCCGGAACTGCGTATCCAAGGCTAGCCGCGCGACAGGAACGTCTTCCTGGAATCGCTGGTACGTGGCGATCCACAGCACGCGATCCTTGACCTGCCCGCTCGCGTCAAGATTGTAGTCCATCTGCGTGAGCAGCTTCTTCAAGAGCTCGACCGACTGGTTCAACTGATCGCAGGTCGCTAGGTCAAGCCAGATCGAGCGTTCGTAATAGTAGGTCGTGAAATCGTTGAAGCGCTCGATGGCAGCTTCCTTCAGGGGCACTGCGCCGCCTTCGCCTTTGTGAAGGATGGGGGCCGATAGGCGTCTGAGGGCTTCGTGCAGGCGCTCCAGTCGAGCAAAGACACCGGCCACGATAGTCGCCTGCCGTGCGAGAAGACGACTCCGCTGCGCCTCGGCAACGCGAAGCTCGTGCCGCAGCGTCTCAAGGGCCATTGCCGAAGCATGGCCTAGATCGCTCTTGTGCTGTTCAAGGCGACCGCTCAACCAATGCTCGATCACCTTCCTGGCGACATAGCCCGACACCCCCAAGACAATCGCCGTCGAGAGTAATTGCTGGAGTAGTTCTTGCCAGTCCATGCCGACAAAACTAACGAAGTCGGACGGCCGCGCCGACGATCTTCCGCGAAAGATTCCTGCCAGCCTTTGAAGCGCTCGTCTGGGTCCTCCGTGACGACGCGGAGCGGCGTCAGCTTTGCGTGACACGCGGCGCACTGTTTCTGTGTCGGCAGGACGTGCCGAAGACACTGCGGACACGTCGCGGGAATGCGGCTCATGCCTGCCACGGCTCCGGCGCATCGTCTCCCGGAGCGCTCAAGAAAAACACGAGCAGGGCCTCCGTGCGCGTGAGTCCGGTGCGGCGCTGAAGTCAGATCGCGCCCACTCCCAGACCGCCCCGAGCCTGTACCCGCGCAGCGGACCGAGGAATCCACCGTGCGGGGTCAGGTCTCCAGAGTGCTTGACCTTCCTCGCCGCTTTGCTGAATGGTTTGTCGGAAGTGACGGCACGGAAGGCGGCGCGTAAGCGGCACCCTTCCTTGACAGCTTGGCCCCCGCCGGTAGGATAAGCCTGACGACGCCTTCCTGGGCGCGTTCCACTCGCCGATGTGCCAGCAAAGGCTGCTTCCGACCATTGAGCGATGCTCCCTCCCGCGCTAGCTGCAGGAGCGATCATCGCCTGTTCGGCCGCCATGATCAAAGCGGTCGAGCTGGCGCGACGCCTCGCGCCGCTCTCCCGACCCGTCCTCCTCGTCGGGCAGAGTGGAGTCGGCAAGGGCTTGCTCGCGCGATTCATCCACGTCCAGAGCGCGCGCGCGGGCGACTTTGTGGCGGTCGCCGGCGGGGAGCTGTCCGAATCGCTCTTGCATGACCAGCTCGCGGGTCACGAAGCCGGCGCATTCACGGGGGCGCACCGTCGCGTGCGCGGGGCGTTCGAGCGGGCCCATAACGGGACGCTCTTCCTGGACGAGTTGCCGCTCTGGTCGCACGCGGCGCAGAGCGCTGTGCTGCGGGCCGTGGACGAGCAGCTCATCACCCGGCTCGGGGCGGAGCGCGAGCTGCCGCTCGACTGTCGCGTGGTGCTCGCCTCGAGCCAGCCGCTCGACGCACTGGTCGGGAGCGGACGACTGCTGTCCGATCTGCGCTGGCGCATTGGCGAGTTCGTGATCGAGATCCCGCCCCTGGCAGGGCGCGCCGTCGATGTCGCCGCGCTGTCGTACCACTTCTTGGATGAGGCGCGAGCAGACTTCGGCGGTCCGGGGCCCGTGTTCTTCGACCCCGCCGCCTTGGAGCGCCTGGTGACGTATCACTGGCCCGGCAACGTCCGCCAGCTCCGTAGTGTGGTGGAATGGAGCTGGACGCTCGCCGCGATGGACGCAGCCGAGCGCATTGGACTCCCGCACCTCCCCGCTTCGGTCTTGCGGGACGCGGCGCCTCGCGTGCCGCTGGACTCCCGCACGCGCCACGCGCTCAGCCGCTGGGCCTACGATCGGGCCGGCCACAGCCGCACGGCGGCGGCCGAGCTGCTGGGCCTCCATCCCAACACCATCGATCATCACCGCCGGGCGGCCACGCGCTGACCGTATTGGCCTAGCGGGTTTCACAATCCGTCCCAAGTCACGCTCAGCCCCGCGCGACGTGTTGTGACGAATCGCTACTGACGTGGCGACAACCGGTTACGGACCCGCTCGCCCGGCTGCCGCTCGGGAGCCGGTCAATTGGTTTGTGACGGGACCTAACCGTTGGCGTGTGGGGGGTTTGGGTACCCGGTCGGCGTGCCCGGTGCTGCCTTCGCGCTCACCCGAGTTGTGACGGCGAGGATTCGCTCGCCCCGGCGTGCGGTCGTCTAACTCTCTGGTCTCGCACGGCTTCTACCGCCCCGCCGCGTTTCGATCAGCGCGGCACACTTGGTGCTTGGTCCGGCAGGCGACTTCATCGTGGGTTGTCCGTGGCCACACCGTTCCTGCTCCCGAAGCTTCCGATCGCCGAGACCTTCGAGGCCGAGTACCTCGAGCAGTGGGGCATCCTGCCGCTCGAAGTCGACGGGGACCGACTCCGCGTCGCCGTCGCGGGCGAGCCGGCCGTGGAGGTGCTCGAGGACCTGGAATTGTCGTTCGGGGTGCCACTCGAGCTCGTGCCCGTCTCCCGGGACGAATTGCTCGAGAGCATCCGGCGCACGTTCGCGGCCTCTGAGTCGGTGGTCGAACTGGTCAAGGACCTCGATGCGGAACTGAGCCCCGCCCCAGACGCGGGCGATGACGCACCCGCCGACGCGCGTCACCTCGCGAACCAGCCCCCCGTCATCCGGTTCGTCAACCTGCTGATCCGGGAGGCCCACGACGCCCGGGCGTCTGACATCCACCTCGAAGCCAGCCGCGAGGGGCTGCGGGTGCGGTTTCGCGTGGATGGCGTGCTGACGGAGCTGCCGAGCCCGCCGAAGGGGCTTCAGGCCGCGGTGGTCTCGCGCGTGAAGCTGCTCGCCGAGCTCGATATCGCCGAGCGGCGAGCGCCGCAGGACGGCCGGATCCGCGTGCGCCTGGAGGAGCGCGAGCTGGATCTCCGCGTCTCGACCGTCCCCACGTTGTACGGGGAGTCGGTGGTGCTACGGCTGTTGGACCGGGGCGGGCGCCCGGTGGCGCTCGAAGAGCTCGGTCTGGCGCCGGATGCTTT
>Ga0193755_1000466_pt1 | contig 11689 bp, 9 predicted proteins | sample H1a2metaG_FD_144921 | JGI IMG/M metagenome (GOLD analysis project Ga0193755, IMG submission 144921) | Soil microbial communities from a riparian zone of the East river system, Colorado, United States - H1a2 | ecosystem: Environmental > Terrestrial > Soil > Riparian zone | place: USA: East River...
TTCACGTGCCGCTTCTGCAAAAGGGACCGGGCAAAGCGGTCGACATCACCATGCCGATCGAGGAAGGCGACCGCTACAACCTGGCTAGCATCTCCTTCAAAAATAATAAGGCGATCACCAATACCAAGGCGTTGCGCGCCCTGTTTCCGATCAAGGACGGAGACGTTTTCAGCCGCGAGAAGGTCGGTAAGGGTCTGGAGAACCTGCGCAAGGCCTACGGAGAGTACGGGTATATCAATTTCACATCCGTGCCCGACACCAAGTTTGACGACGACAAGAAACTGATTTTTCTGAACATTGATGTCGACGAGGGTAAGCAGTTCTATGTTCGTCGTATCGAGTTTCAGGGCAACAGATTGCACTGGAAGAAGGACAGGTCTACAACTCACGGTTGTGGGAGTTCAGCCTGTTGCGCCTCAACCAGTTGGGCTATTTCGAGCAACTGAAGCCGGATGATCCGAATACGACCGACAAGAAGCTCGACGAAAAAGACGGCACAGTCGACCTTGCGCTGAAAGTGAAGGAGAAAGGCAAAAACAGCATTGGTCTGAACGGCGGCGTCAGCGGTCTCGAAGGCGCATTTATTGGTTTGAGCTACACGACCAACAACTTCCTGGGGCTGGGGGAGACGCTACAGATTCAGGCCAGCATCGGAAACCTGATGCGCAGCGTGCTGTTCGGTTTCACCGAACCGTACTTATGGGATCGACCGCTGCAGGCCGGTTTCACCGTGTACACCACGCGCACCAGCTACAACCAGGCGCGGCAATATGCGGTTCTCACCGGCCAACAGTTAAACCTGCCCTCCTACTATCTGCAAAATTTGCAGAACTACACCCAGTCGAGCACCGGGTTTACGAGTTCGTTGAGCTACCCACTACACCGGTCATTGAAGCGCGTCGGCATCACATACTCGTTCGACAATTCTTCGCTGATCGCACTGAGCGATGCGTCCAAAGCCCTGTTCACCAACCTCGCGTTCCGCGGAATTTCCGGTCCGAATGCTTTAACCGGCATCATCACCAGCAAGATCCTGCCGAGCTTCACCATCAATACCCTCGATGCTTCTTATCAGCCACACAGCGGCAAACAGCTTTTCCTTGGCGGTGAGGTAGCCGGGCTTGGCGGAACGGTGAAATCGGTTCGTCCGATTGTTCAATACAAACAGTTCTTCCCGATGCAGAAGCGCCGCAACGCAATTGGTATCAACTTCCAGGGATCATTCCTGACCGGGTACGGCGGCCTGGTCGCTCCGCCCTTCCAGCGCTTCTACATGGGCGGCGAAAACGATCTGCGCGGGTTTGATATTCGATCGGTATCGCCGATTGCTTTCCTGCCCAACAAAGCGGTCGTCAATCTGACGAATCCGGATGGCTCGACCGTGCTCAAGGATCCATCCAACCCGCGGCTGGGTCCTTACCAGGTTCCGATTCCGATAGCGAGCATCGTCCAGCCCGGCGGTGATTTGAGCCTGTTCGGCAACGTCGAGTACCGCATCTCCATCGTGGGTCCTGTGACCCTTGCACCCTTCATGGACATGGGCATCGACCCGATCGTGCGCTCGTCCCAGTTACGCATCAATCCCGGCCAATTGAGCGACATCAACAACACGCCTTTCGGCTGCCCGGTCCTCGACATCGCCCTGAATTGCATTGGCGGAGAGAAATTAACCTTCTCGGGGAACCTGAAGCCGGTGGCCGGAAGCAACTGGACGCCGCGCATGTCGACCGGCCTGGAACTTCAGGTCATGCTGCCAGTCATCAATGCGCCCTTTCGAATCTACTGGGCGTATAACCCGCTACGGCTCGACTCCACCGCAACTGCCCCCACCGCCATCACGCGGAGCATGTTCCCGGGCGCGACGGCTCCGTTCCTTTACAGGGCGGCCGGCGACTATACCTATACCCAGACCATCAATACGTACGGAGCGAATTTCACTCTTCGGGAGCCGCGCAAGACCTTCCGGTTCACGGTGGCGACAACCTTCTAATTGCAACCGGAACTCATCTAGGGACTGGAGGTCTGTTCTACGGTAAGTGCTATAATGAAACGACTTCTACCCTGATAACGAATCAAGATCGGGGTGTGTTGCCACGCATATCAGGTTCGGCGTGAGGAGCTGGGAAAATCGGTTCGCCTATCCCGGTTGCGAGTGAATGTCCGCCTCAAGACCCGGTCGACCTAGTGGCACGGCCCAGCGTAAGGTCTGGGAAGAACGTAGTATCCAAAATTTCCCGGAACAATTTCCAAGGAGTCCAAGCGATCCAATGAAAAGCAAGTTCACGCGCATCCTTCTGGCTATGGCCTTTGTGATTTCGGTTGCTGCCTTGGCCCAAACCGGCAGTGCGGCCGCCAGTCCAGCCCCTGCTGCCAAATCCCCCGCTGCTGCCGCCGCCTCACCGGTGGCGACCGGCACCGGCACCAAGGTTGGAACGATCAGCATGGAGCAGGCGATCTTTGCCACCAATGAGGGCCGGCGTGATTTCGAAGCCCTCAGCAAGAAGCTCGAGCCGAAGCAGAACGAGTTAAAAGGCCAGAACGAAGAGATTGAAAGTCTGAAGAAGCAGCTCAACACTCAGGGCGACAAGCTGAACGAAGAAGCGCGCGCTAACCTGGTGAAGCAGATCGAGACCAAGCAGAAATCGCTGGATCGGCAGCTGCAAGACGCACGTGAAGACGCGCAGAACCAGCAGAACGAAATTGCCCAGCGCATCCTGCAGAAGCTTGGGCCAGTGCTCATCAAGTACGCAAACGAGAATGGCTTCGGCATGATCGTCGATACTTCTCAACCCTGGCCGCAAAGCCCGGTGGTATGGTGGGGCGAGTCCGTGGATGTGACCAAGCCGGTGGTCGATGTATACAACGCACAATCGGGCGTGGCGCCGCCGCCTCCGTCGGCCGGAGGTGCGAAGCCTGCGCCTGCGAAGCCGGCCGGCGCTGGCACCGTCAAGCCAACGACGCCCCCAGTAAAGCAGCCGGAGCCACCTAAGAAATAACTTTCTGCGACACCTGTGGTGCCGCAAAAGTTCCTGAGGCCGCGCATTTTGCCGCGGCCTTTTTCTTTTTGGATGACGGAGTCTGGTAGCGCCCAAGGCGGTGTCCTTACAGCTAGCGATTCCCGCTCTCTGGAGGACACGATGTTTGCTGACAGTTTACTTGACCCGCACTTTACCGGCCGCGCGCAGCGCGGTTGGACCACGCTGACATCTTTCGCACTGCAGTCACTGGCGTTGGCAGCGCTATTGGCACTGCCTCTTCTCTATACCGAAGGCCTTCCGAGGGTGCACCTGGTTTCGGTGAGTGCTCCTGTTGGGCCGCCGCCTGGACCGCCTCCGGCCGTTCAACAGCACGCGTCTGTGCGGCAAAGGCAGAGCAATCTGATTCACGGGATTGTGGTTGCGCCTCCGACGATTCCGCTGGGATATACGCGTATGGTCGATGCGACACCCCCGCAAGACGCGGCTCCTTGTGACATCTGTGTGGTCGGTGGCACCGGTCCCATTTCGAGCGTCAATCCAATTATCGGGTCCGTAGGGGTGAGCGTTCCTGTCGTCCCTCCACCGCCCCCACCGACTTCCCGACCACCACGCCGTTCGATCATGATGGAGGGCAACCTGATTTACAGGGTCCAGCCCAGCTATCCGCCGCTGGCGAGGTCAGCCCGCATCCAGGGCACGGTGCTGCTGCGGGCCATCATCAGCCGCACCGGCACAATCGAAAATCTGCAGACGATCAGCGGACATCCCATGCTGGTCGGAGCAGCCATTGATGCCGTCCGGCAATGGCGCTACCGGCCGTACATCCTGAATGGAGATCCGGTGGAGGTTGAGACCCAGGTTACGGTGAAGTTTTTACTCTCGGGAGGGTAAGCGCAACGTGGGTCGCGTGGCACGGACTGGTTTTATGGTCGCATCAAGATAGGACACGGCTCGTGGAGTTTTCGGAACTTGCCAGCCGATATAATCGCGAGACCGTGTGTTCCGCGACCCTCGATGTTGCACCTCGTCAATCTGCGCGACCCACCTGGGCGGAAATCTCGCTGAGTGCGGTGCGCGAAAACTTCGCTGCCGTCCAACAGCACGTGGGTCCTAAAGTTGCCGTGTGCGCCGTGATCAAGGCCGATGCCTACGGGCACGGGGCTACTCCATGTGCGTTGTCTTTGGAAGCTGCCGGCGCAAAATGGCTCGGAGTTACCACCACTGACGAAGGCATGCCATTGCGCTCGGCAGGAGTGCGCTCCCGCATTCTGCTGATGACCGGCTTCTGGCAAGGTGAGGAAGAGGAAGTCGTACGGCAAAACCTGACCGCAACGGTATGGGAGCCGTGGCACGTAGATCTGATCGACCGCGCCGCCCGGCGCCTCGATGCACCGCCGCAACCGATTCACCTAAAGATCGATACTGGCATGGGCCGACTGGGTGTGGCGCTTCCGGATGTCGCGTCCCTGTGCCAGTCAATCCGACAGTCCTCGCACGTGGTGCTCGAGGGCGTGTCAACCCACTTCGCTTCCTCCGAAGTGCTCGATTCGCCGGCGACTGAAATCCAGCTGGAGAACTTTGAAAAGGCCGTGCGCATCATTCAGGAGCACAGCCTTGCGCCGTCCATTTTTCATATGGATAACACGGGTGGGATATTAGCCCGGCCCGAAACTTGGAAGAACATGGTACGTCCGGGAATCGCCTTGTATGGTTACGCGCTTCGGCCGAGCCGCGCCGGCAAGCCTGCGACCAGCCCGCCAGCATTGTCTCTGGAGCCGGCTCTTTCGTGGAGAACGGCAATAGTTTCAATACGCGAGTTCGGGCCGGACCAGGCCTTGGGCTACGGCGGTACTTACACGACCAAGCGCTCCTCTCGAATCGCTGTCTTGCCAGTAGGCTATGCGGACGGTTACCGCCGCGGGCTTTCGAATCGTGGACGGGTCATTATTCGAAATTCGTACGCGCCGATTGTGGGCACGGTCTCGATGGACCTCACTCTCATTGATATTACGGAAATTCCTGGCGCCGTGGTTGGAGATGACGTGGTGCTGATCGGCAGCAGCGGCTCGCTCCGGGTCGATGCAGTCGAACTCGCCGACCTTTGTGGCACAGTGCCCTACGAGATCCTTTGCGGCATTTCGAAACGCGTTCCCCGAATCCACGTGTCGTAACCCGCACAGCACAAAATAGCCGCTGAATGCAGCAATTCACCGCTGGCTGCACGGTGGCTGCTTGTTCCGCGCGCCTTTGTTATAGTCCGGTTTGGATGCGAAGCCGCTACGCCAAATGGATGTACGACTGGGAAGACCGCCTTACGTCGGTTGACAACAATCGCGTGGTGCGCCCGCTTGACTGGGGCTTGGAGTGGGCGCAGGACTGGCCCTGTCGCAACGGAGTCGGGCCCGGCCAAAGCCCGAGCGATCCCGAAAAGTTTTTTGTCGACTATAACCAGCGCATCATCGCAAACAGCGATGAGTTCTACTCCTACCGCGTGCCAACCGACTTCCGGTTGGAGCGTCGCGAAGTTCAGGTGTTCAGCACCCGCGAGGTGCCGGACCCGCGGCTGGAAGACAAAGTTCGGGGAACCGATGCCAGCTTTTTGCGTTTCACCTCTCCGGTGCGCACTCCTTATCCAGAAAACAATCTGGTGAACGCGCGCTGGTTTCCTTCCCGGGGCCGGCGGGCGGTTGTGCTGCTTCCGCATTGGAACGCTGACGCCATTGCATACACCGGGCTCTGCAAGGTTCTCAACATGCTCGGCGTCGCGGTGCTGCGCCTGAGCATGCCCTATCACGATATTCGCATGCCGGCTGAGATCGGCCGGGCCGACTACGCGGTGTCCGCGAACATCGGGCGCACCCTGGACGCGGTCCGCCAGGGCGTGGTTGATATTCGCTGCTGCCTCGATTGGCTGCAGGATCAGGGATACAACCAACTTGGCGTGATCGGGACCAGTCTTGGCTCGTGTTACGCATTCATCGCCAGCGCTCACGATCCGCGGGTTCGGGCGGCCGCCTTCAATCACGCATCGACTTACTTTGCCGACGTCGTCTGGCACGGGCAATCCACGCGCCATATTCGGCAGGGTATGGAAGGTGCGATCGATATCGAGCGCTTACGGCGGATATGGCTCGCGATCAGTCCGATGGTCTACTTCGACAAATTCTCGCGGAACCGTAAGAGGTCGCTGGTCGTGTATGCCAACTACGACCTGACTTTCCTGCCGGAGTTTTCCCGCCAGGTAGTCGAGCAATTCATCGCACACCAACTTGACCACAAAGTCGTGGTGCTGCCCTGTGGCCACTATACGACGGGCGAAACTCCGTACAAATACATGGACGGCTGGCACCTGGCGTCGTTTTTCCGAACGGCGTTTGAAGCGTAGAATCGTTGGTTGGCTTCCATGAGCCCGGGATTTCAGACGAGCGGCGATCGATCCCCGGGCAGCGTCAACGGTGAACAGCAAGCCGGCTTCGCCCGCGTGATCAGCGATTTTGCAACCTGCACCCGGCCCGCAATCCCGCACTACGGAGACTGAGACATGAGCAACAATCCCATGTACCGCCCCTTGTACGAGACCGATCCGCAGATCGCCACGGCAATCGACAACGAAACCCGGCGCCAGCATGAGGGGTTGGAACTCATCGCTTCAGAAAACTTCGTCAGCGAAGCCGTGCTCGAGGCTGCCGGTTCGGTCTTTACGAACAAGTATGCGGAGGGCTATCCGGGGAAACGGTACTACGGTGGATGTGAGTTCACCGATGTGGTCGAAGACCTCGCCCGTTCGCGGGCAAAGGAATTGTTCGGCGCGGAATACGCCAATGTCCAGCCGCATGCCGGCTCGCAAGCTAACATGGAAGCCTACGCGGCTGTGCTCCAGCCAGGGGACACAATCCTCGGCCTCAACCTCGCGCATGGCGGCCATCTCACACACGGTCATCATCTGAACTTCTCCGGGAAGACTTACAAGATTGTTCCCTACGGTGTGACAAAAGAAACCGAGACGATCGACTACGACGAATTGGAGCGTATCGCCGAAAAAGAACGTCCCAAGATGATCATTGGCGGCGGCAGCGCATATCCGCGAATCATCGATTTTGCACGCATGCGGAAAATCGCTGACAAGGTGGGCGCAATCTATCTGGTCGACATGGCACATTTCGCAGGACTGGTTGCCGGGGGAGCGCATCCGTCGCCGGTTCCGCACGCGCAGATCGTAACTTCGACCACCCACAAGACCCTGCGCGGCCCCCGTTCGGGCATGATTCTCGCTACCGCAAACCTGGGACCGGCCATCGATAAGACGGTCTTCCCCGGCATGCAGGGCGGACCCTTGGTTCACATCATGGCCGCCAAGGCGGTTTGCTTCCTGGAAGCAATGCAGCCGGAGTTCAAAGTGTATGCCCGGCAGGTGGTTTCGAATGCCAAGGTGCTCGCCGAAACTCTTGCTGCCGAAGGCTTCCGGATCATCTCCGGAGGGACCGACACCCACGTCATGCTGGTCGACGTTTTCGCCAAGGGCATGCTGGGGAGCGAAGCGGAAAAAGCGCTAGGAGAGGCGGCGATCACTGTAAACAAGAATGCTATTCCTTTCGATACCAATCCTCCCCTCAAGCCCAGCGGCATCCGCATCGGCAGTCCAGCCCTGACGACTCGCGGCATGAAAGAAAAGGACATGCGCCAGGTCGGCCGCTGGATCTCGGAGGTCCTGCAACATCGCACCGAGGCTGAGGTTCTGGCGAAAATCCGCCGGCAGGTGCTCGAGCTGGCCGAGGCGTTCCCGCTCTACGCCGACCGCCGGGCAAGGGCACAGGCCGAGGCGCGGGCGTAACGCTACCGTCTGGCTACAGGGGCACGGCGCAAGCTATCCCGCGAAAACCTTATATCGCGCCGCCCATACTGTGGTTAAATCTACCCGTGAAAACTACTTCCTCATCGGTTCGCCAGAAAAAGTCAAAGAGATTGGCCCGCTGCCGCCCAACTTCCATACGGTTCCTCTGCTCGACTCCGACACCACCTGGAAGGGCTATTTCGAATTTCGCACCATCCTCAAGCGGCTGGGATGCAATCTCGTCCATATCCCCCATCTGTTCTGGCTTCCCCGGTCGTTACCGTGTCCGTATGTAATGACTGTCCATGATCTGCTCGAACACATGTCGCGTTCCAAAAATCATTCTAGTCTGCGACGTTCGATGCATTATCAGCTCACGCGGCATGTACTGAATGGCGCAGCACGCATCTTCGCAGTCTCGCAGTTTTCCAAGAGCGAAATCGAGAATCTGTTTGGCATACCCTCCCAAAAAGTTGAAGTGGTGTACAACGCCATAGATGAGCGCTTTCTGCACGGACATGCCAGCGGCGCCGATCGCCAACTGATCGCGGAGCGATACTTGGTGACCTATCCTTTCGTCCTCTACGCCGGACGCATCAGCCCGCACAAAAATCTGGTGCGCATCATCGAAGCATTTTCGGCGCTGAAGGGAGAACTGGAAAAAGAAGGCAGGTTGCCTGATCTGAAGCTCATCATTATCGGGGACGATCTCTCGGGTCATCCCGACCTGCGTCGCACCGTAATTCGCAGCGGCGTGAACAATGACGTGCGTTTTTTCGGGTTTGTACCCATTGATATCCTGCGGATTTTTTATGATCTCGCCGTAGCCTTCCTGTTCCCCTCTCTTTACGAGGGTTTCGGTCTTCCTCCGCTGGAAGCAATGGCCCATGGGACGCCCGTCATTACGTCAAACACATCATCCCTGCCTGAGGTGGTTGGAAACGCTGCGGTGCTCGTGAATCCCGAGAACGTATTTGAAATCATGCGCGCTACGCACCGCGTGCTGGTGGATCCAGTCCTCCGCGAGAAACTGAAACAAAGAGGATATGAACAATCCAAACGCTTCTCGTGGGATGATTCGGCGCGTCGAATCCTGAAGGTGTACGAACAAGTCGTAGGCGCAACTGAACCGGGCGACCTGCCTGCGGACCACGAACCGGAAGTGCAGCGCCTGCGCGCGTAGCCTGGACCGTGCTGCTGGCGAATTCCGATGATCGACCGCAAGCGAAACGTGGAGCACCCGCTAACTTCTTTACTTATTCAAATCTACGACCGCTACTTTGTTCACTCCGCTGCAGGCCAGGTACAGGCGATGATCGGGCGTCGCGACCATGTTTCGCACCACGCCTCCGCCCGAGGGAATCTTTTCCTGGCTGAAGCTCTCCGACTTGGGGTCGAACCGGACCAGCGTATTCGGACTGACCCCTGATTCGCTATACCAGACCATGCCATCCTCGGTGACGGCGATGCCGTAAGGCTCGGAGCCGGAGCCGCCGGGCGAGGGCCACTCCTTTAGCAGCTTTCCACTCGCGGGATCAAAGTGTCCAAGGTAGCCGCGCGCGAAATCGGTGTAAAAGACCGTGCCGTCGGGAGCAAGAGCAATCCGCCGCGGACGCGCGCTCGCATTGGGCAGCGTGTACTCGCGGATCGTCATGGTCTTAGGGTCGACGGTGGCGAGTTTGTTGGTGCCGAATTCGCAGAAAAACGGCGCGTTGTTGTGCAGGACAACGATGCCGTACGGCACGGCGTGAGGAGTAGGCGATTTGGCAAGCGTCATTTTTCCGCTCGCCGGATCGAGCCGCCCAACGTAGTTGGTGTCTTCATTGGTGAACCACAGCTTGCCGTCGTGATCGAACACCGGCGTGTGCGGGTCGATTTCGCTTTTGTCGGACGGCCGATATTCCTGGACCTCGCCCGTTTTTGGATCGAGTTTGCCGACGTATCCCGCCGAGATGGCCGTGAACCAGATGTTGCCTTGCTGGTCGGCAACCAGCCCGTGCGGCCCGGAGTTGGGCGTCTTCAGCGGATACTCTTTGAAGGCACCGGTGTTCGGATCGAGCCGTCCAAGCTTGTTGGCGCCCTGCCCGGTATACCAGAGCGAGCCATCGGGCGCGCGTGCCGGATCATGCGGGCGGGACTTCGGGGTGGGGACCTCGTACTCCTTGATCGGTACCGTAAGTGTTCCGGTCGCGGCGAAGGCGAGGACTGTAACGGTCAGGGGAAGCAGGCAGGCATTGCGTAGTGACATGGTGCCATCCTCAAGGAAATTGTAGTCCCGCTCCCCGGGCTTGGAAAACTGCGATCGGTCCCGACCGTGCCGACCGTAACGAAAAAACCCGCCCAAGCGGAGCTTGAACGGGCCACCCTTTAGAGCCGTGGAGATCGTTAGGGCGGGCTAGCCGCCTATATTTAGTTGGTGCCGGAACCTTCGCCATCCATGGATTTCTTCTGGGCCGCCGCTTTCAATGCTCGTGGCGCCCCAATGGTGTAGACGCCTGCTGGTGTCTTCACCTTGCTGAGAAAGTACTTATTTCCGACATGCTCGAAAGTAAAGAGCGCACCCTGCACCGAAGCTCCATCGAAAGTGACGGGCAGCAGGAACGCTCCGTTTTCGCGGTTGCGAATGATCAAATGGGAATCCGAGGGAGTAGACACGCGATCCACGGTGTAGATACCGGCAGGCAAGGTCGCGCCTCCGGCGGAAAACTCGAACGGAATGTCGGTGACAACTTTGTTGTCGCCTTCCGCCTGGGCACCGACGCCCAGACCGAGCAGGCAAGTTAGCGTAAGCACACTGGACAGGAACTGCTTTCTCATAGTTTCTCCTCTTCGCTCCAGCGCTGTGCCTCATCGCGGATGGTTCAGCGATGGTTCTGAAGTGGCTTTCAGCGCGTATGTGGCTTAGACAGTCGCGACCAAGAAGACGATTCAGGCGGGATGTCACATGATTGTCAACAAATTGTAGGACGATCGTGATGAACTGCTGAACATATCTCAGCGATCAATATGGATTCGTCCTACCTCACCCTGAACGTGCAAAGCGGAAACGTCGGCACAACATCCAGTGGTCGGTCGTAGTAGTTGGTCGTTGGCAAAGGACCAAGGCCGCGGCGTCGGTGGTTCCGCCACGGAATCACAGAGAGGGCGGATTTATGGGGCACCCCCGCGGATTACCCGGGCCACTCGCCCTAAGGGTCTGAAGGTTGCATGCCGGCCCAGATGGATCGCTACTCGCTCAGGATGTCGTGGTTGTAATTGATCATGGCACGCTTGGGGGTGTCCTTGATGCCGGAGAGTGGGATGTCCTGTCTGATGGTGGCGGAGCCTTTCATCAGGAGTGAGCCGATGGGCGCGATTTTTCCGTCGGCCATTTCGAGGTAGATGGGTACGGGCATGACGAACGATTCATCCACGCCCGACTGCGCGAGACTGATGGATAAGTTGACGGTGCCGTCGGCGCTCTTGCTGAACGAGTGCGTGAATGCGTACTTGGGCATGCCGGTGCCATAGACCCACTGGTTGAAGAACCAGTCCATCTTCTTTTTGTTGTCGGCGGCGGCCTGCATGATGGGCGTCATGTGGCGCTCGACGACCTTCTTGAAATCTTCGGTCGAGGCCAGCTTGCTGTTGTAGCTCGTGACGAAGTCGCGCATCATCGCCTTGAAGGGCTGGTCGCCGTCGCGGGCATTCCACATCATCATGCGCAGCATGTGGAGCACGTAAGCGCCCTTGGGATAAATCAGGCGACGGGGAATGTCGATGCCGCTCTTGCGGTTCATCAGCCGGTACCCCAAGGTGAGCGGACCGGCGTCAATGGCACGGAAGCCCTGCTCATTCTTCTGGGTCAGCAGGTAGCGCTCGTAGTCCCAGAACTTGTTGA
>Ga0193755_1000468_pt1 | contig 11668 bp, 10 predicted proteins | sample H1a2metaG_FD_144921 | JGI IMG/M metagenome (GOLD analysis project Ga0193755, IMG submission 144921) | Soil microbial communities from a riparian zone of the East river system, Colorado, United States - H1a2 | ecosystem: Environmental > Terrestrial > Soil > Riparian zone | place: USA: East River...
GCGCGCACGAGCTGCTGCACGGCCGGGGCATACCAGAAGGCGAGCTCGAGCCGCCGCGACTGGGGCGAAACCGCCAGGAAGCGCGGCTCCAGCACCTGCACGATGCGGAAGGCCTTGAACACGCCGGCGGGCACGCGGACGTCCTGGTAGGCGTCCACCTTCCAGGTCAGGCGGACGAGGCTCTGACCGAACTGCGGGTCGATGCTCTTGAGGGTGAGCCACGAGACGCCCGACTGGCCGACCTCGAGCGGCCAGGTGAGGCCGGGCGGCGGCTCGAGCTCGAGCAGCACCTGGCCGGCGCGGACGATCTTGGCCACGCCCAGGTCGCGGGTGAGGTGGACCTCGCGGCCCCCGTCGGCCGCGAAGACGTAGCGGCCGTTCTCGACCCGGATCAGGTCGTAGGCGCCGTCACTGCGGATCCACTTGTCGCCGACCGCGTAGGTGGGCCGCTCGGCCTTCGGGGCCTGTGCCCACGCGGTGAGCCCGGTGAGCAGCACGAGGAGGCCGGCGACGGCACCCGCAACGCTGCCCTTACTGCGTCCTATCCGCGTCATGGAAATAGCCTTTTCTCCACTCGGCCTGGGTTAGAGACTAAGCCCTTCTGCGGAGGGCTGTCAACGAACGGCTCTTGACTCGCCGGGCTTCCTGGACGAAGGTAAGAGGCGCTTTCCCAGCCGAAGTCAGGAGGAGCTCATGCGCCGAATCCTCGTCGTGCTCTCGCTCGGCCTCGTCGCCGGCTGCGCGGACATGCAGGTGAAGGAGACCGAGGAGGCGCCGCGGTCGCGCGTCTTCGTCGCCAACGAGAGCTCGAACTCGGTGACCGTCGTGGACGGCGACTCCTTCCAGGTGATCGCCACCGTGGACGCGCGCAACCACGCGACCCACGACCTGGCCGTCTCGCGCGACGGGCGCTGGCTCTTCGCCACGAACCTGGCCTCGGGCCGGCTGTCGGCGATCAACACGCGCGCGCTCGAGACGGTGGCCTCCATCGCCACCGGCGACCGGGCCCACGTGGTCACGCTCACCAACGACAACCGGCAGGCCTGGGTCGCCAACATCGGCGAGAACACGATCTCGATCGTGGACACCGGCAGCTTCCGGATCCTCGGCACCATCGCGGTGGGCAAGGGGCCGACCGGGCTGACCTTCTCGCGTGACGGCCGCTTCGCCTACGTGAGCAACCAGGGCGACAAGACGGTGGAGGTGATCGACACCGCCTCGCATCGCGTGATCAAGGCGATCCCGGTGGGCACCAATCCGCACTTCCTGGTGCTGGGCCCCGACGGTCGCATCTGGGGCACCAACACCGGCGGTACCGACATCTACGTCATCGATCCGGCCGCGCAGGACAAGATCGCCGCGATCAACGTCGGCCCGGCCCCGCAGCAGATCGCGTTCGGCTTCAAGGGCCTGCAGGGCCCGAACGCCTACGTCACCGTCGCGGGGCTCAATCGCGTGGTGGTGGTGAGCGCGGATCCGAGCAACCTTCGCATCCTGGAGCAGATCGACGTGGGGCAGCGGCCGAACGGGATCTCCAACAACCGGGAGGGGACGCGGGTCTTCGTGGTGCACGAGATCTCGAACGATCTGAAGGTCATCGACACCGGCAGCAGCTCGGTCCTGGCCACGGTGCCGGTGGGCCGCAAGCCGATTCGCGTCGTCTACCACGGGAACTGAGGCCGGCATGAGCGCGCGGGTCTGGCGGGCGGGAGCGATGGTGATCGCGCTGGCGGTCTGGTCGGCGGGCGCGGGCGGCGGCGCGGCACCGGCGGCGGCGCAGGGCGTGCCGGTGGGCACGGCCCAGAACGCGGTGGGCACGCTGGTGGTGGTGCGGACCGACGGCATCGAGCATCGCCTGCAGGGGCGCGGGTCGCTGCCGCTCTACGAGGGCGACGTGCTCCGCACCGAGGCGGCGAGCCAGGCCCTGCTCCAGTTCAAGCCCGGCATTCCCGTGGCCCTGAACGAGCGCACCACGGTCAAGATCCTCTCGCGCTGGGACAAGACCGGCGGGACCACGCGCATCCTCCGCCTGAGCCGGGGCGGGGTCTGGGCCAAGGCGGGGGCCGGCGCGAACCAGCTCGAGATCGAGACGCCCGCGGCCGTCGCGGCGGCGCGGGATGCGGAGATCGACCTGAAGGTGGCCGAGGACGGCCAGAGCTCGCTCACCGTGGTGCAGGGCACCGCGGAGCTGGGCACGCCCTTCGGCGTCTGCTCGGTGCGCGGGGGAACCGCCAGCGTGGGCGCGCGCGGCACCGCGTGTACCGCTCCGCAGCCCGCGAACGTGGCGGGGGCGGTGTCGTGGAAGCAGGCGGTGACGCAGTAGGTCTCAGCCGAAGATCAGATACAGCGCGACGCCGAGGCAACCCAGCCAGACCACGATGCCGACGAGGGCGCCGGTCTGTCCCTTCGCGGCTTTCCTCCGGGACTTTCGGCGGGATACGCGGAGGCTGGTGAGAAGGATCAGCACGATGCCCGCGACCAGGATGATCGAGTCGACCAGGGCTACGGAACCTTCCATCCGGACTAGCCTCTAATGGGCCTCGCGGGGGAGCGGGTTCTCGGTTAGCGGGTCGGCGGCGCGTCGGGCGGGCGGGCCGGGGCGATTCGGACGTCCCGGACCGTCTCGATGCGCGCGCGCCGCTCCAGCTCGTCGGCGTCGAACGCGCTCTCGCGCTGGTCGGCCGACCGGATCACGTAGGCCGGGCCGGTGGAGCCATCGGGGAACTTGTGCTGACGCTCGAGCCGCGCCACGACTCCGAGCGGGCTTCCATCCGCCATGCGGCTCAACGTGTCACCCGGGCGGAAGAAGAAGGTCCATTCGGCCTGGCCGCGCGAGCGCGAGGGGACTGGGACCGGCGCCGGCGGTTCGGCGGCCGGCGGCGCGGCGGGCGGCGGAGCCTCGACGCGCCGCGATTCGGCGACCGGGCTTGGTGCCTCCCGCCGGGCGGATACCAGGGTAACCACGGTGATCGCCACCAGCGCCCCGAGAAGGGCGCCGCCCAGCACCTTGAGACGGACCGCGGCGTTGACAGTCATGACGGACAGGGAGAGGCAAGAACAGGGCCAGTCGTGCATCCAAATATTGCACGCACTTAGCGTCGCTGCGCTGCGTGGTCTGACAAAGTCTGGGCACCCGACCTGACAAGCTCCGGATCCCCCGGGAGCCGTGGGAGCCCAACTGGCTGATTTCTCGCGGCGCCCGTCGTGGCTTGGCTCTTGCTACCCTACGCCCGGCGGACGAAAGATGGAGCGCCAGGGACGAGATCCCGGAGGGTCGAGCGCGATGCTGCTGACGACAGTGATCACGGTGGCATTCATCGGGGCGAGCTCGCTCATACTCTGGCTCTCGATAGGCGCCGACTAGAGCCGATCAGGAGGATGGCGGTCATGGACACGCCCGCATCGGAGCAGGGCAGCTCATTCGAGCTGATCATGAAGCGCGGAGCGCTGGTTTGCGTCGTGGCGATGGGGGGTGTCGCGGTGGGACTCGCGGTGTGGGCACTCCGGCGCTGGCAGGACGAGCGTGAATACCAGGCGTGGCGTGACTCGGTGACCGCGGATCCCTACCGGCGCGACCGCAACGGCTTTCCGGTCGGCGCCCAGCTCGGCTACTCGCGGCGGTAGCAGTCCCGCCGTTCCCTCCGGCGCCCGCCAGTCGGGCGCCCTCCCGCTGCTATACTGAATCGCGCGATGTGGGTAACCGAGCGTGATTCGGCCAGAGCGTGACCCGGCGGCACCCGGCCGCTTCACGATGTCGAGCGAGGCCCTGCATCTGGCGCGGCTGCGCGAGTGGCTGCGCGAGGAGCTGGCCGGGCTGGGCGTGGAGCGGAAGACCCGCGCGGCCCTGGTGCTGGCGGTCGGCGAGCTGTGCGCCAACTCCATCGAGCACGCGTACGAGGGCCGGGGCGGCCAGCCCATTCACGTCTCGATCCAGGGTCTCGAGGACCGGCTCGTGCTCGAGGTGGAGGACTTCGGGCGTGCCTTCGAGGCCGCGCGCTACGTGGAGCCCGATCTCGACGCGCTACCGGATCACGGGCTGGGCATCCACCTGGTGCACCGCATCGCCGATTCGGTTTCCATCGACGTACGCCGGGAGCGCGGGACCCGCTGGACCCTCGTCAAGTTCCGGCCGGGGCATGCCCCGGCCGATCGCTCGATCGTGGACGGCGGGGGCGGGGCGCCGGCTCGATCAGGAGAGGCCATGGATATCGAGGTGACTCGTTCGGCCGCGATCACGGTGATCGTCCCCCGGGGCGATCTGGACATGGCGGCCGCGGACCAGATGAAGCGCGTGCTGACCGGACTCGTGAACGACGGGTCCGTCAAGCTGCTGGTGGATCTCGGGAGCGTGGGCTACATCGACAGCTCGGGCATGGGCGCCCTCGTCGCGACGCTCAAGCACGCCCGCACCGCGGGCGGGGACCTGCGCCTCTGCGCGCTGCAGGACGACGTGCGGGCGATCTTCGAGATGACTCGCCTGATCAAGGCGGTCACGATCCACGCCACCCGGGGGGAGGCGCTCGCCGCGTGGGTCTGACGCGGCGCCTGCTCGCCGCCGCCCTCGTCCTGGGGCTCGGTGGGGCGTCGGCGCCGGCCGCCTCGCCGATCCGTCCCCTGGCGGGCGTGCGCACCTGGGTCGTCTACTACGCGGCGGCCCCCGAGGCGGCGGTGGACCTGGCCCGCTTCGACGTGGTCGTGCTCGATCCGCACGCCCACCCGCCGCTTCCCCTCGTCAAGCGGTACGGCTCGCTGCTGCTGACCTACGTGAGCCTGGGCGAGGTGAACACGAGCCATCCCGAGTTCGCCGCCGTCGCCAGCGAGTCGTGGGTGCTCTCCGCCAACCCGAGCTGGCCCGAGGCGCGCCGCCTCGACGTGCGCGCCCCGGCCTACGAGCGCTGGCTGCTCGACCGGGTGGTGCCGGCCGCGCTGGCCGGTCCGGTGAACGGTCTCTTCCTCGACACCGCGGACACCGCGCTCGACCTCGAGCAGACTGACCCGCGGTTCGCCGGGGCGGCCCGCGCGCTCGAGCGCGTGCTCGTCGAGCTCCGGCGCCGCCACCCGCGGGCGCTCCTGATGATCAACGGCGGCTTCCCCCTCGCGGAGCGGCTGCCGACGGTGCTGGACGCGGTCGCGCTCGAGTCCATCTGGACGGACTATGACTTCAAGGCCAAGGCCTATCGCGTGCGGCCGGCCGATGAGGCGGAGTCCCGGGCGCTCCTCCTCGCCCGGGTGGTCGCGCTGGGCCTGCCCGTGTTCACCATCGAGTACGCCGCGGCCGACCGCGGCGCGCCCTGGCCGGCCGAGCTGATCCGTCGCGCCCGCGCCCGCGGATTCGTCCCGTACGTCTCGACGATCGGCCTCGACCAGGTCTCGACCCACACCCTCGCGCGGTGACCGCCCCGTGACCCGACAGCTCTCGCGCCGCTCCCTCCTGGGGGGCTCGGCCGCCGCGGCGGGCGCGCTCGCGCTGGGGGCGGCCGGTCGCCCAGCCCTCGCGGCGCCGACCGCGCCCGCGTCCGCCCCGGGGGAGCTGCCGCGCTACGTGCTGGCGCTGTACAAGTCCGGCGAGGTCTCCAACGACGTGGACGGCCGCCGGCCCAAGACCGCCACCCGCAACGAGGTGCACAGCTGGGCCCAGATGCCGCTCAACTGGCTCGGGCTCATGGTCGAGTACCACGACATCGACCGGGGGCTGCCGGACGAGCGGACGATGGCGCGCTACCGCGGCGTCATCACGTGGTTCCAGACCGAGGACATGGCCGCGCCGCTCGACTACCTGCGCTGGCTGGGCGCGCAGATCCGGGCCGGTCGCCGGGTGGTGATCCTCGAGTACCTGGGCGCGCTGCGCGATCCCCGGACCCTGCGGACCGTCGACCTGGCCGCGGCCAACGAGGCGCTGGCGCCGAGCGGGCTCGAGTTCCTGGGCAACTGGACGGGCAACCAGAAGGTGATCGAGCTCCGCCGCAAGGATCCGAAGATGATGGAGTTCGAGCGGTCGTTCCCGCCCGGCCTGCCCGCCTACCAGCAGATCCGCGCGCGCCGGGCGGACTCCCGCACGCATCTCGTGCTGGCCCGGCGCGACCTGCCGGACTCCGAGAGCCAGGTAGTGGTGACCGGTCCGTGGGGCGGCTTCGCGGCGGCCGGGTACGTGCGCTTCCAGTTCCCGGGGGAATCGGGCGCGCAGTGGTGGCTCGATCCCTTCGCGTTCTTCCGGGAAGCGCTCGGGATCGGGGACTGGCCGCGGCCGGACACCACCACGCAGGGTGGGCGGCGGATCTGCTATTCGCACATCGACGGTGACGGGCTGCGCAACCGCTCGGAGGTCCGCGCGGGCGCGTCGAGCGGCCAGGTCTTGCTCGAGGAGATCCTCGCGCGCTACGGGCTGCCCACCAGCGTGTCGGTCGTGGTGGCGGAGGTGGAGCCGACGCTGCTCGGGTCGCCCGAGTTCCAGGAGCTGGCCCGCGCGATCTTCCGGCTGCCCAACGTCGAGGCGGGCAGCCACTCCTATACCCATCCGCTGGACTGGGAGAAGCGGACGCGAAGCTTCACGCTCGCCTCGATCCCGTACTCGGTGGAGACGGAGACCGCGGGCTCCATCCGGTACATCGAGGAGCGGCTCCTGCCGCCGGGGAAGCGGGTGCGGCTCTTCCAGTGGTCGGGGTCCACCCGGGTGAGCGAGGAGGCGATCGCGGTCCTCGCGCGGCTCGGGGTGCCCAACATCAACGGCGGCGACACCATGCGCGACCGCGAGTGGCCGAGCTACACCCGGGTCGCTCCGCTGATGCGCCAGGTGGGCCGGCAGTGGCAGACCTACACGTCGGCCTCGAACGAGAACCTCTACACCAACCTGTGGAGCGGTCCGTTCTACGGCTACCGCCACGTGGTCGAGACGTTCGAGAACACCGAGAAGCCGCGGCGCGTCGCCCCGGTCAACCTCTACTACCACTTCTACTCGGCGGAGCGCGTGGCCTCGCTCACCTCGCTGCGCCACGTGCACGACTGGGTCGCGCGGCAGCCGCTCGCGCGCCTCTTCACCAGCGAGTACCTCGCGATCGTGGCGGGCTTCCGGACCGCGCGCATCGCCCGCGCCGAGCCGGGCTGGCGCGTCTGGGACCACGGCGCGCTGCGCACCGTGCGCTTCGACGACACGCGCGCCGGGGTGGACCTGGCGCGCTCACGGGGAGTCCTCGGCTTCGTCCATCACCAGGGCGCGCTCTACGTGCACCTGGCCGGGCCCGAGCCCGCGCTGATCGTGCTCGGCGACCGTCCGCCCCAGACCCCCTACCTCGTGCAGGCGAGCCATCGCGTCACCGCCTGGGCCCACGAGGCCGCGCGCGTCGCGGTGTCGCTCTCGGGGATGGGCCCGAAGCTGGTCGAGCTGGCCGGCCTGCCCGCGGGTCGCGAGATCGCGGTGGAGATCCGCGACGGCGCCGGATCGCGACGCGAGCGGCCGCGGACCGGTCCCGACGGACACCTCACCATCCGCGCCGGCGAGGCCGCGGACGTGGAGGTGCGACTCGGGTGAAGATCGAGCGCTGGAAGCTTGGGCTCGGGGTGCTGCTCACCCTCGCGCTCCTCGTGCTGTCGATGCCGTGGGGCGGCGACCTGGGCTGGGCGTACCTGGCCGACCGGCAGTACACGCTGGCCCGGGACATGTTCACCGACGCGCTGCGCGGCGACACCACCGACGCGCATCTCTGGGTCGGGCTGGCCACCGCTTACGAGGCGCTCGGCGAGCCCGACCGGCAGATCGCGACGCTCGAGGACGCGGCGCGCAGCCTGCCGCGTCGCCGCGATCTCCTGCTGAGGCTGGCCGACGCGTATCAGGCCAACAAGGACCCCGCCGAGGCGGCCGCGGTGCTCGAGCGCCTGACCGTGACGCCGGGACCGGACGACGTCCCGCTGCTCGAGCGCCTGCTCAACGCGTACCTGTGGAAGGGCGACTACGAGCGCGAGGTCGCGGTACTCCGCAAGCTGGTGGCGCTCAGCCCGACCGACTCCGGGATCGTCGGCGAGCTGGTTACCGCGGCGCGAAGCCTCAACCGGCAGCAGGAGGCCGCGACGGTGCTGGAAGCGTTCGTGCGGCGGCGCCCCGACGATCCCGAGCGCCGGCGGTGGCTCGCCCAGACCTACGACTCGCTCGGGGAGGGGGATCGCGCGATCGAGCACTGGAAGGTGCTGGCGCGGATCGCCCCGGGCGACGCCGAGGCCCGCGACCGCCTCCTCCCGGCTCCGGGCGGCGCGCCGCGGGTGGAGGAGATCGCGCTGCTCGAGCGCCAGCGCGCGGCCGATCCTCGCGACGAGGCATCCCGCCGCCGGCTGGTGGAGCTCTACCGCGGCGCCGGTGACGGGCCCCGCGCGATCGGCGCGCAGCGGGAGCTGGCCGGGCTCCGTCCCCGCGACCACGACACGCTGGCGTTGCTCGGCCGGCTGCTCGTCGGGCAAGACCGCGGCCCCGAGGCGATCGCCGCGTACGAGCGGGCGGTGGAGATCGCGCCGGACCGGCTCGACAGCGCGCTGGCCCTCGCCCAGCTCTACGAGTGGGGGAACGACCCGCGCCGCGCGCTGGCCCTGCTCGAGCGCGTGGCGAAGGCGCGCCCCGCGGATCGCGCGCTGCAGGAGCGGGTGGCCGCGCTCGCCCGGGGCACCGAGGATGGCGGGTCCGCGCTGTCCGCGCTGGACCGGCTCGCCGCCCTCTCCCCGCAGGACGCCCGCTACGCTCAGCAGGCCGTGGACGCCCTCGCCGCCGCGAATCGCCTGCCCGAGGCGATCGCACGGCAGCGGCGAATCGTCGAGCAGAATCCGGGGGCGCCCGGCCCCGCGCTCCGACTCGCCCAGCTCCATGAGTGGAACAACCAGGAGCGCGAGGCCATCTCTGTCTACGAGGGGCTCGATCGCGCGGGCACGCTGCCGGACGCCTCGCTCGGGCGGCTCGCCGAGCTCTACCGCTTCCAGGATCGTCCCGCGGACTTCGTGCGGGTGGCCGAGCGCCTGCTCGCCCGGCGCCCGGACGACTGGGCCCTCCGCGACGCGGCCGCCCGGGCCGCCGAGGGGCTCGGCCGATTCCCGGATTCGGCGCGCCTGATGCAGCCGATGGTGGAGCGGCGGCCTCTCGAGGAGGGCCAGGTGCTCCGGTACCTGAGCCTCACCGCGCAGGCCGGCCGCCTGGACGACGGGCTTCGCGTGCACCGCCGCTTCGCGGCCTCCGCGAGCCCCGCCTACCGGGCGAAGGCGGGCCGCATCCTGATGGATCTCGGCAAGTACCCGGACGCGGTCGCGGAGTACGAGGCGGTCCTCGCGGCGGCCCCGGGCGACGGCGACGACGCGGTGGCCGCGCGGCTGGCGCTGGCCCAGCTCTACGACTGGACGGGGGCGGGCGAGCCCGCGCTCCGGCAGTGGGAGAGCCTCATGCGCGCGCGCCCGCGGGATCCGCGGGTGCTGCGCGAGGTCGGCCGGCGCAGCCTCGCGCTGTCGCGCAACGAGGTGGCCCTGCGCGCCTATCGCTCGCTGCTCGACGTGCAGCCCGACGACGCGGAGGCGCTCAAGCGGGCCGGGCAGCTCATGGCGTGGAGCCACGACGCGCGCGGGGCCCGGACCGCGCTCGAGCGCTTCAATCGCGTGAAGGGCGGCGACTACGAGGTGCACTACCTCCTGGGCGAGCTCTACGCGGCCGACCGGGATGAGGAGCGCGCGCGCCTCGAGTACGAGCGGGCCCTCCGGCTCCTGCCCGCCCGCCCCCGCTGACCCGGGGCGCCGCGCCCTCCTCCCTTGAACGCGGCGGACGCCGCCGCCATACTCCTTCGGTGACCCCGCTTCGCGTCGCGTGCGCCGTCTGGCTCCTGTGCCTGACCCTGGATGCCCCGATCACCGTCGCGCGCGCCCAGGCGCCGCCCGCGGCGCCCGAGGCCCCCGCCCCGTTCGAGGCCGAGATGATGCGGGCGCGCATCCTGGCGCGCCTGGGCATGATCGAGGAAGCGCTCGCGGCGTATCGCGCGCTGCTCGAGCGCCACGGGGAGGATCGCGCCCTGCGCGAGGACTACGCGGAGCTCCTCGTGGACGCCGGGCAGCTCGACCAGGCCGGTCCGGTGGTGGATCGCTACCTGGCCGACGATCCCGCCTCCGCGCGGCTGCGCCGGTTGAAGGCCCGGCTCGACCTGGCCCGGGGCGCGCCCGCCGAGGCGGGCCGTCGCCTCGACGCGCTGGCGCGCGAGCAGCCGCGCGACGCCGGCGTCACCGCGGACCTGGCCGCCGCCGAGCTCGGCGCGGGCCGGTGGAGCCGGGCGCTCGATCTCTACGGGCGGATGCTGGATGCGGACCCGGAGAACCGCGAGGTCCTGGCCGCCTACCGCGAGATCCTCCTCGCCCACGCCCCGCGCGTCGAGCTGATCCACTCCACGCTGCTCCAGACCGCGGCCACGCACCACGTGGAGGAGGCGGCGTGGCGCGGCTGGCTGGCCGACCGCTGGTGGCTGCGGGCCGGCGCCCGGTACGGCAGCTATCACCAGGACCGGGTGGTGGGCCGGTCCGCGTTCAGCGAGGAGGTGTGGACCGCGCTGGCCACGGTCGGCTTCCAGCCCACGCGCGCGCTCTCGCTCTGGGCCGGGCTCGAGGAGTCGCGGCGCCGCGAGGACATCTACCGCACCGTCGGGCGCCTCGGCGCGGCCTACGACGACGCCAAGGCCACCAGCGCGACGGTGGACGTGGCGATCCGCGAGCTGCTCACCAATCCGGTGGCCGCGATTCCGCGGAACGGATCGACCGACCGGGTGACGGTGGACGTGGCCCGGCGCGTCCTGGTCCCGGTGGTGCTGGGCGCCCACTACGACTTCCGCCACTACCGCGTGTCCGGAGAGGAGCTGGGAGACCGCTGGGAGGCGGCGGGGCGGGCCGAGCTCGAGCTGGTGCGGAGCCGCGTGCAGGTGACGCTGATCCCGCAGGTCTTTTTTGCCCGGTACACGCCGACCGCGGGCGACGCCCTGCGCGAGGCGGTCTCGTTCATCAAGCGCGAAGACGTCCTGGGCATCGGGACCGTGGTGGGCTGGGACGTGACGCCCGCGGTGCGCCTGCAGGCCGGCGCGGTCGGGCGCCGCGACCTGTTCCGCGCGATCACGTCGTGGGAGGTCAACGGGGAGGGCCGGTGGCGAATTCGCCCCTGGCTGGAGGGACGCGTGCTCTATACTCGCAACACCGAGTCCACCACGGTGGGCGGCCAGGAAGAATTCTTCCTCGGCCGTCTCGACATCCTGTACTGATGACACCTACGTCGCGGCGTTCGAGGATCCTGCTGCTGGCGGCCGCGCTGCTGACCGCGTCCGGATGCGCGAGCGCGGTCCAGGAGTGGGTGAAGCCCGGCGCCGGTCGGGTCGGCCGCGTCGCGGTGCTCGCCTTCGAGAACCAGACCACCGCGCTGCGGGCCGGACAGGCCACCGCCGATCTCCTCGTCACCGAGCTGCTCGCCACCGGGGCGATCGCGGTGATGGACCCGAGCGAGGCGGCCGACCTCCTCCGCCGCGAGAACCTGGACCCCGCCGACGCGGGCCGCCTGCCGTCCGCGCAGCGGATCGGCCGGCTCCTGCAGGTGAGCCACGTGCTGCAGGGCTCGGTGACCGAGTATCGCTACAAGCCCGGCCTCTCCGAGACGCCCGCGGTCGGCGTCACCGCGCGGCTC
>Ga0193755_1000469_pt1 | contig 11661 bp, 9 predicted proteins | sample H1a2metaG_FD_144921 | JGI IMG/M metagenome (GOLD analysis project Ga0193755, IMG submission 144921) | Soil microbial communities from a riparian zone of the East river system, Colorado, United States - H1a2 | ecosystem: Environmental > Terrestrial > Soil > Riparian zone | place: USA: East River...
GGGCCGCCGCGGTGCTGCTGGAAGGCGAGACCGCGGCCGATCGGAAGTTCCAGATCGGGCTGTCGGTGCTGCTCGTGGCCATCATTGGCGTGCTCTGGATCGTCTTTGCTTAATCAAGGCGCGGACATGCAAAGTCTAGATGTACAGACGCAGCAGCGGACGCTCAGTTTCGAGTCAGTGGGACAAACCCGTGCCCTCTGGACTGTTTACCGCCGCTGCGTCTACGCACCTAGTTTTTGCATGTCCGCGCTTTTGATTGCCGTCGCAGCGTGCCGCCCATCCGCCCAGCAGCCCAGCCGCCCATCGGCATACGATCCTGCGCACGACATCGGATCGCTGTTCTCCGACGTGCAGCTGTCGGGAATCTTCCCCGACTCGAAAGAGTTCGTCGATGCGAGGCCGCGTTCGGCAGCGGCGACGATCGAGGCGCGCTACGATTCTGCGCGCCGCGCGCAGGGCTTCGTGCTGCGGACTTTTGTCGATCAGAACTTCGTGCTACCGCAGGCAGCGGGCGACGGATATCACACCGTCGCGTCACAGAGCCTGGTGCAGCACATCAACGCACTCTGGCCGGTCCTCACGCGGCACCCGGACAGTGCGGATGCGCGCTCATCCTTGATCCCTCTGCCGAGTCCCTATGTCGTCCCGGGCGGCCGCTTCCGCGAGGTCTACTACTGGGATTCCTACTTCACGATGCTCGGCCTGGTGCAGAGCGGGCGCACCGACCTCGTGAAGGGCATGCTCGACAACTTTGCGCACCTGATCGAGACCGTTGGGCACATCCCGAACGGCAATCGCACCTATTACCTGACGCGCAGCCAGCCGCCCTACTTCGCCGCGATGGTCGGGCTGTACGCGCGCGCGACTGACACCACTCGTGCGCTTGCGTATCTCGACGCGATGGAGAAGGAGCACGCCTTCTGGATGGATGGCGCCGACACGCTGGCGCCCGGACACGCGTATCGCCGAGTCGTGCGGATGCGAGACAGCACCGTGCTGAACCGGTATTGGGACGACTCGGACGAGCCGCGGCCCGAATCCTACCGGCCCGATGTCGAAGTCGGCCAGACGCTGCCCGAGTCGCTCCGCGCCGCCTTCTATCGCAACGCGCGCGCGACGGCGGAGAGCGGCTGGGACTTCTCGAGCCGCTGGATGCGCGATCCCAAGGACCTGCGCACGCTCGAGACCACGAATCTGATCCCCGTCGATCTCAACAGCCTGCTCTGGAACGCCGAACGGACGATCAGTGCCTTCCGGATGTTCCGAAAAGCCTCGGGCGACGACCGCGTGGCCCGATTGTTTGCGGTGCGGTCCGCCAAGCGCGGGCTAGCCATCCTCGCGATGTACGATACGGCTCGAGCGTTCTTCTTCGACCGGCGCTGGACGAGCGGCGAGCTCGTCACCGATCGCCCGTCGCTCGCCGCGGCCGCTCCGCTCTACTTCGGTATCGCCACCGACGATCAAGGAAAGCATGTGGCCGCGCGGCTGGAGCGCGACTTCCTGAAGCCGGGGGGATTCGTCACTACGAACTTTGCGTCAGGGCAGCAGTGGGACGGACCGAACGGCTGGCCGCCGCTCGAGTGGCTGTCGATCGAAGGGGTTCGGGCGTACGGCCGCGCCGACTTGGCCGACACCGCGGCCAGGCGCTGGCTCAGTCTCCTGGACCGTACCTACCGCGCCACGGGACGGATGATGGAGAAGTACGACGTCGTCAACACGACCAAGAAAGCAGGCGGCGGAGAGTATCCGACGCAGGATGGATTTGGCTGGACCAACGGGGTCGCTCTCGCGTTGTGTGCACAAAAAGCGGGGACATGCAAAAACTAGGCAACAGACGCAGCGGCGGTGAACTGTCCTGAGTCAACCGGACAACCCTCGCGCGGGTGGTCCCGTTGACCCCTGACTGAAACCCGCGGTGCGTCTCAAGACTAGCTTTTGCATGTCCGCGCTTTTCTTTTAGAACGCTTGATCCCACCGTTGAGACAACCGAATCGCTGAGCTTATAAGTCCCACCATACTGTAGGTCTGCACGAAGTTGCCCCATTGCTCCCGCGATTTGGGATCGATGTGCTCGGCGAGCAATCCGTGGCTGTTGCGGCACGCCAGGACGTACTCGAACATCCGGCGGGCTTCGTCGCGGTCGCCGATCGACGCGAGGGCATTGATGTACCAGAAGCTGCAGACGAGAAACGCATTCGACGGCGTTCCGAAATCGTCGGGCGTCATGTAGCGGAACACGAAATCGCCGCGCTTCAGCTCTTTGCCGATCGCGCGCACCGTCGCAACAAAGCGCGGATCGTCGTCGGCGACGAAGAACAGCTCGTTCAGCTGCAGCAGGCTGGCATCGAGGGTTTCTCCCTCGAACGTGGCGACGAACGTCCCGAGCTTGGCGTTCCAGGCGCGCCGCGAAATCACCTCATGGAGCCCGCGGGCGCGCTCACACCAGTACGCCGCGCGGTCGGTCAGGCCGAGGTGCCCCGCGATCCGGCCCAGCCGCTCGCACCCCACCCAGCACATGACGGCGGAGAAGGTGTGGACGCGCGTGCTGCCTCGCAGCTCCCACAGCCCGGCGTCCGGCTGATCGAACGACTGCAGCGCGCGCTCCCCCAGCGGCTCGAGCCGGCGGAAGAGCGACTCGTCTCCCTGATGGATGAGCCGCCGGTCAAAGAAGACGTGCGTGGCGGCGAGGATGGACGAACCGTAGACGTCGTGCTGGGATTGCTCCGACGCCTGGTTCCCGACGCGCACCGGACCGATGCCGCGGTAACCGGGGAGCGACTCCACCACGCGCTCGGGCGGCAGCCGGTGGCCGGTGACCGTGTACACGGGATCGAGCCGCCGGTCCGTTCCCTCGGCGACGATGTTGAGAATGAAACTGAGATAGCGCTCCATGGTCTGGGTCGCGCCCAGCCGGTTCAGGGCGTTCACGACGAAGTAGGCGTCGCGCAGCCAGCAGAAGCGGTAATCCCAGTTGCGGGTCGAGTCCGCCGCTTCGGGAATGGACGTGGTCAGCGCCGCGATGATGGCGCCCGTGTCCTCGAACACGTTCAGCTTGAGCGTGATCGCGGCCCGGATGACCGCGTCCTGCCACTCGAACGGAATGGCGAGCGAGCGGACCCAGCCCCGCCAGTACGCGGTGGTCTCGGAGAGGAAACGCTTGCCCACGTCGTCCACCCGGTCCTGGAGCGTTTCGTCCGGGCCCACCACGAGCGTGACGGCGTCGTCGAGGAAGAGCGCGTTCTCCTCGAGAATCGCCGTGACGGGGGCGTCGGTCGTCAGCCGCAGCGTCATGGCGCTGCCGGCGTACCGGATGTGATTGCTGCCGTGAGTCGTCGCCGCGAGCGGCTGCCCGTAGTTCTGGGCCGGGCGGGCGCGCACGCGGATGCGCGGGTGTCCGGCGATCCGCTGCACGCGGCGCACCAGCATCATCGGACAGAAAATTCGGCCGTGATGCACGAAACGCGGGGCGAAGTCGGTGATCTCGATAGCGGCGCCGGCGGAGTCGGTCATGCGCGTGACCAGGACCGGAGTGTTGTGCAGGTAGCGCTGCTCCACCTTCACCCGGTCCAACAAGTCGATGGCAAAGAACCCGATGTCGGAGCGGGCTTTGAGCAGCGAGCAGAACATCGGGTCGCCGTCGAAGCGGGGAAAGCAGGCCCAGCAGATCTCGCCGGCCGGATCGACGAAGGCGCCGATTGTGCCATTGCCGATGAGGGCCAGATCGAGGGAGGTCACGAGGCGAGCCAGGCGCGAACCGCAGGCACGTTGGGAAGGCGCCAGCGCGCCGCGGTACGGCCGGGGCCGACCTTGATCGAGTAGCCGCCCAAACGGTTCACCGTCGCGAAGCCGAATTCGTCGGTCGCGTCGTCGCCGACGAAGACCGCCGTGCGCCCCTGGAAGGGGTCCTCGTTCAGAAAATCGACGATGGCCGCTCCTTTGTCTTTGCCGGCGGGGCGCATTTCCACCAGATACTTGCCGCGTTGAATGCAGAACTCACTCCCGGCTTCTGGAAGCATGGAGCGGGCGAGCCGGTGCGCGTACGCGGCCAGGCGCGGTGCGCGGCGGTAGTGCAACGCCAGCGACAATCCTTTGTTCTCGAGCAGCAAGCCGGCCTTCCCGCTCACCGCATCGGCCAGGCGGAGCCGGACGCGCTCGAAGCGTTGAGCCGGCACCGGGTGAAGCGTGACGATCCCGAGGGAGTTCCGGCGCTCCGCACCGTGCTGGCCGGCGACCGGCATGCGCGTGTGCGGAAACAGGCGGTCGATGTCCGCTATGGCGCGCCCGCTGATCAGCGCGACCGCTCCTCCCGTGTCGCGATACAGCCGCTCGAGCAGGAGGCGCAGCTCCTCACCAACCCGTACGGCTGCCGGCTGATCGGTGAAGTCGATGAGCGTGCCGTCGAGGTCGAAGAAAAAAGCCCACTCGTCGCGGGGCGTTGGGAGCACGCGCCGGGTCAAACGGCCGCTCGTTCCCGGCGCTCGCTCACTCGTCCGACGATGTCGGACAGGCGGCCGCGGCGGCGCAGCGCCGCGGCGTCCATCAGCATGCGCCCCGCCCAGCGGAATACGTTGAAATCCTGCAGCAGTCCTCGCATCAATCGCATCCGCGTCCGTTGCTCGGCGCGCGTCATCGTGAGGCCGAGCTGCAGGGCCGCCGCGCATTGATCGGTGTCGTACGGATTCACGATCAGTGCTTCGGGCAGCTCGCGGGCGGCACCGGTGAAGAGCGAGAGAATCAGGACGCCCCGCTCGTCGTCGCGGGCCGACACGAATTCCTTCGCGACGAGATTCATCCCGTCGTGCAAGCTCGTCACCATACAGAGGTCGGCGCCGCGGTAGTACTCGAAGATCTCGTCGGGCTGATGGTGTTCGATCTTCAGGATAATCGGGGGATGGGTCGCGGCGGGGAACCGCTGATTGATGCGCGCGGCGAGATCGCGCACGCGCGTTTCGTAGGACCGGTATTCCTCGATTTGGACGCGCGAGGGTGCCGCGATCTGAATGAAAGAAAACTTGCCGATCCACTGGGGCTCGATCTCGAGCAGGCGCTCGACCGCGCGCAGCCGTTCCTCGATGCCCTTCGTGTAGTCCAGGCGCTCGACGCCGATGCCCACGGCATGCTCGGGCGGGAGGCCGTGCCGCCGCCGGATTTCGGTGCGGCACTGCTCGACCGGAAGGGTGAGCAGATCGGGCGCAGGCGGCCATTCGACGGAGATCGGATAGCGCCGGACCGCGGTTTGTTTGCCGAGATAGGTGACCGAGAACTCCTCGCGGTCGACGCGCGCCTCGAGCAGCCGGTCGACGGTATCCACGAAGTTGTTGACGTGGAACTGGGTGTGGAATCCGAGGATCGTGCTGCCGAGCAGCCCGTCCAGCAGCTCCTCGCGCCAGGGGCAGATCGCGAATGCTTCGGGGTTGGGCCACGGAATGTGCCAGAAGGAAATGATCGTCGCCGATAAGAGCACTTCCTTGATCATGCGCGGCAGGAGCGCGAAGTGATAATCCTGGACCAGCACGATCGGGTCGGCGGATTGCGCGACCTCGATCACCGTCTTGGCGAACTTGCGGTTTACCGCGACGTACTGCTCCCAGTCGGCGCGGCGGAAGACGGGGCGCACGTGCGCGATGTGGCATAGCGGCCAGATTCCCTCGTTGGCGAAGCCGTAGTAGTAGCCGGCTTCCTCTTCGTTGGTGAGCCAGACGCGCCGCAGCTGGTATGCAGCGGTATCGGGCGGCGGCGGTACGGCGACCCGGTCGCGCGAATCCACGGTTTCGCGATCAGCGTTGCCGCTGCCGTGCGCGATCCAGGTCCCCGAGCAGGCGCGCATGACCGGCTCGAGCGCCGTCACGAGTCCGCTGGCCGGCCGCCACACCTCGATCTCGGTGCCGCGCCGCACGTGGATGTAGGGTTCGCGGTTCGACACCACGATCACTTCCTTGCCCCGCAGCTCGCGACGCAGGATCTGGCGCAGCGTGACCGGCGTCCAGACGAGCTGCTCTTCGTCGCGCGAGCGGTGGTCGGCTTCGAGCTCCTCGATCAGCGCGCGCAGATCCTTGGCGATAGGCCTGAGCTCCGGCGGCGGCCCGCTGAAGCCGCGTGCGCCGGACCGGCCGGGGATCGTCACCAGGCCCTCGCCGCGCAGCAGCCCGCGCAGCCCCTGCACCCACCCGCGCCAGGACAGCTGCGCGATGACGACCGTGATAAACGCGACGGTGAGGCCGAGGCCGACAAAGAACAGGAAGAAGTACTGCCGCGTCTCGCGGCTGCGGCGCGCGAACCAGCTCATGTCGTGCACCAGGACGAGCTGGCCGCCGGGGAGCGGGCGCACCGACACGAATACCGGACCCGTCCCCGTCTGCAGCAGCTCGCCCGCGGGCGTCGCAAACCGGCCCAGGTTGGAGCATTGCACTTCCGCCGGAAGCATCGGGGTCGCGACCGGGTCGCCATTGTCGGCGGGGCAAAACGCCAGCGCCAGCAGGCGCTCGTCCTGCGTGATGCGGGTGAAGAACTCCAAGATGCGACTCCGGTTGCCGGATCGAATCAGGTTCTGCAGCGGATCATCGACCGTGTTTGCGATCAGGGAGGCGCGCACCTCGAGGTCGCGGCCGAACCAGCGGAGCATGAGCTTGTCCACCAGCGGCAGGGCCGCGTAGGCGAAGATGCCCAGCGCGGCGAGCAGGGGAATCACGAACCGCAGCGAGAGACGCATGGCGTTCTACATACCCAAGCTCGGCAATGGGTTCCCGATTCGCTGGCGCCGCTGGGGCCAGTTTCCAATATTGGATCGCGCTCTTCCACCTGGGGGAACCAATGCGGTGCATCTCGCGCGGCAGTGCAATCGTCGTGGCGTTGCTGGTGCTGGGTGTCTCGGTAGCGTCGGCGCAGCATCCGCAGACCCGCAAGGGATTCTGGATCGGCTTCGGATTTGGGTACGGGAGCTACACCTGTACGGGGTGCGGCAGTACCGGCGGTGTAAGCGGTTACTTGAAGATGGGTGGCACGATCAGCCCGCATGTGCTCCTGGGCGGCGAAACAAACGGATGGACGAAGAGTGAGAGCGGACAGACACTCACCACCGGTAATGCCTCTTTTACCGCGTACTACTACCCGCAACCGGCCGGCGGATTCTTTCTGCGCGGCGGCGCGGGCTTCTCGGACATTCGGATCAGCGGCGGAGGCTCGAGCGCCAGCCAATCAGGGCTGGGTGCAACGGGTGGGTTGGGTTATGACGTGCGTGTCGGTGCGAACACCTCGATCACCCCGGTCTTCAACTTCATGTGGGGTCATCCGGACAGCGGTTTCAACCAGAGTATAATCCAGTTCGCTGTCGGCGTGACATTCCATTGAGCCTCGGAGGCGACCGTCTCGGCCGGTGCATATCGAGCTGAGACGGTCGCTTCGTCAGACAAGTCTTTCAGCCAGCGCCATCCCTCCGAAGACCGCCGCCAGACATCCAACTATCGTCGCTCCCATGTAGAAGGCGGCGCGCCCATACTGGCCCTGCACGAGCAGCGCCAACGATTCGTAGCTGAATGTGCTCATCGTCGTGAACCCGCCGCAGAATCCGATCGTGAGTGTCGCGCGAAGCTCGGGTGAGATCGATGTCGACCGAGTGGCGAAGTGAATGACGAAACCCAGGATCAGCGAGCCGCTGACATTGACGAGAAGCGTGGCCAGGCGTCCCTGCACGATTCGTTCTACGCCGAACCGGGCCAGCGTGCCGACCGCACCGCCGAACGCGATATAGAGGATAGACATGCAAAGACTCTTACCGTTGGTGGTTCAGGTAGGAGTCATCAGCCGGAAAGCGGCGGTTGAAGGCGAACTCCATCGCCTGCCAGGAAATATAGTGTGCTTGACGCTCCCTTGCCGCTCTTTACCTACAATAGCGCGCTCTGATTGCAGCTCCTTTCACAAGGAGGTCTCTCATGCTCGCGCGATTCTCCCGCCTTTTCCTCTTTACCGGCGCGGCGACGCTCGCCGTCACGGCATGTACCCGAGAAACGCCGTTGCAACCGATGCGTGCGAATGTCGTGGCGCAGGACACCGCACCGCCCCCCCCGGCGCCGCCCAACGACAACCGCGACAGCGCACGATTCATCCCGTCCGTGCCCTTCTTCGACAGCACGGACGTTACGAACGCCACCGTCGAACCGGGCGAAGTCACGTCGTTCTGTCACGACACGATCGGGGCGCCGACGCGCACCGTCTGGTATGTCTACGTGTCGCAGGCCCCCGGTACCGTGCAACTCACCGCCCAACTGCACGGTCCAGCCCCCGGGGTCCTTTCGACGTACTTCGTCAGCGCCGACACGCTCATCCCGGTGGGATGTAACTCCAACTTTGGCCCGGTCACGTTCAATGCCGATTCGGGCCTCGCTCAACAATCTGTCGTTTCTGCGGTGCACGGGCAGCTTCGGCGGCCCGGTGTCGTTCACGGCAGTGGCCGGGCAGACGTACTACTTCCAGGTCGGGAGCGATCAGCCCGGGACCGCGACGTTCTCGCTCCAGCCACCGCCACCCCCCCAGGCGAACTTCGGGACGAACCCGTTCGATCCATCTGTTTTTGACGTGGTCCAGTTCCAGGATTTCTCGTTCGATCCTGTCGGGATCGGGATTCAGTCAGAGCAGTGGGACTTTGGCGACGGGGCAATCGCAACCGGCCCGTTCCCGACGCATCGCTACTCGGCGGACGGGGACTACCTCGTGCGGCTCACGGTAACCACGTTCGACGGTCGTACCGGATCGACGTCACGCACGCTGCTTGTGCGGACACATGACGTCGCAATCACGCGGTTCGCGACGCCATCCTCCGGCATGAGCGGCAAGACCAGCAAGATCTCCGTGGATATCCGCAGCAATCGCCTAGCGGAGACTGTGCAGGTGCAGCTCTTGAAGAGTGTGCCGGGAGGTTTCCAGCTCGTCGCTGTTTCGCAGCAGACGCTGCCGACGAGAAACCGGGTGACGTCCGTGGCATTCAGCTACACGTTTACCGCCGACGACGCGATTATCGGCAAGGTGACGTTCAAAGCGGTCGCGCTGCTGGTGAACGCCCGCGATGCGCTGCCGGCCGACAATGAGGCGATCGGGAGTCCGACGAAGGTGAATCGGTAAAACCGGCGGTAAGGGCGGTAGGGGGCGGTAGTCCCGGCCTTCTCCTACCGCCCCTATACCGCCTCCTACCGCCCCCTACCCGCCGTATCTTTCCACCCATGCCGCACCTCCGGATCGCTCTCTCCCAGTTTCGCCCCAACAAAGGTGAGTACGCGGAGAACGTGGCCCGGATCGGCGCCGTCATCACGCAGGCCGCACAGCTCGACCCCAAGCCCGACCTCGTCGTCTTTCCCGAAACCGCAACGTCGGGCTATTTCGTCGAAGGGGGAGTGAAGGAGCTGGCGGTCACCGCCGGCACGCTCGCGCGCGATCTTGCGGCGGCGTATCAAGGACACGCGATCGACGTCGTCGTCGGATTCTACGAACGGTTCCAGAATCACATCTACAACTCCGCTCTGTACGTCACACTCGGCAGGAAGCATCCCGAGGTGCGTCACGTGCATCGCAAGGTGTTTCTGCCGACCTACGGCGTGTTCGACGAAGAGCGGTTTGTGGACCGCGGTCAGGACGGCGTGCGGTCATTCGAGACGGGCTTCGGCGGCAAGGCGGCAATCCTGATTTGCGAGGACGCGTGGCACTCGCTGGCCGCCACCGTCGCGGCGCTCGAGGGTGCGCAGCTCATCATCGTGCCGAGCGCCTCACCCGCGCGCGGGCTGGGCGAGCCTGAGGACGAGGCGTGCGAAGGCGAGACTCTGCCGGCGTCGGTGGTCCGCTGGGAGCGCATCGTGCGTGGCATTGCCGAGGAGCACGGCGTGTTCGTGGCGCTCGCGAACCTTGTAGGGTTCGAGGGCGGCAAGGGATTCCCCGGCGCATCCGCGGTGATCGATCCGACGGGCCGCGTGATCGCGCGCGGCCCCCTGTTCGAAGAAGCGCTGCTGACCGCCGACCTCGATCTCGATTCGCTGACCACGGCACGGTCGGATTCGCCGTTGCTCGCCGATTTGCAGAGTGCGCTGCCGGTTCTCACGAAAGGATTAAAAGCGGGAGAAGGGAGAGGGGAGAAGTCCGCTCCGGTGAAGTTCGACCCTGCGACGAACGGTACATCTCCCCTATCCCTTCTCCCGCAGGGCCAGGCCGCGGTTGTTCGTCCGGTATCCGATAATAAAGATCCGCTCGCCATCGATCCCGAGCTCACCCGGAAGTGGTTAGTCAGCTTCTTGAAGGACGAAGTGGTGCGCCGCCGCGGCTTCAAGAAAGGCCTGGTCGGTCTCTCCGGAGGCGTGGACTCGGCGCTGACCGCCTTCCTCGCCGCCGAGGCGCTCGGGAAAGACAACGTGATCGGCGTGCGCATGCCGTATCGCACCTCGAGCCCCGACAGTCTCGCCCACGCCCAGCTCGTCATCGATAAGCTCGGCATTCAGTCGCTCACCGTCGACATTTCGGACGCGGTCGATGGCCTGCTGAAGCAAATGGGGAATCACGATCCGCACCGGATCGGCAATATCATGGCTCGCCAGCGGATGATCGTCCTCTTCGATCTCTCCGCCAAGCACCAGGCCTTGCCGCTCGGCACCAGCAACAAGTCGGAGCGGCTGCTCGGCTACTTCACCTGGCACGGCGACGACGCTCCGCCCGTGAATCCGCTCGGCGATCTGTTCAAGACGCAGGTCTGGGCACTGGCCCGGCATGTGGGCGTGCCCGAGGAAATCGTGTCCAAGCCCGCCACGGCGGACCTCATCAAGGGCCAGACAGATGAAGGAGACCTCGGCGTCTCGTATGTGAACGCCGACCGCATCCTCTACCACCTGATCCGAGGCGAGGAGCCACGAGGCTTTACTAAGGAAGAGGTGGAGATCGTCCGGAAGCGTCTCGACTCCACGCATTGGAAGCGCCGGCTGCCCACCGTTGCGGTGCTGTCACAGACTGCAATCGGCGAATTCTACCTGAGGCCGGTGGACTACTGATGGCCGAGAAAAAGGGCCGGCATCCACGCGAGTCGGAGACGGTGCTCACGGAGCTGATGATGCCGCATCACGCGAACATCATGGGCAACGTGTTCGGGGGCCACATCCTCGCGCTCGTGGACCGCGTCGCCGCAGTCGCCGCCATCCGTCACGCACACCGGGAGTGTGTGACCGTCTCGGTCGACAAAGTCGATTTTCGCGAGCCGATTCACGTCGGCGACCTGGTGACGGCCATGGCACGGGTCAACTTCGCGGGCCGGACGTCGATGGAGGTCGGGGTCAAAGTGCTCGCCGAGGACATATTGACGGGAGACAAGCGCCACACGAATTCGTGCTACGTCACCTACGTCGCGCTCGACGAGAATGGCCGGCCCACCGCAGTCGAGCCGATCGTTCCGGAGACTCCGGACGAAAAGCGGCGCTACGACCGGGCTGCTAAACGGCGAGCCAACCGTGTGATGGAACGCCGTTACGACCAGGGCCGGGGTGAGTAAGGTCGTACTGGTCCTGTCCGGCGGCGGCGCCAAGGCGCTCGCTCACGCCGGTGCGTTCCGGGCACTGGAGCAAGCCAATATCATCCCCAGCCACATCTTCGCGGCGTCGCTGGGCGCCGTGGTCGGCGCCGCGCTCGGCGCCGGCATAC
>Ga0193755_1000470_pt1 | contig 11651 bp, 5 predicted proteins | sample H1a2metaG_FD_144921 | JGI IMG/M metagenome (GOLD analysis project Ga0193755, IMG submission 144921) | Soil microbial communities from a riparian zone of the East river system, Colorado, United States - H1a2 | ecosystem: Environmental > Terrestrial > Soil > Riparian zone | place: USA: East River...
ATTATTGTCGAGGTCCCATGCATAGGTGAGCGTCCCTCCGTTGGGGTCGCTCCCCACAGCACTGACCAGGACGGATCCACCTTCAACCACGAAGTACGGTCCGCCCGCATCGACCGTCGGCGGGTCATTAAGGGCAAGTCCCACAACAACCGGGTCGTGATCAGACGCGCGGAATGCGCCCGGATCATAGAAGGTATTAACCTGACTAGGCGTCTTGAACTCGACATTGTAGTCGAGGGCTATCGGCTCATCAGCATTGACATGAAACTCGGTCGCGCCTGTCACTTGCGATGACAGGCTTGGGCTGGCCAGCGCGTGGTCAAGATATCCTGACTGCCCGTCGAATTGGTATGAGTAGGCATCGGCTCCAACAAAAGTGCTTATCAGCTCGTTGTAGCCGGCGCTCTTGATCACGGTGATCGGGTCTTCCTTCGCGTAGGAATTGTAATCGCCAACCAGCAAAAAGTCCGGATCGCCGCTGCCGGTGGGATCAGTCGCAAGCCAGTTGACTAACGCCGTGGCAGCCGCAGCGCGGGTCAAGTTACAGTTGCCCTGGCCGTCACCGATATCAGGGTCACCTACGTCATTGCAGTCTGAGCCCTTTGACTTCAGGTGATTGACCACGACTGTGAATTTCGCGGTGGTGGAAAGCTGTTGGAACGTCTGCGCGAGCGCCGGCCGATTCTTTGTGTCAATGAACAGGGGGTCCACCAACGAATTGAGAATGGCGTGTGAGCCGACAGGCGCAACGGTCGCGGGCTTGTAAATGATCGCGACGCGAATTTCATCAGTCCCGACTACTCCAGTATTGATGAAGGCATAAGTGCCAGGCGCGGTCGCGGCATTCAGGCCGGCTACGAGATCTTCAATTGCGCTGTTGGGGGTCGCGTCATTTTCCATTTCACTCAACCCGGCAATATCAGGATTGATGGTCGTAATCACGCTGATGATTTTGTCTCTCTGGCGGTTGAACTCAAAGGGTGAGCTTGCGCCTCGCGAAGTCGGGAATCCTCCGCCCAGCCCGTTACCGTTGAAGTAATTCAAGACGTTGAGTCCGGCGACTTTCAGCGTGCCGCCGACAGCAGCGGGCGCAGCCGGTCGCGGGTTGTCGGCGGTAAAGCTTATCGCTCCTACAGGCTGGACGCGATATAGCCCGAACCTCTGCTCCAGCACTCCAGTCAGACCGTTGACCGTGTAGCCCACTCGCAGGGTATTGAAGGCGCTCAAGCCTGGAGCGGGATAAAGAGTCGGCTCGATGTTTTGAAGGTTGTTTGCGTCATCCAACACTATTCGCCTTCTGTTGTTGAGGTCCTGTTGCGCGATCGCCGCAGCGCCGGGCGTCGTGATGTTGGTCGGATTCAAACATCGCCCGTCTACGGAGAGTCCGACTTCCCCGAAACGGCCAAGCGTGAAGTTGTCGGTAACGGTCAATTCTTGTGGGATGTTGACAAGCATCCCTTCGTAGCGTTCCCAATCAGAGATGCTGCTGACAGGGAGCGCGACGTTAGTGGGCGTGACGCTGTTGCCGGAGCTACAGATAGTGACGGTTGAGACGCTTGTCAATTCGGTGAGCGTAACTAAGGGTGTTCCAAACTCGAAGACTGTTCCTTTGGCCCGAACCTTATCTCCAACACTGACCGGAGAGCTTGCGTTGAAGACAAAAATTCCTTCCGACGTGGCAGGATCAGCATCGGCGTCGGCATCCTCTTCCTGCATGAAGAAGCCACCAAACTGGCCAGCTCCCTGGTAGTCGCCGACAACAATGCCTTCGATTTCGACAATGGCTCCCAGCATCGGGCTGGTCAGCCCCGAGCCCTGGATGTCGTGAATAAGAGTGGCAGGGTTGCCGCAGATCAATACAACCGGCGTGGAAAAGCTGAAGACAAAGTCAGCCGCCATTTGGTCCGGCGGATCATTCAAATCCTGGTCGGTCACCGCGCTCGCGAGAATTGTTACAGTGACAGTTTCGTTGTTCACGAAATCGGTTCCCGGGTCGAGAGTAAAGGACACCGGGCCGCCGCTCACTGCAGCAGAATGAGAGCCGCTTATGCTGCCTGCGATTGTGAACCAGGTGGGGCTCAGGTTTACAGCCTCGCTGAAGTTGACCGTGATATTAGCGTTAAGCGCGACGTTGAGAGCGCCGTCGATCGGTGAGGTAGTCGATACCATTGGCGCCCCGTCGGTAATGTCGGGGGTGAGCGAGAAGTCGTCTACCGCAAGTCCATCATCCGAACCCGCAGCATTGAGATCAGTCCATCGAATAAAGAACGTAGCGCCATTTGAAACACTCAATCCCGTTATGGTTCCATTCACCGGCGTGCGATTGGGCGCAACATTACCATTCAGGGCCCCCACGGTTCCCGCCGTTACTGGAGCAGTAAAATCTAGCGTATTAACGTCAGTCCATGTCCCCGTTGTCAGGGAAGTGGCATTGGTGCTGATCTGGAAATCCAGCCTATCTACTCGGCTGAGCGCACCCAGGCGCCACTGCTCGCCGATGTAGGAAATGATCAGTGCGCTGATCGTTGTCCCGGTGTTGTTGGTAAACGACGCCCCGATAGTCGGAATCAGGGTCCCGCTCTGGAGCCCGCCAAACGCACGTTCGGTGCTAGCCGCTGCTCCAAAGCTGTAGGTGTCGCCAGCAGTGCCAGAGCCGGTGCCCGCTGTATAGGTCGTGTTGGCGTTTGTGCTTGATTCGACGAAATCCCAGCCTGTTGGGACCGCGCTCGACGTGCCCGTAGAAGCCAGCGTATCGAAGTTCTGGGTGTACGCCACACCGATCGTGGTGAGACTAATGGTCCCTGCAGCCGACGAGTGAGGGCCTAGCCGGAGTATCAAGCCAGCGAGCATTAGAATTACAACTATCCGCATCGCTGAATTGACGCGGTCCTTGATTGTAAGTTTTGGAATCCGAGAGACTGATTTTGCCTTCATGTTGTGTGAAGGCCGGGGGCTGCAGCCACAGGGCGGCATAGACAAGAAGGCGACAGCCCACGACCTGTTCCTTTCTTGATGTCGTCAGTAAAGTGTTAGGACGGAATGCTCGAGCGAAGCCGCATTCTATCCAAGGGAGCCCATGCAAGCAAGCAAAGTTGTCTTAAATTTGTGTATCTTTGGAAACCGGCAACGCACAGGTCGCTTCTGACTCGCGGAGCGCTCCGGCTCTCAGTTCTTCAGGACTGTTGACTAACACCGAACCACCAAGTATGTTAGCACTTACTTACTTGGCTGGAGGGACAGATGGTTTCAGCGGTACTCGATAAGGTGCACGCCTCGAGGATGACGGGCAAGAACCGGCGGCAACAGATAGTCGCGATCGCCGCGGAGCTGTTTGCGAGCAAAGGCTTCAGCGGCACAACCACCAAAGAGATCGCCGAAGGCGCCGGAGTTAGCGAAGCCATAATCTTTCGGCACTTCACCAGCAAGGATGAACTCTATGCCGCCATTCTCGATTTCAAGGTCAAACAGGGCACCGAGCGGATGAAGGCGCAGCTCGAAGAAGCCGCAAGCCGCAAGGACGACCGCGCGTTCTTTGGTTCATTGGCTCTCGAGATGCTCGACTTTCATTGTCAGGACCGGACCTTCATGCGCCTGCTGCTCTTCAGCGCGCTCGAAGGTCACGAGCTGTCCAACATCTTTTTTGACTCCACGGCTCGCGACATAAAGAACCACATTCGCAAGTACATTAGACAGCGCGTTTCGGATGGTGCGTTCCGCGCGATCGATCCCGCCGTAGCCGCCCGAGCATTTGTCGGCATGGTATTGCATCAGGTTCAAGCCCGAACCATTTTCCAGGACAAAGACGTAAGACAGTCGAACCGTCAAATCGCCGATCGCTTCGTGGAGATATTCCTCAACGGCGTTCGCGACTCAGAGGTTTGAAGAAACACGGGTATTTGCAGATGAGTGGACAAAATCCAGAGAAAGATTCGCACGGGACTCAACAAGACGGGAGTATGAAACCGAAAACCACCTTGTTGATCCTCACAGTAGTGGCAGCGGTTCTGCTGGCTTCAGCCTGCGGACGCAACCGATCACCCGAAGCAACAGCCGAGGCCCAAGCGAAAGACTCGACAGCTCCCGCGCCGCCGGTTGATGTCGCAACGGCTTCCGCGATCACTCGCAGCTTGCAACGCGGCGTCGAAGTCGTCGGCTCGCTCGCCGCCGATGAAGAGGTGGTCGTGTCGGCTCAGGTGCCGGGCGAACTTGCGCAGCTCAACGTCGATTTCGGCGGCTTCGTCACGCGGGGACAGATCATCGCTCAGATAGATCAGCGCGACGCAAAGCTCAAGGTCGAGCAGGCCGAAGCCACGTTGAAGCAAACGATGGCGCGGCTCGGGATGAATGAAGGGGAGAAGTTCGACCCGAATCGAACCGCCGATGTGCGCGTCGCCAAGGCCCAGCTCGATTGGGAAAAGATGAGTCTGGACCGCCAGGCGCGGTTGGTTGAAAACGGCGACGTTTCTCGCGCGCTCTACGACCAGGCGGTCACCACTCACAGCCTGGCGCAGGCTCGCTATCAGGCTGCGGTGGATGCAGTCAATCAGCAACTTGCGCTGGTCGAACAGCAGCGCGCCTCCTTGAATCTTGCGAGAAAGGCGGTCACCGACACCGTGGTGCGCGCCCCGATCAACGGATCAGTGAAAGAGAAACATACATCACGAGGTTCATATCTCCCGGTTAACGGACGCATCGTCACACTGGTGAAAATCAATCCGTTGCGGTTGCGCGCCGACATCCCGGAGTACGCGGCGGCTTCAGTGCGAACGGGGCAGTCGATGACTCTGACGGTCGAAGCTTTCCCGGACCGCGCTTTCACCGGGCGCGTGGTTCGCATCGGCGCTTCTCTAAATGAACTGACTCGTTCGTTAACGATCGAAGCGGAAGTCGCAAATCCCGGCAATCTCCTCCGCCCTGGAATGTTTGCCAAATCGACATTGGTCACGGCTAAAGACGCGCCGGCGGTGATGGTGCCGCTGCGGGCGGTTCAAAACATCGCCGGCTTGAACAAGGTCTTCGTGATCGACAACGGCCGCGCGTCGGAACGCATAGTCAAGACCGGAGCAAGCGACGGCGACCTGATCGAAGTCGTCTCAGGCGTCAAATCGGGCGAGAGCGTAGCCATCAGCAACCTGGACAAGCTGCAAGAGGGAACCGCCGTCAGCAGCAACAAGTGAAGCGCGAAACCAGTACGGGCGTCCCTCTGTGGGCGCCCCTCCCCGATGATCGAACCACGGTGGAGGAAGGAGGGGCGCCCACAGGGGGACACCCGTACAGGTCGCGTTCTTCAGATAGAGAGAGCAAATGCAGAAACTCGCAGAAATCTGTGTCCGTCGTCCGGTCTTCGCTACGATGCTGATCCTCACGCTGGTCGTGCTTGGGATTTTCTCGTACAACAGGCTGGTTGTGGAACGCTTCCCGCGAGTCGAGTTCCCGACGATAACCATCACCACTCGGTTGCCGGGCGCCGCGCCCCAGGAAGTCGAAACCGAGATCACCGACAAGATCGAGGAAGCCGTCAACACCATCAGCGGCATCGACGAGTTGCGCTCGACTTCATCCGAAGGCGTCTCGCTCGTCTTCGTCTCGTTCGATCTCGAACGCGACCTCGACGAAGCAGCACAGGACGTGCGCGACAAGATCAATCGCGCCCTTCCGAATTTGCCGCGCACCATCGAACAGCCGACGATCGAAAAGCTCGATCCGGACGCGTCGCCGATTATGACGATCTCGGTCGCTTCCAATCGCAACATCCGCGAGCTGACCGAGTTCGCCGACAAGGTGTTGCGCCGCCAGATCGAATCAATCAACGGCGTGGGCCAGGTGCAGATCATCGGCGGACGCAAACGACAGGTGAACGTCTATCTGGATGGCGACAAGTTGCGCGGATACAACCTGACAGTCACGCAAGTGTCGCAGGCGCTGCAGGCCCAGAACCTCGAAGTGCCGGGCGGGCGAGTGGAACAGACCGATCGTGCGCTCACTCTGCGGACGCTCGGGCGCCTGCAGTCTCCAGCCGATTTCAACAACATCGTAGTCGCCAGCCGGGCCGGCTATCCGATCAAAATCTCCGACGTCGGCCACACCGAAGACGGCGAGGAAGACGAATTGACAGCCGGCCGCCTGAACGACAGGCCGGCCCTGCTACTGCAGGTTCGCCGCCAGTCGGGCACCAACGTGATCGACGTTGTCGATGCGATCAAGGCGCGGCTGGCGAACGTCCGGAAAGCGTTGCCCGCCGGGTACTCGGTCGATGTCGTGCGCGACCAATCGATCTTCATCCTCGCTTCCTTCCACGCGGTGCGCGAGCACTTGATACTCGGGTCGTTTCTGGCCGCGCTGGTCGTGCTGTTTTTCATGGGCAGCGTGCGGGCGACGATCATCGCGGCGATCTCCATTCCGACTTCGATCATCTCGACGTTTGCGATCATGGACTATTTCGGCATCACGCTGAATGGCCCGTCGATGCTGGGGCTGACGCTTTCAGTCGGCATCGTGATCGACGATGCGATCGTCGTTCTCGAGAACATCTTCCGCTACATCGAAGAGAAGGGGTACGAGCCGTTTGCCGCCGCGATCGAAGCGACAAAGGAAATTGGCCTCGCGGTTATGGCCACGACGCTCTCACTGGTGGTGATTTTTCTGCCGGTCGCGTTTATGCAGAGCATTCCGGGGCGGTTCTTTAAGTCAATGGCGTTGACGATGTCGTTCGCGATACTGGTTTCATTGCTGGTGAGCTTCACGCTGACGCCGATGTTGAGCGCGCGAATGCTGAATCGGCTGAAGCGCAAGTCCGGAGACGGCCCGATTGGTGAACCCGGCGAGCACACCGGAGAGAAGAGTTCGCGGATTTCGCGAGTGTTGGATCGCGGCTACACGGCGTTGCTGACCTGGTCGCTGCGCCACCGCGCAACCGTGGTGCTGATCGCCGTGCTGGCGTTCGCCTCGACCTTCGTGCTCGCCCGCCACGTCGGGTTCAACTTTTTCCCGGTCGACGACCAGAGCGAGTTTGAGGTCACCGTGCGCGCGCCTGAAGGAACTTCGCTGCGCAAGACTCTGGACATCGCCGAACGAGTCTCCGCCGGCATCCGAAATCTCAAGCACGTCGATTACACGCTGACAACCATCGGCGACGATCAGCAGCGGACGCAGAACCAGGCGAAGATTTACGTCAAGCTTGCGGATTTGGACAAGCGCCCAATATCGCAGTTCGTGGTTATGGGGCAAGTGCGCGACAAGGTCCTCCCTGACTTCAAGCCGGAGAATCTGCGCACAGTCGTGACGCCGGTCGGGGCGATCAGCGGCGGGGGCCGCGCCAATGCGGACGTTTCGTTTATGCTGCTTGGCCCCAACCTGGACAAGCTCAACGAGTATTCCCAACGGCTGGTCGACAAACTCAGACAGGTTCCGGGCGTGGTCGACGCGGACACTTCGCTGATCGTGGGCAAGCCGGAATTGCGCGCGTCGATCGAACGCCAAAAGGCCGCCGAGCTTGGCGTTAGCATCTCCGACATCGCGCAGTCACTGCGGCTGCTGGTCGGAGGTGATCAGGTCTCTACTTACAACGAGAACGGCGAGCAGTACGAAGTTCACCTGCGTGCCAACGAAGATTTCCGCACTGACGCGGCAAGCATCAGCCGGCTGAACGTTCCGTCGGCGCGGTTGGGGAGCATTGGGCTCGACAGCGTCGCAAAGTTGAGCGAAGCAACCGGCCCGACGCAGATCGAACGCATCTCCCGCCAGCGGCTGGTGATGCTGACCGCCAACCTCAAACCGGGCTTTTCGCAAAGCGATGTGCTCACCAGCCTGCGCGCTGAAACGCAAGCGATGAGCATGCTCCCGGGCTATACCGCCGGCGTTTCGGGCTCGAGCAAAGAGATCGGCCGCACGATCAACGGCTTTCTGATCGCCTTCGCGCTCTCGTTTATCTTCATGTACATCGTACTGGCGGCTCAGTTCGAATCGTTCATCCACCCGGTGACGGTGCTTCTGGCCTTGCCGCTGAGCTTGCCGTTCGCGCTCATTTCGCTGATCGTCACCGGACAGGCAATGAACATGTTCACGCTGCTCGGGTTGCTTGTGCTGTTCGGCATGGTGAAGAAGAACTCGATCCTGCAGATCGATCACACCAACGGGCTGCGCAAGAAAGGGATGGAACGTCACGAAGCTCTGGTCCAGGCGAGCCGCGATCGGCTGCGGCCGATTCTGATGACGACGATCGCATTCGTAGCCGGAATGACGCCGCTGGCAATAAGCAGCGGTCCGGGTTCGGGGATCAATCGCTCGACTTCGGTTGTGGTGATCGGCGGGCAGTCGATGTGTCTGCTGTTGACGCTGCTGGTGACGCCGGTAGCTTACTCGCTGTTCGACGACGCGTCGGCGTCGACGGTTTGGGGACGAATCGGGCGAGCCGCTCGATTGCCGTTCGCATGGGCGCGGCGCAAGGCAGCGTCAGCAACTTCGTCTTTTTTGGGACTGTTCCGGTAGCTGGATGAAAGTGAGTGTGGGTTATGAAGGATCTCATTAGTCGCACTATTGCGCTCGTGTTGTTGGCGGGATCACCCGCTGGGGCTCAGATAGTCAAAGTCGATCAACCCCCGGCCCAGGAGGCGAAGCAAAGCGCAACACCGCCGGCCGAGGAGCGAACGCCGCATCGCGTCGGGGTCGACGAGAGCAATCCGCTCACGCTTACTCTATTCGACGCGGTAAAACTGGCGCTTCAGAACAACCGCGAGATCGAAGTCGAACGCATCAACGTTCAACAAGCCAGTTACGACCTGTTCTCGGCTCGCGGCGCGCGAGACGTCACGCTCGGCGCATCGAATTACTACGAGCATCGCGTGACGCCCTCCGGCTCGGTGCTGTCGGGCGGGCTCAACGGGACGGTGACGACCCGAAGCGCGAATTGGGACTTGAACGCTCAGCAGTTGCTGCCGACCGGCGCGCAGTGGACCGCGCAGTTCACCAACGTGCGGTCAGACACAAACAGTATCTTCAACTCGCTTAATCCGCAGTACAACTCCGTGCTCAACTTTCAGTTCCGCCAGCCCGTCATGCGCGGCTTTTCGCTCGACGAGGCGCGCCGGCGCATCCGTGTCGCCAACCGGAGGCTGGATCTTTCTGACAGCCAGTTCCGCCAGAAGGCGATCGAGATCGTCTCGCGTGTTCAACGCTCTTATTGGGACCTGCAGTTTGCGTTGCGCGAGGTGCAGATTCAACGCGAAGCAGTCGACCTGGCACGCGCGCAACGCGAACGCAACAGCCGCATGGTCGATCAAGGCACGCTGGCGCCGATCGAGCTTGTTTCCGTCGATGTGGAACTTGAGAAGCGCAGAGAAAACGTGCTGACCGCGTTGGAGGTGGTTACGCGGGCCGAGAACGCTCTTAAGCAACTGCTGCTTGGCGATCGCAGCTCAGAGGTTTGGAACAAGGCCATTATTCCAACTGACGCTCCCGACCTCAAGGCGGCTTCACTCAAGCTCGAGGACGCAATAGCGTCAGCTTTCGCGAACAGGCAGGAGCTTGCGCAGAACAACGTCCAGCAGGAGATCAACAAGATCGACACCCGGTTCTTTGCAAACCAGACAAAGCCGGCGGTAGATCTGATTGCGTCCTACACATCGAGCGGACTTGCGGGCACGCCGGTTAGCACCACCGGGAGCCCGTTCACCGCAACCACTGACCTGCTTGTGAAGCAAGTGAACACTCTGTCCGAGCTGGCCGGTTTGCCTCCGCTGATGATCGCGCCGACTGCGGGATTGCCGGGCTTCCTGCTTGGCGGCTACGGTCAGAGCCTCTCGAACTTGTTCAGCAACGACTTTCGCACGTTTCGCTTCGGCGTGAGCTTTAGCTTTCCGATCAGAAACCGGACGGCCGAGGGACAGCTTGGGCGTTCGCTCGCCGAAGGCCGCAAGATCGGCGCTCAGAGGAAGATTCTCGAACAGTCCATCGAAGCTGAAGTGAGGAACGCGCTTCAGGCAGTCGAGATGGGGCGCGAGCGAGTCGAGACCGCGCAAGCGTCGCGCGAAGCGGCGGAGAAGCAATACCAGAGCGAGCAGCGGCGCTTTGATTCAGGTCTGTCTACCACGTACTTCGTGCTTGAACGTCAGAACGCGTTGTCGGAGTCGAGGGGACGCGAGCTTCGCGCGATGACCGAGTACAACAAGGCGATCTCCGAGCTTCAACGAGTGATGGGAACGACGCTGACTTCTGCGAATGTGGAGGTGAGCGCAACTAAAGGCGAGAAGTAGAGGCTTTGTGTAAGCAGAGAAGAATTGAAAATTGAAAAATGCAAATTGAAAAATGCAAATTGAAAACTGCAAATTTAAGGCGAGCTCATTTTCGCCGGGCGTTCAATTCCAAATTTTCAATTTTCAATTCTTCTTACCTATTGAGCAACGATGGTGCATTCAGACTCAGTCCTCGGTCATAGCCTGCCGCCAGAAAAGCGGCTGCCGCGCCGGGTCTTGAGCGTCTCGCGATAGTCGTCGCCTTCCATCAGCACCAGCCTGCACATCTCGTGCAAACGCGACCTAAGCCTCACGCCCACCCGCTCGGTCAGGCTTTCGTCGTAAGCGGAGCCAATCGGAATATCCAAATAGTTAGAAGTAAATAAGGTGATTTTCCTGTCGTTGTAACGCTTGTTGATGATGTGAGTGATCGTTTCCTGAACCCACTCAGTCGGCTTGCTTGATCCTAGTTCGTCGAGCACGAGCACCTCGGCTTCAAAAATCGGCGCCAGGATCTTTAATTCCGATGTATGAGTGTTCGGGTTAAAGCTGTCTTGAATCTCTTTCAACAGATCGCGGAAATCATAAAAGATCCCGGGGATCCCTTTCTTGATCAACTCCTTCAAAGCCGCGACTGCCAGGTGGGTCTTCCCTACCCCGCAACGACCCAGGTACAGGAGCCCAACATCTACAACCGGATACTCCTCGACAAACTTTCGAGTGTTCATCAACGCGCGATGAAGCGACGGCATCAACGGCTCGAAGTTCGCGAGCGTGCAGTGAGTGAATCTCCTGGGGATTCGAGCGTTCGCCTCGAGCAAATCGGGCCGGCCTGTGCGCTTGCAGTCGCAGGGGCGCACGCCTTTGCCTTCGACGAACTCCCAACCGGTGCCTCCACACGCCGGGCACGGAGCAAGCTTTATGTTTGCCGAATCTGCTGACATTAACAAAGTCCCTGGCTTAGACCGAACAACTCTGAAGAGCGAGGCTTGTTGATCGAACGCGCGCGATTATATGTGAAGCGCGCAAAAAAAAGCAATCAGAAATGCGCTTCGCGTCGTGATATTTTTTCCCAAAGACTTCACCCTCGTCGATTCGATCGTACAAGCTTGTTAACCGGCGAGCATCTGCAAGATTTAGCGCGACAGCCGCTTCAACGAACGCTTCAGGACCGCTTCGATCGTGCGTTCGCCTTCTTCGCGAATCGCGTCCGAGACTGCGCGCTCGGCAATCGCCTTGGGATACCCGAGCGACATCAGCGCCGCGACTGTGTCGTCCCGAACCACGGGCCCGCTTTCTGCGGCGTCCCGAGAAACCACCGGCTCAGCTTCGCGCTCGGCTGCCGACAACACCGTGAGCTTGTCTCGCAGTTCGACAACGACGCGCTCAGCGGTCTTGCGTCCGACGCCGGGCATCGCCGTC
>Ga0193755_1000471_pt1 | contig 11637 bp, 10 predicted proteins | sample H1a2metaG_FD_144921 | JGI IMG/M metagenome (GOLD analysis project Ga0193755, IMG submission 144921) | Soil microbial communities from a riparian zone of the East river system, Colorado, United States - H1a2 | ecosystem: Environmental > Terrestrial > Soil > Riparian zone | place: USA: East River...
CAGGAATTCCAGGGGCGCTTGCGGCGCTGTTGGTGCTCACGGTGCGCGAGCGCGGCAGCAATGTCGCGAAGTCAGACAACTTGAAGTTCTCGCTGGCGGGCACCACTCGTGAGTACAAGCGATTGCTTCTGGTGACCGGAGTGTTCGGGTTGGCGAATTCGGCTAACGCATTTCTGATTTTGCGTTCCGAGCAATTGGGGCTCGATAGAAAGTGGACGATACTGAGTTACACGCTGTACAACGCAATCGCGTCGCTGGCATCGATACCGGCGGGCGCGGCGAGCGATCGGTTTGGAAGACGCAACGTTCTGATCATCGGATTTGGGGTTTACGCTGTGAGCTACGCGGGCTTCGGCGCGGCAAGCGCGGGCTGGCTGGTATGGCCGCTGTTTGCGCTGTACGGGCTGTTCCCTGCTCTGACCGACGGAGTCGGGAAGGCGCTTGCCATAGACACCGCTGGGACGGCCGGGCGCGCGACTGCTATAGGGATTTACTCGATGGTGATGGGCTTGACGCAGATCGTCGCGAGCTATATCGGCGGGTTGTTGTGGGACAAGGTGAACTCGCAAATGACGTTTTACTTCGGCGCGGCGCTCGCTGCGTTGTCCGTCTTGCTGCTTTTCATGCTTCTGCCTTCGCGCGTCAAGGGCAGCTAAGTATAATGGCCGAGTGCAACGGAGTAAGCACCGATGACCAAATCAATCCCCAAAGGATGGCACAGCGTGACGCCTCGGCTCGTGGTTGACGACGCAGCCAGGCTGGTTGAGTTCCTCAAGCAAGCGTTCGGCGCGACAGGAGACTTCCACGCAGAAAGGCCGGCCATCATAAGCATTGGCGACTCGCTCGTCATGATAAGCAGCGTTGGCCCCCGCGACGTGATGCCTGCATTTCTCTACCTCTATGTCGACGACTCCGACGCGACATACCAGCGCGCGCTGGAAGCCGGCGCTGTATCGCTCGAAGAGCCACAAGACACGCCCTACGGTGATCGCCGTGGGATGGTCAAAGACCCGTGCGGCAATATTTGGCAAATCGCCACTCCCAATTAGTTTGGTCGAGCCTCGATCAAAAACGGACTTGCCGCAGACATGCCCGCCCTCCTGATTAACTTAGAGCGATAGGATGACAGCAACCGCGCAAGTCCCACTCACATTCACACCTCAAACCCACTGATACCCAGTACCTAACGCTTTGACGAGGTTGCCTCTCAACCGAGTCTCGAAGATAATCCAACTGCCTCGGCGGTACCGTATCAATACCTCGAACTATCAAAACAAGGAGATTGCTATGCTCAGCACTATGCAAGATCGTCCGTTGACGATCAATCACATCTTCAACCACGGCCGGCGCGTTCACTCCGACAGCCAAGTCGCCACCTCGATGGGCGACAGCATACGCCGCGCAAGCTACGCCGAGGTCGGCAACCGGGCAGAATTACTTGCTGCCGCGCTCACGCGCCTGGATATCAAGCAAGGCGATCGCATCGGAACTTTTCTCTGGAATAGTCAGGAACATCTCGAAGCTTACTTTGCGATCCCGTGCATGGGGGCCGTGCTTCATACCCTAAACCTGCGGCTGTTTCCCGAGCAGCTCACTTACGTAATCAACCACGCCGAAGACCGGCTGATCATCGTGGACGACTCGCTGGTGCCGCTGCTCGCGCGCGTGGCGAAAGACTTGAAGACAGTCGAGCGGTACATCGTCGTGGGCTCGGGCGACGCTTCGGCGCTGGGCGACGTGCTTCGTTACGAAGAGGTTCTCGCAGGTGAACAGCAAGGCTTCGATTGGCCCGAGCTCGACGAGCGCGCGGCGGCGGCGATGTGTTACACGAGCGGCACGACGGGTAATCCAAAGGGTGTGGTCTATTCGCATCGTTCGACGTACTTGCATTCGCTCGCGCAATGCGCCGGTTCGGTGTTTGGGCTGACTGAAAACGATAAGATCCTGCCGATCGTCCCGATGTTTCACGCCAACGCCTGGGGCTTGCCATATTCCGGATGGATGGCGGGCGCGGACTTTCTCATGCCCGGGCGTTTTCTTCAGGCCGAGCCGCTTTGCCGGATGATCTCGGGTGAGAAGGCGACGTTTGCCGGCGCGGTGCCGACGATCTGGAATGACGTATTGCGCTATACCGAGACGAATCCGGTCGATTTGTCCTCGCTGCGAATGGTGATCTGCGGGGGCTCGGCTGTGCCACGAAGTCTGATGGAAAAATTCGAGGAACGCTTCGGCGTAACGATCATCCAAGCCTGGGGCATGACCGAAACCAGCCCGCTGGCAGCGGTCTCCTATCCGCCAAAAGGGTGCTCCGAGGAGGACGTGATGACCTGGCGCTCGAAGACCGGGCGCATCAAGCCCGGCGTAGAGCTTCGAATCACCGACGGCGAAACGGTGCTGCCGTGGGATGGCGAAGCAGTCGGCGAAATCGAGATTCGCGGCCCGTGGATCACGGCGGCTTATTACGGCGACGACACGCCGGAGAAGTTTCACGACGGCTGGCTGCGAACCGGCGACGTTGGCACCCTCGACCAAAAGGGATTTATTCAGATCACCGATCGAGCCAAGGACGTGATCAAGTCGGGCGGCGAGTGGATATCGACGGTAGAGCTCGAGACGACGCTGATGGCTCACCCGGACGTGATCGAAGCAGCCGTGATCGGTGTGCCCGACGAAAAGTGGGATGAGCGCCCGCTCGCCTGTGTGGTGTTGAAGGACGGCGCAAGCACAAGCGTCGAGCAACTGCGCGCGTTTCTGGCGGACCGAGTCGCCAAGTGGTGGGTGCCCGAGCGCTGGACCTTTATAGACGAAGTGCCCAAGACGAGTGTGGGCAAGTTTGACAAGAAGGTCTTACGCGCCCGCCGCGAGCGGAGCGAGCTGGAGATCATAGAGGCAGGCTCGAAGGCCGCGGGGTGAACAGCGCAATCTCCAGCGAGCAACGCTCTCTTCGTCCTCCCAAAGCGGAGCGCTTCGCGCTTGATACCGGACGACGTCAAGCTCATTCAACGCATCGTGGACGGTTGGCGATAAAGTAGCTCATTAATTTTTCCAGCCTGGTGACCAGCGCCTGAAATCCAGCTAGCTTCTCGATCCGTAGTAGAGAAGGAATGGAGGTGGTCAAGCATGACTGGCACTGAGAGTTCGCCGCAAACAGACGACGCTCAATTTAGATTTGTTGCTCTGATCTATTACGCAGTTCTCATCGCGGGGTTTGTCGTCGGATTGTACGGTTTGATCTCGTTGCTTTCGTTGGCGACGGGAGAAGTTGAACGCAACGCTCACATCCTGGGCAGGCTGCTTTAATTCAAAACACATTCGTATATCTTGCGAACGTTCGGCGTGGCAAGACTGTCTAACCGCTGAGACGGCGAGTTGAGGTAGCATAGACTTTAGTCTGTGTGTCACTCGTGTTCAAATAATCAGGCATCCACACAGACTAAAGTCTATGCTACCTCGGCCGGTCTGCTGGTCAGCTAGTAGGCTGATAAGAACGACGGCAACGCTCACAGACTCTCCGCAGGCTCAAAGGCCCATGGTTGAAACTCGCGCAATCGCGATGTAGACTGCGCGTGATGAGTTCAGCGAAGAGCCCTAATCGGATCCAGCCCGGCGGCATCGCTTGGACTATTTCCAGAAGACTTGCAATGGTCGTGGTGCTGGGACTTGCCTTCGTGCTGAGCGCCACCGTCACGATCATCTCACTCTTTCGAAGTGGCGTTACCTACGTGCCCAACGTCATAGGCCGATCCGAAACTGAAGCCCAAAAGATGATCGACGAGGCCGGGCTGGAAGTGAAAGTCCAGCACCGCAGCGATCCTGCGCCGGCAAACACAGTCATAGACATGAATCGTCCTCCGAACTCGTCCGTCAAGAAGGGCTTTACCATCACAATCGTTGTAAGCAGCGGACCTGCTCAAACGAAAAGCCAACTAAGGGTTTCTGGTTTCTGGTTTCTGGTTTCTGGTTGAAAAACCCCAAACCAGAAACCAGAAACCAGAAACTAGAAACCAGATGATCGAGATCGCTCCCTCAATCCTGTCCGCTGACTTTGCACGACTCGGCGAAGAGATCAAGGCAGCCGAGCGCGGCGGCGCCGGACTGATTCACGTCGACGTGATGGACGGGCACTTCGTTCCGAACATCACGATCGGGCCGATGATCGTGAAGGCCGCGCGGCGAGCGACAGACCTGCCGCTCGACTGCCATCTGATGATCACCGATCCTGATCGATACATCGGCGATTTTGCGCGCGCAGGAGCTTCGATGATTTCGGTCCACGTCGAGGCTGTTGTTCACCTTCATCGAACGCTCGCCGCGATACGCGAGCTGGGTTGCCGCCCGGGCGTGGTGTTGAACCCGGCGACTCCGCTCGTCTCAATCGAAGAGGCTTTGCCGTTTGTTGATTACGTGCTGGTGATGTCGGTGAACCCGGGATTTGGCGGGCAATCCTTCATAGTGGCCGCGCTTGACAAGATCAGACGGCTGCGGGGTATGATTGACTCTCGTGGTTTCAAGGCTCACATTGAAGTTGACGGCGGAATAGACCTGGATAACGTCGGCGAAGTCGTTCGCAGCGGAGCCGAATGGCTCGTCGCGGGTTCGGCCGTTTTCGGCAAGGGAAATCCAGAAGAAGCGACCCGCGCGCTTCGCTTGAAAGCCTTAGAACCGCTCACAGTTTGACCCGTGCTCGCTGCTGTTGGAGAAAAACCAGCCAAAACCATAGTCAGCAAAGGAAGGCCGCATTTTACGCGTGCACCGGCGGCTGCCGAGGTAGTCTTATGAAAGCAGTAAAGCTCATCGTTTTCGCGTTAGCGCTCGCGCTTCCGTTTGCCGCGTGCGGCGGCAAGCCGAAGAATAAGGTCACCTTTGAAGAGGCTAAAGGACCTGGCCGCGACAAGGAACTCTTTACCCAGGGTATCGATGCGATCCGCAAAGGCAGTTTTGACCAGGGCCGAATCTTGTTGAACACGATGATCAACACCTATTCGGACAGCCCGCTGGTTCGCATGGCCAAGCTCTCCATCGCTGACTCGTACTACTTGCAGGGCGGCACAAAGAGCTACGCGCAGGCTGAAGTCGAATACCGAGACTGGATTCAGTTCTTTCCCGACGATCTGCTGGCCGACGACACGATGATGAAGATGGCCGAGATTCACCTGAAGCAGATCCAGGCCGCCGACCGCGACACCACTCACGCGAAGCTCGCCGAGCGGCAGCTAAAAGAACTGCTGCGCCGTTATCCGAACTCGGATAAGAAGGGCGATGTCGAGAAGTTGATGAACGACGTGGACGAGATCCTCGCGTTGCACGAGTTGAAGGTCGCCCGCTTCTATTTCGATATTCGCGAATCGGCCCAGGCGGCCCAGATGCGGACCGAAGAAATCCTTAACAAGTATCCAAACTTCTCTCTTCTGGACGAAGCTCTCTTCTTGCACGCCCGCTCGATGGAGATTCAGGAAGACACCGAAACCGCAAGCCGCGACCTCGCCCGCATCGTCACCAGCTTTCCCCATTCCGAGTTTGTCGAGCGCGCGAAGAATACTTTGAAGAAGTGGGGCAAGCCGGTACCCGAGCCCGACCCCGTTAAGCTCGCCGAGCCGGCTCCGGAAGGAAAGGGCTTGCCGTCTCGAGTGGCCGGATTCATGTTCGGACCGCGGATCGACACCTCATCGAAGGGCGTGATCATCGACCGCGAGCTCAAAACAGATGAGATAGTCGCGCGCGCTCAGGAGCTGAGCGGAACCCGAGCCGGCGGCCCAGTGACGCCCGGAGCATCAACTACAACCAATTCTCCCGATGCGCGGCCTCGCCGTGCTAACGAAGCCGGGCAGGACGTCGAAGTGAAACCGGGAACTTCCACGGAGCAGAAGACTCAAGCTCCGGCCGGCAAAGACAAGAAAAAAGACAAGAAGAAGCCCGAGAGCAATGCGAAGGGCTTGCGAAATCCGCCCCAGCCATAGCGGAAAGAATCTGAGGCCGGCCCCTGCCGACGGGGCCGGCTCCGGCGTTGAACGCATGAACACCGAAGTCCGAGCCTGCCTATGACTCCTGGCTCGCCGCCCGCCTCAAGAGCTGATCAACAGTCCCAACCCTCCTCGGTAAGAATAATGATCGTGGCCGGTGAGGCAAGCGGCGACAGACACGGCGCCGCTCTCGCCCGCGCTCTCGCGAAACTCACGCCGGGCGTCGATCTCGAACTGTTTGGCTCCGGCGGCGATGAAATGCGCGCCGCGGGAGTTGAAACGCTGGTGGACGCGCGCGACGTCGCGATCATCGGCATTCCGGAGATCGCGCGAGCGCTGGGAAAGTTGTATCGCGCATATCGCAAGCTACTGAACGCGGCTCGCGAGCGACAGCCGGCCGTCGTTGTTTTGATCGATTGGCCGGACTTCAACCTTCGGCTTGCGCGAAAACTGCAACGTGAAGGATTCAAGATCGCGTACTACATCAGCCCACAGGTATGGGCGTGGCGCGGCTACCGGGTGCGCGCTCTTCGGCGTGACGTGGACCGGATGCTTGTGATCCTCCCGTTCGAAGAAGAGTTCTACAAGAATGCCGGTCTTGAAGTTGAGTACGTCGGCCACCCGCTGGCCGATGACGTCAGAGCTGATGCCAGCCGACAAGAGTTCGCAAGCCGCAGCGGACTCGATGCTTCGCGTCCGATCATCGCGCTTCTGCCGGGCAGCAGACAAAAGGAGGTTCACTACCATTTGCCTGCGATGCTTGATGCGGCGAGGGAATTGCGGATTGCGGATTGCGGATCGCGGATTGAAGGAACTAGCCGCCCACAATCCGCAATCCGCGATCCGCAATTCGTAGTTCCCATCGCGTCGACGATCGATCGTGATCAGGTGCAAACCATAGTCGGGCGCTCGGGCGGCGCGCTTGACCTTGCGATCGTCGAGCGCGACGCATACAACGCCCTGAGGCATTCGGAGATCGCAGTGGTTGCCAGCGGGACGGCAACCGTCGAAGCGGCCTTGCTGGGGACGCCGATGGTTATCGTCTATCGAGGCTCCGAGCTGAACTGGCAGTTGATTCGCCCGTTGATAAAACTGGACACTTTCGGAATGGTCAATCTGATAGCCGGGCGTCGCATCGTCCCCGAACTCATGCAGCACGACGTAACGGGGGAGAGGATCGCTCGCGAAGTCTTGAACATCCTGCGCGATCCCGTGAGGTTTGATCAAATGAAGCGCGATCTGGCCGAAGTCCGCGACCTGCTCACATCATCGAGCGGGTCCGCCTCCGAGCGCGCCGCGCGCGCAATAATGCGGCTGATAGGAAGCGCGTATGCAGGACACCGTGGCCCAGGACCGGCATGACTCGGCCACAGATTCGCTTCGTTTCCTCTGTGTAGCAAGTCTGAATATCCTTTGTTTTCTTGCGAAGATTATTGAGGCGTACAAAGAATCCCGTAGGGATGCAATGTTTGTAGCGGTCGATCGCAAGGCGCGGTTTAGCTCCGTAGGAGCGGAATGTTCCGATCTGTTGAATAAACCATTGTGTGAATCGTTTGGCGCTCGAGGACGGGCCGGAACATAACACTCCTCCGGAGTTCGCGTCGCCAACGCCTTCGGTTACTACAAAGATAGCACTCCTACGGAGTTCGGCTCGTGGCGACGCGGACTTAACGAGCACTACTTTTGGTTGCGGCGTGCCGTCCTGCGCTTCAGCGCATCTGCGGTTAGACAGGATGAAGAAACTCAACCATCGAGGCGCAGAGTCTAGCGCGGTTCGGTTTCCCTGCACGACGGCTCCAGACTGCGGGTGGTCTGCTCGGTAACTGTCGGCACGGCCTGAGGAGACTCAGAAAGCTCAAGCGCGCGTGCCGTGCGGCGCGCCGCTGTATTGAATTCCTTTAGTTGACCGGTAAAGCCCTCTTATTTATGTCTCTTGTTCCACTCAACGCGCGCCAAACAATTAAGCCATCAATCAACAGCAGTGAGAGAGAGGCCAGGATCGCGAACGCAGTCCCCAGCCTTCCGGCGATGGTGCCGTCTTTCATCAGGACCAGCGAACCAAGAATCATCCCCAGGATGACGACGTTCGCGGCGACGCCAACCCACAGCCACAGCATCAAGGTTCTTCGGTTGCGGTGCGAACTCGTCAAGGTCCCGATGAGGTTCAAGTTAGCTCCGCAGCGATTGCAGTAACTCGACGACTGCGTCAATTGAAAGCTACAAGAAGGACAATACATACCTTCTCACCTCCCTTTTGCCATACGGCACGCCCGCGGCGGCGGGTTTATCCACCATTCTCAGCTAGAGGCAGGCCCTAACTCTAACTTGGCAATGCGCCGTACCGGGATATAATCACTCTTGCGTTAATAGCAACAGAGGAGGCCGCCCTCTTGCCGGATTCGTCGCAAACTCCAACGCCGCCGTCCAGGCTGACCGAGCGCAGCCGCCGCCGGCTTAACAAGGTGATCGTTCTTTCGATCGTCGTGTTGTTCTTGCTGCTCTCGTTGATTGCGCAAAGCGGATTCAACCTCAAGCCTTTCGTCACACCCGGCACCGCTACCGAGACGTTGCTGTTGTACGCGCTGTCGACGCTCAACTTTTTTGCGTTCGTTGTTCTGCTCTTCGTTCTCCTTAGAAACGTCATCAAGCTTGTGCGCGAGCGCCGCGCAGACCGGCTTGGTTCGAAGTTCAAGACACGGCTGGTCAGCTACGCGATCGGGCTGTCGCTGCTGCCTGTGCTGTTGCTGTTCTTCTTCGCGTTCGGGCTCTTGAACCGCAGTATCGACCGCTGGTTCGGCGAACCAGCGCGCCAGATTGTGGACGACGCCAGGGCGATCGAGGAGAGCTACTTCAAGAAGGAGGAAGTGGAGTTGGTGAGCATCGCGCGCGCGATCTCGCGTTCGCTGGCGCTTGCCTCGAGAAGCGACTACGACAACCCGGAGCTTAGAGCTCGGATCGACCAGGAGATGCTGGCCTACAATGTTTCCCTGTCGCGAATCGTCACGAACGGCGGCAAGCGAACGACCATTGACCGAGGCGAGAGGCAGGTTGAAGGCGACATCGAAGAGACGCTTGATGCAGCGGAGCAGCAGCTTCGAACGACTGGCGAAGCCTTCACCGGGCGCGACGACGGCGATAGCCCGACTGCGATCTACGTCATCGCGGGAGTCAGGCTCACAGATTCGCCGGGAGATCCTCGACTGTTCATGATCGCCCGTGAGTTTCCACCCGAGCTCACCGAGCGCGCCGCAAACATCACATCGCAGCACGAAAACTTTCACAGCCTGCTGGGGAAGCTCAAACGCATCAAGGCTATCTACATCCTGCTGCTGGCGGCGGTGACGCTGTTGCTGCTCTTCTCCGCGACCTGGCTCGCATTGTACGTCGCTCGCGGTATCACGATCCCGATTCAAGCGCTCGCCGAAGCAACCGACCGCGTCGCTCGCGGCGACTTCACGCATCCGGTCGAGGTTGTAGCCGAAGACGAGCTGGCGGTCCTTGTGCGCTCGTTTAACCAGATGTCCGCGATGCTTGCGGAGAATCGCGAGCATTTGGAACGAGCCGCCGACGACCTGAGTCGAACGAACCTCGCCCTGGACGACCGGCGCCGGTATATCGAGACCGTGCTCGAGTCCCTGTCCACCGGCGTGATTTCGACCGATGAGAACAACGGAGTTGCCACCATCAACCGCGCGGCGCTGTTTATGCTGGGGCTTGCCCAAAGACCGGCGTCCGGCACACCCATCGCTCAACTGACCGGCGGTCCCGAAGGCGCTGACGTTGAAGCATTGTGCCGCCGCGCTCGAAGAACCGAGACCGCCCAGGCCGAGATAGAGTTCAAGCGCGGGGACGGCAGCTCGCTTCACACTGCGACTACCGCGATCGCTCTGAGAAGCTCGACCGGCGCGCTCGAGGGATGGGTCATCGTCATCGAAGACCTGACGGACCTGGTGCAGGCAGAACGCGCCGCGGCGTGGAGCGAAGTTGCGCGCCGGATGGCTCACGAGATCAAGAACCCGCTCACGCCTATTCAGCTGTCGGCCGAGCGGATAATCCGCAACTACCGGCCGGGCGGCGAGTCGCGGTTTGATGAGATCGTTCGCGAGGGCACCACTACCATCGTTCGCGAGGTCGCCGCGCTTCAGAAGATGGTCGAGGAGTTCTCGCGGTTCGCGCGGCTTCCCGAATCCCAGCCTGCGGACGCCTCACTGAACGACGTCGTGCGCGACGCGGTCACGCTCTACAACGACCGGCTTGATGGGATACGGATCGAATGCGATCTGGCCCGCGACGTGCCGGTGCTGCGACTGGACTCCGATCAGATCAAGCGGGTGCTTGTGAACTTGATAGACAACGCGGTCGAGGCTCTGAATTCGGACGGGAACAACGGGTCTAATGGCGCGGCGATCGTCGCGAGCAGGCCTGTAGATGGAGCGAAGCCTTCGACGGATGGAACGAGTCGCTCGCCGAACGGCGCGGCTCGCAAGCTGATCGAGATCGAGTCGCGCTTCTTGAAAGAGAGCGACACCGTTCGGTTGATAATTGCGGACACAGGTCACGGGATCAGCCATCGCGATCGAGACAAGTTGTTTCTGCCGAAGTTCTCGACGCGAGACCGGGGCACCGGGCTGGGGCTCGCGATAGTCAGCCACATCGTCGCCGACCACAAGGGGCGAATCTGGGTCGAGGACAACGAGCCTCAGGGTGCGCGCTTTATCATCGAGCTGCCCGCCGGCCGCGGGGAATGAGTTGCACAAAAGGAGCGCGATCCCTTAACCGACTGTCAACTTCAGCTTAGGCAGCAGGAACGAAAATGGAAATCTCTCCAGTCGTTCTCGAAGGTCGACACGTACGTCTTGAGCCCCTGTCGCTGGCGCACCAGGAATCGCTTATCGCGGCCGCAGGCGATGGCGAGCTATGGAACTCGACCGTCACCATAGTGCCTTCTCGCGACACCATTGCCGCCTACATCGCGTCAGCGCTTAATGACCAGAGTCACGGTCGCGCGCTTCCGTTTGTCATCATCCAAAAGTCATCGCGCCAGGTCGTTGGCAGCACGCGGTACTTTCACATCGAGCGGGACCATCGGCGCGTCGAGATCGGGTACACCTGGTTGGCGGCGAGCGCCCAACGCACTCCTGTGAACACGGAAGCCAAGCTCTTGCTACTCACCCACGCCTTTGAGGATTGGCGATGTATTCGCGTCGAGTTCGTCACTGATTTTCTAAATCAGCAGTCGCGGACGGCGATCATGCGGCTTGGAGCAAAACAGGAAGGCGTGCTGCGCAATCACATGATCATGCCCAGCGGGCGTTACCGGGATTCTGTCTGCTTCAGCATCATCGAAACAGAGTGGCCGGAGGTAAAAGCTCGGCTGAAAACTAAGCTTGGGCATGAAGCAGACGATGCTTAGTAGACCCCGGGGATGTAGGACTAGAGCTCGCCGTTCAACACGATGTTATCAACCAATCGGGTCTCGCCAATAAACACCGCCATTGAGACAAGCGTCGGCTTACTCGCCGGAATCGTCTCAACCGGATCAAGTAGCTCGGTATCCGTGATCGCCACGTAGTCTACTCGGGCAACCGGTTCCGACTCGATCACCGTGCGCATCGAAGCGATCAGCTTCGCGCTGTCGCGTTCGCCGCCGCTGTAAGTCGATCGGCAACGCTCGAGA
>Ga0193755_1000472_pt1 | contig 11628 bp, 9 predicted proteins | sample H1a2metaG_FD_144921 | JGI IMG/M metagenome (GOLD analysis project Ga0193755, IMG submission 144921) | Soil microbial communities from a riparian zone of the East river system, Colorado, United States - H1a2 | ecosystem: Environmental > Terrestrial > Soil > Riparian zone | place: USA: East River...
TGGGCCGGCCTTCGGGGCGCCCCTCGCCCGCCGGCTCGCGGCGCGGCGGCCCCGATTCGGCCTCGCGCGCGTACCCGGGCTCGGCCGCCGGCCGCGGCGCGCGCTCCCGTCGTGCCGGCTCGGCGCCGCCGCGGCGAGCACCGCGCTCCGCACGGGCCGGGCGTGCTTCCGCGCGCTCACGCCCTTCGCGCCCGCGACCGCTCTCACCACGGGCACGACCGCCCCGCGCGCCTCGACCTCCGACCCTGCCCGGCTCACGCTCGCGCTCCGGCTCCCGGAAGGCACCCCCCGGACGCGGCATGATGCGCACCTTGTAGGGCCGCGCGCCCAGCCCGAGGAAACCGCCCGAGCCTTCCTCGAGGATCGTGATCATGACCTCGGCGCGCGAGCGGCCCATGACCTCGAGCCCCTTCTTGACGGCCTCTTCCAGCGTCCTGCCTTCGAATACGGCTTGCTCATGCCCCATATCAAACCTTTCGTGCCGCGACGGGCGGGCCTGCCGATCTCGTGGTTGCCCCGCGCCGCGGATCCTCGCGATGGAGGGTGCGGTCGGGCCGATCCACCCGGGCGCGCCCGCCGGGATTCGGCGGGCAGATCGCGGCGCGGGCGATGCCGTGCACACCCCATGGATGGAGCGGTGGCCTCCGCAACGCAGTCAAGGGCCTTGCGCTCCCGACGCCCGCGAACGCTCCGGGAATACCGCGGGCAGGTGACTAGACTAGCGGCTGGCCGGTTCCCGGTCGAGCCCTGTGCTCATGGCCGCCCCGAGCGCGCCTTCGCCGCGCCCTCGCGCACCACCACGGGGGCCGGAATCGGCCCCCCGTCCTGCCGCAGCACCAGCCACTGCTGGACCGCGCTCAGCACGTTCATCACCGTCCAGTAGAGCACCAGCCCGGACGGCAGGTTGTAGAAGAACACTAGCATCATCACGTTCATCATATAGGCCGTCGGCGCCTGCTGCGGGGTCGTGGGCGTCATGCGCTGGAGCAGCAGCCCCGAGAGCGCCATCAGGATCGGCAGCAGCCTGATCGGGAAGTTTGCGACCGTGAACAGCAGCTCGGGCGCCGAGAGATCGCTCATCCAGCCCACGAAGGGCGCCTGCCGCAGTTCGATAGCGTTGAACAACACCTGGTAGAGCGCGATCAGCACCGGCATCTGGAGCAGCATGGGCAGGCAGCCGCCCGCCGGGTTGACCTTGTTCTCCTTGTAGAGCGCCATGATCGCGGTGTTCATCGTGTTCGGATCGTTCTTGTACTTGGCCCGCAGGCGGTCCATCTCGGGCTGGAGCCGCTGCATCGCCCGCATGCTCTTCATGCTCGACATGTTGAGCGGGTGGAGCAGAACGCGCAGCAGGGTCGCCAGCACGATGATCGCCACGCCGTAGTTCTTGAGCACCGCATCGATCCAGTTGAGCACGCGCAGCAGCACCGCGCTGATGGGCCGGATCCAGCTCCACCCCAGGTCCACGACGCGCTCGAGCCGGGTGCCGGGGAGCTGCACCAGCTGCGCATACTCGCTCGGCCCGGCATAGAGCACGTAGCGGTGGACCGGCTGGGTCGGGCCCGGCAGGCTCACGATCATCGTGTTGACCGCGATATCCTGCACCGGGCGCTCGCCGCGCGCGAGGTGCTGGAGCGCGCCGGGCGCGAGCGGCAGCTCCTCGGCGCTCGACATCACCCCGCGCCCCGTGCCCTGGACCAGCGCCACGGCGCTCACGAAGTAGCGGCTCTGGACCCCGACCCACGCGACGTTGCCCTCGAAGCGCTTCGGCTTGTTCACGAGCGAGCGCGCGTTCTCGCGGTGGAGGTTCGTGCCCACCAGGCTGCTCGCGCGCAGCGCGCGCTGGTCGCTCTGGCGGTCGCCCTCGGTAAACGTGGGCCACGAGCGCACCGTGAGCGAGTAGTCCGAGATCGGGAGCGAGGCCGGCACGCCGCCGATCTCGACCTCGAGGTCGATCGCGTACGAGCCCGGGACCATGCGGTAGGTCTGGCGCACCCGGGCGCCGCTCGGATCGTGCCCGGTGAAGGTCAGCGCCCGGACCTGGCCGCCGGCGTCGACGCTCTCGGACACCGCGTAGGCGATCCCGTCGAGCGGCCGGAGCGCGGCCCCCGAGCCCAGGGCGACCTCGAAGCTCGGGCCTCCCGCCAGCGTGACGCGGTCGCCGGGCGGTACGTCCTCGCCGGGCGCCGGGCGGTGCGCCCGGCCGTTGACGCTCGAAGCCCCGTAGGCGGAGGCGAAATGCTTGAGCTGGACCGACACCAGGCGCGCGCCGAGGTTCGAGAACTCGGCCTCGTAGAGCGGGGTCTCGACGCGCAGCAAGCGCTCGATCGCCGGCGGCGGCGGGGCGGCCGCGAGCGGGCGCTCGATCGCCGCGGGGGCCGGCGTCACCGGGGTGGCGCGCGCCGCCGTCGTGTCGCCGCGGCTCGAGTCCGGGCCGGGCGCGGTCGCGACCGGCCGGGGCGGCTCGAGGTAGCGGCCCAGCCCGAGCCGGTCGAGCAGCGGCCGGTAGAGCAGGAACACGAGCGCGCACAGCACGACGATGACGAGGGTGCGACGGTCCATGCTCATGGCACCGGATCGAAGCCGCGCGTGCCGAGCGGATGGCAGCGCATGAGCCGGCGCAACGCGAGCGCCGTGCCGCGCGCGACCCCATGGCGCTCGATCGCCTCGGCCGCGTAGTGCGAGCACGTGGGCAGGTGCCGGCAGCCGCCGCCGAGTAGCGGCGCCAGCAGGTGCTGGTAAGCGCGGATCGCGATCAGCGCGAGGGCGCGCAAGGTGGTGGACACTAGTGCGCGGCCTCGCCGATCGGCGCGAGCGCCCCGGCGGTCGCGAGCTGGTGCTCCAGATCGGAGGCCAGCTCCTGGTGCGGTGCCGTGGTCGCGCCGCGATGGGCGATGACGAGGATCCAGTAGCCGGTGAGCGGAATCCGCGGCCAGCGCCGCCTCAGGATCTCGCGCAGGCGGCGCCGCGCGCGGTTGCGCTCGACCGCCCCGCCCACACCCTTCTTGCTGGCGATGAACCCCACGCGCGTCGGCACCCCGGGCCGGGCGAGCACGAGCAGCATGCAGTGCTCCCCGCGGAAGGGCCGGCCCGCGGCCTTGACCTCGGTGATCTCGAGGGAGGACCGGAGCCGGTGGAAGCGGCCGAGGCGCTCGCCGCGCTCGACGTTCACGCGCTGGCTCTCCCGCGCTCCGGGCTGCGGGAGGAGCGGCGCGTGCGCACGAGCAGCACCCGGGGAAGGCGCCCCCGGTGCTTCAGCCTGGATGGACAACCGCAATGGGAGTCGTGACTGCCGGTTAGGCGGAGGACGTCGTGAGGCGCTTGCGGCCCTGCTTGCGGCGGGCCGCCAGCACCTTGCGACCCCCCTTGGTCTTCATGCGGCTGCGAAAGCCGTGCGTCTTCTTGCGATGGCGGTTGCGGGGACGAAATGTGCGCTTCATGGGTCAATGGGCCTCGGGCTCGGCGGAGGAACGCGCGGCGACTTTGCGACGCGGGCAGCCTGCATGCGATGTCGCGCGCGGGCGTCTCTGCGAAGGACGGTGGAGAGTACGAAAAGCCGCGATGGTGCGTCAAGCGACGGCCCCGAAACGCCCGCGCCGGGTCCTCGCGCGCAGGTCGGGCGAGCCTGGGCCGCGCAAGTCGTTGTCGAATCACAGGCTCGTCGAAAGGCGGGCGGGCGGCGGGGCTTCGGGCGGCGGGGCTCGAGATTCTCAATTCCCGAATCGGCCCGGCCGATAACCAGCGAGAGCCCAGGCACCTGACCGTTCCTGGGCCGGCGGCGCATCGCCGTTCGACGGTCGTCAGCGCTTGTTCCCAGGGATCCGGGGAGCGTTTCGACATGGTGATGAGTTCGGGCCAGTCCAAGACGCAGACACGCGACCTGTCGCCCCCCGCACAGGCGGCGGAGGCGTGGCTGCGCCAGCTCGCGCGCACCCTCAAGGTCTACCGCCTCTACCAGCGCGACAATCCGATCGTCGTGCACGCGCACGACCAGGTGCTGGACGGGCTCGAAGCATTGCTGGAGAAGCACGGCCAGATGACCTTCAAGTTCTCGGCCACCGAGATCACCGTCGGTGAGGAGGTGGTCGTGCACGCCGGGCATGCGGCGAGCGAGGAGGGCATGCAGTACGGCGCCCTCGACGAGCTGCCGTTCCTGTTCTACCGCGACGGCGTGCGGCGCGTGACCATCCAGCCCAGCGCCTCGCGCGGCGAGCTCGACGCGTTCTTCGAGGCCCTGCGGCTCTCGGGCGGCGCCGCCGACAGCCACGACGACCTCGTGACCATGCTGTGGCAGGCGAACCTGAGCCAGATCATGGTCGAGTCGGTGCCGCTCGAGCAGACCATCTACCTGTCCACGCAGCACGGCACCAGCGCCAAGGCCGCCTCCGGCCCCAAGGCGGGCTACACCTACGAGGGCCACGAGATCCACGGCGACATCGGCCAGGCCGTGGGCGTGCAGGGCCTGCACAAGGACACCTTCGACGACTGGGAAGCGCCGGAGTCCATGGCGAACGTGCCCGCGATCTACGCCGCGCTCAAGCCCGCGATGGATTCGGCCACGGCGCGCTTCCGCGCCATGTGGGAGGACGAGCAGGCCACCGACTGGCGCTTCAAGGCTCCCGACGTCATGCGCCTGCTGCTCATGCTCGATCCCTCCGAGGAGATGCGCAAAGCCGCCTCGCACTCGCTCGCGACCTGGGTCGCGGACGCCCTCCAGCGCTTCTCCTGGGAGGAGGCGCGCACGGCGGTCGGGATGCTGCGCGAGTTCGACACCGACCTGTCGCGCTGCGGCACCGAGCTGAGCGTGGCGAACGAGCGGCTCGATATCCCGGGGCTGGTCGAGCGGCTCGACGAGGCCGAGCCCGACGAGGCGGGGCGTTTCGCCGCCGTGCTCACCTCGCTGGGCCACAGCGGGGTCGGCATCGCGTGCGCCGTGCTCGGCCGCACGAACAACACGCGCACGCGTGCGGCGGCCAGCACGGCGCTGTCCTACATCTGCGCCGACGATCCGCAGATGCTCGCCCCTCATCTGAACGACGGCCGCGCGTCGCTCGTGCAGGGCATCGCGTTCGTGCTCGGTCAGATCGGCGGCCCCGAGGTCGCGCCGCTGCTGGCCGCGGCCTGCGAGCACTCCGATCCGCGCGTGCGCCGGCAGGCGGTCCAGGCGCTCGGCAGCGTGCCGCTCGGCGATCGGCTGCCACTGCTCCTCGGACAGCTCGACACCGAGGACTCGCAGCTCCTCGGCACCGCGCTAGGGCTGCTGACGCGCGAGCGGGACAAGCGCGTCGCGCAGGCCCTGCTCGACCGCGTGACCGCGGTGGACTTCGAGACGCGCCCCGAGGCCAACCGTCGCGCGCTGTTCGGCGCGCTCGGCGAGGTCGCGGGCGACGACGCCGTCCCCGCGCTGGAAGCCCAGCTCGTGAAGGGCGGCTGGTTCGCGCGCCGCTCGATCGAGCGCACCGCGGCGGCCCGGGCGCTCGAGCGCATCGGCACGCCGAAGTCCCTCGCGGTGCTCGAGGCCGGCCTGCGCTCGCGCAGCGAGGCGGTGCGCGGCGCGTGCATGGACGCCATGAGCCAGAAGGGGACGGCATGAGCCCGCACGAGCCCGCCCGTCACGATCGCGCCGAGGGGAAGGCCGCGGACGAGCGCGTGCGCGAGCAGGGCACCGTCATCATCACGCGCCTGCTCGCCACGATGCGCACCGGGCGCGCGTACAAGGTGGGCAACCAGGTCTTCACCCGCCAGCTCGAGAGCTTCATCGAGTGCGTCCTGCAGGCGCTCGCCGAGTCCGGCGAGGCCGTGTTCGTGGAGCTCGAGGGCGATCTCTACCTGAACGGCGCGCGGCTGCCGGTCAAGCCGAACACGCTGCGATTCCACGAGTCGGTGCGCAAGGAATTCGAGATGCGCAAGATCGCGGGCTTCCGCGCGACGAAGGGGCTCAACCTCAAGGAGGTCGAGGTCTTCTTCGAGTTGTTCCTCCAGGCCGACATGCTCCAGGGTCCGGTGCTGCTGCAGGCTTGCATCGCGCGCGGCGACAAGCACCTCCTGCCGGTCGTGCACGCCTCGGCGGAGGCCCCCGGCGAGGGGCCGACGGGATCGGCGGAGGGCGGGGAGGGCGACGGAACGGGCGCCGAGGTCCGCACCGTCACGAGCAGCGCCGCGGGCCTGATCGGCGAGGAGTCCAGCTCGGGCTGGAACCTCGATCGCGGGGCCAACAAGAAGGCCTTCCTGATGGCGCTCCAGGGCATGCGCACCCTGCTCCACGCGCCCCAGGAGGGCGTGGAGCTGCGCCACGCGAAGCGAGTCGTCCAGCCGCTCGTGGACGGCGCGTTCAGCTCCGAGCCGGTGGTCGTGGGCCTCACCGGGCTCAGCCAGCACGACGACTACACCTACGCGCACGCGGTGAACGTGTGCCTGGTCGCGGTCAACATCGGGCAGGTCCTGGGTCTCGACCGCCGCCAGCTCGCCGACCTGGGCGTGGCGGTGCTGCTCCACGACGTCGGCAAGGGCGAGGTCGCGAACCAGATCCACCACCCGCCCGAGGAGTTCACCCCCGAGGAGCGCGCCGCCGCGGAGCGCCACACCGTCATGGGCGCCCGGCTGATCACGAAGAACACCGTGCTCAACCAGACCACGCTGCGCTGCATCCGCGTGGCGTTCGAGCACCACATGGGCCCGGGCGGCACCGGCTACCCGCACACCGACCCGCCGTGGGGGCCGAGCCTGCTGTCACGCGTGACCGCCGTGGCCGACTGCTACGTGAACCTGCTCACGCACCGCAGCGAGCGCGGCAAGGGCATGACCCCCTACAAGGCCCTGAGCATCATGTTCGGCCCGCTCCAGGACCGCGGACAACAAGGAGGAGCCGGCGCGGCCCCACCTGCGGCTGGTGCTCCACCCCAACGGCCGTGGCGTCAAGGCGAACGAGAACATCGAGTTCCGTCCCCTGCCGGCGGACCGCAGCATCAAGCGCGCCCTGCGGGCCAAGGAATACCCGGACGACCTGGGGGCCTCGAAAGAGGACCTGGGGCCCTCGAAAGAGGAAAAAGCCGCCTAACGCAGCAGGGTGGCGCGCTGCGCGACCAGGCGCTCCAGGTTGCCGTGCTCGTGGACCAGCATGGCGTCGTCGAGCGGCGGGCTGCCATCCTTGAACAGCTCGCGGCGGCGGCCGGCCGTGACCGGCACCAGCGCCCCGTGCGGCTGGCCCACCCCGACCGTGCCCTCGTAGACGCACACGCAGGTGCCCACCGGCAGGCACAGCACCGCGAAGGTCGTCCCCGTGACCTCGGCGCGCGCCTCAGCGGTCTGGATCGCGAGCCGTGCGCCGCGGAACGCGGGGCCGGTCGTCACGTGCACCTCTCCGCTCCCGAGCGTGGCGACGGCACGGCGCCCGAACCAGCGCCCCGGCGCCCGCGGCAGGGTCATCTCGGTTCCGGGCGTCAGCTCGACGAGGATGCGCCCGGCGCTCACCAGCGTGACGCTGGTGCCCTCCGGCAGGCGCACGCGCGCGCCAGGCGTGAGGCGGTGCTCGAACGTGCCGGCGGGCTCGAGCGGGACCGGCGTCCCGTTCACTTCGACCACGCCCCCCGCCGTGCCCTCCGCCATCCGCCAGGGCGGGGGGGCGTTAAACGTGACGAGCGCGACCACGGCCGCCGCCGCGGCGACCGGCACGGCGCTCCAGCGCAGCCATGCCTGCCAGGTCCGGGCGGGCGTCCGCACGAGTACCTGCCGCCCGCCGATCCGCCCGCTCACGAAGTCCTGCTCGAGGCGGGCGCGGAACGCCGCGTTGGCCTCGGGCTCCGACAGCGCGCGCAGCGCGTCGCGGGCACGCGCCTGCTCGGGCGTGAGCGGGGCGGCGGGCTCGCGCGTCACGACCGCGTCTCCCCGAGCATTGCGCCCAACGCCGCGAGCGCGCGCGAGTAGCGCTTGCGGGCCGCCGCGGGGTTGATGCCGGTGAGTCGCGCCACCTGTTCGTGGCTCAGACCCTGGTAGTCGTGGAGCAGCACGGCGGCGCGCAGGGATTCGGGCAGCCGCGCCACCGCGTCCCGCACCTGTTGCTCGCGCTCCGCCACGATCAGGCTCCGCTCCGGGTCGGGGGCGTGCGAGGCGAGCCGTGAGGCCACGGCGGGTTCGTCGAGCGGCGCGCTGCGGCGGCTCAGCCGATAGGGGCCCGATCGCCACACGTCGCGGCAGGCGTTGTAGGCGATCGTCGTGAGCCACGGCGATGGGTCGCGCTCGATGTCCAGCCGGTGGATCGCGCGGTGCACCTTGAGGAACACCTCCTGAGTGACGTCCTGGGCCAGGCCCCGCTCGCCCATGAGCCGGAAGACCAGCCGGAAGACGGGCTCGAAGTAGTGCTCGAAGAACGCGGCCAGAGCCTCGGGCTCGCGCGCCCGGACGCGCGCCAGATCGTCCGGGCCGAAGGCAGCCTTTCCGGGTGCGGGGTCGTTCCGGCCCGGGCTGGTGGCCTCGGCGGGGGGCGTGTCCGCCCCCTCCCCTCCCCTTACGGAGTCGGGGCGATTGTGTGTCGTGCGCGGGGCGGGCGTCACGCTTGCGATCGGTCTCCCTGGGTGGCCCGGGTGGGCCGTGCCGGTCGGGTGACCCGCGCCCGAGAGCCGGGCGAGCCGGGCATGTGCCCGTGGGAGCGGGGAGGATAGCACCGGCCCAGCGAAAACGGCCGGAGGAAATCCCCCGGCCGCGTGTCTGCCGTGCGTCGGGCTCGCCTCAGGCGGCGCGCGTGACGGGCGGCTCCTCGAGCGTGTCTCCGGTGCCGGCCAGCGCGAGCGGCAGGCGCACCCAGAAGGCGCTGCCCTCGCCGGGCGTGCTGTTGACGCCCACGTGGCCGCCGTGCAGCTCGACGATGCGCTTGACCAGGTGGAGCCCGATGCCGAGGCCGTCGTTGCTGCGGCCGTGGCCCATGACGCCCTGGCCGAACAGCTCGAAGATGTGCGGCGTGTCGTCGGGGTGGATGCCGGCGCCCTTGTCGCGCACCTCGACCCGGATGTGGTCCCCGTCGCGCCCGGTCTGGATCACGACGCGGCTGTTGTCGGGGCTGAACTTGATCGCGTTCACGAGCAGGTTCACGAGCACCTGCCGCATCTTGACCTCGTCCACCGGCATCGGCGGGATCGTGGTGTCGTAGATCTCGTCGATCTCGATCCCGCGGCGCCGGCCGAGCGAGCGGCTGGTCTCGGAGGCTGCCCGCGCCACCTCGTTCACCGAGATCGGGACGCGGTGCAGCGCGAGCTTGCCGCTCTCGATGCGTGACAGGTCGAGGATCTCGTCGATCAGGGCCAGCAGCCGGGTGGCTTCGGCACGCAGGCGGCGCAGGAACTCGGCGCGCTGGTTGCGATCGAGCTGCTTCTCATTGTCGTCGAGCAGCTCCGCGTAGGCGATCACCGAGGTCAGCGGCGTCTTGAGCTCGTGGCTCGCGGTCGAGAGGAACACGTCCTTCATGCGGTTCGTCTCCGCGAGCTTGAGGTTGTCGGCCTCGAGCTGCCGGGTCCGGCTCCCCATGCGGTCCATGACCTCGGCCCGGTCGATGACCGCCCCGACATGCTCGGCGAACAGCTGGAGCATCTCGCGGTGATGGTCCTGGAACACCTCGGGGTGGTTGATGCGGTTCACATTGAGCACGCCGACGCAGCGCTCGCCGACGCGCAGCGGCAGCGAGAGGGCCGAGGTGATGTTGCGATTGGACTTCATGTGCTGGCCGAAGGTCTGGCGCGGATCGTTGCCGTCGAGCTGGACCGATTCGAGCCGCTCCGCGACCCATCCCGCGATGCCCTCGCCCATGCGCTTCTTCGCGTACTCGGACTCGAGCCCGTAGCTCGAGCGCGTCTCGAGCACGCCCGACTCCGGGTTGTAGATCATGATCGAGGCCTGCTGGGCGCGCAGGGTCGCGACGACGCGACGCACGATGATCTCGAGGATGGCGTCGAGCCGGAGCTGGAGGTTGAGCGCGGTCGAGACCTGGAAGAGCGCGGACAGCTCCGAGAGCCGGGTGCGGACGTTCTCCTTCTCGAGCTCCTCGCGGTTCAGCGCCGCGCGCATCGTGTTCAACTCGCGGTGCTTGAGCGCCGTGTAGAGGCAGAAGATGAGGACCAGCCCGGTCAGCGCGACGAGGCGGAACGTCGCGTCGGCGCTCTCGTCCTTCGAGGCGCCCTGCTCGACCAGCACCCGGAGCAGCGGCACGTAGAGCAGCGGCACCGCGGTCGCGAGGGCGATGATCACCGCGAACGTCACCCCCCACAGCACCCAGCTGCGACGGGTGATCGACTCCGGAGTCGATCCGGTCTTGAACGTGGACATGCATGCTCCCCGCATGGTGAGTGGCGGTCCGGCGCTTCTCGATCGAGACGGTTATCGGCCGCGCCTCCGCGGGTATTGAGCCCCACCTGTTCGTGCGCATGCCGCCCGCCCGGCCTCCAATCCATTGCGTCGGGGCCGGTTGGCCGGTTTGGCGGAATCGCGCCGGGATTCCGTTATGGGCCGCGGGCGCGCTACACTGCCGCCGCCGCGGCGACCCCGCGGCGGTGCGCGGAGCGTGGGGGTGCGCGCTCGACGAGGAGGCACGATGGGCGGCGGGCAGGTCGTGATCGAGCGGTTCCAAAGCCGGGTGCTCGAGGGCAACCGGGCCGGCGATCCCGCCACACGGCGCGTGCCGGTGTACCTGCCGCCCTCGTACGCCGATGCGCCGTCGCGCCGCTATCCGGTCTGCTATGTGCTCACCGGCTTCACCGGCCGCGGCCGCATGCTGCTCAACGACAATCCCTGGAACCCGGCGCTCGACGACCGCATGGACGCGCTCATCGCGAGCGGGGCCTCGCCCGAGATGATCCTCGTCATGCCGGATTGCTTCACGCGCTACGGCGGCTCGCAGTACCTGAACTCGAGTGCGACCGGGCGCTACATGGATCACCTGATCGAGGAGCTGGTGCCGCACGTGGACGGGCGCTTCCGCACCCTGCCTGGGCGCGCGCATCGCGGGGTCGCGGGCAAGTCCTCGGGCGGCTACGGCGCGCTGGTGCTGGGCCTCCTGCACCCCGAGACGTTCGGCGCGGTCGCCTGCCACAGCGGCGACATGTACTTCGAGTACTGCTACCTCCCGGACGTGCCCAAGTTCTGCACCCAGGTCCAGTCGGCGGGCGGGCTCCTGGCGTGGCTCGAGAAGTTCGACGGCAAGCGCCAGAAGAGCCACGACGACATGCTGACGCTCAACATGCTGGGCATGGCCGCCGCTTACTCGCCCAATCACGACCGCGAGCCCCTGGGCATCGACCTGCCGTGCGATCTCGAGACCGGCGCCTTCCGCGAGGAGGTGTGGCGCCGCTGGCTCGAGCACGATCCGCTGCGCCTGCTCGAGTCCCGCGCCGACGCCCTGCGCTCGCTGTCGCTCCTCTACCTGGACTGCGGCACCCGCGACGAGTGGAGTCTCCACCACGGCGCCCGCCTCTTCTCGAGGCGGCTCCAAGCGCTCGGGATCGCGCACCAGCACGAGGAGTTCGACGACGGCCACATGAACGTCCAGTACCGCTACGACGTGAGCCTGCCCAAGCTCGCCCGCGCGCTCGCGCCCGCCTGAGCCGGCGCGGCGGGCGGGCATTCCGCGCCGGCCCCGGGTTTGGT
>Ga0193755_1000473_pt1 | contig 11604 bp, 9 predicted proteins | sample H1a2metaG_FD_144921 | JGI IMG/M metagenome (GOLD analysis project Ga0193755, IMG submission 144921) | Soil microbial communities from a riparian zone of the East river system, Colorado, United States - H1a2 | ecosystem: Environmental > Terrestrial > Soil > Riparian zone | place: USA: East River...
GGAGCAGAGCGGACAGTAGACGAGCGGAGCGTCGGGCACGCTATAGAGAGGCGTGCCACTCCTAGGCGAGGCTGTAAACTCGCTGGACCCATTAAGGGGGTGACGCTCGATGTTGCAACTGCTCGCTTTTCTGTTCACGGCAGTCGCGAAGTTGTTTTTCGCAGATGGGCTTTCCCAAATCTAGCGATGACGTGGGGTCCCTCTCTTTTTTTTATGGCGACTGCGTTTCGAACGGGGAACCGGGCATGACTGAAAAGCAGCCGCAATTTGATCGCACTAGTTTTCGCTTGCTTCTGGTTGTCGTGTGCGGTGCGGCCGCAACCCTGTTGGCTGTCACGAACTGGTACATTCCATCGTTTTCAGATCGCGCATTCTGGAATGCGCTCGCTGCGCTTACGATCTTGGGAGTCGCCAGCGACTCATCGTTCATACCTTCGCCCCGCATTTCCACCTCCGGGATAGGCTCGTCGGTCGTTTTCATACCCTTCCTGGCAGGGGTGCTACTCTTCCCGCCTCCGTGGCCAATGCTGATCGCGTGTCTAACGGGGCTCGTGTCTCAGCTCGTTGTCCGACGAAAGACATTCGTCCGCGCCGGCTTCAACACCGCACAATACATGTTGCTCGTTGGTCTGGGCGGCCTCGTTTACGCAGTGCTGGGTGGCCATGTGGGGTTTGACAAGGTTCAGGTGAGCTTCGTTGCATTTGCGGCGATGGTGCTTGTCTTCTTTGTCGTCAATCAGATAGCCGTTTCTCTTGCTGTCTATCTAACTACCGACATACCCCTGCGGGAGGCTTGGAACAAGATTGCGGGCGACTCGCTGTTGTACGATCTGGTCTCAAGTTCTCTCGCTATTGTCCTTGCATTCCTCTACATCCGTTTCCAGCTTGTCGGGCTCGCTGCTTTAGTCCTGCCTCTATTCTTCATTCGTCACATGTATCAAATGAACCTCAATGTGGAAAGAGTAAATAGAGAGCTGCTCGAGTTGATGGTAAAGTCAATTGAGGCCAGAGACCCATACACATCCGGCCATTCTTTGCGAGTTTCCGAATACGCACGTCAGATAGCACGGGAAATCGGTCTGACACCAAGACACGTCGATCAGATTGGGACGGCGGCATTGCTTCACGACGTCGGAAAGATCTACGAAGACTTCGCGCCGTTACTGCGAAAGGAAGGGCGCTTAACGCCAGAAGAGCGCATGTTGATGCAGGCCCACCCTGTTCGAAGCGCTGACCTCGCAAGTACGATCGCGGAATTCCGAGGAAAGGTACAAACGGATATTCGCAATCATCACGAAAACTTCGATGGCACTGGTTATCCGGATGGTTTGGCCGGGGAAGGGATTCCAATCGGGGCGAGAATCATAATGGTTGCCGACACGCTCGATGCAATGACGACTGATCGTCCGTACAGAAAGGCGTTGAGTCTTTCTCGTGCACTTGAGGAGCTAACGAAACACGCGGGACGTCAATTCGATCCCAAGCTTGTAGCGATTGTAACAAAGTCCGCTAGCATTCGACGTCTGCTCGGACCTCACATTACAACCGAGTCGACCACGCTACTCAGCATGGAGTCCACGACGCGTGCGCGGAAGACGGGTGTGCGGGGCTGACTCCTGAATAGTCGGGTTTGAGAATCCACGTAGTGTGCCTCCGGAAGTCGAATCGATGACGGTCGAATCAAACGCCGGCAAGAAGCCCTGAAGAGTGAGTAGTTCCCTCCGGCCTCGTAGACCCAGCGTTTCGAACGTTTCGAGATCACGCTGCGTTTCCGCGCTCAGTTGGCCCATGTCCCGTGTTTCAAGCCAGGCTTTGGCCGCCAGAATGTCGAGGTAATGAAAAACCGACCTGCCCTTCCACGTTGATCCCCGAGAGGAAACGGTGTGATACGCCTCATCTAGAAGACCCATGTGGGCCATTTTGAACGTGCGCATTTTCCAATAGGCGCCGGGCATTAGCACGGCGTCTTCACGGCCCCGAGCGAGGCCCTCCATCTGGCTGATCATATCAAGCGCCAGCCCGATGTTGCGACGCATCAGAGCGAATGATGCTGCTTCGAGTAAGAACGTTAGACGAAGTTTCCAGCGCTTCTCAGGGGCCAAGCACCGCCTGGCGCTTTCAAGGCATTCTAAAGCTGCATCGGCGTCTCCCAAGAGCATGTAGGGATCTATCAGATTCGTGTAGGAAATCAGCAATCCGCTGCTTGATGAAGCCTCGCCATATCTGACACTCATCTGTCCGTACCGAATCGCTTCGCTATAATCCCCGCGATTCATGTGCACGGTGCACAAGTTGCTTGCGATTATTGATACTCGCGCATCATCACCCACCCCCCTATCGAGGTTCAACGCGATTGAAAGCGAGCGAACAGCATCATCGAACCGCCCCAAAAAGTGACTCGCGATGCCCATTCCGGAATGAATGAATGCGAGCTCCGCCGCGTTCGACTTAGCTGAACTCACCCGCAAGTATTGTTGGAGTTGCTGACTTGCCTCTTGGGGATCGCCCAAAGAAAACCGGCAAAACGCCTTGGTTGTGATCGCCATTGGAATCGTTGTTATGTCGGTTGTTTTGGCGAGCGCATCGATCCCATCTTCTGCCGCTCTAATGAGACTCGAGAGTCCTTCTTCTGTTCCGGCTCGAGCGCACTCGAACAGAGCCTTGGCGATCAGACGCGGATCAGCCGTGTCCATTGCAGCGTCCAAAGCAGCCTTGGCCACCTCGCCGTACCGCTCGCCAGACTCCCGGTTTAACTGGAATTCCGCAGAGGCTCGGAGCATGGCAATCTCAGCGCGTTCGAGTACGTTCAGGTCTTGCTCGGCGGAAAGCTGCTCGATGATTGGAACTGCGGCTCCGCTTTTCGATTGATCGATGAGAGCCTTCGCTAGTAGAAGACGGAACGGCTTGGCTCGTAGGGACTGTTGATCTGTTGCGAGAATAGCTTCGAGGATCTCTTGTGCCCCATGTGGGGCTCCTACCGCTAGCACAGCCTCCGCTCCCTCGATCGCAAACGGGCCAGCTCGGGATACGTCATTCCCACGTAAGTGATGCCACGCAATCTCAAGGCAAATCGTTTTGTCGTCTTGAGAATGACTTTGCATCAATAGGTCAGCGACTCGACGGTGCAAGTGTTGACGGGTTCCACTTGCAACAGCGTAGTATGCCTGTGCTCTTATCAGCTCGTTCCGAAATTCGAGTTCTCCCCTAACCTCTCGCAAATACCTTTCATCCTTCAGTCGTGACAATGCTTCCGCAGCCTGGCCTGGCGACAGATCAATCGCTGCATAGAGTGCCACCTCATTAAGACGCCGCCCGAGAATTGCTGCCAGATCAAGAGCTGCCCGAATTGTCGGGTCCAAGCGATGAGTCTGTCTTTCGAAAGCCGCTCCGATCGCTCGCGGTATTCCAATCATCGGCGCTGGCTGAGTATTGAGCGCTTCGAGATCGCGAAGAAGTGACGCCGCACCGTGGTCAGACCATTCACGAGTAATCAACTCGATGGCGAGCGGGTTACCCCGGCAAACATGTGTGATCCGCTCAACCGGTGGATCGGATTTCGCCATTGCTCGTGCTAGGCGCTGGACGAGTTCGTCAGCAGCGCCCGCTGAAAGGATCTCCAGCTCCACGGTGCGCATGACCGTAATGGCTTGGTCTGACGCAAATGCCCACGGTGCGCTGGAAAGGCGTAATTCATTCGTACGACCGGTAAGAACTAGGAGAATGCGAGTATCGCTAAGTTTCCGAGCGACAGAATGAAGAATCGCCGTGCTCGCGTTGTCCGCCGCATGTATGTCATCGACGACCAGCATGACCGGACTATCAGCCGCAGCTGCGGTCACAGTCTTCAGAAACGCGTCCGCAATCCTCAGCGGCATCAACTCCGGCGACCACTCCACCGGCTTCGGCACTCCCGGGAATGCCCGCAGGATCTCCGAGCTGATCCGCGTTAGTTCACTGAGGGCCTCGGGATCCGCGCCGCCAATCCCCCGTTGCGTCGCCAACTGCTTGACCAGCTCGCCGAGCACCGCAAACGGCAGCTCGCGCTCCGCATCATACGCCTGTGCGCGCGCAACGACGGCGCCGTCCATCTGACAGCTCGACGCAAACGCGTTGACCAACGTCGTCTTGCCGACGCCGGGATCACTGGTCACGACCACGATGCGCGGGCTCTTCCGCCTGGCCTCGAGCCACGCGTCGTAGAGCACACTGAACTCGCGCTCGCGTCCAATGAGCGTCTCGGGCTCAAAGCGGCGGTCCGCGCGCTCGGGCGGATAGCCCGGCGTAACCGGTCGTGCGGGCGAGCGGCGGCCGTCCCGCAGCAGGTCCGCCATGCGGACCAACTCGGGCCCCGGCTTCGCGCCCAGCTCCGCCGCCAGTTGCGACTCGTAGCGCGCGAACGCCTTGAGCGCGCCGCTGCGATCGCTCGCCCACGCCCGCGCCTCCATGATCCCGCGAATTCCCTCCTCGGCGAGCGGGTCGAGCTCCTGCAAGCGGGCGGCGTGCTTTTCGACGGTCGGGAAATCACCGATGCGGCGCGCGGCGTCCATCTGGCGCACGAGACAGTCGCGAATCTGCGGGATCAAACGCGCGCGATGCTCATCCTTCCAATCCTCGAACGGTCGCGCCGCGGGAATCTCGAACCCATCGAGGAATGGACCGTCGACGCTCACGTCGCCCACGGTCAAATGGTTGGCGTCAACGTCGATCCACCCCGGGGCCAGACCGACCGTCGAGCGCTGAATGACGACCGCCTCGCGGGCGATCTTCGCCTTGATGACGGAGAGACCCTGCGCGAGGGAGTGATTCGCGTGCCGCGGCGGCGCTTCCGGCCACAGCAGATCAGCGAGGTAGTCGCGCGTGAACTGTTTGCCGGGTTCCAACGCGAGACGAATGAGTAGGGCGAGGTGCTTACGCGTACGAAACCGCACTTGCTCGCCGAGAACGGTGAACAAGGCAGGACAACCGAGGCTGTGCAGAACGAAATGGTGGGTCACATATCGGCACGCGTTTTATTGATTCACCGACAACATTAGGGCGGTGAATCAACGACATGTCAACACGTTGATTTACCAGGTGTTGGGTAGGCTTTTGAGGCTCACTCTAAGGGCCCATCAACAGCATACTTACGCACCTCCCGAAACGCGGCCGTGAGCTCGGGCAGTTGATGATTGGCATTGAGCCCGCTCGGTTGCGGTAACAGCCACAGCCGTGCCGGCCCGAGCCGCTCTGGCTGCGGTCCGACCAATGCCCGTGGCCGCCCGAACGCAGCCCGATACGCGCCAATTCCCACCACCGCCACCCACTCCGGACGATAGCGCTTCACCTTCCGCTCGAGCCGCCGTCCACCTGCGACGAACTCATCCTTGCCCAGCTCGGCGGCAGTCGCAGTCGCGCGGGCCACGAGATTCGTGATCCCATAGCCCCACTCGAGCAGCTCCCGCTCCTCCCACGGCTTGAGCACGCGCGGCGTGAACCCGGCGGCGTGCAACACGGGCCAAAACCGGTTGCCGGGCCGAGCGAAGTGATGGCCCGTCGCGCCGGAGTACAGTCCCGGATTGATACCGCAGAACAAGACGCGCAGCCCCGGCGCGATCACGTCCGGCACCGTGCGACCCGCGGCCGCAAGCACCTCGGCGCGCGTGGGACGCTTAGGCTCTTTCCCTATTTCTTTTTCTTCAGGCGATGACCGCGTGGCTGTCATCCTGAGCGAAGCGCGCGTACGCGCGCGTAGCGAAGAGCCTGCCCTGAGCGCAGCGAAGGGATCTGCTTTTCGGATTACCGCGCCGGCGTCAGCACCAGGTTGCGATACTCCACCGGCCCGTGATCCCCCTGCAGCATGATCGGCCCCGGCGCGCCTTCCTTACTATCCAGCGCCCCGCCCGTCGGCCCCGGAATCTCCTGCTCCCCAATGATCCGCTTGCCGTTGAGCACCACCGTCACGAGCCGGCCCACCAGCGTGACGTCGAGCGTCTCCCACTTGCCGGCGCCGTTGGACGCGTTCTGATTCGGGATCAAAAAGCCGTAGATCGCGCCGAGGCCGCCCGTGGCCTCCGCATCCGCATTGGTGACGACGGAGTCTTCGACCTGCATCTCGTGCCGCCCGCGCAGATACACGCCGCTGTTGCCCCTCGGCGGATACCGCACCTCGACGTGCAGCTTGAAATCGGTGAAGACGGCGTCCGTCACGAGATTCGCCCCGCCCTTGGCGTTCGTGAGCACGCCGTTCACGGCGCTCCACTGGTTCGTGCCCCCGACCGTATGCCAGCCCGCCAGATCCTTGCCGTTGAACAGCCGCCGCACGGGAGCCCATAGCGGCGTGGAGCGGCGCAGCGCGGGCGCCCGCACGGCGGTAAAGGGATACGGATTCCCGCTCGGATCGGTGATCGTCCCCGTCAGACCGTCGCCCGCGACCACGCCGGCGAACTGGAGATCGGCGCTTCCCGCTTCCCACTGCGGCGGAATCGCAAAGCGCAGCGTGTCGTTCGTGTAGGTGAGCCGCGAAATCGGGCGAACGCTCCCCACGACACCCTGGAAGCGGCCCACCAGCACGCCGTTGCCGGAGACGTGCACCTGGAGCCACGACGGGAGCGGACGGCCGTCCCGCGCGGTGAGCGTGAGATCCCAGGTGCCGACCACCGGCGGCGGAGCGGGCTCCTGTGCAGCGAGCGACGATGTCAGAAGACAGGCGGCTGCGATGACGAATCCGATGCGGATCATGAGGGAGCTCTCCTGCCTGAGGCTGCGGTGGCTAGAGTGAGCACTTACAAATGGAATTCTACCATAGACGCCCAGGGAGCGGTATTTTGTCCCCCCTCATGCTCCCACGCTATGCGACCCTTGCCTGCCTCGGCATGGCCGTTCTGTTGGTCACCACCTGCACGGAAAACGTCACGGACCCCGGCACGACGAACCCCCAGTCCGTGTCTGTGCTGACGCAGCACAACGACAACACGCGCGCCGGCTGGAATGACCACGAAACCGCGCTGACCACCAGCAATGTCAACGTGCAGGAGTTCGGCAAAGTGTTCACGCTCGCTGTGGACGGCGAGGTGTATGCCCAGCCACTGGTGGTTGGCCGCGTCGCCATCGGTGGCGGCCACAACGTCGTCTACGTCGCCACCGTCAACAACACGGTATACGCCTTTGACGGCGACAACGGCAAACTGTACTGGCAAAAGAGCTTCACGCGGGCCGGCTGGCGGCCGCCGAGAAATACCGACATGACCGGGGCATGCGGCGGCAACTACACGAATTTCAGCGGCAATATCGGGATCGTCGGCACCCCGGTGATCGATACCACAAGCGGGACGATGTATTTCGTTGCCCGCAGCACCAACGGCATTTCGTTCGTGCAGCATCTGCACGCGGTGAGCATCGTGGACGGCCATGAACTCGCCGGCAGCCCGAGAATCATCACCGCCGCCGTCAGCGGCACCGGTGACGGCAACGTCAACGGCACGATCACCTTCGATGGCCAGAAGCAGAATCAGCGGCAGGGTTTGACGCTGCTGGGCGGCGTCGTCTACGTGAGCTTTTCATCCCACTGCGACTGGGGGCCGTATCACGGCTGGATCCTGGGATACGACGCCGCGACGTTGCAGCAACGGGTCGTCTACAATGACACGCCCAACGGCTACGCCGGCGGCATGTGGGAGAGCGGAGCCGGCATGGCCGCGGATGCGGGCAACCTGTATGTGGTGACGGGCAACGGCACGGTGGGGGATGGCGGTGATCCGACGAGCCCGACGAATCGCGGCACGAGCGCCCTGAAACTCACGCCGGCCGGGTCGACCCTGGGGGTGACGAGCTACTTCACGCCCTACAATTACCAGTTTCAAAACGACAATGACGTGGACTATGGAACGATGGGTGCATTCCTCATTCCCAATTCCGGCTATTACCTGACCGGGGGCAAGGACGGCAACCTGTATCTGCTGAACAAGGATGCCATGGGGGGTTTTCAGTCATCCTCAAACCAGGTGCAGCAAGTCGTGGTCCTGAGCGGCAGCGCCAACATGCATTGCCAGCCCGCGTACTACCACGGCAGCGCGAAGGAATTCATCTACGTCTGGTCCGAGAACGATCCGTTGCGCGCCATCCCGTTCGACCGCGCGACCAACTTGGTGGACCCGCAGGGCCAGTTGTTCGGCGGTGCCGGGCCCACGGGGCAGAGCGGGGCGGTCTTGTCGGTGTCGTCCGACGGCTCCAAGGACGGCACGGGCATTCTGTGGGCGTCGTATGCATCGAGCGGTGATGCGGAAAGTTTCGTCAGCCCCGGCATTCTGCGGGCCTTCGACGCGAACGACGTCACCAAAGAGTTGTGGAACAACCATCAGAACGTTGCGCGCGACGGCGCGGGCACGTACGCGAAATTCTCAGCGCCGACGATCGCCAACGGACACGTGTACCTACCGACGTTCTCCAACCGTGTGGTGGTCTACGGATTGCGGTAAACCGCCGCTTACTGCGTCAGCTCACGCATTACACACGACGGGGCCGCTACCCCCGCGCAGGAGGGTGAAGGCACCCACGATGAGCTGCAGCCCGACGACCCGACCCGCAATCGATGTGGAATCTCCCACGTGAGCCGTAACCAAGCCGACCGCTGCGGTAAAGACGCCTCTTGCCAGGAAAGCCAGCGAGTCATCGAGCCGTAAGGCCGGAAAGTGTGCCGTCGTACAGGGGGTACGGAGGTCGGCGCCGCTGGCGGTCGCAGCGAGCTGGATGGGCCAGCCACTCCTCTCCGGGCTCGACCACGTACCGACCAAGACATCGCGTGGGACCGGCGGCTCGACCGGCTGTGTGCAGCCTACCGCGATGACGACAGCCAGCAAGTAACAAATGCGCATCGAGTCTCCTCTTAGTGAGGAGTTGGCAGCGGAAGTCGTATCCCCACATTGAATTCGTGTTCTCGCCCAATCGCGTTGCCGACGGCGCCCCCGATGACGAATCCGACGGTGGCACCGATCCCAATCTCAAACATGGCGAAAGCGGGGCGCAGCATACACTCCCACCCCTCACGGCACGGATGGCCAAGCACGAGGTACGCCCCGACACCGGCGCCAACGACGCCACCGATGACCATTCCCAAAACGGCGGCCCGCCGAGGCCCGCGGTGACTGCTCTGGAGGGAGAGATTGGCGAAGGGGCGGGGACGTACGAGTGACTGCCCGGCCAGGGGCTCTGTGCAGGCGAGCGCGATTCCGATGATCACCAGGTACCGAGCGTCCATCGAGCCTTAGTACACAAGCTCAAACGCGTTGGAGACCCGCGCGTCGAGCGGCAAGAGCTGGTGCAACGTTGAGTCACGGTAGACGGTGTAGACAAAGCGGAAACGACCCGGCCCGCGCAGGTGTGGGTTAAGAGTTGGGACCGGGCCGCCCGTCATGCTGTCGCCCGCCGCGAGCACCCAAACGCCCGGTCCGAGAGTCACGAAACTATACCAGAACCCCCCCAGATCGACCCACGTCAGGCCACGCTGCTTCTGCAATGACACGTATGTGCTCGGGATCGCCGCATAGATCGGCTCAGGTCCGCGATTCACCAGCCGAACGTTGACGACGTCGCCGCTGTCGATGTGGTACACGAGACGGTCCGTCGCGATCGCGAGCTGCCGGTCCGCGGCGTCGGTCGCCGAGCTGCACGCGATCCCTACCCCGGCGAGCCCCGCGAACGCCGCGATCAAAGTAAAACGGCCCATCAATCTCTCCCGCGCCGGCAAATCGGACACGGCCCCATCCTCGGCTCCTTACCGAACGACAGCTTCACCGGACCGAGCGTCACCGTCGTATCGGTGAGCGTCACCGTCAGCGTCATCGTGCCACCAATCACACGGCCAACGAAGCGCGCCGGATGCAAGATGCCGCGATCGACCGGATGCGCCGTGATGTTGTGCTCGCCGGGCACGTCGAACCGGCCGTCGGCATCGGGGATGATCTGTTGATGGATATTGCCGTAGGTGCAACCGATGTGTACGTGCGCGCTGGTGTCGTCGGCCATCAGCGCCGCGTTTTCGCCGCCCCACATGCCGGCGAGATCCTTGGGAGGCTTGACACCCGTCGGCTCGCACGGGCCGAGTGCCAGTGCCGCCGCCGCAAATGCGAATGCCGCTTTTGTCAGCATGGAACCTCCTTACCAATCTACCCTCCGGAAACCAGCTTACGTCACCATGACTGTGACTCTACGCGCGCTTGCCTTCCTCACGTGCCTTGGCCTGACCTCGGCCCGTGCCCAACAGGGCCCCCTGCGTGGCTTCGACGGCTACGTCGCCAAAGCCATGACCGACTGGCGCGTCCCGGGCCTCGCCATGGTCGTCGTCAAAGACGATTCCGTGGTCTTCATGAAGGGCTACGGCGTCCGCGAGCTCGGCAAGCCCGATCCGGTGACCGTCCACACGCGCTTCGGCAACATGTCCACGACCAAGGCGTTCACCGCGATGCTCGTGGCGATGCTCGCCGACTCGGGCCGCCTGTCGTTCGACGACCCCGTCCAGAAGCACATCCCCAGCGCGCAGTTCGCCGATCCGTACGTGACGCGCGAGATTACCGTGCGCGATCTGCTCACGCACCGCGTCGGCTTCGGCGATCCGGACTACCTGTGGGGTTCGAGCGGGCTCGACTTCGCCGCGATCACGCATCGCCTGCGCTTCGTGCCCCCGCAGACCAGCTTCCGCTCCCGGTTCCAATACAACAACGTCACCTACGCGCTCGCGGGAGACCTCGCCGCCCACGCCGCGGGCACGACGTGGCAGTCCTTGCTCCACGCCCGCATCCTCGGCCCCCTCGGCATGACGGAGACCGTTGCCGACGCGAGCGAGCTGCGGTCCGCCGGGATCACCGACGTCACGGCGCCGCATGGCATCGTACGCGACACGGTGCGGGTGCTGCCGGCCGCGCTCGACGGCATCGACGATATCGCGCCCGCCGGCGCGATCCTCTCGACCGCAACCGACATGGCGAAATGGCTGCGCTTCGTGCTCGACAGTGGCAAGGTCGCAGGGCGGCGCCTGGTCAGCGCGCAGAACTTCGCTGAGTTGTTCCGGCCGCAGCAGATCGTACAGCGCCCGTTCTATCCGACCGCCCGGCTCACGCATCCGCATTTCCAGGCGTATGGCCTCGGCTGGATCCTGCAGGACTATCGTGGCGAGTTCATCGCCATCCACACGGGCAGCATCGAAGGCCGCTCGGCGATCGTCGGATTGATCCCGGATCGGCGCCTGGGCCTCGCGATCTTCACGAACCTCGACCATTCCGAGCTGCGGCACGCGCTGATGTACACGGTGTTCGACCGCTTCATCGGTCCGTCGTCGCCTGCCCACGACTGGAGCGCCGAGATGCGCGCGATGTACGCGCGGCTCGCGGACAGCACGCGGGCGGCGCAGCGGGCGGAGGAGAGCAAGCGCGTCACGGGCACGAAGCCGACGCTGCCGCTCGAGCGGTATACGGGCACGTACGCGGATAGTCTCTACGGGACGGCGAGTGTCGGTCTCACGAATGGACGCCTGACCCTTCAGGAAGGCACGGCAACCGGCCAGCTGGAGCACTGGCAGTACGACGTCTTCCGCGTCACCTGGCCCGATCCCTTCTGGGATCCGGCGTATGTGGC
>Ga0193755_1000474_pt1 | contig 11604 bp, 8 predicted proteins | sample H1a2metaG_FD_144921 | JGI IMG/M metagenome (GOLD analysis project Ga0193755, IMG submission 144921) | Soil microbial communities from a riparian zone of the East river system, Colorado, United States - H1a2 | ecosystem: Environmental > Terrestrial > Soil > Riparian zone | place: USA: East River...
CGTCAGGCGCGACACCTACCTCCCGCAGCGCGACGAATTTTGCGATGGCATAGTCCTCGCAATCTCCCGCACCAGCAGCCAGTGTGGCAAGTGGAGAACTCCATAGATCCTCGACATGGTATTGCACGAGATCGCTCATCGGACGGATCGCCAGATTGATTGAGCGATTGATTTCACCGAGGCGGGCAAGCCCTTTTCGCTCACGTGCGCTATCGATAATCGAGAGAAAACGCAGGGCCGCCGCAGACGGGCAACGCGCGCGATCGAATCGGCAGAGCGCCACGGTTTTCATGTCCGCGGCGATATCGTGCTCGACGACCGTCCTTTTTTCCTGGACGGGGCTTTCGGGCAGCGCCATGGTAAGAAGTCCGAAGGGCTCTTCGGATGTGCGGGCCGAATCCATCGACGCTAAAGAGCGGTCGAATTGATCAGGCGGAAGGGATCCAGCTCCCGCCGCGTGAGCACCACAAATCAGGCCAATAGCGACCACAATGGCTTGCGCGCTGACGCGCGATCCAACTGAAGATAGCATGGTCAAAATCGTCGTTGCAAGCGGCGCTTGTGCCTTAACCGCTTTTTGAACACGTGAAGCACAGGTGCAAGAAATGTAGGTCCGCAATCTGTCCGCACCACTAAATTGAATTTCAGAAAACGAAATTCATCTTCAGTTGAGGGCCGTTTGGTCGCGAAGCTCGACTTGCCGTGCGCAACGGCGGAGGCCGATCGCTCTGTCGCTCGATATGGCGAGGGCTATTCACGATGCTTTTGCATGATTGTCGATAGCCAGCACGGCGCCTTCGCAGTGTTCGGCGTAGCAGTTATCATCACAGTAGGAGATCCGCGTCTCGATTTCCCGCAGATAGCTCGCCCCGATCGGCTTACAGCACAGCGCACAGAAAGATTGCGGGCAGGGCGTCCTGCCATTCACCAATACGAATCTCATGTCGCACCCCCCAATGCAAAGCAGTAGACGGTATCGGATGGGTGGTAGACGCTGGGCGGGGGCGCGCAGAGATGGTTTCTGCCATCGGGATTGTCCCTGTTCCGCTCTACCTTCTGAGGTGGAATGGGAATGTACTTCCCGTCCTCTCTGCGCTTCGCGTAAAGTTCGCCGTCGACATACTTGACCTCAGTCGGGTAGCAGTCCGCCTCATTGCAACAGCTAACGGAAGGATTATCGGGCATGTGCCATGTTGAATAGAACTTTTCGTGCAGGAGCTGGTCCTGTGGAGGATGGTGGTGCAACGCAGCCTGGCCTTGTCCAACTTCTTGTGCTTGGACCGGGAATGCCAATAGGCAACAAAGACAGCTCCATAAGAAGAGTTTGCATGGAAAGTTCATTGCGCAGCCTCCTTATTTCGAAATTCTGAACGCCGAGCAATTTCCGCGTGATTCTCGCTGCAACTGTGGTCAGGCGGCTCGAAGTCGGCGTAACCATCTGCGGTCGCCCTCCTGGCGGGCCTTGAAGCGATCAGCGCATTTCTTTGAACAGAGGGCAGTTCGCCAGGAGTAGTGCCGGATGAGACCAAACTTTCCGTCGCAGATGGCGCAGCGCTTCGCTGCGTCGTGCCGAAGATGTTGGGGATCGTTGCGCATTTTCGCCTCCTGTAGGTCTCGCGTGGGTAGTGGTTGGTAGTTACCCCTTGCTCGCTGTCGCACTTCGCGCACACGTGAAGCGCGGCTTCGGGATCGTAGTGGCCTGCCAGGCCTCGCGGCGCATAGGGACACCGCGCGCAGAGTTTGACTCTCATGTGCCGCCTCCCAAGGCGAAGCAGTAGACGTCTTCGCCGTCGTAGGTGTGGTTTGCTGGTAGGGCACGCCCATGATTCCGACCGTTGGAATTATGGCGGTTGCGCTCAATCGTTTTGGCCGGGATCGTGGACATTTCCGCCACCTGCAATCGGCTCTTCCAGTAGCGAGACTAATAATTGAAGCCGATGCCTCAATTGTACGCAGGTAAGGATCCGATATCGAAAGGGATCGGAAGAATTATACGGAGGTTGTAGTATTTGGCTTTTACGTGCCGTCTCTCTGGACGTTAGCGTGCCGAATGATCAGGCCAACGAGGCGCACAGCTGTGCTGAGCCGATTTTCGGCTCTCATATCCACAGAGCTCTCCTATCGGGATTCGGACTGGAATCACGTGCCGTGAAGGTCAAAACACCACGAGATAGATGCAAGAAATCGCCACGGAGATCGCAAGCGCCGCCGGCAGTAGCGACTGCTCACTGGTGCGGGATCTGAATAGCCTCATCGCGATCAATCGCGCCGCGCGTGCGCTCAAAGCTGACGCTGCTTCGTGCGATGATGGCGATTCCATTCCACCACTGTCAGCCGCGCATGGGCTTGGATCAACCTCGGTCCAGGGAACCGTGTGAGCCCCCACTAGGCGGCGAATTGCTGATTTTCCTGCAAAGTGCTCTAATCTTGCTCGTCCGAGAGACCGGGACGCTCTGCAAATGCTGCATAACGGGACCACGAATTGCCGGAATTTAGCCGCGCAATTTTTCCTCGGCAGCATTGCGCTGGCATTGCCATTGCATCGAGAGGATACGTTGTGACCGGAGGCTCAAAATCGCGCGGCGATCCCGCAAGCGCAGCGGAACGAATCGTCTTCGTCATCGACGACGACGTAGCGGTGCGCGCGACTCTCAGCAGTCTTTTCCGATCGGTAGGCTTGCGGGTCGAGTTGTTCGGTTCGGCCCGCGAATTTGCGCAGATCAAGATGCCCGATGTTGCAAGCTGCCTGGTCCTCGACATCAGGTTACCGGGCGTTAGCGGTCTGGACTTTCAGACCGAACTGGCCGAGGCGAATATTCGCATCCCGATCATCTTTATGACGGGTCACGGCGACATCCCGATGTCGGTCAAGGCAATGAAAGCTGGAGCCGTCGACTTCCTGACAAAGCCGTTCCGTGACCAGGATATCCTGGATGCCGTGATCAGGGCGCTTGAGCGAGACCAAAAAAGACGCGACAGCGATAAGACCGTTTTGGAGCTGCGAATCCTGTTCGACTCTCTGACCTCGCGCGAGCGGGAGGTGATGACACACGTCGCCGAGGGACTCATGAACAAGCAAATCGCGGCCAAATTGGGCATCACCGAGATCACTGTGAAGGTCCATCGTGGCCATATGATGCGAAAAATGATTTACTTGGAATGGCTGACCTGCTCGGAATCCGTCGCCCGAAACCCTAGAGCTTATACCTAGGTATCCTTTTCCAATCCCAATCCGTGATGCAATCTCAGGCAGGGCGACGACGCCATAGGCTCCTAGTCTCCAGGGAAAGACCGCCTTGTCAAAACTTCCAGTAGTCGCAATCATTGACGATGATGCATCCGTGCGTGCCACGACCGACAGCCTTGTGAGGTCGCTCGGGTATTTTGTATATGCATTTGCATCCGCCGAAGAGTTCTTGCTATCGAACCACCTCGATGACCTCTCGTGTGTGATTGCGGATGTGCAAATGCCCGGCATGAGCGGTATCGAGTTGCAAGCCCACTTGGTTACCCAAGGCTACCGCGTGCCGTTCATTTTCTTCACGGCCTTCCCCGATGAGCGGATTCGTGCGCAAGCGCTTAGGGCCGGGGCGATTTGTTACCTGACCAAGCCCTTCGACGGGGATAGCCTTGTCCAAGGTCTCCAGGCTGCCCTGAAAAAGCATGACAACTGAGCCTGGAAGTAAGATCCCCCAAGTCGCATTCAGAAAAAGTGGCACTGGGTTTGCACAACGCAAACAAGCCCGTGTGACGTTATCGTCAACTTGCGCTCAGATTTTACTTGGCGCCTGAAGGCCAATCTGGGGCTCCCCTAGACCGGCGGTTTAAACTAACCCAACACAACTGCGACCGCTCAGCCGCATCACGCGCTAGGCGCCGGTCCGTCGATCAGGCTTGCGCGGATTGCCCAAAAGTCTGTTGTACGGCTAAACCCAGGTATAGAGGCTCCCAACCATTTCGGTAGTCAAACTAAGCTCGGTAGCAATGGAGCAACTCGTCACGGGAGGAATAGGCTGGAGAGATAGGCCTTAGTGAATGCGAGCTAACCGACTTGAGCCTGGAGGTGGAAGCCATGTTCGCGAACTCGCCATGTGCAAACGTTTCGTCTCACAGTCCTTTCGGCCGGGATGGCCGGAAGGCGCTGAGCGCACCCGAAAGAAACGACGAACACAGCGAGCGGCAAACTCATTCCAAGCGCGATCGATCCACGGCCGACGCGGCCAATCATATCGTGGAGGTTTATCCACCCGATCTTGTGAGGCGTCGCGCCGTGGCATGGGACGGCATGGCGGCCGAGATCGTGCAAGCTACCCGACCTGAAAAGATAGAGTTTCGCTTTCGCGCCCCACTTCACCTTCTTGCGGTATATGACCAGGGGATACGAAGCGACGGGGAGACGTTTGTCGATGGTCTGCCCCGATCGAAGTTGCGAGACGTGAGGCGAAAGCTCACTTTCGTGCCAGCCGGTCATGTGTATCACGACGAGTGGCAGGAACCGCGTGTTCTTACGCGCGTCTTATACCTCTATTTTGATCCCGCCAAGATGCCGACGTATCGTGAAGCAAATATCGAGCCTGCGACTTTGGCGGCGCGGCTTTTCTTCGAAGATGCAACACTGTCGGACACTGCGCTCAAGCTCAAGAGATTGATCGAACGTGCAGGCGTCAGTAGCAGCCCCTATCTCGAAGCCCTCGGCATCGTGCTGGCGCACGAGCTTATTCGTCTCAATGCCAGGCCGCCGCGCATCGAAGTTCCGATACGGGGCGGCCTCGCCGCCTGGCAGCAGCGCGTGACTACCGCCTACGTCGAAGAACATCTCGCCGAGCAAATATCGCTCACGACTTTGGCGGGGCTGGTTAGCCTCAGTCCATACCATTTTTGTCGTGCCTTCAGGCAATCGTTTGGTACGCCGCCGCATCGATATCACAGCAGCCATCGCATCGAACGCGCCAGGACATTGTTAGTGGAATCTATGTCGTCGGTGACAGAAATCGGACTGGCGGTAGGCTTCCGAGAGACAAGCTCGTTCACCACAGCCTTTCGCAAGGCGACCGGCCAGACTCCGACCGCGTACCGTCGAAGCCTCGCAAGTATTCCCCACGGCAAGCAGAAAAGTATAGCGCCTCTCTAATCTTTCGGGGGGATAATCTCATGCAACTACCTGAGTTCACGCGCTCGGCTACGCTGCGCTGGACCTTGCTGGTAGTCGGTACTCTTGCGGCTTTTGTCGTCGCGTTGCTCGAGTTTGTCTACCTGAAAACGAAGAACGACTTGACGATGCGATCCGACCGTCTGGTCGCCTCGCAAATCGGCGTCTTTGCAGACTTGTCGCCCGAGCGGAGGCTGGACGCGATCAATGAGCATTTGAAGCAGGATCCGGCTCGCGTTCGGCTCGCAGGAATGTTTGGCTCAAACGGCCGCAGGATCGCAGGTAACCTTGAAAGACTGCCACCCGATCTTAAGCCCGACAATACGGTACAAGGCGCTGTGGTCGACCGGATAGACGAAATTGGTCGAGAGAAGCAGGCGGTCCGCCTGATCGCGCGAAGTTTGCCGAACGGCGACGTGCTGGTGTTTGGACGAAATGTCGACGAAGTCGGTGAGATCGCACGCGTCCTCGGTGGGGCGCTCGCGCTTGGTCTGGTTCCCGCGGTGCTTCTTTGCCTTGCGGTCGGTGTGGCGTTGAGCGCCCGTGCCCGCAAGCGCATTGTAGAAGTCAATGAGCGAGTTCAGCGCATTGTCGCCGGCGACCTGCATGAACGACTCCCGCATCGAAAGACCAACGATCCCTTCTCCAAACTTGCGGCGATAGTCAATAGCATGCTCGACGAGATGGAAGCTCTCATCCACTCCCTTGCAGGTGTTGGCAATAACATCGCTCATGACCTGCGCACACCGCTCGCGCGTGTGCGGCTAACGCTCGAGCGCGGTCGCGCCAACGCCAGGACGCTGGAGCAGCTGCAGGTCGCTGCGGACAAAGCGATAGACGGAATCGATCAATCGCTATCGATCATCACCGCAATTTTGCGGCTTGCGGAAATCGAGAATAGCCAACGATTGGCCGGCTTTGGCAAAGTCGCGCTTGCTGATCTCGTGCGCGAAGTGGGCGACATGTACGAGCCGATAGCGGAAGACAAAGGTATTGATCTCCTGATCCACTCGCCACACGAAGTAAGCGTGCATGGTGACCGGGACCTGCTGATCGAGGCGGTCGCCAACCTCGTCGACAACGCCGTCAAATTTACGCCGGCTGGCGGGCAGGTGGAAATCGGAATATTTCGCGGCAACGGCGAAAATATCGTGCGCGTCAAAGATACTGGCTCCGGCATAAGCGAACAGGAACGCGACGCCGTTTTGAGGCGTTTCTACCGATCGGATAAAATAAAACACACATCAGGCTTGGGTCTTGGTCTGAACCTGGTAACCGCGATTGTGAAGTTGCACGGCTTTCGATTCACGATCGTTCCGGGGTCTGGATGCGTGGTCGAGATCGCATGTCCGGCTGTACTTTAGACTCGAGGGAATGGTTTGACGCAATGGCTGACCGGAACAATCGAAACTGTCTGGTCGATTTCCTTGCAGGAGCGCCCGCGTCAATTGCAAAGCGTCGACCGTTGCTTTCTCATGATGGGCTTCAGGAAGCAACCTCACGACCCAGTGTCGGCGTTCACCGGCAGGGTGAATTGAAACGTGGCACCGTGGGGTACGTTTGCCGTGACCCACAGCCGGCCACCGTGGGCTTCCACGATCGAACGGCAGATCGAGAGTCCCATACCCATGCCGCTGGATTTGGTGGTGAAGAAGGCGTTGAACAGCCGGTCGGCGTTCTCGGCGAAGATTCCGACACCGGTGTCAATCACAGTGACCAGCACTCCTGTTTCGGCCTGCTGCGATCGGATCACCAGCTCGCGCGGCCGGTCCGTGACCGATTGCATTGCTTCAATGCCATTCATCACCAAGTTGATGATCACCTGCTGCAATTGGACCCGATCAGCCAGGATCATGGGTAGAGCGAGTGCGAGCTCCATTCGCAACGACACCCGATGGCTGTCCATTTCACGCTGCACCAAGGCAATGGCCTCCCTAACGATGTCATTGACGTCGAGCGGCACCTTCTCAATGTCTGTCTTGTTCACGAGCGCCCGGACGCGCCGGATCACCTCGCTCGCCCGATTACCTTCCTTGATGATCCAATCCAGAGCGCGGCGCGCTTCGTCCAGGTTGGGGGTACCGCCGTCGAGCCAACGCAGGCAGGCCCCCGCGGCATTGACGACGGCGGCGAGCGGTTGGTTCACTTCATGGGAGATCGAGGCGGTTAGCTCGCCCAGCGTCGTCACGCGCGTTACGTGTGCGAGCTCCATTTGGGCATCGAGGAAGCGCTGCTCGCTAGCCCGCAGCTTCTCTTCCGCCCGCTTGCGGTCGGTCATGTCGATGACAAAGACAACCCCCTCGTCTGGTTTCCTCTCGAAAAAAGCGCCGCCGACCAGTATCGGCACGCGGCTGCCGTCTTTGCGGAAAAATTCCTTCTCGAAAGGCTTGCAGCTCCCGGTCGCGCTCATCTGGGCCAACGCATCTTGATCGGCGGGGGCCCACTCGGCCGGCGTCAGCTTGGTCCACCATACCCGACCCGAGATAAGGTCTTCACGGCTGTAGCCCAGCATGTGGAGAAAGGCTTCGTTGGCTTCGATGACCCGGCCCCGAAAATTCCCGATCATGATTCCGATGATGTTAGAGTCGACCAGGCGGCGGATCTTGGCCTCCCGTTTCTGGAGATCGTTGTACAGACGGGCATTCTCCAGCGAGATCGCCGCTTGCGACGCCAGCAGTTCCAGCACGGAGATCCGGGTGGGCGTGAACACGTGCGATGTCAGGTTATTTTCGAGATAGAGCACCCCGATCAGCTTGGACTGTTTCACCAGGGGCAAGCAGAGGACCGACCGGGCGTGCTTCTGGCCGATGTACTCATCCGCCGAGAAGGGATTCTGCGCCAAGGCGTCATCAAGGATCACGCTTTTCCGCGTCCGGATCATGTAATGGAGTACGGATTCGGGAAGCTCCGCCGGTGACACGGCCGCCTGGCGCAGAGTGACCTCAACCTGGCCGCTGCTGGTCGTCGCTTCCGCCGTGATCCGTGGCTCGTCGCCCGGGAATAGGATGAGCAGGCCACGCTCGGCGCCGGCATGTTCGACCGCGATCCGCAACAGTGTCTTGATAAGCTTGTCGAGGACGATCTCGCCGGACACTGCCTGCGCGGCCTTGAGCACCGTCCCGACATCCAGCTGCTCGACGGGCGCGCCAATGGTAGCGGTGGGAGATGCAGGGACTGGTGCGTCGCGGAGATGCGGATGAAGCAGTTCGAGTTGCCGCACCTTGCCATCAGCTCCCCAGCGCAGATAGCCGTAGCGGGCCTCCTGCAAATACACACGGGCGATCTTCTCGAACCCCCGGGCGGCGTAGAAGCGGGAAGCAAGTTCATTGGCGAGCGCCTCATTGTGAATAAAGCCGTAGTCGCGGGCCGAGTGGATGGCTTGCTCGTAGAGGTGCTCGGCGTCGAGCTCCCGGCCTTCGAGGCGAGCAATCTCGGCGCCGACCAGCGCGGCGCGGTTCTCGAAATTGTCCAGGCAATTCTCTGCCCAGACTTCGAGCTGTCGGTGATGGTCAGCCAGAGCCGCGACGTGCTGCTGGCGCTGGTCGGCCGCGGCAATGTCGCAGACTGCCGCGCGGGAAAGCGCCCCGTAGAAGTGATATTCCGCCGCTTCCACGGCGTATCGCGCTATCCAGAGCAGCGATTGCGCTCTCGATGCGGCATTCACGGCTGACGTATAGTCACCTGCAAGAAAGCGCGCCTGCAACTTGCGAGTCCAATAGGAGAACTCGGCACGCGCCAGATCTGGGTTACCGGCCAAACGGTGCTCGATCCGAATCTCGTCAAACTGCGCATCGTTAAAGGAGCCGAATTTCGGCGTGAGTCCCCGGAGAGTCCGGATCAGCCCAAGCTGGATGGCGATGAGGTCAATAACCACCCTGAAGCCTGTCTTGTCTGCAAACGCGAGACCATGTTCTACTTCGCGCTGCACCTCCGGAAGCGGGTCGCCCACCGCGAGAAGGTTCGTGGTCAAGGCGTGACGAGGGTACGCGCTGAAAGTCAGATCGCCGTTCTTCTTCGCCACCTCGAACGCGCGACGCAGGAGATCGCGGCCGCTTTTGACATGTCTCGTCCAGGGCAGGACGTGAGTTCCAAACTGGTTATAGACTCTGGCTTGGAAACCCGTCGGCCACCGCGCCAAGCATGACGTACGCGAAGGTCGAGCCGTCGCAGTTACCGCGCTCGAGGCTGAGATTGACTGCTCTGCAGATAACCAGGCAAGCTAGGTTGGCCTCTGTGTACATGGCTGCAGCAAACACCTTGGTCAGAACATTCAGGGTCGCGAGGGAAGACGGGTCGGTCATCAGGGGCAGATCAACGAGTTCCTCGATCGGCCGGCTCCCGAATTGCGACCAGATCCGATCGTATTCTCGCCGCGCTTCCTCTTCCGTCGGATGCGGCGACCAGTGGATGCCCAAATGCCGTAGGTAGTCGAGACCGACGGCAATGGCGCGTGCGTTCTGACCGAGGGTCGTATACAGGTCGGCGCACAAGCACACGACGGTCGCTCGGTCCACCGTACTTGCGGCGCGGGTCGCAAGCACATTCAACCGCTGCTCCGCTTCCGCCAGCGCGCCGGTAAGGAACTCGCATTCGGCCCGGTGCAGCTCCAATGCAAAAGTGAGCTCATGCTGACGCTGCCAGGAGTCTTCCGGCAACAGGGCCGCACCGGCAGTGAGATAGGTGAGCGCCGAGGCGTAGGCGGTAGTGGCCTTGGCACGCCGGCCAGCGATCAGGTTGAGTTCAGCCAGCTGTTCACGCTCGTCTCGTGAGGTGATCAAGGCGGCGCCGCGGTTGAGCTGATTGACGATCTCGAAGATGACCTCTTCGCGTTTTTCCGCAGGGGTATGCACCACGAGCAGCCTTCCGATGCAGAGGTGCGTCTCGGCGCGCAACCGTTCCGGTATGAGTGAATAGGCGGCCTCCTGGACACGGTCGTGGACGAACTTGTACGAGCCGTCCAGGCGCTCGACCAGCTCCAGGCGACCGGCGCCCCACAGATCCGAACGGACCTCCTCGTTCGATTTCCCGAGAACGGTCGAAAGCATCGTGATCTCGGCGACGTTGCCGAGGCAGGCGAGCTGCTGCAACGCCGCCTGGGTCTCGACGGGCAGGCGGGTCAACTTCCCGACCATAAGGTCCACCACATTGTCGGTGTACCCCTTGGCGTGAAGGCGATCGAGCTCCCAGCGCCAGCGCGCCGCGTCATGATCGAAGCGGAGCAGCCCCTCTTCGGCGAGCGCAGAAATGAACTGAATGGCGAAAAACGGATTGCCACCCGTCTTCTCGTGCACCAGTCGCGCCAGCGGGGCCGCACGGTCCGGCTCGCAGCTAAGCGTATCCGCAATGAGCCGTCCCAGGTCTTCGCGGGCAAGCGGCGCAAGACTAATCTCCTGCACCAAGGCTCCCGCCTTGCGGATCGTCTCCAGCGTCCGCACAAGCGGGTGAGAGGGACTGATTTCGTTGTCCCTGTAGGCGCCGACCAGCAGCAGGTGCCGCACTTCCGAGTGCGTAACCAGATGCTCAAGGAGGTCGAGCGTCGCCGCATCCAGCCATTGCAAATCATCAAGGAACAGCGCGAGCGGGTGCTCCTTGCGCGCGAACACCCCGAGGAAGCGCTGGAAAACCAACTGGAAGCGGTTCTGCGTGTCCTGCGGCGGCAGGTCCGCGACCGGTGGCTGTTTCCCAATCACTAGCTCCAGCTCGGGAACGAGGTTGACGATGAGCTGACCATTCTGGCCCAGCGCCTCATTTAGGGAGTCGCACCACCGTCCAAGCTCGGCCTCGCTCTGGCTCAGGAGCGAGCGGACAAGGCTCTGGAAGGCTTGGCCCAGGGTGGTGTACGGGATGTCGCGCTTGTACTGATCGAACTTGCCGGAGGCGAAAAGGCCGCGCGGCGGCACCAGCGCCTTGTGCAGTTCATTGACGACAGCGGACTTGCCGATGCCGGAATAGCCGGAGAGCAGCACCAGCTCCGGCCGGCCGCTGGTGATGACGCGGTCGAACGCGGCGAGCAAGGTATCGATCTCGCGCTCTCGCCCGTACAGTTTCTGAGGAATCAAAAGCCGGTCGGGCGTGTCCTGTTCGCCCAGCGGGAAGGCGTCGATCCGGTGCTGAGCCTCCCATGCAGCAAGGCAACGCCGGAGGTCGCGCTCCAGGCCGGCCGCGGTCTGGTAGCGCTCCTCGGCGGTCTTGGCGAGCAGCTTCAGGATCACCGTGGAGACCACGCCCGGGATAGTCTCCAGCCGCTCGCTTGGCGGCACCGGCTTTCTGGCGATATGGCAGTGGACCCACTCCATGGGATCGGCCGCGGTAAACGGCAACGAGTCCGTGAGCATTTGGTAAAGCGTGACGCCGAGGGCGTAGAGGTCGCTGCGGGCGTCGATTGAGCGGTTCATTCGTCCGGTCTGTTCGGGCGCCATATAGGCAAGCGTGCCGGCGATCGACTCCGGCGGCGC
>Ga0193755_1000475_pt1 | contig 11583 bp, 21 predicted proteins | sample H1a2metaG_FD_144921 | JGI IMG/M metagenome (GOLD analysis project Ga0193755, IMG submission 144921) | Soil microbial communities from a riparian zone of the East river system, Colorado, United States - H1a2 | ecosystem: Environmental > Terrestrial > Soil > Riparian zone | place: USA: East River...
GTAGTCCGTAGCTTGAATGCGGCCTGCTCGGAGCTACGGACGACGGACTACTGACTACGGACTAAGGACGAGAGACGATATGCCTGTTGTGAAGGTCATGAATCTGAAGAACGAAGAGGTCGGCGAGCTTGAGCTGTCTGACGAGGTGTTCGACGCGCCTCTTAACAAGCCGCTTATCTACGAGGCGGTGAAGAACTATCTGGCGAACCAGCGCGCGGGCACTTCGGCTACCAAGACCCGGGGCGACGTCAGCGGCTCGGGTAAGAAGCTCTGGAAACAGAAGGGAACTGGCCGGGCGCGAATCGCGAGCATACGAAGCCCGCTTTGGAAAGGCGGCGGAAACGTTCACGGGCCGCAGCCCCGCGACTGGTCCTATCGAGTTCCGAAGAAGGTCCGGCGCGGCGCGATAAAATCGGTGCTGTCGGAGCGGCTGCGGGAGGGCGGGCTGGTGATCGTCGAGAACTTCGAGCTGCAGTCGCACAAGACCAGGGACTTCGCGGCAACGCTTGCGAGCCTGGGTCTCGACAAGCGAACGCTGATCGTGGACTCGGTGAACGCCAACCTTGCGTTGTCTTCGCGGAACCTGCGCGAAGTTACTTGCGTGTCGCCCGGTTCGGTGAACGTATATGACTTGCTGACGCACGAACAGCTCGCGCTGTCACGCGACGCGGCGGCGCAGCTGGATAAGCAGCTGAGCAACAAGTAGGGAGAGCTTCCGATGAAAAGCATTTGGGACGTCATCAAAGGACCGGTCATCACCGAAAAGGCGCTCACGATGAAGGACGAGGCGGAAGCGATGGGGCGCACGGGCAACACGCGTCAGATGCTCACGCTAAAGGTTCACGTGCGGGCGACCAAGCCCGAAATCAAGCGCGCGGTCGAGAAGGTGCTGGGCGTCAAGGTGGAGGATGTGCGGGTCGCGAATTATCGCGGCAAGATGAAGCGCATACCGTCGCGGCGCGAAATGGGCCGGCGTTCGGATTGGAAAAAAGCTTACGTCACGCTGAAGGCGGGCGAGAAGCCGATCATGTACGAGGACGCAATATAGGAAACGATGAATTAGGAATGATGAACGATGAATAACTCATCATTCATGGTTCATCATTCATCGCTCAAGGGGAACCGATGGGAATCAAGAAGCTCACACCGACATCGCCCGCACGGCGCTATCAGACGTACCTCACTCGTGAAGAGTTGACGGGGGACCGTCCGTACGAGCCGCTGCTGGAGCCGAAGAAGCGAATCTCAGGTCGCAACAACGACGGCCACATCACGATGCGCCGCCGCGGAGGCGGGGAGAAGCGGCAGTATCGGATCGTGGACTTCAAGCGTGACAAGAGCGGCATTCCGGCCAAGGTCGCCACCATCGAGTACGATCCAAACCGCTCTGCCAACATCGCGCTTCTTCACTACGCGGATGGCGAAAAGCGATACATCATCGCGCCGGTCGGGTTGAAGGCGGGCCAGACGGTCGTGTCCGGTCCCGAGTCGGACATCATCGCCGGCAACGCGCTGCCGCTGAAGTTTATCCCGTTGGGAACGACCATTCACAATGTGGAGCTTCGTCCCGGTAAAGGGGCCCAGATGGTCAGGGCTGCGGGAGGCGCTGCTCAACTGGTGGCAAAGGAAGGCGACTGGGCGCAGCTTCGACTGCCAAGCGGTGAGATTCGCAAGGTCAATATCGAGTGCTACGCCACGGTCGGCCAGATCGGCAACATCGAACACAGCAACGTTTCATTGGGCAAGGCGGGTCGCAGCCGCTGGCTTGGCCGGCGTCCCAAGGTTCGCGGCGTCGTGATGAACCCGGTGGATCATCCGCACGGCGGAGGCGAGGGTAAGACTTCGGGGGGGCGGAATCCGGTCACTCCCTGGGGCCAGCCAACGCGCGGGTACAAGACAAGGAACAACAAGCGCACGGACAAGTTCATTGTGAGAAGAGCAAAGAAATAATTCGTAGTCCGTGGTCAGTAGTCCGTAGCTTGAATGAGCGGCGGACTACGGACCACGGACTACGGACTACGGACTACTGAATTATGGCAAGATCAATAAGAAAAGGGCCGTTCGTGGACGAGCACGTGATTGTGGCAATCAGGAAGCTGAATCAAGCGAACGAGAAGCGGGTTCACAAGACCTGGTCTCGCCGCTCGACTATTTTTCCCGAGATGGTTGGCCATACGATCGCCGTGCATAACGGAAAGAAATTCATCCCGGTTTATATCCAGGAGAACATGGTCGGGCACAGGCTGGGCGAGTTCTCTCCGACGCGGCAGTTCAAGGGCCATCCTGAGAAGAGCGATAAGACGGTCAAGAAAGCACCGGGAGGCAAGTAAGCCATGAAAGCACGCGCAGTAGCAAAGTACATCAAAGGCTCGCCGCAGAAGGCCCGGCTGGTGGTCGATCTGATTCGCGGGCGCAAAGTCAACGAGGCGCTGTCGGTGTTGAAGGCGACTAAAAAGCGCGCGGTCGGGCCTATCGAGACCACGCTCCGGTCGGCGATCGCCAACGCGGAACAGAAGGCTGATCAGCTCAACGTCGCAATCGATGTTGACCGGCTGGTGATTTCGACGGCGACTGTTGACCTGGGTCCGACAAAATTCCGGCGCCGGGTGAGACCGGCTCCGATGGGACGCGCTTATCGTGAGCGCCGCTGGCAGAATCATATAACGATAGAGGTTGAGTCGGAGAAAGAATGACGGTTTCGGGTTTAGGGTTTGTGGTTTCGAGTTGAACTCGGAATCCGCAACCCGGAACTCTGGATTCGAAGTGGAGGAATCGTGGGTCAGAAAGTTCATCCGTATGGTTTCAGGCTCGGCTTCAATCGGGGCTGGCATTCCAACTGGATAGCCAAGCGCGATTATGCCGAACTGTTGCACGAAGACTTAAAGCTGAAGAAGGAGCTGAAGTCTCGCTTTGCCGGCGCGGGCGTTTCGCACATCGACGTCGAACGCGCGGCCAACAAGCTGAAGATCATCATTCACACGTCGCGACCGGGCATCATCATCGGGCGCAAGGGCGCAGAGATCGACAAGCTTAAAGGCGAGATCAAAGATCGCACCGGACGCGAGGTCTACGTCAACATTCAGGAGATTCACAAGCCGGAGCTAAACGCGCAGCTTCAGGCCGAGCAGATTGCGCAGCAGCTCGAGAAGCGAATTGCGTTTCGCCGGGCAATGCGGCGCGCGGTCGAAAACGCTCAACGATTCGGGGCTCAGGGAATCAAGGTTCGAGTCTCCGGCCGCTTGAACGGCGCTGAGATCGCGCGGTCGGAGTGGTACTTGCAGGGCCGGCTTCCACTGCACACCCTGCGGGCGGACATCGACTACGGTTTTGCGGAAGCGCATACGACGTTCGGGGTCATCGGTGTGAAGGTGTGGATCTACCGGGGAGAAGAGATGACCATCCGGCGCGCGGCGCAGGCAAGAAGAGCGTAACAACGTCCGTAGTCCGTAGTCACTAGTCCGTAGCACGGACGATTGACCACGGACCACGGACTACGGACTAATGGCTGAATACAAGATTCCAAAACGAATGAAGTACCGCAAGCAGCAGCGGGGGCGGATGAGCGGTGTAGCTACTCGCGGCGCGGAAATATCATTTGGCGAGTACGGGCTGAAAGCGATGGAGCCGGCGTGGATTACCGGCAAACAGATCGAAGCGTCTCGCGTTGCGATGACTCGTTTCATCAAACGCGGCGGCAAGATCTGGATTCGCGTCTTCCCTGACAAGCCGATCACCAAGAAGCCCGCCGAAACTCGTATGGGCAAAGGCAAGGGCGCGCCTGAAGGGTGGGTTGCGGTGGTCAAGCCGGGGCGGGTGTTGTTCGAGATGGAAGGCGTCGATGAGAAAACTGCGCGTGAAGCGATCAGGCTTGCCGCGGCCAAGCTTCCGATCAAGACCAAGTTCATCACGCGTAAAGACCAGGAAGGAGGCGGGCTGGTATGAAAGCTGATGAGTTGAGGGAGCTGTCAGACACCGACCTGCACGCCAGGATCGACGAGCTAAAGGAGTCGGTGTTTCGGATGAGGTTTAAGATATCACTCGGCAACACCGATGTGGTGAAACAGCTGCGCGAGTCTCGCAAGGACCTCGCTCGAGTGAAGACGCTTCTGCGGCAGCGCGAGATTGCGGCCGAGAAGTAGGTTGACGGGCGGCTGCTTTGCCCGGTGATGAAGGGTTGGTATGGAACACAAAAATGAATTGACCGAGGCTGCGGCGAGTGTGGTAGCCGAGAAGGCCGCTCCAAAACGCAGACGGCAGGAGAAGGTCGGATTGGTCACCAGCGACAAAATGCAAAAGACGGTAGTCGTGCGCGTCGAGCGCCAGGTGCGTCATCCGAAATACCGCCGCTACATTCGCAAGCGCTCGAAGTTCATGGCGCATGACGAGCTGGGAGCGCACGTCGGAGACACGGTGAAGATAGTCGAGACACGGCCGCTTTCGGCTCGAAAGCGCTGGCGTGTGGTCGAGATCCTGCAGAAGGCCACCTAGAGAATTTCGAATTGCGAATTTCGAATTGAAGTGAGTTTCAAAAATCTGCGATTCGCAATTCGCAATTGAACGGAGTGAGCTATGGTTCAGATGAGATCAATCCTCGAGGTCGCGGATAATTCCGGGGCCAAGCGCATCTCGATGATCTTGCCGGTTGGCGGCCACACCGGCTCCCGGGCCGGACTCGGCGACATAATTACGGCGTCGGTCAAAGAAGCATCGCCGGACGGGGCGGTCAAGAAGGGACAGGTGGTCCGCGCGGTGGTGGTTCGGACGCGCAAGGAGACGCGCCGCAAAGACGGCACCTACATACGGTTTGACCAGAACGCGGCAGTCATCATCAAGCCGGACAACGAACCGGTAGGCACTCGTGTGTTTGGGCCGATCGCTCGCGAGCTACGCGACAAACGATTCATGAAGATCGTGAGTCTCGCGCCGGAAGTGATTTGAAGCAGTTGGCAGTTGCCCGTAGGAGATTCTTCACGAGAGCTGACAACTGGCAACTGGCAACTGGCAACTGGTAACTGAGGGGTTATGAACGTAGAGATCAATGTTAGGAAGAATGATCGCGTGGTGGTGATCGCCGGCAAGGACCGAGGCAAAACCGGGCGCGTCATTGAGGTTCTGCCGCGCAAGCACAAGCTGCTCGTCGAGGGTGTCAATGTCATAAAGCGCCACAACAAGGCAAACAGCCGGCGCGGAGTGCAGGGCGGTATCCTCGAGCGCGAGGCGGCGATCGATGTTTCGAATGTGATGGTGCTTTGTCCTCATTGCGGCGACCCGACTCGCGTCGGGCATCAGGTCCTCGAGGACGGTATGCGCCACCGCGCATGCAAGAAGTGCGGCGCGGCTATCGAGAAACAGTAGAGGATCAGACAGTATGGCACCGAGACTGAAAGAACGATACAAGAGCGAGATATTGCCGGCGCTGATTAAGGAGTTCAGTTACACGAACCCGATGGCCGCGCCCAGACTCGAGAAGATTATTCTAAACATGGGCGTAGGCCGCGAGGCTCAGACGAACACAAAAGTCTTCGACCAGGCGGCAATGGAGCTTTCGACGGTCAGCGGCCAGAAGCCGGTAATCACAAAGGCTAAGAAGTCGATCGCCGCCTTCAAGTTGCGAACTGGAATGCCGGTAGGCGTTGCAGTCACCTTGCGCGGCGAGAGAATGTACGAGTTTCTCGACCGGTTCATCAACGCGGTTCTGCCCCGGGTGCGCGACTTTCGTGGCGTTAGCCCTCGCGCGTTTGACGGCCGCGGCAACTACACGATCGGCGTAAAGGACCAGTTGATTTTTCCTGAGATCGACTTCAACAAGGTCGATCGAACGCGAGGAATGAACATTTGCATTGTTACGACGGCTCGCACTGACGAGGAGGGACGCGCGTTGCTTCGCCAGTTTGGGATGCCGTTCACGAAGTAGTCCGTAGTCAGTAGTCCGTAGTCCGTAGCTTTGGGCTGACGGACCACGAACTACGGACCACGAACTACGAACTACGGACCACGAACTACGAACTACGAACTACGAACTACGGACCACGAACTACGGACTACGGACTAAGTTTATGGCAAGAACATCTTCGGTCTACAAGGCAAATGAGCTGAAGCGGGCTCTCGATAACGCCAAGCGGCGAGTAAAAGAGAAGCTGGGCGCTGATAATAAGAAGGCGATCAAGCGCGCGAAGGCGTCCGGGTTGAACCTGAACGTTTTCACGTCGCGGGTCCACAACCGATGCCGCCGCTGCGGGCGCGGGCGTGGCTACCTGCGGAAGTTCGCGCTTTGCCGAATTTGCTTTCGCGGCCTCGCGCTGGAGGGGCATATCCCCGGCGTCACGAAATCGAGCTGGTGACAGATAGGACTGAGCGATGAGGACTGAGGTCGATTGACTCAGTCGTCAGTCCTCAGTCCTGTTTCAGGAGACGTATGACAGATCCAATAGCTGATATGCTGACTCGAATACGAAACGCGTATTCGGCAAAGCACCAGAAAGTAGACATGCCGGTGTCGGGCATCAAGCTCGAGATCGCACGGATACTCAAGGAAGAAGGGTTCATCAATACCTACAAAGTGACGGGCGAAGGTGCCCGCCGCAACATACGTGTTTACCTGCGTTACGGCCCGAAGGGTGAGCAAGTGATGTCAAAGCTCGAGCGCGTGTCTAAGCCAGGTTGCCGTGTCTATGTAAAGAGCTCGGCGATACCCAAGGTGCTGGGTGGCATGGGCATAAACATCATTTCGACCTCACGCGGCTTGATGAGCGATAGCCGAGCGCGTCGCGAGAAGGTCGGAGGAGAGCTGCTTTGCAGGATTTACTAGGAGACCTCCTGTGCGGGCTTCCCCAGTGAACGCCCCTTGGTTGTGATAGCTCGCAGCACCGCGACGAGAGGTGCACACGGAGCAACGGCCGTAAAGGGCCATCGGAGTTGGTTCAATGTCGAGAATAGGCAAGAAGCCCATAGCGATACCGAAGGGCGTCAAAATCAAGATCGAGGACGGCGCTGTGGAAGTCAGCGGGCCAAAGGGCACGCTTTCGACCAGGCTGCCGGCCGGAGTGAAGTTTCGAGTAGACGGCGAGCAGCTTATTGCTGAGCGTGAGTCGAACGACTTCGCGGCGGTGCACGGACTCGCGCGCGCGCTGGTGAACAACGCGGTAACCGGTGTGACAGACGGATTCACGCGGCAACTGGACATCGTTGGCGTCGGCTACAAGGCTGAGGTTCAGAAGAAGCGGGTGATGTTCAACCTCGGCTACTCGCATCAGATCGAGTTCCCGATTCCGAACGGGATCGATGTCAAGATCGAGCGCGTCAACAAACCGATCCAGCAGTATCAAACCACGCTGACGATCACCGGCATCGACCGGCAGCAAGTGGGACAGGTAGCGGCGCACATGCGAGGCCTTCGCAGGCCCGATCCTTACAAGGGCAAGGGCGTGCGCTACGCCGACGAGAAGCTGAAGCTCAAACCCGGCAAGACCGGTAAGTAACACACTGACGTGTCAGAAGTTGCTGAAGTGAGGCTTTGCTGCCCAATCAGCGACTGAGGTGAAAGAGAATGGCAACGAAGAAATCGCACGAGGTGAGGCGGGCAGTACACAGGAGGATTCGCCGCAAGGTGTCGGGCACGGCCGAGCGCCCACGTCTGGCAGTGTTCCGGAGTCTGCACCACATCTACGCTCAGGTCATCGACGATGGTAAAGGCGAGACGTTGGTCGCGGCTTCGAGCACCGAGCCGGGCTTGCGTGAGCGCGCGGGCGGAAATATGGCGGGTGCGAAAGAAATAGGTAAGGTGATAGCCGAGCGCGCAAAAGAGAAGGGAATCAACCGAGTCGTGTTCGACCGCGGAGGCTACATCTACCACGGCCGCGTCAAGAGCCTGGCGGAGGCCGCGCGGGAAGCGGGACTCGAATTCTAGATTTCCGATTTTGGATTTTAGATTTTGGATTGACGATCAGGCATCGTTCCAAAATCAAAAATCGGCATGGGGAAACATGGAACGAATAGAATCAACAGGGCTGGATCTTAAAGATCAAGTCATCTCGATTAACCGCGTGACCAAAGTCGTGAAGGGTGGCAAGAACCTGTCGTTTGCCGCGCTTGTCGTTGTGGGTAACGAAAACGGCATCGTAGGGTTCGGCTCGGGCAAAGCCCGCGAAGTCCCGCTTGCGATCAAGAAGGGAATCGAGGCCGCCAAGAAGAATCTGATCCGTGTGCCGCTTTCGGGCACGACAGTTCCTCACCAAACGACCGGCGTTTACGGCGCGGGCCGCGTGCTGCTCAAGCCGGCACCCGAGGGGAAGGGCGTGATCGCCGGAGGCCCGGTGCGCGCTATCATGCAGTTGGTTGGCGTCCGCGATGTGGTCACAAAATCAATCGGCTCGTCCAACCCGCACAACGTTGTAAGAGCGACCTTCGAAGGCTTGAGAGGGCTAAAAGATCCAGTCGCAGTCGCAAGGTTGCGAAGGCAGGCTGCAGAAGAAACTCAGGGCCAATAGCGGGCGCGCGTCGAGGATGCGAAGGCTGCCGTTAGAGGATGAGCTTTTGCCGAGTTGGAACGCGAGACGAGAAGGAGTTAGCAATGGCGAAAGCCAAGAAGGACGAAGAAAAGAAGGCCGGGGCGGGCGCGTCGAAGATCCGGATCCAATGGTATCGCTCGACTATCGCCACGCCAAAGAGTCATAAGGAGCTGGTGAGAAGTCTGGGATTCACCAAGCTCAATCAGATCGTCGAGCGCCCCGATTCGGCGTCGACACGCGGTATGGTCAAGAAGGTTCCGCATCTGCTGCGTATAGTCGCGTAAAGGGAGAGCTGATTCGTGACGGTTGACCGGGCGATTCGCGGCCTCGTCACGATCGCGCATCACCGGAGTGATCATGGCATTAGGCATACACAATATCGGAGCGCCGAAAGGCGCGAACAAGAACAAAAAGCGGGTTGGCCGCGGACCGGGCTCCGGGCACGGCAAGACTTCGACGCGAGGCCACAAGGGACAGAAGTCTCGCTCAGGATACTCGGGACGGCCCGGGTTCGAGGGCGGCCAGATGCCGCTTCAGCGCAGGTTGCCAAAGCGCGGCTTCACCAACGTCTTCAAGAAGGAGTGGGTCGAAGTGAAGTTGTCGGAACTCGCCAACAGATTTGATGCCACCGAACCGATCACTCCTGAATCGATGGTCGAACGCGGGCTCATCAAGAAGGGCCGGCTCGCGCGCTTCGAGGGCGTAGTCGTGCTCGGCGGAGGTGAATTGACCAAGGCGCTCGACATAACTGCGCATCGCTTTACGAAATCCGCTCGCGAGAAGATTGAGGCGGCAGGCGGGAAAGCCACGTTAGTATCAGGAGCGATGAATGCCGATTGATGAATGATGAACAATTCTTCATTCATTGTTCTGCGTTCATAATTCATAGTTCTTCGATGCGGGGTCAAAGCCAATGATCGAGAATTTCTTAAACAGCGTCCGAAACATTTTCGCTGTACCGGAACTTCGGAGGCGGGTGTTGTTCACTCTCGCGATGCTTGCGGTGTACCGAATTGGCTCGCACGTCCGCACTCCGGGAATCGATCCCGACGCGCTCGCTGCGTTGTGGAACACCGGCGATCTGCACCGCAGCCTTGCCGGGGTGATGGACTTGTTTTCCGGAGGGAACTTCAAGGTTGTTTCAATCTTCGCCCTCGGCATCACGCCTTACATCACAGCTTCGATCATACTTCAGTTGATGACGGTTGTGAGCCCACGCCTCAAAGCGTTGCAGGAAGAGGGTGAGATGGGCCGCCGCAAGATCACCCAGTACACGCGGTATCTGACTGTGGTGCTCTGTTCGGTTCAGTCTTTCGGCATTGCTTACTGGCTGCAGAACCAGCAGACAGCGACCGGATCGTTGGTTCAGAGCCCTGGTCCGGCCTTCATCGCGATGACGATGTTGACGCTGGCGACCGGCACGACGTTCATAATGTGGCTTGGGGAGCAGATAACGGAACGCGGAGTCGGCAACGGCATCAGCTTGATCATCTTTGCCGGTATCGTGCTCCGAATCCCGTCGGGGGCGCAGACGATGTACGAGAAGCTCACCAGCGGCGGCACTGGCACCGCCCTTGGCGTTATTGCGCTTCTTATCGCGATGATTCTGGTAATAGCGGCGATTGTGTTTGTCGAACGAGGCTTCAGGAAAGTTCCGATCAACCACGCACGACGCATGGTTGGCCGCCAGTCGATTCCTCAGCAACAGACGCACATGCCGTTGAAGGTTAACATGGGCGGCGTGATACCCGTGATCTTCGCTTCATCTATCCTGGCGTTCCCTCAGACTATTCTCGGTTTTCTGGGAGCATCCGACCCGAACGAGACCGGAACGTTCAAAGCCTGGTTGGCAAGGCTTGCCGTGGATATCGGCGGCCAGGGTCACCCGCTTCACTACTTGATATACTCGGCGGCGATCATCTTCTTCACTTTCTTCTACGTGTCGATCATCTTCAACACAGACGAAGTTGCAAACAACCTGCGGAAGAATGGAGCCTTTACTCCAGGCATTCGGCCGGGCAAGCGGACGGCGGACTATCTCAACGAGATACTGACCAGGCTGACGACGGTCGGCGCGATCTATCTGGCCGCGGTTGCGCTTTTGCCGCAGTTCCTGCTTCAGGGCTTTCAGTTCCAGTACATCCCGTGGATCGGGCCGTCGATCGATGGTGTGCTGCGCTCGAATCCGCTGACGTCGTGGCTGACTACCGGGATCGGCGTGCAGTTTTACTTCGGCGGGACGAGCTTGCTTATTTTGATCGGCGTGGCGATGGACACGATGAATCAAATCGAGTCGCAGCTGATAATGCGTCATTACGATGGCTTTCTCGGCCCGCGAGGCCGTCGCCTGCGCGGCCGCAGAGCAATGTGAAGGCCTATGCCGAGCATCATCGTGTTGATGGGCCCGCAAGGAGCGGGTAAGGGCACGCAGGCCCACATGTTGACTGATGCGTTCGGTCTGCCTATTGTGGCGACCGGCGATATGCTCCGCGACATCGCTCTGACCGAAACGCCACTCGGCCGCCAGTTGCGAGAGGTTCAAGCCGCCGGGCGACTCGTTTCCGATGACATTCTTGCGGAAGTCGTCAACGAGCGGTTAAGCCGGGGCGATTGCGCCGAAGGGTGCATTCTGGATGGATTTCCGAGGACTCTCCCGCAGGCGCGGCTGCTTGAAAAGATCGCGGAGTCGCAAGGGCACCGAATAGTGGTCGTTGAGATAGTCGTTCCGCGCGATCTTCTTCATAAGCGCTTGACGGGTCGAAGGACGTGCAGCGTTTGCGGAGCGATCTATCACTTGCTCTTCAAGCCGAGCAAGAAAGACGGTGTTTGCGATATCGAGGGCGCGCCGTTGTTCACCAGGTCCGATGATAATGAGGAGTCGATTGCTCAGCGTCTGGCGCTCTATGACGAGAAGACGCATCCGCTCCTCGATTACTATGCGCGGACTGACCGGCTTCACAGGGTCGACGGAACTGGAACCCGTCACGAAGTAGGAGAACGCATTGCCGACGTTGTGAGGGCCGCAGGAACGATTCCCGCGGTAGAGATTTGAGCGAATGACGGGTTCGCCGCGAGC
>Ga0193755_1000476_pt1 | contig 11551 bp, 12 predicted proteins | sample H1a2metaG_FD_144921 | JGI IMG/M metagenome (GOLD analysis project Ga0193755, IMG submission 144921) | Soil microbial communities from a riparian zone of the East river system, Colorado, United States - H1a2 | ecosystem: Environmental > Terrestrial > Soil > Riparian zone | place: USA: East River...
CCGACGCGGGGCAGATCTTCGTGAACGGTCAGCCCGTGACGATCGGCAATCCGCGTGATGCAAAGGCCCTCGGGATAGAGACGATCTACCAAACCCTGGCGCTGGCCGACAATCTCGATGCCCCGGCGAACGTCTTCCTCGGTCGGGAGCTGACCGGGACGGGCACCCTGAACGATGCCGCCATGGAGTCAGCGACGCGGAAGGTCATCGGGCGCCTGAATCCGAACTTCAAGAACTTCAAGTCTCCGGTGCTCCGCCTCTCCGGAGGTCAGCGGCAAGCGGTCGCGATCGCGCGAGCGATCCACTTCAACGCGCGGGCCCTGATCATGGACGAGCCCACGGCGGCGCTCGGGCCCGCCGAGACATCGCAGGTGCACAGCCTCATCCGGCAGCTCAAGAGCGAGGGGATCGGAATTTTCCTCGTGAGCCACGACATCCACGACGTGTTTGACCTCTCCGAACGGATCAGCGTCATGTACCACGGGAGGCTCGTCGGCACCGTAAACAAGACCGACGTGACGACCGACGAAGTCCTCGGGATGATCATCCTGGGCAAGCCACCGACGAAGCTCACGAGCCAGGAGCTCGCCGGGCTACACGGCTAAGGTCCGTCATCGGTCGGCGGCCCAGATCCGCCGGTTGACCATTCCTTCGAGAAGCTCCTGCTGCCCCGATCTCGGTCGTGGATCTATTTCGCCCGCCGCGACGCGTCGCTCGAGGTCGGCGAGCGTCACTGCACCGGAGAGGATCGCTTTGCCCAGCTCGTTCGACCAATCCGCGTAGCGCTCCGTGCGAGGCGCGACGAGCGTTTTGTGCTCGATCATGTCGGCGGCCACGAGCAGAGCGCGCGCGAGCGTGTCGATGCCTGCGATGTGCGCGTGGAAGAGATCCGTCCGGCTGACGCTCTGCCGCCGGAGCTTCGCGTCGAAGTTGAAGCCACCCGTCGTGAACCCTCCGGCGGCAAGGATCTCGTGCAGCGCCAACGCCAGCTCGTCCACCGAGTTGGGGAACTGGTCCGTATCCCAGCCGTTCTGGTAGTCGCCGCGGTTGACGTCGATGCTGCCGAAACCACCGAGTGCGATCGCGCTCGCGACCTCATGGTGGAAGCTGTGGCCCGCGAGGGTCGCGTGGTTGGCCTCGAGGTTCAGGCGGTATTCGTCCGCGAGACCGTGGCGCCGAAGAAACCCGACGACGGTCGCCGCGTCGTAGTCGTACTGGTGCTTCGTCGGTTCCTGTGGCTTCGGCTCGATGAGCAGCGTGCCCTTGAATCCGATGCGCTTCTTGTGGTCCGCGACGAGCGCGAGGAAGCGCGCGAACTGAGTTTCTTCTCGGGCGAGGTCGGTGTTGAGGAGCGTCTCGTAGCCTTCGCGTCCGCCCCATAACACGTAGTTCTCGCCACCGAGGCGGTGGGTGACCTCGAGCATCGTCTTGACCTGCGCCGCGGCGTACGCGAACACATCGGGATCGGGACTCGTGGCAGCGCCCGCGGCATAACGCGGATGTCCGAACAGGTTCGCGGTACCCCATAGCAGCCGCGCCCCGGTCCGCTTCATGTGCCGTTCGATCCGGTCGACGCTGGCAGCGATGTTCGCGCGCGTCTCGGCGTACGTCCGGCCTTCGGCCGCCACGTCGCGATCGTGGAACGTGAAGAAGGGGACGCCGAGCTTTTCGATGAACTCGAACGCCGCATCGATCTTGGCTTCCGAAGCGATCTTCGGATCCACCCCTGGCGCGAGCCAGGGACGATCGAATGTGCCGACGCCGAAGACGTCGGAGCCGGGCCAGTTGAACGAATGCCAGAGACAGACCGCGATGCGGAGGTGATCCTCCATTCGCTTTCCCAGCACTTCGCGAGCGGGCTGATACACCGCGTAGGCGAGTGGATCGGACGAATCCGGCCCGCCGTATGCGATCCGCCGCGGCACGGCGGTGAAGAAGTCGGTGCTCATCGGGCGTCCTCCGATCGATCGACGATTCTGCGCTCAAAGCGTGGCACGATTGCGGGATCAAGCGCCGGCGCATCGATGAAGTCCTCGCGGAGGCCCATGCCCGGCTGCGCCGGTTGACGCCCGCCGAGGCGGCGACCGCGATGCGCGACGGTGCCACGCTCGTCGACACTCGCGATGGAGACGCGCGTTCGCGAGACGGCCGAATCCCGGGCGCCGTCCACATCCCGCTCAGCGTTCTCGAGTGGCGGGTCGATCCGACGTCCGGTCACCAGAGTCCGGCACTCGCGGGGCGTGAGGATAGGCTCGTTCTCATCTGTCACGAGGGCTATTCGTCGAGTCTCGCCGCCGTGCGGTTACACGACCTTGGCTTCCCGAATACCACGGATGTCGTTGGCGGCTTTGTGGCGTGGGTCGCGGCGGGACTTCCCGTCGAACGCTAGGGGCCGCCTCGCGCACTTGGAGTCGGTCAAGGTGTCGATTTCGACTGTCCCTTGTTCGACGTGTTTGTAGAGCAGGGGTTCGGCCGAGCGAGGACTGGAACCCGGGCTCAAAAAACGAAGGAGACACGAAATGCGATTCCTGCTTTACACGGTCGACGGCGACACGGCGAGCGCTCCACCGAGCCCGCAAATGATGAACGAGGTGGGAAAGTTCACCGAAGAGACCAAGCGAGCCGGCATCCTGCTGGCGACCGGTGGACTCGCTCCAGCGAGCACGCGCATCCGGTCGTCGGGGGGAAAGGTGGCCGTGACCGACGGGCCGTTCACTGAGACCAAGGAGCTGACCGGCGGCTTCGCGCTCATCGAGGTGAAGTCGAAGGAAGAGGCTATCGAGTGGGCCAAGCGCTTTCGGAAGATCGTCGGGGACGGCGAAAGCGTGATCCAAGAGGTCTTCGGCGGATAACAATCGGCGGGATGACGGCCGCCCAGACCCACCAGGCGATCGACGCGGTCTGGCGGATCGAAGCGCCGAGGCTGATCGCGGGTCTCACCCGGATCGTGCGTGACGTCGCTCTCGCGGAAGATCTCGCGCAAGACGCCCTCGTCGCCGCACTCGAACAGTGGCCGGAGTCAGGCGTCCCGGATAACCCGGGCGCCTGGCTCTTCGCAACAGCCAAGCATCGCGCGATCGATCGCCTGCGCCGTAACGAGCGGCTCGAGCGCAAACAGGAACAGCTTGGACGCGAGCTCGCACACGAGCAGGAGATGGCGATGGCGGATCAGAGCATCCCGACAAGCGACGAGCTGGGCGACGATCTCCTGCGCCTCATGTTCATTTCCTGCCATCCGATCCTCGCTCCGGAGGCGCGCGTCGCGCTGACGCTGCGTCTGCTCGCAAGTCTCACCACTGAAGAGATCGCGCGTGCGTACCTGATGCCCGTGGCGACGATCGCGCAGCGGATCGTTCGCGCGAAGCGCACCCTCACGGAGGCGCGCGTTCCCTTCGAAGTGCCCTCGGGGTCCGAGCTCAGCGTTCGCCTGGCGTCGGTGCTTCAGGTCATCTACTTGGTCTTCAACGAGGGCTATGCGGCGACGGCGGGCGACGACCTCATGCGAGCGGGTCTTTGCGAGGACGCTCTTCGTCTCGGCCGTATCTTGGCCGGGCTCGCACCGAAGGAGCCGGAGGTCCACGGTCTGGTTGCGTTGATGGAGATCCAGGCATCGCGGTCGCGCGCTCGAGTGGGACCGTCGGGAGAGATGGTCTTGCTCCTCGATCAGGACCGTGGCCGCTGGGACTCTCTGCACATCAGTCGCGGCCTCGCCGCGCTCGAGCGCGCCGAGACGCTCGGCGGCGCTCTGGGCCCGTACGCGCTGCAGGCAGCGATCGCCGCATGTCACGCGCGGGCGCGCAACTCCGCCGACACGGACTGGGCACGCATCGCCGCGCTCTACGACGCGCTCGCGGAGCTCATGCCGTCGCCTGTCGTCGAGCTCAATCGCGCGGTCGCGGTCGGCATGGCGTTCGGCCCCGCGGCCGGGCTCGAGCTCGTCGATGCGCTGGTCAGAGAGCCATCGCTTCGGTCGTACCAATTCCTGCCGAGCGCGCGCGGCGACCTGCTTGAAAAGCTCGGCCGCTCCGACGAGGCGCGGGCCGAGTTCCTGCGTGCGGCATCGCTCACGCAGAACGCGCGCGAGCGGAACCTGCTCCTCGAGCGCGCCGCGGCATGCGCCCGAACGAATTCGTGAGGCGATCGGCGGTCGTTCTGGCGATCGCGCTGCTCCTGGGGGCATGCACCGTCTCCAGGGAAAGCCCGACCGAATCGGTTTCCCCATCGCCAATCATCTCGCCGGAGCCGTCCGCCTCCGTCGTCGTCGCGACCGAGACGCCGTCACCGACGGCGACGCCGCGTCCGGAACCTCCGGTCGCGGCCTCGGACCCGGGCGCGCTCGCGCTCCAGATGGCGTCCGCCGAGCGCGCCATTCGAGATCGGAGCGTCACCGGTGCCGACCTCGCGTGGTTCGGCCACCTGCAGCAGCTCACGTACCGAAAGCTCGCCGCGACTCCGGAGTTGCGCGATATGGTCCTCGCCGCGGTGCCCGCGGATCTGAAGGCCGCCGCGATGGCGAACGCCGACGCGACGGCGGATTTGCGCGCGACGGTGGTGCCCGGACCCGACCTACCCACCGCATGGCGCATCGTAGAACCGGCGCCGCTCGACGATCTCCTTCGCTACTACCGGCAGGCGGAGGCCGAGTTTGGAGTCCCATGGTCGTATCTCGCGGCGATCCACCTTGTGGAGACCCGCATGGGTCGGATCCGCGGGACGTCGACGGCCGGAGCGCAGGGCCCGATGCAGTTCATACCGGCGACCTGGGCCAGATATGGCGAGGGTGACATCAATTCGGATCTCGATTCGATCCGCGCCGCTGCCCGCTATCTTCGGGCGAACGGCGCCCCTGCCAATATGGCGAACGCTCTCTTTCGCTACAACCAGTCGCAGCGTTACGTCCGCGCCGTTACGGCCTACGCCGAGGTGATGCGCGCCGATCCCGACGCGTACCGCGGGTACTACCAGTGGCAGGTCTACTACCTGACGACACGCGGCGACATCCTCCTCGCCGTCGGATACGGTCGCTAGTCCTCAGGCGTGGTCGATGACGGCGATGCCCTCGATCTCTACGAGGAAGTCGGGGTCCGCGAGGCTCGCGACGACGACGAAGGTGCTCGCCGGCGGCGGCTGTGAGATGTAGCGGGCGCGGACCTCGCCGATCTTCGCGCGGTACTCGAGCTTCGTCGCGAAGACCGTGATCTTTGTCAGGTCTGCGAACGTCGCACCAGCCGAGGCGAGCGTTTCTTTGAGGTTCTCGTACACGGCCACGGTCTGGGCTTCGATGTCGCCGCGACCGATCACGTTGCCGGCCGCGTCACGGCCGGACACCGCACCCGCGAGATAGATGGTGTTCCCTGCGACGACGGCGGATGAGTACGCGGGTTTGCCGTCGACCTTCGCTTCTTTTCCGGAGATGAGGTGTCTGCTCTTCACTAGCCCCTGATCATAGAAAGCGGATCGACGAGCTCGCCATTTCGCCACACGCTCCAGTGCAGGTGCGCGCCGGTCGTGATCCCTGTCAGACCGACGTTGCCGATGCGGGCGCCGGCCTGGACCGTGTCGCCGGCCTTCACCGGTACGGGGAACACTCGGTTGTCGAGATGGGCGTACATCGAGACCAGTCCGGAGTCGTGCGCGATGACGACGACCTCGGCGCCATCGCCCATCGTGCCGGCGAAGACGACCGTGCCCGGCGCCGGGGCGAGGACGGGCGTTCCCCATACGGTGGCGATGTCGGTTCCGGTGTGGAAGTGCGGGTAGTAGACCCCGCCGTAGGTCAGCGCCGGCTCGAAGTAATACGGCGTCGGCCCGAAGTCCTGCGTGTCCTCTCCGACGAGGGGAAGGTGCCAGGCCGTCGGAGCTGCCGTGGCCGCTCCATCCGCCACGAGCTGACGCGCGGTGAGCACGTCGTTCGCAAGCTGCGTCTGAAGAGCCTGAACGGTCGTGTCGTCCATCAGGTCGGTCCGCGACTGCAGCAGCCCGCCGCGTACGCGCGGGTCGAAGACGGTGGCAAGAGCCGCTCTCGTCGCATCTTCGCGAGCCGTGACCGCGGCGAGATGATCGTTCGAGGCCTCCTGCGTCGCGGCTACCGTGGTGGCGTACTGCACGAGCTCGTCGTATGTCGAGAAGGTCCGGGGGTAAGAGCGCGCTTGCGGGACCGCGCGCGCGGGTATCGCTGTGGGGATGGCAGGCGCGGCCGTCGGCGCGAGGGGTCCGTCGCTTGCTGCTTTCTGCGTCGTGACGATCGACGTCGCGTACTCGATGAAGGCGTCAAGCGGGCCGAAGGTGCCCGGAAGCGACGGAGTCCCACCTGGGCGCGCCGCCGCTGGCACGATGCGGCCGTCATCCGCCGCGGCAGGCGTCGCGAAGCCCATGGCGCAGAACGCCACGGTGACGAAGACACGGAGGACGAAGGTTCTCTTCTTCATGGAGTCAACAGTGGTCGGCACGGCACGGCCGAAGTAGCGACTAACGGGGGGTATTGCGACCCCCGAGGGTGTAGTAGTCCGGCCCCCATCCCTTCCGCTGCGAATGGTCGTGTTGTCCGTTCGGTTATCCGTCGTTTGTGCACCGCACGCTCCACACGCCAACCGCTAGGTCGACCTGGATACGATCAAGCGAGCCGAATGGCGCGACTGGCACATTTCGCCAGGGCGAGGGCCCGAATTTCAATGATGTGTGTCGAGCGAACAGATCTTTTGAAACGACGGCGACGGAAACACGATTGATCCCGCAGTCCTTATGAAAAACCTCGGTGGTCCCACCCTTGCTGCGCTTATTCATAGCCAATGCGGGATCGAAGGAGGCTTCAATGGGTTCTGATCCGGTGCGCGGCAAGACGATTCGGTGGACCTACGACGACGGACCGATGGCAGGCAAGAGCTTCGAGCACATTTTCGGAAGCGACGGCACGGTGACATGGCGCGAGACGGGCGACGACCGAGGGACCAAGCCACCGAGCAATGGCAAGCAAAAGACCGGGAGGCCGACGACCGAGGCGAAAGCGAAATACGAGGTCGCCGTGGTCAATCCCGATGTGTGCGCCGTCTCCTATCTATCGCAGTCCGGGTTCACGCTGACGAGCGTGCTCGACTTCGACTCGGGGACCGTGGTGAGCTTCGCGTCGAACGAGAAGGAGCTTGTACCGCAGCGCGGAGCGTTCGAGGTTGCCGAGCGCGTTTAGAAAGCCTCGGCGCGCGGCGATCCCGATGCCGGCGGGCTAGTCGCGTCGACTACGTGTCGGCGATCTCGATGACGGCGGGATCCCAGTCGTCTTTGGTCCTATCGATCACATGGAGCGGGTTTGTGTCGACGATGAGCTGGCCCTCAGAGTTTTCGGCGATGTGAAAGAGCTGGAGCGGCCTCGGGGCTGGATTCTTGAGGACGACGGCGGTGCGCTTGTCGTATTCCGATCCGTGGCAGGGACAGTGAAACCGATCTTCGGCGTCGCTCCAGGGAACCGCGCATCCGAGATGCGTGCACTTGCGGTAGGCGGCGATGATCCCGCCGGGCGCGTGAAGTAAGAAGAACCGCCCTTCGCGGAAGAGGATGGGCCGGTCGTTGGTCGCTGTGAACAGGTCGAGCACCTGCGCCCTCGTCCCTACGGCCACCGGATTTCCGAGTCCCAGGATCCGATTGACGCGAATAAATGGAATGACGACCGCCAGAGTCTCGGTCGCGGCGAGGCCGAGCGCGCCGAGGAAGCCGAATCGCAGAAGCGCCCGTCGGCGCAAGCGTGAGACCGTGTCTCTTGACGTTCCGAGCTGAAGCATCGTCTCGGCCCTCCGCGCCAGAACTACTACGAAGGGTTAGCAGATGTTTTTGGCTAGTCAAGCCGGGGCTCGTGTGCCGAATCGGGCCTCCGCCGTGCGGTTTTGTATCGTCCAGCGCCATCCGGCCGGGGAATGAACCGGTGCTAGGCTCAGCGACTACTCGCAGGGGGAGGGCAAACATGTCCAGACAGCTTCGCTACACCTCGATGATCCTTGCCGTGGCCGCGCTCGTCGCCGCGGCGTGCGGCGCGCCCACCACACCGGGCGCCGGGACCGGTTCGGTCGCGCCGTCCGCGGGCGGCGCGGCGAGCACGCTCGTTATCGACCGGGACACGAGCGACCTCATCTCGTTCGATCCGGCGGTCCTTTATGAGTTCAGCGCGGTCTTCGCCACGCACAACGTGTATGAGACGCTCGTGAAATTCGAGGGCACGGATCTCACCACACCCAAGCCGGGGCTCGCCACGAGTTGGGACATCAAGGACTCGGGCAGCAACTGGGATATCACCTTCAAGCTCAAGTCAGGAGTCAAGTTCGCGAGCGGCAATCCGCTGACGGCAGACGATGTCGTCTACAGCTTCCAGCGCGCCATCAAGCTGAACAAGTCACCGGCTTTCCTGTTCACTGACATCGCCGGTCTCAAGTCTGAGAGCGTCAAGGCGACCGACCCCACGACCGTCGTGGTGACCATGCCGAAGACCTCGAGCACCCAGACCTTCCTCGTGATCCTGACCTTCACCATCGGCGGCATCGTCGATTCGAAGGACCTGAAGACGAGGGAAACGGGCGGCGACTTTGGCTCGGCGTACTTGCTCGACCACTCCGCGGGAAGCGGCCCATTCATGCTCGATCACTGGACCAAGAACACCGAGTTCTTGCTCAAGGCCAACCCCAATTACGGCGGCACGAAGCCGACGCTGAGCGGTGTGCTCTTCAAGCACGTGCAGGAGCCGACGAACCAGCAGTTCGCGCTCGAGAAGGGGGACATCGACATCGCGAATGATCTCGGCTCAGAGCAGATCGCCGCACTTCAAGGCAAGGCGGGCGTCACAACGACGTCAGCCGACAGCCTGCTCCTCGTCTACGTCGGGATGAACGCGATGTTCAAGCCGCTCGACAACGTCAAGGTCCGCGAGGCTCTCCGGACGGCCGTCGACTACGACGGGATCGTGAAGGACCTTCTCAAGGGCAACGGCAAGAAAGTGCAGGGCATCGTTCCGAAGGGTCTTGCCGGCTACAACGAGTCCACACCCTTCCAGGCCGACGTCAACAAGGCCAAATCGCTGCTCCAGGAAGCTGGACAGACGAGCGTGACGCTCGAATTCCTCGTCCCGACCGGCTCGGCGCCGGGCGGAGTCGCGTGGAGCGACATCGCCGCCAAGCTGAAGTCCGACTGGGCCAAGATCGGCGTGACGGTGAACATCAAGGCGACGACCACGGCTGACCTGCTCGCCACCTACCGCGCGCAAAAGGGCCAGCTCGTGATGATCAACTGGGGGCCGGACTACCCCGACCCGGGTGCGAACGTCAACCCATTCACCGACTACAAGGCGAAGTCCATTGCCTTCCGCAACGGCTGGGATGACCCGATCGCGACCAAGGCACACGAGGCGGAGCTGATCACCGACCCCGCCAAACGGGTGGCCGCGTACAAGGAGATCACCGACTACGTGCTTCACAACGGTCCGTACGTCGTGCTCTATCAGCCCAGCGAGCTCTTCGGACTTCGCTCGAACGTGAAGGGCTTCAACTGGAGCTCGATCGGATGGGCGGAGCTCGCCTCAGTAACCAAGTAGTAGTCAGCGAAGCGCCATGCGGTTCCTCGGGTTCCTGACCCGGAGGATCGTCGGGATCGCGGCGGTGATGGTCGGCGTTTCGATCATCACCTTCGCGATCTCACACGTCATCCCGGCCGACCCGGTCGCCGCGGCGCTCGGCGACCACGCGACTGACCAGCAGATCGAAGCATTTCGCGCGGAGTACCACCTCGACCGGCCGCTGCCCGAGCAGTACCTGACGTACGTGACCGGCCTCGTGCATGGCGATCTTGGCCGGAGCATTCGGACGCGCCGTCCAGTCTCTGACGACCTTTTTGACTCGTTCCCCGCAACGATCGAGCTTTCGCTGGCGGCTCTCCTCGTCGCGATCGTCGTCGGCATCCCTGCTGGCGTGTGGTCCGCGATATTTCGCGGCCGCCTTCCAGACCACCTGGTGCGGCTGCTCTCTCTGATCGGCGGCTCGATCCCGGTCTTCTGGCTCGGCCTCATCGTGATCGGGCTTTTCTATTACCAGCTCGGCTGGCTCCCGGGCGGCGCCCGCATCGACACGTTCGTATCGCCACCACCGACCCGAACGGGCCTATACGTTGTCGACAGCCTGCTCGCGGGCGATCTTGAGGCTCTGCGCAGCAGCCTCCTTCATCTGGTGCTGCCGGCGCTCACCCTCGGCTACTTCTCGACGGCGGTGATCGCGCGAATGACGCGCTCGAGCATGCTGGAGGTGCTCGGTCAGGACTACATGCGGACCGCACGCGCGAAGGGCCTCCAGGAGCGAATCGTGATCCTGCGCCATGGTCTCCGCAACGCCCTGATCCCCACCGTGACCATCCTCGGTCTCACGTTCGGGAGCCTCCTCTCGGGCGCGGTCCTGACCGAGACGATCTTCAGCTGGCCCGGGCTCGGGCGCTACGCGACGGCGGCGGCGATCGCGCTCGATTTCCCCGCGGTGCTCGGCGTCACTCTTCTGGCGGCGATCGTCTATCCGATCGGGAACCTTCTCGTCGACATCGCGTATTTCTGGCTCGACCCGCGGACGCAACATGGCTAGCACGGCGGCGCTCTCGGTGCGCGGCCTGAGGCTCGTCGCGCGGGCGCCCATCCTCGCCAATCCACTGAACATCGCGGCGCTCGCGCTCATCGCGCTCTTCGCGGCGTGCGCGATCCTGGCTCCGGTGCTCGCTCCGTACGACCCGCTGCTGCAGGACCTGGCTTCGCGCCTGCGGCCGCCATCATCCGAGCACTGGCTTGGAACCGACTCGCTCGGCCGTGACATCGCCAGCCGGATCCTCTACGGCGCACGCATCTCGCTGATCATCGGAGTCGTCGTCGTGACCGTGGCCGGCGTCGTCGGCACCGCGATCGGGCTCGTCGCGGGCTACGCCGGCGGCCTCGTGGATGACGCGCTCATGCGACTCACCGAGGTCTTCCTGGCGTTCCCGGCGTTGATCCTCGCGATGGCGATCGCGGGCGCGCTTGGCCCGAGCCTCACGAACGCGATCATCGCGATCGCAGCGGTCACGTGGGCGGTCTACGCGCGTCTGGTGCGCGGCCAGATCCTCTCGCTGCGACGCCGTGAGTTTGTCGAGGCGGCGCGAGCGATGGGCGCGAGTCGGACGAGGATCGTCGTGCGGCACCTACTGCCGAATGCGCTCGCTCCACTCATGATCCAGGCAAGCTTCGACCTGGGCTCCTCGATCATCGCGGCGGCCGGGCTCAGCTAAGGCCGGAACTACATCAGCACGCAGCCCTGGCTTTCGCTCTTTCCCGGTCTCGCGATCCTGCTCGCGGTGGGGTCGTTCAATCTACTCGGCGATGGCTTGCGCGACGCGTTCGATCCGCGCCTCAGTCGCGCCGATTGAAGATGCCGCTGTCGGTCCGGTCGCAAATACTTTTCGGAGACTGAGGCCGAGCCACACCCTTCGAATCGCGACAAACGCACAGAATCGGGATGGATCGCACAGTGACCAAAGCAGGGGCACGTTTGGTTACCTTACGAACAAA
>Ga0193755_1000477_pt1 | contig 11548 bp, 5 predicted proteins | sample H1a2metaG_FD_144921 | JGI IMG/M metagenome (GOLD analysis project Ga0193755, IMG submission 144921) | Soil microbial communities from a riparian zone of the East river system, Colorado, United States - H1a2 | ecosystem: Environmental > Terrestrial > Soil > Riparian zone | place: USA: East River...
CGCCGTTGCGGATCACCGGTATCAGCCTCGGCGGAGCGAATGTGGCCCGCTTTGGACTGACCCATAACTGCCCGATTGGTGGTACCGGTCTTGTAGTGGGTGGAAACTGCACCATCAATGTGACGTTCACACCCAACAACAATCCGGTCGCTCGGAGTGCCTCGGTGCGTGTAAACGTTGCGGCGCCCGCGGTCTCGCAGACCGTTGCTCTGACGGGTACATCCATCGTTCCCGCTGTCAGCGTGACACCGACGTCGCTTGCATTTGGCAGCGTCCCGATTCGCACCACTAGTGCTCCCCAAGCGGTTACTGTTAGCAACACTGGGGCAGTTCCCCTGGTGATTAGCAGCATCGCTATAGGGGGTAACAACTCGGGCCGGTTTGCGCAAACTAACAACTGTCCGATCGGAGGCACAGGTCTCGCGCCTGGCACCTCCTGCACAGTCAATGTGACGTTCGGTACTACTCGCCTGGGCGCCGCGTCAGCTACCTTGAACATTCGGGACAATGCTCCCGGTGGAATTCAACGGGTAGCGTTGACCGGTACGGGCATATAAACCTGGAAGGGAAGGCATAGCCTTCCTGCCCAGCAACTTGAACCGATGCTGCCTGCGGAATTTTCAGCAGGCAGCATCTTTATTTTGGTCGACATCTTTGTGAATTGTAGGATCTGCGGACCCGCTACCCCGGCCCCCAAATCTTGACTTGCTGCATTTGCTCGTGCTATAAACGGCCACTAAACCGATTTAGTTAAATCTCCCACGATGGTTGCCTGCCAATGAGAAACCGAATTCTCCGAGCTGCCATGCTCGCTCTCCTTCTCCCGACTTCTTGCCTGTTCGCGACAGCTCAGACCTCGGAAACCCTGGTGCTGGATGCATCGGCTCCTGCCCATCCCTTCCCCCATTTTTGGGAACAGATGTTCGGCTCGGGACGCGCTGTGCTCGCTCTCCGTGATAGCTATCGCCGCGATATGCGTGACGTCAAGCAGATTACCGACTTCAAATACGTTCGGTTCCACGCCATCTTCCACGATGAAGTCGGAATTTATAATGAGGACGAGCAAGGCCAGCCGCAGTACAACTTCTCGTATCTGGACCAGATTTACGACGGCCTCCTGGCCGCGGGTGTGCGCCCGTTCGTCGAACTAAGCTTCATGCCGAAGAAGCTCGCCTCGAAGGAGATGCTGCACGCCTTCTGGTACAAGCCGAACGTAGCGCCCCCCAAGGACTACGGCAAGTGGGACGACCTCATCACGGAATTCACCAAGCACCTGATCGAACGCTATGGTATCGACGAAGTGCGCCAGTGGTATTTCGAAGTATGGAATGAACCGAATCTCGATTTTTGGGGAGGCGAGCCCAGGCAATCCAGCTATTGGGAACTTTACGATCACACCGCGCGCGCCATTAAGAAAGTGAATCAGGCCTTGCGTATCGGCGGTCCCTCCACAGCTCAAGCGGGTTGGGCGGACGCCTTCCTGCAGCATTGCGCAGAAAGCCATGTGCCCGTCGACTTTGTTTCTTCGCACGTCTACGGCAACGACAAGTCAGAAGATGTATTCAACAGCCATGAATCCATTCCCAGAAATCTGATGGTATGCCGCGCCGTGAAGAAGGTTCACGACCAGATCAAAGGTTCTTCCATGCCGAATCTCCCGCTGATCTGGAGCGAATTCAATGCGAGCTACATGAACGAGCCCGCGGTCACCGACCGGGCTTACATGGGACCTTGGATGGCGGACACCATCCGGCAGTGCGATGGCATCGTGGACCTGATGTCGTACTGGACATTTTCTGACGTGTTCGAAGAACAAGGCGTCGTGAGGACTCCCTTCTACGGCGGCTTTGGCCTGATTGCCGCCGGGGGAATTCCGAAGCCTGCCTTCAACGCTTTCAAACTGCTGCACGGACTGGGAGACCAACGGATCGCTCTCAATTCTGATAGCGCTCTGCTGACCCGCAAGAAAGACGGCACTCTGGTGCTGGCGGTCTGGAACTATGCTCCGCCTGAGAAGGAAGGATCGGCGAAAACAGTCACCTTGAAGGTCAAGGGTGCTCAACCGCAGCAGGCACTTGTGTCGGTGGTGGATCCTCAACACGGCGATGTCCACCCGGCCTATGAAGGAATGGGTTCACCACGCTATCCAACGTCAGCGCAGTTACGAGATCTGAAGAAGGCGGCCGAACTGGCGCCTGCAGAGACGCGACCGCTAACCAATGGTGAACTCACACTCACGTTGCCCTCGTACGCGCTGGCTCTGGTCACGCTCAAGTAGTTTGGCGCAGCCGCAACTCAGAAGTCTTTCCGCAATGGCTTTGCATTTCGTACTCACTCGAAGAGAATTCATGCGCCTTTTCCAGGCAGGGGCGCTGGCGGCGCCGCTTGCATGGATCCCGACGTGTTCAAGGCGAAAGAACTCCCATGCCGGAACCACCGCGCAGACCGATGACGAATTGCTCGACGAGATCCAGCGCGCCTCCTTCGAATTCTTCTGGAACGAGGCCGACCCCGCGACCGGGCAAGTGAGAGATCGCGCCCTTGCCAATGGCCATGACACGCGCAAGGTCGCAAGCATTGCCGCGACCGGTTTCGCTTTAGCCGCGCTGTGCATCGCCGACAGCCGTGGCTACCGCAGGCAAAGCGACATCAAAGAACGCGTGCGGACAACTTTGAAATTTTTACTCGGCCGCATGCCGCATGAGCATGGCTTCTTCTACCACTTCGTCGACATGAGTACAGGAGGCCGCCTGTGGAACTGCGAATTGTCATCGATCGATACGGCCATTCTGCTTTGTGGAGTGCTCACTGCGCGGCAGCACTTTGCCGACGCCGAGATCCAGGATCTGGCCACCTCGATCTACAACCGGGTCGACTGGCCCTGGATGATGGACGGCGGCACCACCCTCTCCATGGGATGGAAGCCGGAGTCAGGATTCCTCGCAGGACGCTGGAATCATTACTGCGAATTGATGATGATGTACCTGTTGGCGATCGGTTCGCCCACGCATCCGATTCCAGCCGCGGCGTGGGAGGCATGGAGCCGGCCCATCACTCATTATCAAGGGATCGAGTACATCTCCGGGAACGATCCGCTGTTTACGCATCAGTACTCGCACGCCTGGTTTGATTTCCGCAAGCAGCGGGACGCGCACGCCGATTACTTTGAGAACTCCATCAAGGCAACGAAAGCTCACAAACTGTTTTGCCAATCCTTGGGCGAGCGTTTCTCTGACTACCGCGACGAGCTGTGGGGAATTTCCGCCTCCGATTTCAGCGGAGGCTACACTGCGTGGGGCGGACCGCCGGAGATGGGTCCGATTGATGGCAGCATCGTGCCGTGTGCTGCGGGCGGTTCCCTGCCGTTTCTATTTGAAGACTGCGTGCGCGTGCTGCGAACCATTCGGACCAGGTTCGGAAATCGCGCATGGACACGCTACAGCTTCGTCGACGCCTTCAATCCGCTTACGGGCTGGTACGACCCGGATGTGATCGGTATCGACCTGGGCATCACTATGCTCATGGCTGAAAATCAGCGCAGCGGATTCGTGTGGCAAACCTTCATGAAGAATCCAGAGGCACAGGCCGCGATGAAGAGCGTCGGCTTCCACTCCTACTAGCGAATTCTTCGCAATTGCAATTCGCCGTAATGTTCCACGTGGAACATTTTCGCTTTTGTTCGAAGGACAATGAATAGCTATAAGATAATATTTTTGTCAAAGAGAACGCTACATCAGCGGGTTACGGACAAAGGCGTGAGCGCGTCTCGTCACAAATCTTCGCCTTCCCATTTTGGGAATCAGCATCTGTGGTACGCGCTGTAGCGGCAGCAGGTACTAATAGTGTGCGAGGGAAGAAAAAGGCGCGCCCCTCGATAGGGCGCGCCGTGTGGAACGTCAGGAACTAGAAGCTGAACCGAGCCCCCAGCGTGACGACACGCCCAGCGAGGGCAGACCTAGCCCTGCCAAAGCTGTTGTCGGCAATGTTATTTGCAATGTCATTGGGGTCGGATGTTTTGAAGTTTAGATTGTTAAAGACGTTATAGGCATCAAGTCGGAATTCAAACTTAGCGCCTTCGCCGAGAACCGGCATGGTAGGCAGCCCGAACGCTTTGGCCAGCGTCATGTCCACCTCCCTGTATCCAGGACCGTTGAGCGAGTTGCGCTGGACAGCGGGAGTTTGAGGAAGCGCGCTTCCGAAGTCGGTGCCGCTGAAGGCGGTGTAGGTTGGCGTCGAAAAATAGGCAGTACCGCCCGCCGGAAAGTTCGATTGCGCAACGGTCTTAAATCGATCGTTGCTGGTGCTGGTACCGGCGCCGCCCAGGTAGCCAGCAGGAAACAGCGACGTGTAACTGCAAGTTCCGCAATAGAGGCTTCCGCCCTGGACGCTCACGAAAGGGGTCCACGGGAATCCAGAGTGAATGTTGAAGACGCCGCTTACAGACCACCCTCCAGCGATTTTCTCGATCCAACCCCGGCTGCCGCGGAAGAAGACTGGCTGCCACATGCCAAAAATCTTAAACGACTTGCCGACGTTGTAGTCCGAGCGCCCGTAATTCACGTCGACGTTGAACGGGTAAGGCTGTTCGAAGTAGGGCCCGGAACTGGTATCCATGCTTTTGGCCCAGGTGAACTGAGCATCCGCCATAAACTGGTGCGAGAACTGGTGCTTTAATTCAGCGAGCAGGGCATTGTAATTGCCATGGCCCGAAACGGCCCAGAAGTCGCCACCGCCGATTTGCGGGTTGAGTGCGAAGCCGCTGGCCGCAGGGGTAGCGTTTGGATTCTGGTGGAAGTAGGTGTTATGCGATCGAGTCCCTTGGTATCCCAACGTCGCCACGAATTGGTGACCCAGATCGTACTGGGTATCCAGCGAGTAGTGATGGACACGCATGGTGGGAAGAGTGTCGGGGAAGATGTTGACATTAACCGAGCCGGTTGTGGGGAGTCCATTCGGGCCAAACGTCACAACCGCGCTCGGATTCGACGGAAATCCGAGGAAGGAGTTCAGATCCGACGAGGTGGCATAGACAATGCCAGGATTGGCCGAGCCCGGCGTGGGCATATTGAGTGTCGGGTGCACCACCAGCCCTGGATTTCCTGCGATATTAGCAGAAATCGCGATTTCTTCCTGGTTGTAGCTCAGCCCGTAACCGCCGCGAATTACGAGTTTGTCATTGAATCGGCCCGGACTCCAAGCGAAGCCGATCTGGGGCCCGAAGTTATTCTTCTCCGGGTTCCAGGAGTCTGCCTTGCGAACGACTAAGCCGGTCAAGAAATCCGCCCCGGCGCCAGGGATGGCCCGGTACATGTTGCCCTGTTTGGCATAAAGCGGACCAAAATACGACCAGCGCAACCCCAGGTTGAGGGTGAGGTTTCTGCGGAGTTTGAAGTCATCCTGCACAAAGAAGCCCCAGATATTGGTGCGGTCGTCCTGGCGATTCGTCGTCGGGAACCCGGTATGAGGATCGAAGTTCGAGTTCTCGACATGCGGCGCGTCGTTGAGGAAGTCCCAGATGTTGAAGAAATTGTAAGTTGGTATGCCACAGCCGACACACTGGTTCAAGTAAAAGAGGCGGGTGACTTCACCACCAAACTTGATGGTGTGCGGGCCGATCACCTTGGTGGCCACATCCTTGTAGCTGTAAGTCCACTGGTTAAAGATGCTACCCACATTGGCCCCAAAATTCTTGAGGTCAATGCCGCCGATCCGATCGACGGTGTCCTGGGGAAGTCCAACCGGCGCCTGCGGGTTAGACTGGATTTCATTCCAGTGCCATCCCGCGGCGTTCACGCGGAATTCGTTGAGGAAGGTTGCTGAAAAGGTGTGGTTCCAGATGGCGGAAAACGCTTCATTGATTGCCGAGTGATGGAGGATGTTGTATTCGCGGGCCGGGCCGTTCAGGGAAGTGCTTGACACGGGAACCCAGTAAATCGCAAAGGCAATGCGATCCTTCTGGCTGATATTCGCATCGAGGCGGCCATTGTACTGGACTTTCGATGTGGTGGTCCGGCTAGCGGTCTGGAAGTTGGCAATGTCGGCCACACCATCAAGGCCGCCGCCAACGCCGGGGTGTTGAGGATCAGTCCAGGTGGGATCCTGATTACCCAGGCCATTCGTGAGGGGCGAGCCGATATCCAATCCCTGGCCCGGAATGGTTGCGCAATTGACTCCCTCGATGAAGCCAGCATTGCTGCAGGTTGAATCATTGATTCCCGTGCTGACGACACCCGAACCAGGGAAGTTGAGATACGTCGCGGCGATGCTCCCGGCCGGCGCGGAGGCGTCGAAAGCCGCGGTATCGTACCATGCGTTGTCTGGGGTGGCATGTGTGGGCTCGCGCACCGTCTCGTAGTTGAAGAAAGCGAAAATCTTATTTTTCCAGATCGGACCGCCGACGCTGCCACCGAACTGGTTGTAGAAGCTGGGATCTCTCAACACCTTATTGCCTTGGCCGTTGAACCGTTGAAAAGCGTTCAGGCCCGGGCGGTGAGCGGTAAAGAACAAACTGCCATGGTACTGGTTGGTGCCGCTCTTGGAAGTGACCTGAATCTGGGCGCCGCTGAAGCGGCCGTTCTCCGCGTCATAGCCATTGGAAACGACCTTTACGCTTTCAACCGAATCCTCGGATGGGGTGATGATGGTCGTTCCACCCCATACCGCGCTGGTGGTGCTGATTCCGTCCACAGTAATGCTGTTGTTTTCATACTGCTGGCCCGCGGCCAAAGCCTGGGGACCGTTTTCCGTGGCGAAAATGCCGGCGTTGCCGCCGGTAGCACCGGGGCCCTGTGTGCCGGCAAGATTAGCGCCGCCTCCGCCTCCGCCCTGCCTGCCATCTGCAAAGATGCCCGGCGCCAACTGGATCAGTTGGAAGACATCGCGTCCGAACGAAGGCATATGTTCGATCTGGTTGCTGGTGACCGTGCCGCTAATGGTCGCCGTCTGGGTTTCAATGGGGGCTATTTCGTCCGCCGAAACGGTGACAGTCTCAGTGGCTTCGCCCAAGTCCAGTTCGAGATTTAGAGCGTTGGACTGATCGGCCACGGGCACATAGTTGTCGAGAGTCTTCTTCTTGAATCCGCTCTTTTCCGCCGTCACCGTGTAATTGCTGAGCGGAAGAGCGTTGAAGTTGTAAATCCCGTTTGCATCGCTGGTCGCCGTCACGGTGCGATTGGTCTGCTTGTCAATCAAAGTGACGGTAGCTCCCTGAACCACGGCACCCTGTGGGTCGGTCACGACGCCTTGAATTGACGCCCGATATTGGGCTTGGGCCATCACGCTAACAAGGATGGAACTCAGAGCCAGCAGGGCCGTGCGGAGAAAGGGGGTAGAACGACGCATGGGATTGCTCCTTGAGGCGCGCCTCAGTTTTGCCGTCATTGGGTCGGGTTTCGGGCGAATACCAAAATCTGTAGCACTTCGAAATTTTATGCCGACAAGAGATTACTAAATCGTCACTAAATCGATTTATCCAATAGGGTGCGCTGTGTATAGCACGCGTTTCCAATCAGAGTCAAGAGTGATGAACCCTTAGGTTGGCAACCCTGCGACCCGATGCATAAGTTGCACTTGAACCGACGGACGGTTGGTTGACTTGCGGAGGAGGGAACGATTTACAAAGTGGAGCGATTTTGATCTTTCACATTGTCTCTACGACTCGAATGTGGGCAGCCGCCAATCGTCACCTCAAGCCGTGCCGGGGAGTCTGGCTCGGCGCAGGGATCGCCAGCTGGACCTATTGGCTTCGCCCTGCGGACGATAGATTCTGGCCCAAGGAGAGAGCGGTTGCACCTCGGGTCTGGACAGTAGACAATGAAAGCGACCTGTTTGCGAGCGTCCTGGGGTTCCGCTCACATTGTCCAGCAATTTCAGAATGTTACGGACAATTTGCAAGCTGGAGACAATTCGTTGACAAACTGATGTGGGTCGTTTCGTAGCATATTTTCACAGCGAATCGACGTCGAAACGTCGGCTGTGGGCCAGCAGTTCCAGTCCGAGGCTGTTCACAGGAAAACATGGAACGCATTCTGGTAGTCGAAGACGATCGAGCGGTGCACCGGGCTCTGAAACGACTTTTCGAGCCCGAAGGCTACTCAGTGGACGCGGCATTCGATGGACAGTCAGGGCTTGACGTATTCCGAGCGGCGCCACCCTCGGCAGTCGTCCTGGATTTGCGGCTTCCCGGGATGCCGGGACGCGATGTGTGCCGAGAGATCAAGCAAACGGCGCCGGCGGTGCCTGTAATCGTGCTCAGCGCCGCGTCCGACGTCATGGATAAGGTTCTGCTGCTGGAATTGGGCGCGGACGACTACGTCACTAAACCGTTCAGTCCAAAGGAATTGCTGGCGCGGGTGCGGGCTGCGGTGCGGCGCTCGAGCCGGCCAGTCGTGGTCGAAACGTTCTCGTTCAATGGCGTGGTGATCGACTTCACAAAAATGGTCGTGACCCGTGATGGAACAGAACTGGCGCTGACTCCGCAGGAGTTCAAAATCGTCAAGTTCATGACGCAGAACCCTAACCGTGTGATATCGCGGGAGGAGTTGTTGAATGACGTATGGGGTTACCAGAATTATCCGACGACCCGTACGGTAGACAATCACATCCTGAAACTGCGACAGAAATTGGAAACCGATCCCGCCAACCCGTTACACTTTCGGACCGTGCATGGTGTGGGTTATAAGTTCGTGCCGTAGCCACACGCGTTACGCGTGAGCACTGGAGGAACGCGACTGGTGATGGGCAAGTTCCGGCTACGGACGAAATTTCTGTTTTCCGTGATTCTGGTGGGCGTCGGACTGACGGTCGGCACCCTGCTGGTCGCGCGGCAGACGGCCGAACAACAGGTTCGGCTGCAGATCTACCAGGACCTGCGAAATTCCGTTTACACCTTCCATAACGTCCAGAAGCTTCGAGAGACTTCCCTAACTCATTCCGCTGAGTTGCTGGCCAATCTTCCACTGCTCAAGGCGTTGATGACGACGCATGACTCGCCCACTATCCAGGATTCTTCGCAGGATCTCTGGACCCTGGCGGGCAGTGATCTATTGGTTCTCGCCGACCGGTCAGGAAACACCGTGGCCATCCATTCCAAGGCGGCGGATTTCGATCGGGAATCGGCCCAGGAGTCTTTGACCAGTTCTCTCACCGAGGAACAAGGCGGACACTGGTGGTTCTGCAGCAAGCATCTGTTTGAGGTTTCGATCCAGCCGATATACGTGGGAAACCGATCGGATAATCACATCCAGGGATACCTGGTGCTCGGTTATGAGATTGATGATGCGGTTGCGCGGGAGTTGAGCCAGGTCGCGGCGAGCCAGGTCGTCTTCTTGTATGGAAAAACCCTGGTTCGGAGCACGCTGTCGCCATTGCAGGAAACCGACCTGATCCAGCATGCCGGACTGGCGACAGACGGCAAAACACCCGAACCGGCCGAGCTTCAGCTCGGGCAAGAACGCTTCCTTTCGACTCGAGTGGATCTCGCTCCCGGGTTTACGCCGCCGATCCAGCTGTGCGTTCTCAAATCTCTGGATCAGGCGACGGCATTTCTCGGTCACCTTAACCGCATTCTGCTCACCTTAGGCTTGGTGGCGCTTGTGGTCGGCGGCTGCATGGTGTTCATCTTCTCGCACACCCTTACCCGGCCGCTAGGAACGTTGGTGCAAGGCGTGCGCGCTCTGGGAAGAGGCGACTATGAATATCCGCTAGTGGCGCGAGGATCCGATGAAGTGGCAGAAGTCACGGCGTCTTTCGTCCGCATGCGTGCGGGTTTGCAGGAAACGCAACGTCGGCTGATCGATGCTGAGAGGCTGGCCACGATTGGACGAATGGCGAGTTCCATCTCCCATGACCTGCGGCACAGCCTGGCTGCCGTCATGGCGAATGCGGAGTTTCTCAGCGACAGCAATCGAACGAAAGCGGAGCGGGAAGAGCTGTATCACGAAGTTCTGCTGGCCGTGCACCAGATGACCGACTTGATCGACTCGCTTCTCGAGTTCTCACGCACACGGGAGTCTCTACGTCCAACTTATGGCGATTTGGAAGAGGTTGTCCGGCGATCGATCCAAAGTGTGCAGGCGCATCCGGAGTACCACTCCGTGCGCATCAGTGTGAACAAGGATGGCGCGACCGACGGGTGGTTCGATTCCAGGAAACTTGAACGTGTGTTTCAGAATCTATTGCTGAATGCGTGCGAGGCGGTTTCACCGGACCGGGGCCATATTCGGGTCGACATTCATGCGAACAAGAGCGCCATCGAGGTGCGGGTCGCAGATAACGGACACGGAGTTCCAGAACTAGTTCGGGATAAGTTATTCGAACCGTTCGTGAGCCAAGGCAAAGAAAACGGTACGGGACTCGGATTGACCGTGGTCCAGAAAATCGTTCAGGACCATGGGGGAGATGTGAGGGTCGAGAGCACGTCCACGGAGGGCACGGTTTTTCTGATCATTCTTCCGGGGACACGGGGTACTCCGATCGCTTCTGCGACCGGCGATGGGATGGTGCGGGCGGGAGTGCGGGTCGAAACAGCCGACTGAGAGCTGAGATCCCACGCAAGAGACGGCCCCAGTTTGAAGGGAGCCCGCGAATCAATCACTGAAGCTTGCCATTCATTTGGGGGGATTATGCTGCTCCAGCGGCACAGTACCTGCTTTACCTTGCTTTTTCTGATCGCGATCCTCGGTCCTCAGTCTGGCGCTCAGACGACGGCAGCGGATAGCGCAGGCGCGCAGGATCCATCGCTCGTTGACACGGTAAAACTGCTGCAAGAGCAGGTCAAGGAACTGCGTTCGGTGGTGGAGAACCTGCGTACGGAATCAGAGCGCTATCGCGTGGAAACCCGCGAGCTTCGCGAGGAATTGCACTCAGCAGTGGCGCAATTGCCATCTCCAGCCAAGGCTGTGCCGGTTGAGATCGCGGCGCAGGACGACACGGCGCAGTCCGCTACGACAGCGGATAACTTGTCAGGGGAGAGCCAGAGCTCTGATGCGCAATCGCGGCTTGCCAAGCTTGAGGAGCGCTATGAGCTGCTCACCGGGCAAATCGTCGATCAATATCAGACCAAGGTAGAAAGCCGCTCCAAATACAAGATCCGGTTGTCGGGACTGGTGCTGTTTGATCTGTTCTCCAATCGTGGGGCGGTGTTCAACGCGGATATACCCGGCCAGGTGGACGGCCCGGACTCCTGGGGACGCGCGAATAGCACCGGTTTTTCCTTGCGACAATCGCAAATCGGTTTGGAAGTTTTCGGTCCGGAGATCGCGGGGGCGAAAACGCGTGGAGATGTGCAGGCTGATTTCGCCGGTGGATTTCCAAATACTCCGAATGGCGTGACGTTAGGACTGTTTCGCCTCAGAACAGGAACGATCCACTTTGACTGGCAGCACACCTCGGTAGTTGCTGGGCAGGACGCTCCATTTTTCTCTGCCATGTCGCCAACTTCGTTTGCCTCCCTCGCCGAGCCGGCACTGGCTTACGCGGGCAATCTGTGGACGTGGACGCCGCAAGTGCGCATCGAGCATCGGCTGGCAATATCGGAAAATTCGAACCT
>Ga0193755_1000478_pt1 | contig 11546 bp, 9 predicted proteins | sample H1a2metaG_FD_144921 | JGI IMG/M metagenome (GOLD analysis project Ga0193755, IMG submission 144921) | Soil microbial communities from a riparian zone of the East river system, Colorado, United States - H1a2 | ecosystem: Environmental > Terrestrial > Soil > Riparian zone | place: USA: East River...
GGACTCTGCGTCGTGCAAATACAGCGTCCCGGTTTCCCGAAGAACGCCAATCGCGGGGGCTAGCGCTTCGGGGATCGAGCGAGTCTCGTTTGGAAACTCGCTCGACCGTTCGCTGCCGTTGTGCGATTGAATTCTAGTTGATGGGCGCCATCAGATGCTGATAGGGCGTGCCGGCCCACATCACATAAGGACTCTTGGTGTCAGGGTCCGCGCTCTTCGGATAGGTTTCATAGAATCCGGCATCGGCGCCGACGATCATGATGTGCGGTCCGGTTTTGATCCAATGATTGGCGGCCGTGGGTTTCGTCGCATACGGATCCGTGTTGCTGGCATCGGTGCCACCGGAGATCATGTACATCAGTCCGACTTTCCCCGCCGGCGGCGTCTTGTGATTCAGATACGCATCCATCCAGTCACCCGAATTCTTGTCCCAGCACATGGGATCTGGCCCCGGGGTTTCTGGGTTGTCCGGCATACACGTAAAGCCATTAGTCCCTTTACGCAGGGTGCGCATGCCGCCTTTCGGGTCGGGGGCCACGATGGTGGCATTCTCGGCGACTTTCTTAGGCGCCGCCTTCATGGCGCTCGCGACTAGTTCGTCATCAGTCGGAGCCGGTTTGGCGGCGTCGGCAGGTGCGGAATGGTGCACCGCGGGCGCGCCCGCGGCAGGCGGCGGGTCGACAGCCCATGCCCATCCGCCCAAACCAAACAGCGCGGCACCGGCCGAGATGAAATGAATTGATTTGTACATTGAAGCCTCCCGTTGGAACGATTTATTTCGATCTTTTGCCTAACCAGCAACTTCAACCCCCCTGCAAATACGCCTACGGGGACCCAGCGTCAAGGCTATTGGCTACGTCTGCCGGGTGAAGTTCAACGACCGGTCTGCGGGGGAGCAGGCGTCGTGTTTGGCCGTTCGAAGAGAATTGATGTCGGGGGTGAATGCCCCCGACATCGCTGCCGGATAGTCTTAGATGACTTTGGGTGACCCAGCCTGTTTCGTTCCGTCGTTCTCCTTTGGCGATCCCTGCGATTGTTGGCCGCTCTTCTGATCCGAGCCCCCCTGTTGACTGGCTCCCTTGTCAGTTTGACGTGGCATGTTTTGCGACTGCTGACCGGTCTTCGGCGCGTCGGTCGCTCGGTTCGGATCAGTCTTTCCTGATCCACCCTGCTCATTCATATTTCCGCTTTGGTTTTCGTTCGACATTCAATTCTCCAGCCGATGAAGCGACGTATCGCCGCCAACGGACAGTGTCACTGTCGGATGCGCCTGGCGACTCGATATCCGCCTCAACGGCTGTAGGCGCAATGCGCATCTCGTTGATCCCGCAAAACTCAATCGGCAGTGAATCAAATGAATATAAAGGTGTGTTACGAATCAAGGAGGTAGGCTGTGTGTCGCAGTTGACAAGCGGGGCAATCGAGCGATCGACAAAGGAGTATCCGCAAGCTGCTGGCGGTCGACGCTGCGGGAACAGCCTCTAATGTGCATTCCTTGAACTGTTCCACAACCGCCGGCACTCAAACAGCGGGACAATCGACATAAGCGCGCCGGTCAGCAGCGCAAGCTCGGACAATGACCTACAGTGACTAGTTTCGGAACAGAGCGGAGACTAAAGCTTCATGGAATTCCACAGCCCGAACATGCGCACACCGGCGTCGGTTAGTGATCAAGTCCTTCGCAACATCTCCGAACAAGGATTCTTTGGCGCGCCGGGAAGCCTTGCTGACGCGCGCTCGGCCTGCGCTGAGTTGATTTTCGCCCGCGCACTCATCGAGGCTCAAACGGCTAGAATTGCACAGCTCGATTCAGCCGCCGCAAGGCCCTAAATATTCGATTTCTCCTTCCGAGCGCTCAAAGTCGGCAACAACATCGTGCTCAAGGCTGAATAAAGATGCCCTTTATCGCCGCGGTCAAAATCTGTTTCGTCAAGTATGCGGATTTCAACGGCTGCGCATCGAGGCCTGAGTTTTGGTGGTGGTTTGTATTTACCCTGATCGCGACGGCAGCCCTTCGAGTTGTCAGTTATAACCTGGCTGCAGTCTTTTCCTTCGCGACGTTCCTGCCCAGTCTTGCCGTTGCGGCGCGCCGCCTGCACGACACCGATCGAAGCGGTTGGTGGCAGCTCCTGTACTTCTTTCCGATCATCGGCTGGGTGCTGCTGATCATCTTTTGCACCGAGCCGACTCAATCGAATCGATACGCGGCCGAGGCCTAACCGCAGCGCCGTCACGAGCGTACACGTGGCCATAAGGTCAATGTCTTGCAGTGAGGCCTGCGAGACCGTTATATAGTTCACTTGAAGTGGGGTGCGCCAGGCACCTCACCCAAATAAAGTCTCCAACTACGGCGACTCGAAGGAGGCAGAGATGGTGACGAAGCGGGTATCCCCGGTTAAGAAGCCGAGGCGAAAGGCAGTGGCATCCGAGTTGACAGACAGTTCGGTCATGCGCGTCCTGGAATCGACCGAATCCGAGAGGCCGGGCGTCACGGCGATCGACCCCGAGGCTCGGCGCCGGTTGGTGGCAGCCGAGGCCTATTTCTTGGCTGAGCGGCGCGGATTTGCAGCAGGCAACGAAGTCGCGGATTGGGTCGCCGCCGAAGCCGCGGTGGACTCGCGACTGCGGCATCAACAGGTCGCCTAACCAACCAACAGGCGACTTGTTGTGGGACCTGCCGGCCCTCAAGGGGCTCGCGGCACTTAGCGCACATCGATCGGCGGGCGTAGAATTTAAGTGTGTGTTATTCCGCCCAAGTCGTGCAAATGGCCCGCAAACTCAGCCGTCAGCTGGGAATTCGACTGGACTATTCGGAAGTCGAAAGGCTGTTCTTTCGCAGACTCGATGACCCGGGGGTCAATATCTCCCGCGGTTTCGAGGCGAACTTCGATGAGCCGGCCAATGATCAGGAGCGGCGGATCAAGGCCGCGATCGATGAGCATCGCTCAAAGGTCGCCGCCAAGCTCGAGCAGGATCTGTTTTCGCAAAAAACACGCCTCGTCAACGCGGAGCGATCGCTGAAAGAAAAGGAGACGAAGAAGGCGCGCGAGGAGGTGCGGATTGCCACCGGTAAAATCGCGGCGTTGTCGACCAAGCTTTCCGGCCTGCGCAGTCTGGAGCCGAATCCCGAGGACAATCGCATTTTCCCCCTTGTTTATACCGGCGTCATCATCCGTAAGGACGGACAGAACCTGTTGACGCCGATGCGCTACTTCTGCCGGCCGGCGGGCAAGCCGGCGTACTACGACAAGCAATTCCCGGGTCTGTACAACGCGCGGCGCGACAATTTAGAGAAATTCTGGGGAGAGCAGTTCGGATCCCATCACGCCATCATGGTGGTGGAGAGTTTTTATGAGAATGTGAAGCTGCACACCATGGAGCACCGGGAACTCAAGGCAGGCGAGCGGGAACAGAATGTGGTGCTGCAGTTCAAACCGCAGCCCGCACAGACGATGTACATCGCCTGTCTGTTTTCGCACTGGACCGATCCGAAGGAGCCGGACCTTCGGGGCTTTGCCGCCATCACCGATGAGCCGCCGGCCGACGTTGCGGCGGCGGGTCACGATCGCTGCATCATCAATTTAAAGCCCGAGCACGTCGAGGCATGGCTCACGCCAGAGGATCGCAGCAGGAATGAACTTCAAGACATGCTGTCGGATCGGGCCGTGCCGGTGTATCAGCATGAGGTGCTCGAAGCGGCGTGACGTGGCCGATACCATCGGCAAGGAGAATTTTGATGGCCCACTCGCTTTTTGATCTTTCCGGCCAGGTCGCACTCATCACGGGCTCCTCGCGCGGCATCGGCAAAGCCATTGCCGAACAGATGGCGGCGGCCGGGGCCAAGGTGGTCATCTCATCGCGCAAGCAGGAAGCCTGCGATGAAGTTCGCGATGAGATCAAAGCGCGGGGCGGAGAGGCGATATCCATTGCCTGCAATATCGGCCGCAAAGAGGAAGTCGAAGGACTGGTCAAAGCCACACTGGGGCAGATGGGTCGGATCGATATTCTGGTCTGTAATGCCGCCGTGAATCCCTTTTATGGCTCACTGATGAAACTCGACGATGATGCCTGGGACAAAATCATGGACAGCAACGTCAAGAGCAGCTGGTGGTTTTGCAAACTGGTGGCGCCGCACATGGTTGAGCGCGGCTCCGGCAACATCATTCTCATCTCCAGCATTGGCGCGTTCAGGAGCACCTCCGTGCTCGGCGCCTACGGCATTTCCAAGGCAGCGGATGCGCAGCTGGCGCGAAACTTCGCGCTGGAACTGGGTCCTAAAGGCATTCGAGTCAATGCCATCGCGCCGGGGCTCGTGAAGACCGATTTCGCCAAGGCGCTGTGGTCAAATCCGACCATTTTGCAGAATGTCGAACAGCGGGCGCCTTTGCGCCGAATCGGCCAACCCGTTGAAATCGCAGGCGTCGCAGTCTTTCTGGCTTCGCAAGCGGCCAGCTTTGTCACCGGACAGCTCATCGTTGCCGACGGCGGCGCGACGCTCGGCGATTGATGGGCGACGCGGCTTTGGGCAGATCTGATGCACGCAGGCATGCTCGGACGCGACAGTAGAGATTCCCCTACAAGACTGCGTCGCATTCGCGGCACTCGAAATAGGGTATACAGGGTGGCCAAGATCAGGAAATCGAGCCGCCGGCCGAGTTCTTGTGATAACCGCGGTCTGGGCATCGCACCGCCTACCGAGTACACACCGTGCCACGTTTCAGTGGAAGTTTGCAGCGCAGGATGCTTGCGCCGGCATGTTCACTGGGCAACATGCGGGAGTTCTCGAGGCGCATCGGCCGGCGTCTGAGGCAGCTACTCTTCGCGATCCTACTCGCGCTGGGTGCTCTGGGCTGCCCGACGATCAGCTTCGCCGACGATGGCGCGCCGGAGCAGTCCAAGGCCGCGTATCTATACAATTTCGCGAAGCTCACGGTATGGCCGGCGTCCGCACCCGCGTACGTGCTGACGATGTGCTTCATCGGCGCGCCCGGTGTGCGTAATCTGATTGAGCGTGACGTGAGCGGCAAACTCATCGGCGCGCGTCACGTTGAGGTTCGCTCTCTTGGTCCCTCGCAGCGCGCCGATGATTGCAGCATCGTCTATATCGACATGGCCACCGTCGGAGCGTCGGACTTGGCCGCAAGCGCTCCGGCGTATGCCTTGACGGTGAGCGATGCGCACGACTTCGCTCACCACGGCGGCATGATCGAACTCTACTTCCAGGACGACCGCTTACGCTTCATCATCAATCTCGATAATGCGAGACTCGCGGGCCTGAAGATGAGTTCGAGTCTGCTGGCACTGGCCTCCAGGGTCGAACAGTTGGGCTCGCCTTGAAAAGCTGGCTTATGTCAGTGCCGATCCGGGCCAAGTTGATGCTCTTGGCGAGCGTGGCTGGGATCGTCGCGTTGGCCATTTCCGGCGGTATCAACGCCTATGCCCAGTATCACACCGGCAGCATGGCTCTCACGCACCGGCTGCAAATGCACGCGGAAATGGCTGCGCTCAACGGTGCGGCGGCGCTGGCCTTCAACGATTCGGAGGCCGCGGGCAAGGTCTTGGACGCGCTGCGGGTGGACGCCGCCGTCACCGGGGCATCCTTCGTGCACAAGGACGGCATGCAGCTCGCGGCTTGGGGCACCGCCGCCGATGCTCATGCCGACGTTCAAGTAAGGGCTGATGTCACGCTCGGCGAGTCCATAGGCGTGGTGCGCGTCCAAGCAACCTCGAAGGAACTCCGGGCGCAGCTCTGGCACGACGCGGCGGTGTTTTTGGGGGTGCTGGTCGGTGCGCTCGGCGTGGCCTTGCTCACGGCCTCGATGTTCCAGCGAGTGATCTCAGACCCGATTTTGGAGCTGGACCGCGCAGCGACCGTGGTCTCCCGCACCCGCGATTTCAGCGTGAGGGTCAGGGCGGCGGGGCATGACGAAGTGGGCCGGCTCGTTAAATCGTTCAACGAGATGCTCGCGGAACTCGAGACACTGGCGCACCAGGCGAGTGAGCACCGCACAGAATTGGAAAACAAGGTGGCATCGCGTACGGCGGAACTTGGGACCGCCTTGAAAAGCGCTCAGGCGGCCGCGAAGGCCAAATCCGATTTCCTCGCGAACATGAGCCACGAGATTCGCACGCCGATGAACGGCGTCCTCGGCATGCTCGAACTGTTGCAGTCGGAATCACTCGATGCGGACGCGCGCAGCATGCTGGAGACTGCCCACCACTCGGCGGAAGCGCTGCTGGTACTGATCAACGACGTTCTCGACTACTCGAAACTCGATGCCGGCAAGCTCGTCCTCGAGCATGTCGATGTGGAACTGAGGCCGCTGGCGGAAGAAGTGGCGACGCTGTTCAGCCACCAGGCCAGCGCCAAGGGCGTGGAAATCTCCTGCGCGATTCACAACAATGTGCCCGCGGTGCTCAGCGGCGATCCGCTGCGGCTGCGGCAGATCATGGCGAATTTGGTCGGCAACGCGGTGAAATTTACGGAGCGGGGCGAAGTGTTGCTCGGGATTCGCATGCGCGAGCAACCCGCCACGCCGCCAGGCCTTGCAGCCGGCGCGGCCATGATTCAAATTCTGATCCAGGACACCGGCATCGGCATGTCGGCGGGCGCGCGCGCGCAATTGTTCCAGGTGTTTACGCAGGCGGACGCGTCGACGACGCGCAAGTACGGCGGAACAGGACTGGGCCTCGCGATTACCAAAAGCCTGATTGATGCCATGGGCGGCACCGTGAAAGTGACCTCGGAACCCGGCCGCGGGTCGATATTCAGCGTATTTGTGCCGCTGGCGTATCGCGCCGGCGGATCGGCGGAGAAGGCGCCGGCTGTTGCGGTGGCGGTGGCGGTGGCGAAGCCGCGCGCGCCGAAGGTATTGATCGTCGATGACAATGCGACCAATCGTTGCATTCTCGAACACTATTTGGAGCACTCGAACGCGCATTCGCACAGCGTCGCGTCCGCGCCGGCCGCTCTCGAGGCGGTGCGCGCGGCCGTATCGTGCGGCACACCCTTCGATCTGGTATTGCTCGACTATCAAATGCCGGAGATGGACGGCCTGGGCTTCCTGCGCGCGCTGCGTGCCGATGCGGCCATCGCCGACACGCGCTGCGTGGTCTTGAGCTCGCTCGGCGATCGGGTCGAGGAGGCGGACGTACTGGGTGTGTCCGCATGGCTCACCAAGCCGGTGCGCAGGAGTCAGCTGGAAAGCCTCATCGCGCAGGTGCGGGGAACCAGCGTGCTGACGGCACCCGTCGTCAAACCGATGCCTGTCGAGGCGTGGAGCGCCGGCGCACGCGTATTGCTGGTGGAAGATAATCGAGTCAATCAGCAAGTGGCGCTGCGGATGTTGAAGACGCTCGGAATCGTGGCCTCTACCGCGGAAAACGGTGAAACGGCAGTCACAGCGATTCAGACGGAGCCTTTCGACCTGGTGTTGATGGATTGTCAGATGCCGGTGATGGATGGCTATGAGGCAACGCGCAGGGTGCGCGCCTGGGAGAGCGCTGCCCCGGACGGCGCTCCGCGGCCGCGCGTGCCGATCGTCGCCATGACGGCGAATGCACTGCTCGGCGATCGCGAGAAATGCCTGGCGGCGGGAATGGATGACTACCTCGCGAAGCCAATCAAGCGCGATGTACTGGCGGCGGTGCTGGCGCCGTGGATCAAGTCCTCACTCGCGACGTCGCCGGCCGCCGATCGCACCACAAGCGCCATGGATGAGGGCGATTTGCCGCCGGCGGCAGCGTCGACGCTGGATCTTGCCATTTTTGCTCAGCTGAGTGAATTAATGGGTAGCGAGTTGGCAGATATCGTTGACACGTACTTGCGCGATACGGCCATGCAAATCGCCGCCATGAGTGCTGCGCTCGCCCAAGGCGATTTAGAAGGCTTGAGACGCTGCGCGCATAGCTTGAAGTCGAGCAGCGCATCGGTGGGCGCCGTCGCCGTGCAGTCGGCATCGCAGGCGTTGGAGGCTCACGGGCGGATCAGCGCTGGACTCGGCGAGGCCGAGGGAATGATCGCAACGGTGCGCTCGGCATTCGCACTCGTGAGGCCTCTCCTTCTTCAGAAGATCATGGCCACCGAGAGCGCGCCGACCGGACGCATGCGCGCGCTGCCCGATGGCGGCATGCCCGATGGCGCAATGCTGGTCTTGCTCGCCGACGACGATGCGGTCACCCGCAAGCGATTGACGCGTCTGCTGCTCAAGGCCGGTTACGAAGTCGATGCCGTGGCCGACGGGATTGCGGCCTTGGAAAAAATGACCCGACGCTACTACCCGATTCTGGTGACGGATTGGGAAATGCCGGGTATGGACGGAATCGAGCTGTGCAAGGCAGTGCGCAGCTTGCCGTTGGACGGCTATGTATACACGTTGCTGCTGACCGGCCGCGACGCCAAAGATCACGTCATCGCGGGTCTGGAGGCGGGCGCGGACGACTACCTGGTCAAACCCGTGCATGAACCCGAGTTGATCGCGCGGCTCAATGCAGGGCGGCGGATTCTGGCCCTCGAACATTCGCTGAGGGCGAGCGGCGACCGGAATCGCATGCTGATTGAAAATACCAGTGCGGTGCCGTGGGAGCTGGATCGCGACAGCTGCCGGATCATCTATTTCGCGCCGCAAATGCAGGCCGTGTTTGCGGTCGCTGCGAGCAGCGTACCGGCGTCCTTCCCCGACCTGCTGCACCCGGATGACCGCGATGCGTTCCGTCAGTTCATTCAGCGAGCGGCAGGGCCGGAAACGGCGGGCAAAGACCACATTGACAGCCGCATTGTTACCGGTAGCGGGACGCGGCACGTGCGCAGCTTCGTTGCCGCGCGGCCCAACCGTGTCAGCACGCAACGCGTCTGCGGGATCAGCGTGGATATCACGCAGCAAAAGAATCTCGAACTCGAGCGGGTCCAAGCGCAAAAGCTCGAATCTGTCGGCCGACTTGCGGCGGGCGTGGCACACGAAATCAACACGCCGGTTCAGTTTGTCGCCGACAACATCGACTTCATGCGCACTTCCATGACCGAGATGGCTACCGTGATTCAAGCCTACCGGCGCTTAAAGATTGCGGTGCAATCGGCCGGCGATATTCCGAAGGCGGCGCAGCTTGCCGAAGACGCTGAAAAAAAGGCGGATCTTGATTACATTCTGGACAACACACCGGATGCGCTGGTCAGCTCGCTCGAAGGTCTTGAACGAATCGCGACGATCGTGCGTTCAATGAAAGAATTCGCGCATCCGGACAAGGCGCAGCAAGCGTTGGCCGATTTGAATCAAGCGATTCGCAGCACGCTGGTCATTGCGAATAACGAATACAAGTACGTCGCCGAGCTGGACGCCCAGTTTGCCGATCTGCCGCCCGTACCATGCTATCTGGGCGAGATTAACCAAGTGATCCTCAACTTGCTGATGAATGCCTCGCATGCGATAGCGGATGTCGTCAAGAACACCGGTGCTCGCGGCAAAATCACGGTGCGTACACGGCTCGATGGCAGCGAGGTGGAGATCTCCATTGGCGATACCGGCACCGGCATTCCGGAAGCCGCCCGCGATAAAATCTTCGATCCTTTTTTCACGACCAAGGAAATCGGCCGCGGTACGGGTCAGGGCCTGGCAATCGCGCACAACGTCATCGTCAATAAACACGGCGGAACGCTGCGCTTCGAAACCGAATGCGGCAAGGGGACGACCTTTTTCATTCGTCTACCGATTGCCGTGCGCGCCGAAGGCCTCAGTCAGGCGGCGTGACGGCTATGCGCCGCCGCCGCTTGATTTGGATTTCCATTTCGCCAGAATCTCTGCTTCACGCGCGCTCGTCAGTCCCGACTTGAGTTTCGCCTGGCGCTCAGCCGGCTGCTGTTTGAACCATGCCAAAGTATCGGCAGCGGTCGTGTCCAGGGGGCGAAACGTCAGGCCGGCGCCGAGCGCTTTACGGATACTGCGCTTTGCAAAGCCTGCGGTGTCGCCGCGAGCGGGTATCCAGACCGGCATGTCGCTCCAAGCCTCGACCTTCTCGGACTCCAAGAAGTCGGTGGGAACCCAGATGGGTTTGGCGTCGGCGTGAATGGCGGCCGCGATGCCGGTCAGCATGCCCTTCATCAGCAGCGGGTGCTCAGGACCCGTCGCATTGAAGGTGCCCAAGGTACGCGCTTCGGCCATGCGGATGGTCCACTCGGCCAGATCACGGGCGTCGATAATCTGCACCGGATCGGAGCCGTCGCCCGGCGCAAGCACCTCGCCGCCGCGTGCCAGCCGCGCCGGCCAGTAGGTAAAGCGATCGGTTTCGTCGCCGGGACCGACGATGAGCCCGGGCCGAATGATGGTGGCTTTTCCCGGAAACTGCTTTTCAGCCTCCTTCTCGCTCAAGGCCTTGAGCGGGCCATAGAGTTCGCCGTTGGCGCGCAGCGACTCGATGGTCTCGGCCATCGCATCCTTGCCCGGGTAGCTCGCAACGGGCGCCGATTCATCGGCCGGTTTCAAGTTGTCGGCGTACACCGAGATGGTGGAGATAAAAATGTAGTGCTTGACCTTGCCGTGCAAGACGCGACCGGCGTCCCGCACCCAGAATGGCAGGCTGGTCGGGTTGTCGATGCATACGTCCCACTCCTTACCCTCGAGCGCCTTTAAGTCGCCGGTGTTTCGGTCGCCCATCAGCTCTTCCACCGCACCGGGCCACTCGTGCGGCTGCTTGCCCCGATTGAACAAGGTGATCTGATGGCCGCGGCTCAAGGCGTAACGAACCTGATGCGGTCCGGTAAATCCCGTGCCGCCGAGGATGAGAATGCGCAATGGTTTTCGCGGCCGTTTGCTCGCACCCACCGCCAGGGCCTGCTCGCCTAAGGTCAGCCCGAGCAGTGCGGCACTGGAAAGTCCAAGAAGATGTCGACGGGTCATGCGCATTTTTGTTTCCTCGCCTATCGATACGGCCTTGCGTTACCGGGGAGCATCATGGGTCGACTCGTGGTTGCGGTCAACGCTCAGTCACTCTGTTTGCGCCGCCGCGCCCGCCTCGATGGCACGGCGTTCCTGCGAGCGTCCGAGGCGCATGGAAAGAGTCAGCCAGCCGATTGCGACCGGCAGGGCGCACAAGGCGATCCCGCTAATCTTCAGGCCGAGCGCCTGCAAGGCGTCGAATACCGGGGCATACAGGGCATCGGAGCCGCGCAGAACCACCACGTCGATCATGTTTTTCGCCTTATATTTCTCGTCCCGCCCCACCACCGTGAAGAACACTTGGCGCGCGGGATTGGCGATGGCGAAGTTCATCCAGCGCTGTGCTACTTGGAAGATAAAGACGACGGCCAGACTCGGCGCCAGGGCCAGCACGGTGAAGCCGATGATGTACACCGCGGGCAGCGCCCCGGCCGATGCGCCGGTACCGAATCGCTTGAGCAGCTGGCCGGTCGCCAACACCTGCGTCACCAGGGTGAGCAGCCCGACCGCCAGGTCGATACTGGCGAAGAGGCGGGTCTGTGCAGCCGCGCCATGCACTGATGCGGCCACGATATTGGCTTGTTCGAGATACAGGATGGTCCCGCCGAAGGAAAGCAA
>Ga0193755_1000479_pt1 | contig 11546 bp, 7 predicted proteins | sample H1a2metaG_FD_144921 | JGI IMG/M metagenome (GOLD analysis project Ga0193755, IMG submission 144921) | Soil microbial communities from a riparian zone of the East river system, Colorado, United States - H1a2 | ecosystem: Environmental > Terrestrial > Soil > Riparian zone | place: USA: East River...
CAGCCGCCTTGATCAGGTCCACGTGAATAGCCGATACGTCGGTCTTCGTTCTTGTTTCAAAAGCAGTTTGAAAATCCGTCGTCACTCGATGCTCGTCGATGAAGAATGACCGGTCGTGATCGATAAAAACTATGTTGCCAAATCCATCGATGATTACTTGCTTCCCATCGATGTTTTCGAGGATCCACTGCATAACGGCTTGGCAGAGCATTTGTGACGCGCGCCGCCGGCTGCCGCCGATCAAACGGACTAGCTCGGCTTTGTTGCGACGGTCGAGCCGTCGCACGGGCTCTGCCCTAATATGAGGTCGGACAGAGCAAGGTCGCTTCTCACGCGGATCGTAATCAAGGAACGAAGGGCATATCTCCGTACCGGGGCATCCGCACAACCGCGCAAAGATGGAAGCCAGGACAGGATTCATGATGGATTCCGCGCTGTGCTTGACCAGCCATGTGTTTCCATCTTGGTCACGGCGCACGACCCTCTTCGTGCCTCGACCCGAGGCACTCCTTAACTCGGTCTTGTGGCCCAAGTGCGCAGCCACGCCCGCCTGCCAATCAAGGCCGCACCGGTCGAGGTAGTCCAGCACCGCCTTCCACCCGCGCTCTTTAAGTTCTGTGAGGCGCGCGAGGCGAGCTGCCACCGCATTTACCGGCTTCAGGGGGGCTTTTGAAAATCGTTGCCAATAACGGCACATGGCTGCAAGCACGCAAAGACGCTGCGCCAGCCGGAAATAACGACTGACATGCCTATCGCAAATGGCGACGTTCAGCTGGTGGTCCAGGTCGGTCCACGCCAGTCCTCGCTTAACCTGACGTAGTTGACGCCGGATCCGGCGCTTGATCTGTGCCGCATCAGATTTCTCGTGCTGCGATCTTTCCAGGCAGCGCTTGATCTTCCGCTTGGCGCTCTCCTCACCGTCGCGGACACAATTCGGGTGCAGGATAGTGAACTCCAGGATGTCCTTTAAAGACTTGTGACTATGGTCCAAACCATAGTCAATCGGCCTCTTCACCACTCCCTTCAGAAGCATCAACCCGGCCGGAGAAGCTGATTGCGATATGCCCATTATTCTTCCCGAGGCATTAGCTTCATTTGAAGTAGGATTTCAAACGCACGAAGAACTCGGTCTCCCTCGTGGGAAACATATTCGCTAAGTCGGTGCCAAGTTCGTAGTTCATCGCGTCCCACTCATTGTCTCGAAAGGCAAAAACAGCCCAACTCCACTTGAACTCCGTAAGGAGATCGAGCACATCGAAAAGATAGCGTTGCGCGCCGGTTACGTCCCGACAAACCCCACACTCGCCGACAAAGATGTTTTGGTCTGGGATTCGTCGCTCGGCCTGCCAATCTTTTACTTTTCGGAGAAAACCCCGGAGCGTCTCTTTATCCCAATAGATGGAGTCTCCCCATTTGGAATCGGGCCAATTCTTCACGAGGCCGGGGTAGGCAAACCGAGAACGATTTAGTCCGCGTGTCGTGTATGCCGGTGGGACATACATATGAAACGAGTAGATGACTCCAGAGTCATTGTAGGTTTGAAGGAATTCGAGTGTGCGCGGGCTTGCCCAGTAGGTTGGCTCAAGGATGATCGGGGTCTCGTTATCCCATTTGCGAATGGCGTCTATAGTCTGCTTGTAGAGGGTGTTCAGCGTCCCGGCATAAGTTTTTGGCATCTCGTCGAAGTATCCTTGTGCGACGTCGTCTGGGGTGAACGGTTCGTTGAGCAAATCGTAACCGACAACATTTTTAAAATGCCGAAGATACTTTGCCAACTCGCTCCAAAGTACGACGAATCGCTGGCGAGCGTCTGCGGAGCACCACAACCGAAAGTCGTATTGTTCGGGTTCCAGTGCGAAAATTCGTCCCGGAACGTGCCCCAGCGCAATGATGACCTTTATCCCGTGATCGGCGGCGCGTTGAATCCCTGCCGTCATGCGATCCAGGGTCTCTGAACACAAAACGTATTCGTCACCATTTTCATCCACGAGATAACGAAAATCCTGAGCATCCCCCACGGCGCCGAAGCGAACTACGGAGATGCCCGCTTCGTGTGCCTTTTCGAAATCCGCTTCGTCCGCCTCAGAGAACATATTAACCCCGCCAAAACCGGTGTTCCAATACGCGGTTTTTCCGGCGGCTGGACTCGTCTCACTCACAGATTCGTCTATCTCCAGGCTCCGACGCTGCACTGGGAAGGGCCAGCCTTGCCGCATGTGATAAATGTAAAAATTGATCCGTTGCTCGATCACCTTAGGATTATGGTAAAGCGCAATCAGCGGATCATCCTCGCATTTGGTAAACTTGAACGCTTCGGCCGCTTGGATCTTCCAGATCGGAACCTTCAGGATGTGGGAGAAGACGAAGGAAAGCCAGTAATCGTCAATCAGCCAATATTCATAACGATCCATCCCATGAGCGAGCGCTCGCTCCATGAGGTGCTTGGGAATTAAACAGTTGTCGGCATGGAGAAAATGAATTTGGCGATCGCTTTTTGTCTCATCAAAAAAGTTCAAGTGTTCGTAATCGGTCCAAATTCGCTGCGGTTCCTCTTCGTTCAAGCTATGTGGTTTGAAGACGTGTCCACGGCAGCAGAGGACCGAGTCCGGTCCATACTCCTTCCCCTTGTCCATGAAAGTGGCGACGTAAGTCGGCGACGGTTTCACATCATCATCGCATATCAGAATGTATTCGCTTCGAATGAGGCTGGCCATGGCCATGCGAATGACGCAATAAAAGTTCTCGGTCGAATTAATAACCTTCAGATCGAGCTGTCCTTTATACTTCTCGTAAAGCTCGTCAATCGTCTGGCGTGCCTCGTAGTTATTGTTCCAAAGGATAATCTCAAACGTTCCGCCGAAATCTTGTTTCGTGAACGCTTGCAACAGGGCGTCCATGTTATAGACGCGTTTGTAGGAGCATATGACCAACGAGACATCGTATCTCCGCAATGCGACTGGCTGGCTCGTCGGCACTGGCAGACTGCGGTAAATGGCGGAGTTTTGCATAGCCGCCAGGAATGCTTCCCTAGTCAACATTGCTTTTATTGGGGAGCGGCTTAGATACTCACAGGTTTCCTGGATGAGCGCAGGTTGCTGGAGTTTGGATTCTGCTTCTTCAATTGAGGAATAGTAGAAGGGATAGTCTTCTCCGAGATACTCGATTAGCCCGGGAAGGCGATTGATGAGGAGGGGAGTGTTTCGGACGATGCACTCCACCACAGTTGTATTCGCTGGGGCATCGTAAAGATTCAGAAAAAAGACACTATCCTCAAGCAGTGAATCGTATTCATCATCCGTAATCCGTCCCAGTTTGGTGACCGAATCATTTTGGACAATCGAGTCCCACTTGAAGCCCTCGTGGACCAAGAGTTGCTTCGTGAATCCCGGTGCTTTTAAGTCATAAAAAGGCTGAAAGTTGCGCAGGAACTCCCCGCCGCTCACAACCCGTCTTGGGCTGCGCGCGAAATGGCGCTCCAGAACAAAAGGCCGCTGCGTCGGCTCAGCAGGGTAGAAAATGCGTGCGATAGGAATCGTGCAACCTGCGCTCTCCAAGTATTCTTTAACGTGGGATGAAAGAACAAAAAGTCCGAGACAGTTCTGCGCGCTAGCCTTCCAATATTCATCGTTCAGCAGTCGCTCCAAATCCGGAAACCAACGCAGATTGTGTTTTGGCACTTGGTGGATGAATCCTACCCACGGTTCTGTGATGATCCGATGCTCGGCAACTTCATCTTCCACCGACCCAATGAAGCGGACTCCATCCTCGGAGTGCAAGTGCTCGGCGATCAGGCCGCAGACAAACTTCCACCCACCCCGATGGTGCTGCCATGGAGTGAGGCCCTTGGCGTTGAGTTTTCTCGCCGACGTGAAGGGCCCGAAAGTTACCGGGGCAGCTTGTTCTTCACTGGAATGGTCCATGTCAAAAATGTGCGGATAGGTTAACGCGTGGGACTCGCATGTAATCTTCGTTCGTAAGCGCTTTTGATCTCCGAAACACGCTGGGCGTATGCATCGGCGTCCATGTCGTATTGATGGTGACGCCGCTTGTTGAATTTGATCATGAGAGGGCCTTCCGTTTCGACATCTTGGAGGAAATTCGCGAAATTCCAGCGCGCGCTGTAGTGAATCAAATCATGGCGCTCTTCAAAGCGATGGCCTGGCGTGTTTTGGAGCGATTGCACGAACACTCCATAAAGTGCAAACTCAGTCCAGAACTCTGTGCTTAAGTCGTCCGAGTATTTGAGGAGGACGCGCACGACATTGTCGTGATACAGTGCTTCGACATAACGCATCAGCGCCTGAGCGTTTGGCTTCGAAAAGATCTGGTTGGCGGCGCGAAACCCGGCGAGGCGTCCGGGGGTATGCAATCGAAGGAAATTGCGCGATTGGAGTTCCCAAGCTACGTCGCGAAACTCGTTCACCGCGTATACGTACTCCTCGCTGGAGAGAAAGTCATGCTCGTCGAAATCGAAGCCGATCAGCGTGTTTGAATCCAGGATAAGATAGTGTTGGTGGCGGATGATGTTCGCGGCGGCGATCTTGATGATCTGCTGTGTATACCAAGTGTCTGGAAATTCGTCGGTATACCCCGCCACCGCCGCGACTTCCTCCGAGCATAGGAGAATGTTGTCCTTCCACACCACATCCGCAAACTGATCGAGCTCGTCGCGCGAAACAATGACGTAAGTACAGCCGTGCAAGCGGTTGTGCTGCGCCAGATCGGTTTGCAACTGCAAAAAGGGAACCAGATCCTCCGTCCGCGTCTTGATCACGACATCCAACGGCTTTTCCATAGCGGTTACTTCAGAGGCTCGACTGGGTAGGGGTAAGCCATGCGTCACTGGGCGACGCTTTGATATCGAAACGCTTTTGCAGAACTGCAAGGCTTGTGTAGCGGGATCAGTTCTGGACCTTTTCTCCGACAAAACTCCCGCACTTCACCGGCCGGAATGTTTCCGAATTGATTGAACACCACGATAGTGCTTCCGCTGCAAAAACTCGGACTGAACACGCGCCACATCGCTTCGTTCGAGGCCAGATCATGCGCGAAATCCATGACCAGTATTCCGATTTCCCCAGCCTCCCAACCGAGGGCCGGAACGGCAAACTGCTTTGTTTCCGTTTTCAATGCCGCCTGGTGAACTTGGATCAAATCGGAGTAAGGCCCAGTATAGCGACAAAAGTATTCCAAGAAGGATTTGCCGTTACGAATATTCGCCGCCAGGAGTTCCGAATCCTCTGTGTAAGTTTTCATCCATTCGAGCCAGATGAATGAATCAAAGACGTGGATGGTTTTGCCTTGCCGGCCTTGGTTTTGCGACAACCCTTCGGCAAGGCATGCTGTGGAAGATCCCATCCAGCTCCCTAATTCCACAATGTCTCCCGGTCCCTCGAAGGTTCTTGCCAGCCATTTGTAATATCCACGCGTCTCCTGGCAGAGCATGGTTGGAATTCGCCGCGCAATCTCAGATAACTCTTCGTGCTCCCATTCGGATCTTTGGATGGTGTCAAGAGTGGAGACTTCCTCAAGATAGCGGATGGTTTCCTCGAAGAAAGATCGGATTTTCGGATCACGGAACTTGGATTCCTCCAGCTCATCAAGAACGCCGCGCAAATCACGAAGTAGGGAAGCTTTGTCGTTTGGTCGCTCGTCGTAGAAATACCTTTGGATAGCGCCGATCATAAGCAACGCGCGCATGCACATTGCGTCGACGGTATATTGGTCGAAAAAGAGCTTCCCATTGATCACGTCATGGAGTTGCTCGCAAATACGGGATGCAGGCGTCGCGGAAATTGAAAGAGATGCCGCGCCCGCGCGCCCGGTCAACCGCGGAGCGTCATGCTGAGGTAGCACAGAGTCAGTTATTCTCTGTTCATCGGCCATTACGTCCCATAAGGAAGGCGATATTTCCCCCTGGAAGTCAATGCCGTTTTTTCTCGACGGTTTTCAGACGGAGGCTTATACGCGTATCACAGCATGACAGATGTCAAACCACCTAAATTCGACCTCCTTGAGCTCATGGCCGAGTATGGGCTCGGCACCGTTCAGGATGTGCGCATAGCCAAAGGCGGCGCGGTCAATGAAAACTGGATTGTGCGTACGGCCAAAGAGACCGTGGTTGTGCGGCGTGTGGCACGGGAAAGGCCACTCAGGGACATTCGATTTGAGCATTCGTTGATCAAGGCGCTCGGTCGCGGTCGGTTTCCGTACCAATTGCCCCAGCCTCTTCGCACCAAGACAGGGCGCACGATCGTCGCCAAGAACGGCAAATATATTTGGCTATATAAGTATATCGAAGGGTCCGGTTCGCGGCCTTCTCGGGAAGAGGTTATCGAGCAAATTGCGCACGCCATGGCCACCATGCACAAGGCCTCGCGAGATTTTTCTCTCCCGCGAGCGAAACGGACTCCCATAGCCTTGGAAGATATTTGGCTACTGCGAACACTCAGGCAATGGCAACTCAAGCTGCTCGGCTCAGCAGACGCCCGTTGCCGCTTCTTTCAGACTCGCGTTCAGGAAGCCATCTGCCTGCTTGAGCAGATACGGTGCACCGACTATCACGCCCTTCCTCGTTTTCCCGTTCACGGCGATATTTGCGCCGCAAACCTGGTGTTTTCACATGGTCTTCTCAGCGGGATCATTGATTTCGGCCATTGCTGTTTGGATACGGCCATCCGCGACATAACGATTGCCTTGCGCAACGAGTGCGTGGATCGGCACGATCGCTATAAGCTGGATTTCGATGCAGCGCGCCGGTTCTTGAAAGCCTATGCAAAAGTCAACCCATTATCGCGTCAGGAAACCGATCTCATTCCAGCGATTGCCATGGCAGATTCAGCGGATTTATTTTGGTGGAGGATATTTGAAATCGTCAACAAACGCTCGCAGAGCGAATCGCTGGATATACTGAAGCGTCCTTTCAAAGCCTTGCAATGGTATAGCCGACATAGACATACAGTCGGACGGGCTCTCCGACTATAAAAATGAACTCCTACTTCCTGCCTTCGACAAATCCGGCCAGAGGTGCTCTTGAACTTATCTTTCGTAGTCCAAGTGTCATTAGCAATGAGAGCACTTTCTGCGCAGCAGGTTTCCAGATTGAAATCAGAAAATGGCGGAGCCTCATGCGGGTCGCCATCCACCCTTCAGTTCACCAATACCTTTTCAAAGTTTTTTTCGTAGACGAGCGTCGTTGCGAACGAGAAAAACGGCGAGGATGGGAAGGATTTGTTAACCGATGCCGGAACGCCGAAAAAATTCGCGGAATTATCCGTGAGTGTGGGCTCCGCTACTTTCAAGTCCCGGATAAGTGGTTGTTCGTGTCATCCATTCAGCACCCCGCTTGCAGCCGAGACGATCAACCCGTTGTGTTGGTCGCTGAACGTCTAAATCTTGTTCCAGATGCCGAGAACGAGCAGGCGTGGCTGCATTCCATTACCGAACGCCACTTGGACGAACTGTATATGATTATTCAATGCGCCGGCGGCTCAAGTTATCGGCCGGATAATATTCGTCTAGTCGAGGAAGGCAAGTTCGCCTTTATCGATACAGAACATACCGGCGACCAACGGGACTACGAAAGCATTAACCAATATCTGGCCCCACGGATGCGTAAATATTGGTTGGAATTGAATAAACGAAAAATTTGAATGATAGGGGGTCCAGTGGCCAGTCGCGCCGCGGCGACGTTCTTTGTTTTGCTCTGTGATCTTGCACCGCCAAGTATGCCTAGCTTGAGCTAGAAACTAAGGAGCTCAACCAACAGCTTTCTCCTCCTAACGACCCCCCATTGACGCACTCCAGGAGGTAAGGCGGCAGAAAGCCCTCAAACCCGCCAAGCCACAGTATACCATGGACATTTAACTTTGAATCACACAGGCGGTTCCGAGAGCAATGCAGCGTCGAAGACAAGGACACGGCTGAAGGTCGATCTCTACTCTTTACAAAGCGGCCAAAAGGTAACGAGAAAGCAAGAAGCCAACTACGGTAGCAGATGTGAAACAAGTCTAGCCGGCGTGCCGAAACGTGAAGAGTCGCTTCGGCCCATGCAATTGTCTCCGCTAATTCTGCGCCTGTAGCTCAGCTGGATAGAGCAGTGGATTTCTAATTCAAGAAAGAGTTTTTGCTCTCGTTTTCACAACCTTGCGCAGCACTGCTGACGCTAGGTGTTTCAGCTATTCAGTATTCGCGCCGCGTTGCGCTGAATCGCACGGTTTTGCACGAAAAATTTCGCAGGCCGTAGAAACGACCGCGAAAGCGAGTCCCTCGCGCACGCGCACGCGTTACGTCTGCAGTTTTGTTAAACCGAGAACATTTCACCAAGTTCTTCGAATTTTCGGAGTCGAAGTTTGCAAAAATCTTCAAAATTGCAGGGAAAATCCTGGATCGCGGGCTCGTGTGCCCTCGCTAAGCTGTCAAACGCCGAAGCCGGCCCTTAGCGTTGCAGTCCTATGCAACGCGCACAACAAGAGCAAAATCTTGCGGCGCTTGCGTCACACGAAAACAGGCCACTGTAACTGTCGCCGGACCCGATGGTGGATTTTCCCAGACGACCTGCTCGACGTTATTGATTCTATCGAAGTCGGTGGACGTTGGAGGCATGTTGCCATTCCGCTTTGTTCCGCCAGCGGTGACAGTGAGATCCAGATCACTCTGCAAACCTTCTCCCGGAGGATCAGTCCAGACGAGCGTCGCCTTCAAAAGCTTTGTGCCAGCAGGAACGGCGATGTTTTGGTCCGCGCTCTCGCCGGTATCGAGCTTCTTTTTTTCCTCGAAGAAGACCACAGTTTCTCCGGACTGATACGGTCCGACGACTGCCTGCACGTCCACGCGCCCGAACCCTTGATTATTATTCGGAATCATGCCCGCCTCCGAGGGAACATATTGCCCGCCAACATTTCGCGCACCGTTGATAATAAGCGCTTTGAGGAGAGCGGCGCTCGGTGTGTTAATTCCATGCGTCACTCGGAGAAAAGCGCGCACGTTAGCGACACAGCCTGCGACAAGCGGCGTCGCCATGCTCGTGCCGCCTTCGTACATGTAAAGCGGGTCCGACGACAAACCCCAGCCCTCTGATTGCGTGACACGAGAGCGGGTTGAAAGAATGAACGTACCAGGCGCGACGATGTCGGGCTTGATCCTCCCATCGTGGACGGGGCCGCGACTGCTGAAAGCGACCATGCCTTCGGGGTTGTCAGCAGTCTTGTCGCCGCTGATGGGATCAGCCGGAAAATCGTTCGGCCATCCCTGTCCATAAGTCATCGATTGGTTCGGCCGATTGTTCTCGCTCGCGCCTACAGTCAGACAATTCTTTGCCGTTCCCGGAGGTGTCACCGAACTCAGCTCGATCCGACCATCCGCGTCCCCGTCTCTACCTTCGTTTCCGGCGGCGAAGCAGATCAGCATGTCGCGGTGCTCGTAGATGAATTGATCGACTTCGTGCGCCTGTTGGTCGTAAACGCCAAAGTTTCCTGTTGAGCCCCACGAATTCGTGTGGATCCGGGCCTTATCTGTCTGGTAGGGGCGTTGGAAGAGATCGTTCAAATCAATTGGCAAACCTCCCAAGCCGTCGCTCGAGAACGGATTGCAGGACTAGGCTTGCTTTCGGCGCAGTACCTCGGATCGCGCCTTCCTTGGCCGAAACACCGTCGCCCAATACCGAACCGGCAACGTGTGTGCCATGCCCGTCCGGATCGTCACTTCGGCCAGGCCGCCCCAGCGCATACAGCTTCTTCACCCGGCCTTTAAACGCAGGATGCACATTGCTAGTAGAACCTTTGTCGAATCCGGTGTCGGCTACTGCGACGGTCTCGCCATCACCCTCGCCGCCGGCTACGGCAGGACCTGTTGGCACGCGTAGCACCTTGCGCGCAGCACTGTTTGCCAATTTGCGCGGCAAAACTTCTTCGATATGGCGGACTTCATCCAGCGCTGACAAGTCCGCCAGCCTCCGCACCTTGACCGTCAGACGCGCTTTGCCACCGACCACTTTTACGTCCTCCAGCGCTAGGTGCGCGGCTTCCGCGATTCGCTTGGCTGCCTTCTTTCCACTGACATTGCGATGAAACACTACGTCCACTGTCTTGCGCGAGTCGTCCAGCTCACCAGGTGCACCCATCAACTTCGCTTTCATTGCCGCGACCCCGCCGGACTGTGGTTGCAAATTACGCAAGGAAGGGCCGATCTTGACTACGTCGGGGTAAATATCGGCCCACGTGACGAATGGAAGCGCCCGCAACTTCGCCAGGCTAGTTTTCGGAAAATAGCAGACATAGGCATCTCCTGGAACTGATTCGATAATATCGGCGCCGACCTTCGCTAGGATCGCGCGTTGGCTCTTATCCAACGGCTGTTTAGTCTGTACAATTACGTAATTAGACCCCTGCGCGGTGGCATTAACAAGGTCGAGCGCCATGAGTCTCGGCTTGGGCGCGGAGGGGTCGATCGAGATGCCATTGATAGTAATAATGCTCATACGTGTAGTGCTGGTTTGAGTGGGGAAGCGACGAAAACGCGCGGATCGAGATCAAGACCAAAGATCCGAAAATCGTATTATGTCGCAGAAACACAGCGCGGTGATTTGGCCAAATCGGGCGAACTCTGTCAATACAAAACGCACAATCAATTTCAGCTAACGCTCGAAGCCATTTGAATGAATTACGCAAACGAACTCCACAAATCTCTCCGGAAACGGAGAGGCGAAGTTCAGGGTGCGTTAGTAATGGTGGCGAATCACCATTTACAGCGCAGTGTCGCAACTTGTCTCTTTTATCACCCTTACTGGTCACGCGTCACTCAGATTTCAAAATCACTGCACTTACTATCGAGGTAAGAATCATGCTTAGAATAATTGCGATCGCGTCAATTATCGCTGCACCACTCGTCTCGCAGGCGGACGAAGGATTGGACATCCACGCAGCACAGCAAATTCAAATTTGCAAAACAAGCAATCCCGCCTGGTTACGTCATCATCGCGCAAGGAGACAGCGCAAACTGTCCGAAGCCACTTCACAATAACTCCTGGTATATAAAGAAACCGTCGTAGACGGGACAAACAACAGTCTGCAAAGTGTCTCCAATCCCGGCAGGCTACGCATAACCGGCGAAGGCAACGCCGCCCAATGCCCGGGCGAACTTTCAAACGCCTATTACATCAGTCATGCGCCGAGCGATACACGGTGATTCAGCGCGCTATGCCCGCGCATTGATCCACGCTGTTCATTTCGCGCGACATAAGCTTCAGTCAAACAAACCACTAGTTAATAAAACTATGATGCCAACAATCCACAAACAACCTACAAACCTAACGTCTCTACGTCGATGATCGGTTTAGCACTGACAGTTTATGTCTTTGCCACCTCTGTCAGTCTGGCGCAAAACGCTGACAAAGTGTACGCGCCACCGCATCAGTATTGAAGGCTGGATTTATCGTTAGGGCGTCGTTTCACCGGCGGCGGCGAGCAGTTTTGTCCACGTCTCGTCGGCCGGTTCGATAAGTCCGGTCACTTCGAGTGCCGAGCGAGTTTGAAACGCCTGAATGGCCG
>Ga0193755_1000481_pt1 | contig 11524 bp, 13 predicted proteins | sample H1a2metaG_FD_144921 | JGI IMG/M metagenome (GOLD analysis project Ga0193755, IMG submission 144921) | Soil microbial communities from a riparian zone of the East river system, Colorado, United States - H1a2 | ecosystem: Environmental > Terrestrial > Soil > Riparian zone | place: USA: East River...
AACGCGAAATCCATTCCGCCCTGCACAATGCCAAACAAAGCTTGCGTAGCCTCACCATGGGCAGGAGCAGACTCCCTCGTCCGCCCTTGCTGAAGACTGCTAGCCGACGCCTGGCGACTCCCCCAAGGCACTTCTTCCTTGTGTTCCTCAAAGTAAGCCTTCGACCGCTCCGCCCAGCGCCATGTCATTTCCATCGACGCCCGCACCCGCTCCCCATCCGCCGGAAACTCAGTGCACTCATCAAACGCCATAATAATGTCGGCCCCCAGCCCGATCTGCGCCTCCATCGCAGTCTCCGGACTTAGAAAATGCGACGACCCATCCAGATGCGACCGGAACGTGACCCCCTCTTCAGTCACCTTGCGAAGCTCGCTCAGGCTGAATACCTGAAATCCGCCCGAGTCCGTTAAAATCGCGCGATTCCACGACCGTGCAGTCCGCCCATCTGCCGCACGGTATCCACGCCGGGCCGCAAATAAAGATGGTAGGTATTGCCCAGTAGAATCTCGACGCCCAATTCTTCCAGCAGATCCTGTGGCACCCCCTTCACCGAAGCCAACGTCCCCACCGGCATGAAGACGGGCGTCTCCACCACTCCGTGGGGCGTGACCAGCTTTCCAAGGCGGGCGCCGCCATGGGTGGCTTCAATCTGAAATTGCATGGACACAGCCTTGGATTGTAGATGAACACGCAGGCACAGGCGCCCTCGCTCTGCGGCCGCCGCGAACTTCGCCGCGGCTACGGGGTTGTTTGCGCAGTCTTGCGAGTCGCATGCATCAAACGAAGGCCGGGTGTTCTCGCCGGTACTATCCTCGCAACCCCAACTCGATTATTTCCCCCCGCACTGCTTCACTCTCGACGACCAATCTTCCCACTGTCACCGGCAGCTTGAACCTTCGCGGCCCCGCACTTCCCGGATTGAAATAAAGTACGCCATCGCTGACTTCCGACTTCGGCACATGGCTGTGCCCATACACCACCACGCCAAATCCGGCTACTTCCGGCTTGAGATCGAGTTCGGCGAGAATGTGCAGCATGTAAATCGACACGCCCTCAACCTGCAGCGCCTCGCTCTGCCCGAATTTCCGCGCCCAGGCCTCACGGTCCACGTTCCCCCGCACCGCGGTCACCGGCGCAATCCGACGCAGTTCCTCCAGTACCTCCGATGTCCCCATATCTCCCGCATGCAAAATAAGATCGGACCCGCGCAACGCCTCAACGGCCTCGGGACGGAGCAGGCCATGCGTGTCCGAGATAACGCCAATGTTTGTCATGAATCTTTGCAGAAGTCAGCTTTCAGCCGTCAGCTCTCAGTAATTTTGTCGGGGAACGACGGGGTGTCCTCGCTCGAAGCTCAGAGTCCGAAATCGTAGCTCGAAGTCCGAAAGGGAAGCTTCGCGCTGTAAAGCTTAGCTGACAGCTGAGAGAGCTGACCGCTACTTCAACATCCCATTCACTTCAGCATGCGGGATCCCACCCTCGAGCGTCGTGTACGTTCCCGTCGATTTCAACTCCGCCGCCATCCTCCGCACCAGGCCAAGCGTAGCCCGCATGGGAGCCGAGCCCAAACTCACCCGCGCCACGCCCAGCTTTTCAAGCTCTGGCACCGTCGGCGCGCCCGGCCCGGCAAGAATATTAAGCGGACACTTGACGTCACTTGCCACTCTTCCAATCGTCTCTGCATCCACCACACCCGGCAAGAATACGCAGTCCGCGCCTGCATCGCGAAACGCCACCAATCGCCGCATCGCCTCGTCGTAACGGCGTTCGGGAGCTCCCACCTTGGCGAGATAGACGTCTGTGCGCGCATTCAGCACGAGCAGTACGCCCGTTTTCAATGCCGCTTCCCGCACCGCGCGTATCCTCTCCAACTGCAGCGCCAGGTCGATCAGGGGATGCGCAGGATCCTTGGTGGCATCCTCGAAGTTCATTCCTACTGCGCCCGCTTCAATGACTTCCCGCGCGGTTTGCGCCGCATCCTCGGGCCGAGGCCCGTATCCTGCCTCTACATCTGCGGTCACCGGCACCTTCACAGCCTTCGCAATCATCTCCGCGCGCGAGATCTTTTCCCCATCGGCATATCCGAGCGAAAATGCAACTCCGGCGCTGGTCGTGGCAATCGCTCCGAAGCCCGCCTCTTCGAACAAGCGCGCGCTGATCACATCCCAGGAATTGGGCAGCAAGAGAATGTTTCCTCCCCGATGCATCGCGCGGAATGAGTTAGCTTTTGATTTTTGTTCCTCGATGTTCACCGCCACACCTCAGCTTGTAGCATTTAGTTAGCTCTAGCCGCCAACCCAGCGGGAAAGGCACCCCAGGAGCCTGCCCTAAGCGAACTCGAAGGGTTCAGCCAAGCAAAAGCTCAGCCCATTAAACCCTCAGCGTCACGTTGCAACGGGGCAATTCTCTTAGCGCTCTTCGCCGCCGTTCTTGCGGTCTTTCATGCGCGCCGCAAACTTCGAAACACTGACTACCGCCCGTCCCACGGTCCCGCACCCAATTTCCTGTGTGGTGTCGCGGGCTGTCACCCGCACGGTGTAGAACCGTCCATCGAATGACTCCACCACCGCTTCCGCCTTTACCCGTGTCCCAATCCCGCTCGCCGCCCTATGTTCTATGTGGATCGAAGTCCCCACCGTGATCTCGTCGCCCTCGCAATAAGGCTGCAGCGCATGAAACGCCGCCGTCTCCATCAGCCGGATCATGTCGGGCGTCGAATACACCGTCGGCAATGATGCGTGATGGGCCGTCAGAGTGTGCTCGAACGCGACCGTCTCTTCGGCCTCTCCACGCGCTCCGATGGGCACAACTTTCGCCATGCAACTCCCTCCAGCATCCACTTCCATGAACTCACCCCTGGTTCGATTCTATCGAACCGGCGAACCGCTCCCCGTCAGCCTTTCTCGGGTGACTCTGTGTCTCTGTGGTGAACTGGTCTATCTTCGAACCCTGTTTGTTCACGCCAAAAACAAAGCCGCCAATCCAACCGGATCGGCGGCTTGAATTCGTCGCACTTAAGAAGCTCTCCTACGCGGCCTTCAGCAATCGTCTCGCTTCGATGCCGTCGAGCGCAACCCATAGCGCCCTGGCTGCATTCTCCGCCGATGCCAGCGCCTTGTCTGCCGTCGCCGGATTCACCGCCACACGCTTGCCCAACTGCTCCCGCCAGACGTTCGAGTGATATACATCGGCGGCGGCATGCAGCGTGAAGTAGCGCGTAGTTCTCTCGTCGGCGCCATACTGCTCGCGCAACCCCCGTTCCTTCTCGATGGCCACGCGTGGCACCTGCGATTCATAAGCATAAAACGCCGCCAACGCCTCTTCCGGAGTTCCTTCTTCGGCGATGCGCGAGAAATGCTCGACCAGTTGGGTGACCTCGGGCACGGCCTTGTGCCCGAATCCGCTGTTCCCGGCGCCCATGCCCTTGGCAAAGTCCATCCATAGATCGGAATGCGCTTCCGACTTCTCGCCCGGGGCCGCGTCTCCGCCTTGCTCGTCGCGCATGTTGACCAGCACCGCCCGGCGCAGTTCGCCCTCGTTCAGCCGCAGCGCAAATGCCGCCAGGTATGATGGAAAAGCATGCACATGCTGGTAATAGTCGAGCGCGTAATCACACAGATCCTCACGCGTCAGTTCACCCGCACTCCACGCCTTGTAAAACGGGTGACACAGCAGGTCGTATTGGGCGATCCGCGCTTCCAATTCGTCGAAGAATTGCTCGCTGGTCATGAAGTCCCCTCTCTGGAGCAGCCTACTATAAAAGCGCGAGCGCTTCTGTGACAAGCGATGGCCTGTCGAAAACTGGTCCACCATCTTTCATCTCCATGACAGGCTTGAAGTTCAATTCGCGATGAATTGCTAGAATAGTTGTTACGGCGCAGGAGAGCGCCAACCGCCACCATCGATAGTATCGACTTTTGGAGTCAACAGTCTTCACTTACAGCTCTCCGGCAAGTGCGGAGAAAAGCGACGGTCGCGATCTGAAATCCCGACCACCGCGAGGAAACTCCTGACGCGCTCTTTACCTTAGGCGCCACGACTTTTAGCGAGACATGCAATTCACCGAACAATTCGACGTCGTCGTGGTCGGCGCCGGACATGCCGGATGCGAAGCCGCCATGGCCGCCGCGCGCATGGGCCTGAAGACCGCCTTGTACACGCTCAACGTCGACCTGATTGCCCAGATGTCCTGCAATCCTGCCATCGGAGGCATCGCCAAGGGACACCTCGTCCGCGAGGTGGACGCCCTCGGCGGAATCATGGCCGAAGTCACCGACGCGGTCGGCATCCAGTTCCGCCTGCTCAACACTTCGCGCGGCCCGGCCGTCTGGTCTCCGCGGGCACAGTGCGACAAGCAGGCGTACCGCCTGAAGATGCGAGAGGTTCTCGAGTCGCAACCCAACTTAAAAATCAAGCAGGCAGAAGTAGCCGACCTGATTATGGAAGCCACACCGGCAACTTCTGCGGACGACCAGCGCCGCGTTCTTGGAATCAAACTCCGCGACGGCCGCACCGTCCGCGCCCAGGCCGTCATCATCACCACCGGCACTTTTCTCAACGGCCTGATCCACTGCGGGGAGCAGCAATATCCCGCCGGACGTTCCGGCGAACCCGCCGCCGTACTGCTTGGCGAAGCTTTGAAGAACCTCGGACTACGCGGCTGCCGCCTGAAGACCGGCACGCCTCCGCGCCTGGATGGCCGAACCATTGACTGGTCTCGCTTCGAATCTCAACCCGGTGACGCCGACCCCACGCCCTTCAGTTTCCGTACCCGGCGCGTGGCCCACCACGATACCCAGGTTCCCTGCTACATCGCCTTTACGACCGTAGAGACGCACCGCATTATCCGCGAAAATGTCCATCGCTCGCCCATGTACAGCGGCCAGATCCAATCCATCGGACCCCGCTATTGCCCTTCCATTGAAGACAAGATCGTTAAGTTTCCCGACAAACTTCAGCACCAGCTCTTTCTGGAGCCCGAGGGTCTGAACACGCACGAGATCTACGTCAATGGCATGAGTACTTCGTTGCCGATCGATGTTCAGCTTGCGATCCTGAAGTCGATTCCCGGCCTCGAAAACGCCGACATGCTTCGCCCGGGCTATGCCATCGAGTACGACTCCATCGACCCCACCGAACTGGAGCGCACGCTCGAGACTAAACAGATCCAGGGACTCTTTCTGGCTGGCCAGATCAATGGCACAAGCGGCTACGAAGAAGCCGCCTGCCAGGGCCTGATGGCCGGCATCAACGCCGCACTGCAGGTGAAGAACGAAGCACCGCTGATCCTCGACCGCACCGAGGCCTACACCGCGATCCTCATCGATGACCTGATCTCGAAGGGCACCAACGAGCCCTACCGCATGTTCACTTCGCGCGCCGAGTTCCGGCTGCAGCTGCGAATCGACAACGCCGACCGGCGCCTCACCCCGCACGGCCGCCGTGTAGGCCTGATCAATGATGCCGCCTGGTCTGACTATGAGGCCAAGCAACGCCGCCTCGACGCGATGAAGCAGCTCCTGGAAAAAACAAAACTCACCTCAGCCATGTCGGAAAAACTTGAAGAAGCAGCGATCCGCATAGAGCCCGACACCCAAACCGCCTCGGTCCATGAAGGGGCACCTGCGACCTACGACTGGTCTTCCGCGCTCGGCCAATCCCTTGCGCAACTCCTCAAGCGCCCGGAGATCACCATCGAACAGCTTGCCCCCATCCTGCGCCATCTAGCACCTGATTTCTTCGCTTCCTCTGTGCCCCTAGTGTCCTCTGTGGTTAGCTTGTCTTCTCAGCAACGAAACGAACTCAAGTCCGTCGAAACCGAAATCAAATACGCGGGCTACCTGAACCAGCAGCAACGATCCATTGATCGCCTGAAGAAAGCCGAACAACGCGCAATCCCCGACTGGTTCGACTACCGCGCCGTCAGCGGCCTTTCCCGCGAAATGCAGGAGAAGCTTCTGAAAATCCGCCCGCGTACTCTCGGCCACGCCGCTCGAATTCCGGGCGTGACCCCGGCGGCGGTCTCGCTGGTCAACGTCTACATCGAACTGCAGGGACGACGCCGTGAACAAGCCGCCGCACTGTAGCCTGGCCACGGTTGGGCAGATTTCGATTGCGCCTCGGTTGCGATTCTGCGCCCTTGCGCCGAAGGTCGCTCCCAAAATACAAAAGCCCGGACATGGGCTTCTGTCTGGCCGGCGCTCGCGACCAAATTCCATTCAAGCGATGTTCGTTGCGACGCTGAGCAGGCGGGTTCCAGTCATCGTTCGCCCTGAGGGCCTGTGCTCAAGTCGATTTCCATGTACAGGGTGCCCTCCATGGGATTAATGCGGTACGGCGTAATTTCCTGGAAACCCATGCGGCGGTACATCGCGACTGCGTCTTTCATGACGGGCTCGACAGTATCGAGACGCAGTCGTTGATAGCCAATCGCGCGTGCTTCGCCGAGCACTTGCTCCGTCAGCACGCGTCCCAGACCTTTCCCGCGAAATGCCGGACGCAGATACAGCCGCTTCATTTCGCAGATTCCAGGCTCGAGTTTGTGCAGGGCGACGCAACCGGCTAACTGTCCGGCATATTCGGCGAGCAGCAAGCGTCCGTCGGGTGGGGCGTAGTCTCCCGGTAGACCCGCTAGTTCCTGATCGAAGCTCTGGAAGCAAAGACTGAAGCCGAGAGAACCGCCATATTCCAGAAATAACTCGCGCGCGTGGGCGATTTGTTCGGGAGATTGCGCCTGCGTGGTAGTTAGCAGTTCTGTTGTGTCGCCTGATTTCATCGTAGAACCCCAATCTCAATTGGAACCACGAACGTCACGAAGAGGATTTTGCCTTAACCCATCAACATCCCGCCGTTGATGTTGAGCACGTGGCCGGTGATATAGGACGCGTCGTCGGAGGCGAGAAAGCGCACGACTCCGGCGACATCCGCGGGCGTTCCGATACGCCCCAGGGGCACCATCTTTAAACCGGTCTCTTTCAGTTCGGCGGGAAGACCGTCGGTCATGGCGGTGGCGATGAATCCGGGCGCGACCGCATTGCAAGTGATATTACGCGAGCCCACCTCGCGAGCAATCGCCATGGTCAGCCCGATCAGGCCTGCTTTCGAGGCGGCGTAGTTTGCCTGTCCGGCTTGTCCGGTCTGCCCGAACACGCTGGTCACATTGATGATGCGTCCCCAGCGCTGTTTCAGCATGGGGCCGATGACTTGCTGGATGCACAGATACGCGGACGTCAGATTGGTGTTGAGTACCGCATCCCAGTCGGCGCGTTTCATGCGCATCACTAACTGGTCGCGCGTGATCCCGGCGTTGTTGACGAGGATGTCGATTTTTCCGAACTGCGCAATGGCAGATTTGAAGGCGGACTTGATCTGTTCCTCATCCGCGACATCAACCGGAAAGGCCGCGGCCTTGCCGCCCGCGGCGGTGATCTGTGCGACCAGTTCGTCGAGTTTGGACTGGTTGCGCGCGGCGACGGCCACGGCGGCGCCCGCCTCGGCGAGTTTCAGCGCGCAAGCATGTCCGATACCTTGCGAAGCGCCCGTAACAAGCGCTACGCGTCCGGAGAGGGTCATTCGTGACTCCTGAGGAAGGAAACGAAAACGATTAAGAATTGAGAATTATACCCGCTGTAAACCGGCAGCGACCAAATCGGGGTGCATTGCCGCCTATTGATGGGCCTGCTGTTTGGGAACCGCGAAGCCGTAGGTTCGCAGGACTTCTGCGATCGCCGGGGACCGCATGAACTTCAGAAATTCTTGCGCCACTGCTTTGTTTTTGGACGCTCGTAGGATCACGCACGCCTGCTGGATGGCTGGGTACTGATCTTCGGGGATGGGAACGTAGTGCCCCTTGTCCTTCATATTGGGAGAGAGCGCCAGGGACAATGCAATGATGCCCACATCGGCCGCGCCTGACATCGCGAAGGAAGCGGCCTGCGAAATGTTCTCGCCCAGAACGAACTTGCTTTTCAATGTGTCATGAATACCGGCTTTCTGCAGGGCTGCCACGGCGGCCTTTCCATACGGAGCGTGCTGTGGATTTGCGATGGCTATTTTTTGGACAGCAGCATCGGTGAGGACTTTCAAGCCCGGTGCGAGGTCGAGTTTTGATTCGCTCGGCACCCACATGACGATCTTTCCGGTCGCGTATTGATAGAAACTGCCGGGCTCGGTCAGGCCCGCCGACTCCAGTTGCCGTGCATAGTCGAGGTTCGCCGAGAAAAAGATGTCGAAGGGTGCGCCATTCTGAATCTGTTGGGCGAAGTTTCCCGAAGAGCCATAGGTGGCTTTGACGTTCTTTCCAGTTTCCTTCTGAAATCGGGCGGTGATGTCCTGCATGGCGAATTGCAGATCGGAGGCGGCTGCAATTGTGATGTCTTGAGCGCCCGCGAGCGAGCACAGGATGAGAAATACGAGCGACAAGATAGCTGGTCCACGAATGTGCATAGGTAGATCTCCTATAGACACTGCTGCCTGGATGAATGGTTTGTGTGATGAGACTGCGTTGGGCCTGGCGGAAGACCCCGTCAACGGTCTGGGAACGGAGGTGGCTGTGCGAAAACAGGCCCGCCGCGAACGCTGACTACTCCAACTGCGGTATCAAAACGTTTACTGCAAGCGGAAGCCGCGTGTCAACCGCGGAAGCAGCAGAGGTACTTCGTTTGGAAAGTAATCGGGAACGGGCGATGGTCCAGAGTGGTTGAGTTCGCGAACCCTTCAAGCCACGCCGGGGCGCCTGGAGCACCCCTGCGTCATCCGTCAGGAATGATCAGTTCGGTGTTTTTTCATCCGCCGGTTGGTCCGACGCCGATTTCTTCGCGAATGACCGGACGTAGTTCACCATGTCCCAGATAGTCTCGTCCTTCACACGAGCGCCTTCGGGCGGCATCTGGTCCTTGCCCTTCTTGATGATGTAGAACAGTTCGCCGTCGGTGCGATCCTTCAGCAGCGCAGGATCGCTTTCATCATTCATTTTCAGTTTCATGTCGGCCGCAACGTCGCCTTTGCCATTGCCTTCTTTGCCGTGGCACATGACGCAGTCGTAGCCGTATTGCTTCTTGCCGCGGGAGAGGGACTCGGACGAAGCTTTGACCGGGTTCTCCTTGCGCGCGTCTTCGACCGGTATGGTGTAGATGGGCGCGCTGGCGCCGGGCTTGGAAGCAGTCTTTGTGTCTTGAGCGGAAACCAGGAATGCAATCAGCAGAACGGCAGAGCCTGCCGCCAGAATTCTCCACATCACGAGCCTCCTTCATGCAGGCCGGAACGATGCCGCAAGTGTACTCCGCGGCACCACCGGCTTCGAAGACCTGGCCGGAGCGTCGGGAGTTGAACCCGTGTGGGAGGCAAGGTAGCCCGATTCCCAATCGCTTTACCCACGATGCGCTCCGGCAGCAACTCACAAGCGTAAGCGGAGGCGTTCGCGCAAGTTGTGATTCAGATCACGTGGCGCTGTGATGGTCGGGAGATCTCTGGGAAGAATCCTAAAAGCTGCCGTTTTCGCGGCACGTGGGAGCGGATATGATGTCATCCAGCGGCATGGTCGTGTGGCGGCGCGAGGTGGAGAGCAGTGAGCAACGAGGAAGTGATCGCAGCAGTCGAGGCAGGTAATGCGGAGCAACTGAGGGAGTTGCTGGCTAAGGACCGCTCGCTGGGCGGAGCGCGTGATGGCAGCGGAGTCTCCGCATTGATGCACGCTCTCTACCGGCAACGCAAGGACATGGTGGATCTGCTGCGCGCCTCGCGTCCGGATCTGGACATCTTTGAAGCGACCAGCATCGGGCGGTCGGATCTGGTTGACGACATGGTGGCGCGGGATCTACGCCTGGCTAACGCGCGTTCGGGCGATGGCTTCACTCCGTTGCACTTCGCGGCGTTTTTCGGCCAAGAGAGTGTGGCTCGGGTGCTGCTTGAACATCACGCCGACGCAGGCGCTCTCGCGGACAATCCCATGCGGGTGATGCCGCTGCACTCGGCCGCCGCGGGAAGAAATCTTGCGATTGTTCGCGCCCTGCTCGAGCACGGCGCCCCGGTCAACGCGCGCCAGCAAAAAGGCTGGACTGCCCTGCACGCCGCCGCGCAGCATGGGGACGCGGCCATGGTGGAGGTATTGCTGAAGTACGGTGCGAATCCCAATGCGAGAAGCGACGACGGGCTGACCCCGGACCAGGTCGCGCATGAAAAGGGCCACATCGAAATTGCCGAGCGTCTGCGGGCCGCGTAGCTAGCCCGCCCAAACCGAACCTCTTTACGCTTGCCGACTCGATCGCGCCAGGCCTGGTTCGCATGACAGGCAAGGAGGAACCCATGTCGACGCGTCCGCCACTGCCGCCGTTCACGCCGGAAAGCGCAATCGAGAAGGTGCGCCGGGCTGAGGATGCCTGGAATTCACGCGATCCCGAGAAAGTGTCTTTGGCCTACACGGTCGACTCTCGCTGGCGGAATCGTTCGGAATTCATCCACGGGCGGAATGAGATCATTGCTTTTCTTACGCGCAAGTGGGGCCGGGAACTCCAATACCGCTTGATTAAGGAGTTGTGGGCATTCGAGGGCAATCGCATCGCAGTGCGCTTCGCCTACGAATGGCATGATGATTCCGGAAATTGGTTCCGGTCGTATGGAAATGAGAATTGGGAGTTTGATGAGAACGGCCTGATGCGCTTGCGGCTGGCGAGCATCAACGATCTACCAATCCAACCGTCGCAGCGGAAGTATCATTGGCCGCTTGGACGGCGGCCCGATGATCATCCGGCTCTGAGCGCGTTGGGTTTGTGATGAAGTGGCCGGAATTCGCACGAGACCGGCGGGAAGCATTCTTGACGCTATGAAAGCTGGCAACATTGAACTGGCAGGCCGGCACGTTCGCCTGGAACCACTCGAACGCCGACACGTGGATGGGCTGGCAGCGGCTGCGGCAGAGGGTGATCCGTCGCTGTATCGATGGAGCCCGATTCCGCAGGGCAAAGCGGAGGCGGGAAAGTATGTCGCCACAGCGTTGGCATGGAGAGATGAGGGAAGCGCAGTGCCTTTTGCGACTGTGCGCGTGCAAGATGGCGTGGTGATCGGTTCCACGCGCTTTTGGAATCTGGAGCGTTGGTCTTGGCCGGAGGGACACCGGTTGCATGGGCGCAGCACCCCGGACGCATGCGAGATCGGCTGGACCTGGCTGGCGCAGTCGGCCATTCGGACGCCGGCCAATACCGAGGCGAAATTTCTGATGTTGGTTCACGCCTTCGAGGTTTGGGAAGTCTTGCGGGTTTGCCTGCACACCGACGTTCGCAACCAGCGCTCGCGGGACGCCATCGAGCGCATCGGGGGTCAGCTGGAGGGCATCCTGCGAGCACACCGGATGGCGGCTGATTTTATTCCGCGCGATTCGGCGCGTTATTCCATTGTGGCTGCCGAATGGCCGGCGGTGAAGGAACGGCTCCAACAAAAATTGGATCGCTAGGCTGCGGCAAAACCTGCGTGGGGGGTGAAGCCGTCGTTTGACAATGACTCTCAGCGATGATGATCCGGCTAGTAGCTA
>Ga0193755_1000483_pt1 | contig 11504 bp, 11 predicted proteins | sample H1a2metaG_FD_144921 | JGI IMG/M metagenome (GOLD analysis project Ga0193755, IMG submission 144921) | Soil microbial communities from a riparian zone of the East river system, Colorado, United States - H1a2 | ecosystem: Environmental > Terrestrial > Soil > Riparian zone | place: USA: East River...
ATCTCCTATCCCTCATTGACGATCTGCGTTTCATTGCGTATCATGGGCGAACAAACGGCGAATCCATGGCATCCCTTCCCCTGCTCCCCGATCTCAGTCGTCCGAAGTTGATCGGCATTGCGCGGCTGGCTGCCCAGGGCCAATCCATCCGCGAAGCCCATGACGTCGAGTACTTCACTCTGCCCACACGTTCCCTGCTGAACCGCGTGGTCAGCGGTCGACAGCTTCCTTTTACCTGGGCCATCAATCCTTATCGCGGTTGCGAGTTTGCCTGCAAGTATTGCTACGCGCGCTACACCCACGAGTTCATGGAGATGAGTGACATCGATTTTGAACGCAAGATATTCGTGAAGCAGCACGCCGCCAATCTGCTGCGGCAAGAATTGAAGAAGGTAAAGAAGGGCGAGGAGATCGCCATCGGCACGGCAACCGATCCCTACCAGCCTGCAGAGCGCCGCTATGAAATTACGCGTGGCATTCTCGAGGAGTTCGCCCGCCATCGCGGCTTTGAGCTGGGCATCGTTACCAAGTCCAACCTGGTGATCCGCGATGCCGAGCTGCTGCGCGAGATCGGCCGGCACAACCGCATCTTTGTGAACGTCACCATCACGACGGTGAACACCGAGCTGGCGCGGATTCTCGAACCGCGCGCCCCGCGTCCCGATCTTCGTCTGGAAGCGGTGCGCCAGTTGAATCTGGCGGGCGTTCCTGCCGGCGTGATTTGCGCGCCCGTTCTGCCCGGCATCACCGATCCGCCACGCGATCTTGACGCGCTGGTCGAAGCTGCAGCCCGAGTGGGTGCGAAGGCAATTTTTGCCAATCCCCTGTTCCTGAAGCCTTGCTCGGCGTCGGTATTTCTTCCCTTTCTCGAAAACGAGTTCCCTCACCTTGTGCAAAGTTACCGGGAGCGCTATGAGCAGCGTGCTTTCCTGCCTCCAGCTTACGGCAAGCGCCTTTCGCACCTGATGGTTCATTTGCGCGTGAAGCACGGAATTCGCAACCAGTATGAACGTTATGCGCGGCGAGCACATCCTGGACCATCGACCGCCGAGAACGGGCAGATGTCGCTATTCGCCTAAATGTGAACCGTACCGGCTGCTAAAATATCAATTCTTGTAAGGATCACAATTATGCCTCCGACACTTGGGAACGGAAAAATCTGCTATATCGAAATGCCCACTGCTGACATTGCACGCTCTTCTGAGTTCTACCAACGGATCTTCGGTTGGAACATCCGGAAACGCGGGGACGGCAAGGTCGCCTTTGACGATAGCGTGGGCCAGGTGAGCGGCACCTGGGTCCTCGGGCGTCCCCCCAGCGGAAATCCTGGCCTTCTCTTTTACGTGATGGTCGACAGCGTGGCCGCGACTCTGGATGCCATAGTCGCCAATGGAGGCGTGATTGTGCAGCCCATCGGCGCCGACGCTCCGGAGGTGACGGCGAGATTCCGGGATCCGGGCGGAAATGTAATCGGCCTCTACCAGGAACCCAAATAGCATTCAAGGCGATTTGGGGGGTGGCTCAGCAACTGAATGCCTGGTCACGCGGTGGTACAAACGGTTTTGTGCGGGCCACTCCTATAATCGTAACGGAAACTAATGTCCTCCTCTTTTCCGCCTTCGGTCGCGACCCGCTCCACGCCTCCGCTCAGCTTTCGAGAGAAGATCAACCGTTTCTGGCTGCGGGTGAGCGAAGGGCTGGAGCTGAATCAGCTCTGGTCGCAATTCGAAAAAGATGCGCGCGCCAGCTACCGGCTCTACTCCAGAGACCTCGAATCCCGGCAGGAAGAGACTGCGCGCCCCGGACGTAGGGCCTGGCACGTGGCGCAGCAGTTCTTCTGGGCTGTGCTTGAAAAGCTAAGCCCGGCCCGGCGTGTGCTGCTGCTCTTCTCTCTGTTGATGATTGTGTTCAACCCGGAGTTCGGTTGGCATGACCAGTCCGGCAGCATGCACCTCGTCAGCCTGGATCTCCGATTACTGGGCGGGCTGGTTCTGTTGCTCGTATTGATTCTTGAAGTGGGCGATCGCGTCGTGATGAAGCGTGATCTGGAGATTGCGCGTGACATCCAGAGCTGGCTTTTGCCGAACCAGCCGCCCGCGATTCCCGGAATCGAAGTCGCATTCCAGACGCGGCCCGCCAACACGGTAGCGGGCGATTACTACGACGTCTTCCCGCGAATCGGGCGAACGCCCGAGGAGAACCGCGTGCTGTTCGCGGTCGCAGACGTAGCAGGCAAGAGCATCCCGGCCGCCATGTTGATGGCAACTTTCCAGGCTAGCTTACGCACGCTCGCGGTCACGCACTCGTCGCTGGCGGAACTGATCAAGAATGTCAACCGCTATGCATGCACCAACAGCCAGGGCGGTCTGCGTTTCACGACTGCCTTTCTGGCGGAACTGGATCCAGTCACGCGCGCGCTTACCTACATCAACGCGGGTCACAATCAACCCCTGCTGTGCCGCGCCTCGGGAACGCTTGAGCGTTTGGATGCCGGCGGACTTCCGATCGGGATCAACGCGGACGCGCCTTATCAATCCGGCAGCGTAGTGCTCGCACCCGGCGATTGGCTCGTGATCTTTACCGATGGTGTAGTCGAAGCCGTCAACACGCGCGACGAAGAGTATGGCGAGCAGCGCTTGCTGGCCACGGTTGCGGGCGGAGTCAATTCGACACCGGCGGAAATGATGCAGCGCATCATGATTAGCCTGGATGGATTCGTCGGCAACACGCCGCAACACGACGACGTAACCTGTCTACTCGTAAAAGTGAGCTAACCATCCCGCCGCGCCACGGCACACGTGGGAACGGACGACCTCGTCGATCCAAGCCGAGCAAAGCTCGGCAAGCCTTTCTCGACCGCGCACGACCAGCACCCAATTCATTCCTGGCAAAGCAACACAATTTTGCCGGTGACGCGAGCATGCTCGAGCAAATCGTGCGCGTGTGGCGCCTCGCGCAGCGGTAGTCGTTCCGAGACTAGCGGCCGAATTTTTCCGCAGCGAAGCAGGTTAAGCAGGTAGGAAAGATCTTCGCGGAACCATTCCGGGTTACGTTTCTTTTCCGTTGTGATCGAGTACCAGCGCGCAGACTTCCCATCGGGAAGAAAATTGAGCAGTCCGAGCAGGGCGAAACTGGCGCCCCCGCGCAATTTGCTGGGCTTTCCTTGATTGATCGCCGACGAAATGCCGTAACCAATCAACTTTCCACCCGGATTCTTTCCTCCCGTGCGCAAGGTCTTGTAAGAACGCCACCAGTTCTTCCCGCCCACCGCATCAAAGACTGCGTCCACTCCGACGCCCCCGGTCATTTGCAGCACGCGCGCCACAAAATCATCAGACTTGTAATCGATCGGAATTCCACCAAGCGTTGTCACCAGGCCATGCTTGGTGCGCGAAGCAGTTCCGAACATTTTGAGGCCACCCAGCTTACCCAGTTCGAGAGCAGCCGTGCCCACACCACCAGCCGCCCCGTGGATCAGCAACGTCTGACCCGTCTGCAGTTGCGCAATGCGATGAATCAGTTGTTGTGCCGTAACATAATTCAAGATCAGACTGACGGCTTCTGCCGGATCGAGGCCGGAGGGAACGCGGGTCAGTTCACTTGCTGGAACGCACACATGTTGCGAGTAGCCCCCCACCATGGTGAGGGCGGCCACGGTCTCGCCACGCACGAAGCCGTCGACGCCGTCTCCGAGCTTATCGATGACGCCAACCACATCGTAGCCGGGCGAGAACGGCAGCGGCGGCACGTTGGGATACATGCCGTAACGCATGAGAACGTCGGCGAACGCGACTCCGGTGGCCAGCACTTTCAGGCGCTTCCTCGATAATCCTGAGGACTTCGGGACCACCGTGAGCGGTGATGACAACACGAGTATTTTTCATAGGGGTCTCTTGATTGGATGTGGGCTGAAGAGCCACAGGTGCAGCCGACAAATAGCGAGGCCTAACCCCGTAATCCTGAGCGGAGGAGGGTCAGCCGACTGCAGTCGAATGCCTGTCCTGAGCGAAGCCGAAGGAAGCGCACAATTAAGACGTAGTTGCGAACCAGGAACGGGGTTCTTACCACGACGTCGATCAAGATCCTAGGGCTCAAGATGAAAAATCGGCCAAAAACATTTTTCCTTCCATCTTGTCGATAATAGACCCTGCCGTTCGACTAACCGATGAAGGGCGAGGAGGCCCGATCTGAATGCAATACCTGCTTTTGATTTACGACAAAGAGAGCGACTGGGGAAAATTGAGCGAAGCCCAACAGGGCTCCATGATGCAGGAATACCAGGAGTTCACTAAGAGCATCAACCAGAGCGGACACTATCGCACAGGCAGCCAGTTGCACCCGGTATCGAAAGCGACGACGGTGCGCGTGCGGGATGGCAAGAAGCTGATTACCGACGGCCCTTTTGCCGAAACCAAGGAACAACTAGGTGGCTACTACCTGGTGGAGGCCAAGGACCTGGATGACGCGGTGGCCCTGGCTGCGCGGGTTCCTTCCGCTCGGATTGGCTCGATCGAAGTGCGGCCGCTGGTCGGGCGCGACCATCCTTAGACTGGACCTGGGGCACGGGATAGGGGTGGCCGCGAAAAAACGCGACCCCTCCGAGCAGCCAGGCCTGACTTTAAAGGCGGTGCATGACCATCGAGCAAATCTACCGCGAGGAATCGGGAAGAATCCTCGCCACCCTGATCCGCCTCCTCGGCGATTTCGATCTCGCCGAGGAGGCAATGCAGGAGGCCTTCGCGGCGGCGCTGGCACAGTGGCCCACGGCAGGAGCGCCTGCGAATCCGCGCGCATGGCTAGTTTCAGCAGGAAGGAATAAGGCGGTGGACCTGCTGCGGCGCAGGGCGCTGCTTGAGGCTAAACGTGAAGATCTGGCACGGCTGACTGCATTGGCGCTGGACGTCTCCGAGATTCCGGAAGAAAACATGCTCAAAGACGACCGCCTGCGGCTGATCTTTACGTGCTGTCATCCGGCATTGGCCAGAGAAGCGCAGGTTCCGCTGACGCTGCGTACTCTTTGCGGGTTGAGCACCGAAGAGATCGCACGAGCCTTTCTAGTGCCCTTGCCCACCATGGCGCAACGCCTGGTGCGTGCCAAACAGAAGATTCGCGATGCCGGCATTCCCTACCGGGTCCCAGCGGACGAAGAACTGGCAGAGCGACTGGAAGCAGTGTTGTTGGTGGTGTACCTGGTATTCAACGAGGGCTACAACGCAAGTGCCGGCGACGAACTGGTGCGGCGCGAGCTTTGCGGAGAGGCCATTCGCCTGGGGCGCCTTTTGCATGCGCTGATGCCTGCTGAGGCCGAGACGCAGGCTCTGCTGGCACTCATGCTGCTGCACGATTCCAGGCGAGACGCGCGCACCCGCAAATCGGGAGAGATCGTCTTGCTCGAGGATCAGGATCGCGGACTTTGGCACCGCGACCAGATCGTCGAAGGACTTGCACTTGTCGAGAGTGCATTGGCGCGTGGGGCGCGAGGCCCATACGCGTTGCAGGCTGCCATCGCGGCGTTGCACGCCCAGGCGAACAATCCGACGGAAACCGACTGGCACCAGATCACCGCGCTCTATGAATTGCTCCTGCAAGCGCAGCCTTCTCCAGTGGTGGAATTGAATCGCGCCGTCGCGGTCGCCATGGCGTACGGATTCCCCGAAGGGCTGCGCCTATTGGATGAACTCGAGGAACGCAACCCGTTACCCGGCTACTATCTTTTGTCGGCCGCGCGCGCTGACCTTCTGCGGCGCATGGAACGATGGGACGAGGCCGAGGTGGCGTACGCGCGAGCGCTTGCTTCCGTGGGCAACCAGGCGGAACGCCGATTCCTGCAGCGAAGATTGCAGGAGATGAAAGACAAGCTCGCCACTGACCACTAGGCCGAGCCTTACGGTTCAGCGGATGCTCAATGGGCAGCGGGCTTGGGCGGCGGCGTGAGTTCCGGGACGTATAGTCCGGCTACATGGTGCGTAATGTCTTCGGGGTCGGCGCGCTCCAGGTTGGTCAGAACCACAACGGTCAGCTTGTCGTCGACATAGCGCGAAATATTTGTGGTGAAGCCTTGCCACGCGCCGCCATGCTCGATGATGTGATGGCCATGCACATCGTGAATGAACCACCCAAATCCGTAGTGATCGGAGTTAGGCTTGCCATCGTTGAGAGCGACCGGGGTCCACATCTGCTCCAGACTCGCGCGCTTGAGCAGCTTTTCTGTGTAGAGAGCGGCATCCCACTTGGCGAGATCCACGATGTTGAAATAAAGGGAACCATCAGCAGTGGTATTGAGTGTCGGCGACACCCACTCCTGATTCTTGAGCTCGCCCTTAACCAGCCGGTATCCGGCGGCGCGATTAGGAACAATGTCGGCTTCATTGATGATGCGGGTATTCATGCCCAGCGGCTGAAAAATGCGGTCGTGCAGAAAGTCACCGTAGAACTGGCCCGTAACGCGGTGAATGAGCACTCCTAACGTGAGATAGCCGAGGTTGCTGTAAGCCCACTTGGAGCCGGGCGGAAAAGATAATGCAATCCCTTCGACAATCTTAATAAGTTCATCCTCGGAGTAGTCGCGCCGAAAATCGAATTTGTCCGGATAGTCGGTGAAGCCGCCCGTGTGGCTGAGCAGGTGACGGACCTTAACATTGCGCCATGCGGGAGGCGCTTCGGGAAAAAACTTCGTCAGCGGATCGTCGAGTGCGAGCTTCCCTTCTTCCACCAGCATCATGACCGCAGTGGCTGTGAACTGTTTCCCCATCGATCCGGACTGAAAGATGGTCTCAGGCTTGACCGGCACCTGCAGCTCAACATTCGAAAACCCGTAACCCTGCGACTTGATGATTTTTCCATCGCGGATGACGAGTAGCGCCAGGCCTGGGATCTGCCGTTTTTGCATTTCACCCTGGAGGTACACATCGACTGGATCCGGGGATTGGGCGAGAGTGCAACAGGTCAGCAGTGTACAGGACGCGATGACGGCCAAGAGCCGGCGGATTTTCAAGAGTTGAGCCTCCTTCGAGCAAAAGCTATCCGAATGCTGCTTGCAGCACAGACGAGGCGTCTGTGCCTACGTGTTCCATGCAAGACCACTTCCCCACCTCTGGACATCTACTTCGTCATGGCTTCGGCGTACATACGATGGAAAGCGTGCACGCCTTTTTCCTGTTTCACGCTGAAGCGGCCGCGCTGGTAGCTGCGCGAGCGCAGATTTTTCTGTACGGCCTCGCAGATGGAGATATCTTCCAGTTGAATTTCGTCGCTGAAACGCACGGACGCCTTGGCGGCCTCACTGCCTAGATCTTTCTCCGGCAGGTACCACTCGAAAACCGCGACACTGCGCTCAGGTCCGACGGGCAGCACTATGTTCAGCGAAACGTTGTCGGGATAGCAGTTCAGCATCCAGTTCGGAAATGCCCAAAAGTAGTCGGTTGTGAGGTTTTCGCGCGCCTCCTGATATCGGCGCGGCGTGGCATCGCCGGGTTGCGAGCCTCGGATCGGGCTCCACTGGCGAACGTGATGGGCGTACGGCTCGACCGTGTAAGCATTGAAGTCCAGTTCGCGGTTCAGCCCCGGGTGCACGGTCGGCAGATGGTAGCCTTCGAGATAATTATCGACGTAGGTCTTCCAGTTGCACTTCATGTCGTAGGTGCGGCGCTCGAAAAGCTTCATGGTCTGGAAGGGGAAACGTTCGGCTTGCTGCGGCAGGTTGCCGAGACTGGGGATTAAAGGGGCCGCGTTCCGGTCGAGATTCACGAATACCAGATTTAGCCACTCTTCACACCGCACGGGTACCAGCGCAAAGTCTTCCGGCTTGAAACCTTCCACACCCTCGACTTCGGTGGCGTGGTTGAGCGATCCATCCAGGTTGTAAGTCCAGCCATGGTAGATGCAGCGGAAAAGCTTGCGCGATCCACAGCCCTCCGCGGGCGGCCCCGCTCGATGGCGGCACACGTTGAAAAATGCGCGCAGTTCGCCGTCCGTCCCGCGGACGATGAGCAGAGGCTCGTCCACCAGTTGGGCTGTGAAGTAGTCGCCAGGCTTGGCGACCCGATCGCCATGGCCGATGACCTGCCAGCTACGCCCGAAGATCCGGTCCTTCTCTTCCGCGGCAATGGCTGGATCTACGTAGTATGGCGCGGGCAGGCTCCAGGCGCGGGCGATGTCCGCATCGATCCATAGCGTATTGCGCAAGGTCATCGAACCGTCTCGCGAGCGAGCCATTGTAAGGCAAGATGGCTGGGACGTCGTTAGCGTCATCGGTCCTCGCGATCGGCGCCAACCAGGATCACGATTCGACTACGCCGGTCGTAGCTTCAAGCCCTCGCTCGCAGGTGCCGGTAACTGCGGTGTTTTGCCCGGAAGGGCTATTCCACCTTGACCTGTGGATTGGGTAGAAATAGAGTGCAAGGGCGCGGCGTTTTGATCGAGTCCAATCGAGGTGGGCTGGGATGGCGAATATGCGATGGGTGAGACGGGGTTTTGGAATGTTGTTCCTCGCTGCGGTCGTGGCGGGGAGCACTCTCGGATCGGCGCAGGAGCCGGCGGAAACACAACCTGCCGCTCAGACGCCCACGCCCGCTGACGCGTCGGCCCCCGTTCAGCCTGCGCCGGACCCAGACTTGACCGCCCAGGTGCAACAGCTTAGGTCGGAAGTGGACCAACTCCAGCAGCAAGTGTCGCGCTTGAGTTCCGTAGTAGAGCAACTGCAGGGGGCACGTTCGGAACCCGAAACAGTCGTGGCCCCAGCCAGAAGCGGAAAAAAGACACCGCCAGCGCCTGCCAAGAAAACCACGGTTTCCATTGCCCCCGCTCGCACCGTGACACCTGAAACCGAGGAGAAGACGCCCCTGACCGTGCTGGTATTTCAGGACGGACATCGGGTCGAGGCACGCAATTACGCCATCGTCGGCCAGACGCTATGGATTTATACCGAACAAGACTCGAAAAAAGTGCCTCTCGCGGATTTGGACGTAACCGCAACCAAGAGCGCGAACTCGGACCGAGGCATCGTGTTTCAGGTTCCGCAAACTAAGTAGGCGCCCGTTCGAAGACTCAAGTTCCAGTCTTTACGGCTTCACTTCGCGCATTGATTTGCGAACCCGCTGAATCTGTTCTTGCAGAGTCTTGTCGTCCAGCCTCGCGGAGGCCTTAGCGATCAGGTTTGCGGCAATCATCTGGGCCTCGGTCAAGCTGAGTCTTTCCCTCAGCGCACTGAACTCGCCCGATTCATAGCTCCGGATCGCCTCCACCAGCAACCCCGCAGCATAGCCAACTGCTTCCGCACTTACGCCCTCCTGGATCTCCGCAAGGCTCATACCGGTGTAGGATACGGCCGCCAGATCATCCTGGATCACGGGCTTCATGGCTTTTCTCATTGACTAAGTCCCGACTTCTCGATTCGTTTGCGGGAGGAACGACTCCATCTCGCCTTCCATTCAACCTACTTTGGACGAGTTTCGCTCCCGTCGCGGTGACATTTCTTTCTCAGTGTGACGATGGTCACAGACGGCTCACAAGGTCGCCAACGAGTATAGGGCCAACTCGGCCCGCCATCCTGCGTAATGCGGTTCTTATACCGATTACCCAAACATTCGGAGGGCCGAGCATTTTTTCCGGAGGCATCGGCAATGACGCCTCGGGCACGAATAATTTGAGGTAGAGCGGTATGGCCAGTGATCCTATCAAAATTCTGATTGTGGATGACGACGAAGAAGTTCTCATCGCCCTGGAGCGGTTGCTGGAGAGTGAGGGCTATAACACTGCGACGGCCTGGAGCCGAATCGATGCCATCGCCTTGCTGGAGAAGTCGCAATTCGACTTGTTGCTGGTGGATGAATTTCTAGAGGGGCGGGACGCGGAGCCCCTGATCGTCGAGCTGCACCTGAAACAGCCCCAGGCTTTCCAGCTCTTGCTGCATACCGGCAAAAGCCAGAAGCGGCGTACCACTCCACACAGGGTTTGCAAGTGGGAACATGCCGAGATGAAAGCCGCGATCCGCCAGTATCTGGCTGCTTGAGTCCCACGCTACTTAGTGCCCTTGACGGTTCCAACCAGGATCTTCATCAGGTCAGTCGCCAGGTCGGATGGCTCCATTCCGTCCATGTTGATCAGGACGACCACACCCGCCCGTTGCTCCGGGGCCAACATAATAAAGGTGCTCGTACCCTGCTGGCCGCCGCCATGGCCGACATCGGGGACGCCCGGGCTGTCGCCAACTCCCCAGCCCAAGGCATAGCCGCGATGTTTCTCTTCTACGACGTCCGGGCCGGTGGCGTGTTGAGGCGTCCACATCACATTGCGAGTTGCCCGCTTCAGCAGCCGGTCTCCGAGCATCGCTACTTCGAAAGCCGCCATGTCGTCGGCTGAGGAAAGCCAGCCGCCGCCTGGAATTTTGTAGCTGGCATCCAGGAAATCTGCGTTGGCCACCGTGCCGCTCTTCGACTTGGTGTAGAATCGCGTGCGGTGAGGAATCAAGGCATACCGGTCGTCCCAGCGCGTATTCGGCATTCCCGCCGGTACGAATACCCTGTCGCGGACGTAGTCGACGTATTTGTCCTTCGAGGCTCCTTCAATGACGCACCCCACCAGCGTGAATCCCTGCGTCGAGTAGTTGAATTTCGTGCCCGGCTTCGCGATTAGGGGATCATTCGCAAAAAACTGGATGCCTCCTGCGATGGGATCGTCGAAGTGTCGCGTGTTGTTGACCTCCTTGTCGTCTTCGGAGTTCGAGCGATAGTGACGAATGCCGCCCAGATGGCTGAGAAGTTGACGAGTAGTGATCGGCCATTCTTTCTGCGGGAAGGCCGGGCAATATTTCTGAACCGGGGCATCGAGATCGAGTTTGCCCTGCTCCCACAACTGCATGGCTGCAGTGGCGGTGATGGGCTTCGAAACCGACGCCAGCCGGAACAGTGTCTGCGGAGTCACGGGGACGTTGTTTTCCAGATCCGCCATCCCAAACCCCTCGGACCACACTGCTTCGCCGTTCAGTACCACAGCAGCCGCTAGCCCGGGCACGTTTTTCGCCGACATAAATTTCGAAATCGCATCTTCAATCTGAGCGCGTTCTGCCCGCGGAAGCTTACTTTCCCGTGCTGCAGAGGCGAGTGAAAGAACGAGGACCGCTAACCAGAGTGCGCCCCGAGTTTGCAGTTTTCGAACTCGACCGAACGCGCAGGGCAAATCAAAATGTTGATTCATGTCTTGCTTGCATCTCCTGAAAGTAACCGCCGGTGCTGGACGCTAGGCTCTGGTTAAATGCCTTTGTGCTGTGGGACCGCGCAACCCAATCAAGCGCGCACCCCTCGAGTCTAGGGCTGAACCGGAGCCAACGCCTGAGTCGCATTGTCTTGGGATGTTAAGGAAATGTTGTAGGTTTGGCCGGTCGTTACTTCGAGAGGCTGACCGTGTTCGAGGAACGGCTTCAATACGGCCGGGTTTTGCCAGTCCAAATCCCAACCATTTTCTATGGCTACGACAACGTATTTCCCCGGCAACACTCGATAAAGACT
>Ga0193755_1000484_pt1 | contig 11501 bp, 4 predicted proteins | sample H1a2metaG_FD_144921 | JGI IMG/M metagenome (GOLD analysis project Ga0193755, IMG submission 144921) | Soil microbial communities from a riparian zone of the East river system, Colorado, United States - H1a2 | ecosystem: Environmental > Terrestrial > Soil > Riparian zone | place: USA: East River...
CTTGCCGCTGGCGGTCCAAACGATCGATTCGCGAAGCAGTCTGCGACGGAGTGATCTTTACCAGGTTGTCCAGCCGCGCAAGCTCACCGTTCTGCCGAGGCACGTACAGCCGCGAGATCGAAGCCGAATCGTTTCGCGCGCCGTTGATCAACCGAAGCTGCACGTCGTAGTCGTCGTTCACCTGGGCATCGCGGAACCGCGAGACTCGCTGGTCGCCGCCTACCATCAGCCTCAACGCGGAAGATATGTCGTCAGTCGAGACTCCCAGGTCGGCCGCGCGGGTGCGATCGATCTCGACTTTCAGCTCGGGCTTGTCCAGCTTCAACGTGGTGTCGGCGTCCACGATGCCGAGCTGCTGCGACTTCTCGCGAAGCTGCTCCGCGTACCTCGCAAGCGACTCGAGGTCCGGTCCTCGCAGGTTGAAATCGATCTCCGACCCGCCGCCGCCGATGTTGAACGAGGGAGCATTTCGCACGCCGCTGCGCAGGTCTTTGTACTTTCGCAGCCGAGCGCGAATCTCCTGCATCACGTCGCGTTGCGAGTAGTTGTTTCTAAAAGCTTCGAGCGGGCGCCCGTGAACGATCCCGCTCCAAAGCCGAGAAACGGAGAAGCTTCGTTCCTCGATCGGAATGATGCGAACGTAGGAGCTCCCTTGATTGACGCTGCCGTTGAAGCCGCCGCCAGCCGATGCCAGCACGATCTGAACGCCCGGCGTGGCGATGAGATCTTTTTCGACCGAGCGCATCACGTCTTCCATCGCCGCGAAGCTCGTGCCTTCACGAGCATTGACGCTCACGTCGAACTCCGATTCGTCCACGTCGCTCGGGAGGTAGTCCTGCCTCACAACTTTGTAGAGCGGCACCGAGGAGAAGATGACCAAAATCGCAAGCACGGCCACCGCGATTCGATTCCGCATCGAGAATCGCAGCATCGCGGTGTATGCGCGATCGATCCAGCCGTAGAAACCGGTTCGCGACTTCGCCACGTCGTGCGCGCCTGACGCGTCTTCGGCTTTCAGCAACCGCGCGCTCATCATCGGCGTGAGGGTGAACGACACCAGGAGGCTCACCATGATCGCAACCGCGGCGGTGATACCGAACTGATAAAGGAAGCGGCCCGAGACGCTCGACATGAATGACACCGGAACGAAGATGACCACGAGGCTGAGCGTTGTTGCCATCACCGCGAGTCCGATCTCGGCGGTGGCGGCTCGCGCTGCTTCGAAAGGCCTCATCTTCTTTTCTTCGACAAAGCGGTAGATGTTCTCGAGCACCACTATCGCGTCGTCAATCACGATGCCAACCATAAGCACAAGCGCAAGCATCGTCACGCTGTTGAGCGTAAAATTCAGCGCGCGCATCATCCCGAACGTCGAAATTACCGATGCGGGTATCGCTATGCCCGCGATCAAGGTCGAACGCCAGCTTCTAACAAACAGCAGCACCACCAAACAGGCCAGGATGCTGCCCAGGACGAGATGCAGATTGATCTCGTGCAGCGCGGCGTAGATGTAGCGCGACTGATCGCGAATCACTTCCATCTTGACATCGGATGGAAGCTGAGGCGCCACGCGAGCGAGGCCGGCCTTCGCGGCCTCAATAACTTCTATGCTGTTAGCTCCCGACTGGCGGCGGACTTCGAGCGTCACCGTGGGCACGCCGTTCAACCGCGCCAGCGACCGCTGTTCCTTTGTGCCGTCTTCGGCGTAGCCGATGTCGCGAATCCGAACCGGAGCGCCGTTAATGTTGCTGACCACCACGTCGTTGAAGATCTTCGGGTCGGCCACCCGCCCCAAAGTGCGAAGCATTTGCTCGCGCGATCCCGAAGTTACGTTGCCGCCGGGCGCGTCCGCGTTTTGCCGGACGATCGCGTTGCGAACCGCGGCGATTGGAATCTGATAAGCAGCAAGCCTGTCCGGGTCGATCCACACATTGATGGCGCGGCTCAATCCGCCAACGATGTCCACCTCACCGACGCCCGAGGCGCGCTCAAGCTGAACTTTTACGATTTTGTCTGCAAGCTCCGTCAGCTCGCGAATCGGGCGATCCGCGGACAGCGCCACGGTCATCACCGGCGACGAGTCGTTGTTGAACTTGGCGACGATCGGCGGGTCCACGTCTCGCGGAAGATCGCGAACGACGGTGGCGACGCGATCGCGAACATCCTGGGCGGCCACGTCGATGTCGCGGTTCAGATTGAAAGTTGCAATGACGAACGAGGCTCCCTGGTTCGATACGGAGCGAAGTTCCTGGATGCCCTCGACTGTGTTGACGACCTCTTCGATCTTCTGCGAGACCTCGCTCTCGACTTCTTCGGGCGAGCCGCCCGGCAGGGTCGTGCGCACGCTCACGGTAGGGAGGTCAACGGAAGGAAAGCGATCGACGCCCAAACGGAAGTAGCTAGCCGTGCCGACGACGACCAGCGCGAGGATGATCATCGCCGCGAACACCGGCCGCTTGATACAGATTTCAGCAAGCTTCTGCATAACAACTCGGTTTCTGGTTTATGGTTTCTGGTTTCTGGTTCGTGGTTTTGAAGTCAGACGGAAACTGACACACACGAACCAGAAACCAGAAACCCTAAACCAGAAACCTAATCCGTCACTGTTACCGGCTGACCTGACTGAAGGTTGCCGGGGTTGACGATCACAACGTCACCCACCTTTACGCCGGTCAGGACTTCGGTCCACTCGCCCGACTGGCGGCCCGTGGTGATGGGCTTCTCCAATGCTTTGCCATCTTGAATTGTTATCACCTTGTCGATGCCCGCGAAGCTGACGATCGCGTTGGTCGGCACCGCGCCGGCGAGTGACTTGTCGTCGGCGACGATGTCAGCGCGGGCAAACGAGCCGGGCCGCAAGCTGCCGTTGTTGCGGACCTCCGCTTCGACGATCAGTATCCGGTTCTGCGCGGTGATAGTCGGGCTCAATCGGACGATGCGTCCGGTGTAGATGTTCGGATCGCCTTCGACCGTCAAACGGACCGCCTGACCCGAGACGACGTTTCGAGCTTCGCGCTCGGGCACTTCCGCGCGCAATCGGAGCGGGTCCGTACGAACAATGTTAACCACGGGAGCTCCCGGCGCCAGGTACTCTCCGACGCTCGCTCGTTTTTCTTGCACGACGCCGGCGAACGGCGCGAAGATCGCGCAGTCGGCCAGTTGCTGGCGCGCTATTTCAAGCTCCGAGCGCCGCTGCACGACAAGCGCCTCGCGATTGCGGATCTCCTCGATCGCATCCTGATAGCGGCTCATCGCGACTTTCAAGTCAGAGTCGGCGGTGTCCAGTTGTGCTTGTGCGATTACACCCTGCGCAAGCAGGGAAGCGGCGCGCTCGCGTTTGAGCTTCGCGTCATCCCACACAGCACGAGCCTGTCGGACCGTGCCGGTTTGCTCCGGGTCGATGCGGTCGTCCTTCCCCTCAGGTGACAAGCCAACTCGCGCGCGGGCTTGCGCAAGGGCGGCTTCGGCTTGCTGCGATCGAAGCTTGTAGTCCTGCGGGTCGAGCTGCGCGATCATTTGACCTTGTTTGACCACCGACCCGAGGTCTACGACGATTGTCTGCACGCGTCCGGGCACTTTTGCGCTGACCGTAGCCTGATCGTAAGCTGCCAGCGTTCCGGTCACGGTAACTGCCCGCTCCATCGGCACTTCGGTGACGAGAGCGACCTTCACCGGGCGCGGTTCTCTCGAGTCGCCGGCCGCGTTCTTGGCTGCGACCGGGTAGCCGCTCTTGCACGCCGAAACCATCGAAGCCGCGGCCATCAGGCATATCAAGGAAACGCCCGCCGCGAGACTGCCGCGATTGCGTCTGAAGTTGTGCGTGCTATTGAAAGCCATCATTTAGTTTGTTGCTTGCCCGGTCCGCTGCTCGATTCGTGAATCCCCTGGCGAGTTGTAGAGAGACTGGCGGTGAAATAATGTCTCCCTGGTGGAATCTCCCGGCTTCGAGCAGGCAAACAATCCAACAAAAAGAATACACCAGCCGACTTCGTCTAATGAAGCCAGGTTCAAGTCTCTGATACGATAGGTGACGGTTGTGAGTTACGCGGAAACGTACTGACGGTCGGCCGGTTCGCGGGAGGCGACTTAAAGCGCGTAGTCGTGGTTGTCCTTGTGGTCCTTTGTGTCCTGGTCTGCTTTGGTGGCGAAGAATTGGGTTTTCAGCACTAGGCCTGTCGTTCCGGTCTTGTAAACCAGTACGCCCACACGATGAACACAAGCTGAAACGGCAGCCTGATCAATAACGCAGTCTGAGTGGTCCACGGGTACAGAGCGGCGTGCTGGGCCATGTAGATGTTGGCAGGAAAAATCGCGACCAGCAGGAGTACCAGCCCCCACGCGGCGAGCCGGGTAAGCTTCGGGATCATTAGCATCAACCCAAACAGGATTTCGAAGACTCCGCTCGCATAGACCAACGGGCTATGCCAGGGCAGATAAGGAGGCATCATTGCCAAATAGAAATCGGGGTTCCGAAAATGGTTCACACCGCCGAAAACAAAAAACACGGCGAGCAGGTATTTCAAGATGGCTTTGACTATGCGCATTGTCTCTTCCTTCGATTATTTCGGTGCGGCAGTTATACCTCGGAGCGCGGCCTCTCGCCCTGGGAGCGCGGGCGTCTCGCCCGCCGGTCTCTCAAGTGTGCAATGATTCAATCTCCTGCGGGCGGGACGCCCGCGCTCCCAAGACGGGACCCCGCGCTCCCAGGACAAGCGCCCGCGCTCCCAGGCGGTCACTCGCGATTTCGGTCTTGCAGCTCGGCCTTGTTACTGCGATACGGCTCAAACCCGCGGCCCCAATCCACACCGGTCACTTCGAGCCTGATTCGATCGCCGTCCACTTGCACCAGGAGAAAATGATAAGGGTTGCCTCCCGGATCAAGCCCGGGCCTCACGATGTGATCAAGCGACACCTTTTGCGTGGCATTGTTCCTCAGATATTCTCGCAGGTCGGGCTCGCCGTGATACGCGTACAGAGGCGCCCCGCCGCCGCCGGTTACGATGTGATCGAGCCGGTACTTGCGTCCGTCGCCATCCTCGTAGCGCTCGACCCAATGCTCGAACAAGTGCTCGTGCCCGCTAAACAGAATCGCCGCGTGATGACGGCGGAACAGTGGCAAGTAGCGGAGCCTCAACGCGGCGGCAGGCGGCTCGACTATTGCCCCTCCGTGCGGGCCTGACGAGAACGGCGGATGATGAAAGAAGGCTACGACGTGGGGATAGCGCTTGCGATCTAGGCCCTCGAGTTGCGACTTGATCCACTCGAACTGTTTCTCGTCCGTCGCTATGTTTGAGTCGAGCGCGATGAAGAAGGCGTTGCCATAGCCGAACGCGTAAGTCGGGTAGCCGTCCAGGCGGCGCGGCGCTCCGTCGGCCGGGATCAGATTGGCGATCGCCGCGAGATAGTTCCGAAGCCCCTCCTGCCGCATCGGCGCATCGAGTTTGTCGGCTCCGGTTACGTCGTGATTGCCGGGCGCAAGGAAGTAGGGTACTCCGCCGTCGGTCGTGATTCGATTGATCAGACTGACGAAGCTCTTGTTCCACTGCCGCGCATCCCGACCGTTCACAACCGCGTCGCCGGTTTGAAGAACGAAGCGCACCGGGAACGCTCCGTTCTCAAGCCGCTTGATGGTCGCGACCACCGCATCGACGATCAGTGAATGCTCGTATTGCTCCTGCGCGCCGTCGCGCCGCCCGCGAGTGTCGCCATAGGCGATGAATGAAAAGCGGGTAACACCCGCGGAAGCCGCCTCAGCAGGAAGCGGATTGCGCGGTGAAGCGATGGCGCGTACTTGCTCGACTTGTTGAGCGGGTTGCGCCGGCGCGGGTTGTTGAGTGGTTTGTTGCGCAGAGATGAATAGATGCTGTTCAAACGCTGGTGCTGGGTTTGTACACGTTATGAAAATCAGAAGCAGGACGAGAAGTATGCGGCGAATCATTCGAAGTTAACCCCCTCCGTCGAGTGCCGGAACGACGCCAAGACATTGTGCTCCCGTCGATAAGCGGCGCCTGCGAGAGCGTGACCGCGTAGCGGTTACCTATCGATAGACGGTGTCCAAAGAATGCAAGCTGGACCGCGTAGCGGTTACCTCAATCTCATTCCGAGCCTGCACGGCATTCTCGATAGGTAACCGCTACGCGGCCCCGCCTCCGCGAGCGCGCACGTTGTCTATCGATAGGTAACCGCTACGCGGCCCAGCCAACGTTTCTTCGGACGTTGTCTATCGATAGGCAACCGCTACGCGGCCCAGCCAACGTTTCTTCGGACGTGGTCTATCGATAGGTAACCGCTACGCGGCCCAGCCAACGTTCTTCGGACGTTGTCTATCGATAGGTAGCCGCTACGCGGCCCACCGTCTGCTGGGCGCGCGGTCCATCGGCACCGAGCGACCCGGCAGCCTCGGACCGAATGCCACATCGCGCCCGTGTGTTTAGACTTGCTCACTACTCCTGATCATCGCCCGTAGCCGCCTGTTGCGGGCGAGCCGGCGGCTCGGGTCGTCCCGCTCCAAGGTTGTTGTAGTTCAACGCCGCGTTGAATAACAGGAAGAAGCTTCCCTGGGTCTGATGCCGCCACATCGGATTGTTTGCGAACATCACGACGTGGCCTTTTCCCACCGGTACATCAACTACAGCAGCCTTGCCTGCAAGCTCACTCCCGCCTGCGAGCATTCCGCTGATCAGCAGATCTTTCTCGCTTGAGTTGAATCGCAGCACGACTCGCGGACGCATGCTCGGCGGCACAATCAATTGAGGAGCAAACTGGCGAATCTCTTCAGGAATGCCTTCTTCTCCCGGACGCGTCTGTTGAGCCGGCCGCGTTCCCGCCTGGGGCATCGACTGGACTATGTCGGGATCGGTGAGAGTCCCGCGACCGGACGGCCTCGGACCCGCCGCTCCACCACCGCCACCGCCTCCTCCTCCGAAGCCGCCGGGTATAGCACTGACGTTGAACAGCGGCGCTTGATTGAAATAAACCGGAAGCGAGTCGCCGTAGCCGTAAGCGATCGGGCTCTTGCGATCGGCAAACGTCGCACTGTAAACCGAGCCTCGCGCTTGAAGCTGCCGACCCTCCTGGATCGATACGCCGGTGGTGATGCCATAGTCGATGGGAATCTGCGAGATGTTGGAGATCGTGACAAACAGCCCGCCGTCTTCGATAAACTTCTGCAGGTTCATCACTCCTCGAAGCTCCATCCCGCCGCGCATATCGTCGGTTTGATCCGGCGACGAAGCGAAGTTCGGAGTTACCTCCGATTGCTTCCACGGAATCGGGTCGCCGCGTTTTGGCGTGCCGTTCACTATCGTCTGCGCGCTTCCGCCAACCGGCGGGAAGATGATCACGTCGTACTTGTCGCGCAGGTTGAGCGTGTCGCGAATCTCGTGATCCGAGATGTACAGATAAGGAATCTTCAAGCGGTCGAACTCGATTCGGAACCAGCCTTCGTTCTGAGTGTTGGTCCAGGTGTGAAGGATCGCGATCCGCGGGACCGCAAGCTCGTGAGTCTTCACGTCCGGGAGCTTATCGACCGCCAACGCGGTCAGCCCGAGCTCGGTAACCGCCGCGTCCAGTTTTTGCCGAAGGTCTGCCGCGTTCCCGTCGGTCTTGATGATAAACGAGCCGGTGTTGAACTGCTGATCGCCGATCTTGAACGAGTCTTCGGCTGCCCCGATCTTCACGTCTTTCAGCCTGTAGCGAAGCGTCGCGAGAGTGTTGTCGGTGTTGTGGTTGATGACGAAGCCGGCCGTGGAAGCCGATCCTGCGACGCGGCCCATGACCTTCGCGTCGCTGGTCAGCAGCACCATCGGTGTGTCCAGCACTGACTTCTCAGTGACCCGGACCGTCTTTACGTTGCGAAGCGCGCCCAGCGTCCAACCCGTATCGTCGTATGGGCGCGGGTCGTTGACGTTGTAGTACTGCGTGTCAAAAAGCATGTCGGCCATTCGCGAATAGGGTTGGTCCATTCGAACGATGTAAGAACCCGCCGGATACTTCTGATCCTTGACCGAGAACTCTTTTGGCGTGGTGTGAACTTCCACTCCCATCAAGCGAAGGAGGTTGACGGTGTCCGCGGCCTCCACGGGCCGGGGTGAGTCTCCCGGAATGATCCAAGCAGCAGGCCCTTCGTTGGATGCTTTGAGAATCGATCGTTTGCTCTTGATGTAGAAGTTGTTCAGGAAGCGGTCCTTCTGATTCGCTACGTAGTTGATCGCGAACAGAATTGCCGACTGCTGCATGTTGATGTTGTTGCGGATCGACCACTTCACCCACGGCAGCGGCGGGTTCGGCCGGAACCAATCGCGCTGCGACTGCGGACCTACGTTTCTTACGCTTGTGTCTGCGCCCTGCCCGCCGAATGTTTCGTAGAACCTTCCGATCGAGTTGTGGCCGTTGGCAACGTAGAACATGTAGTTTGGCGCCCAGCCGTCGTAAAACCCGTGAGTCCATACCCCCGGCACGCCGCGCTTGGTCATCTCTTCGATCTCGTGATAGGCGAGCACGTGCCACTCGTCCACAACCAGCGGATCGAGCCACGCGTTATAAGGCCCGGTGCCGGTCGACGTGTAGAGAAACGGAACCGATTCGTGCAGGTCGTGAAGGATGGCTGGATGATACTCGAGAAACGTCTTCATCTGATTGCGCGAAAGCGCCAGCGCCATGCCCAGGCCGTCGCGGTTGTTGTCGTGCGCGACGTACTTGCCCCAGTAGAGCAGCGGCGGCGCCTGCTTGTTTGGATTCGCCTTCCGGTAGTTGTACTGGTCGACCGCCCGGTCGCGGCCATCGACTTCAAGCGCCGGAGTGATCATCACGATCACGTTCTTGCGAATCGCTTCGATGAACGGCGAGTCCTCGACCGCAAGCCGATACGCAAGCTCCATCAACATCTCAGGCGAGCCGGTTTCAGGCGAATGAATCGAGCCCGAAGCCCAGTAGATGGCTTTCCCTTCGCCGATCAACTGTTGAGCTTCGGAGTCGGTTGTCTTGCGCGGGTCTGCAAGGCGCGCAGTGATCTCTTTGTAGCGATCGAGCTTTGCGATATTGGCCTCGTCGCTGACGACAACAAGCAACTGCTCGCGACCTTCTTCGCTGCGTTCGGGAGCAGTGAAGACTCGCACACGGGGAGTGGCCTTCTCTAGTTCACGGTAGTATTTGTACATCTCCGCGGTGTGGGTAAGCTTGTTCGGCGTTCCGACAACGTACCCGAGGACCTTGTCGGGCGATGGGACTTTGTCGGATGCGGGCAGGTGGTCTACCAACTCGGTGAGGAAGTATTTCTCGGTCGTGTACTCCTTGATCTTCGCGGTGTAGTCGTCGTTGTTCCGCTGAGGCGCCGTAGAGGCGGCCCTGGCCTTGTTCCTTCTCTGCGGGGCGGGATTTGGAAGCGCGGCCCGGCCGGTCGCGGTCGAGGCGGTGAGCATCGCGCATGCGGCTACGAGCGCGCACGCAAGCCTAAGCGGAAACGAGCTTCGAGGGTTCATCTTGTCCTCCGTTGGTAGATTCTGATAACAGGATTCTGGGTAGAATAAACAGAGATAGACGAGACATACAAGATCAAGCAGGAGTGAAGCGGACGAAACCGACCTTTTTCTCGTAGCCGTCCCGAAAAGCCGAATGAAGCGGGCAGAGCGTGCTCGCGTCCGCGCCAGTGGAAGCACGGCCACGAGCGCGCCCGCCTGACGATGAATACTGACGAAGCTTCGAGGCGGTTACAAAAAACCCTTTACGTTCCAGTGAAACGTCTGAGCAATGCGGCTGTTGTCGAATCTCAGCCCGATAACAGGTTGGGAAGGGTGGCTTGGCCCCGCTTGGAGGAGCTCCGGGACGACAAGTCATGCAAAGGTTTGGGCTGGAGAAGCAACCACAGATGAACACCGATGAACACAGATAGGGTCGGGGCCAAAGCTATTCTTTGATCGGTGTTCATCTGTGTTCATCGGTGGTTGCTTTCCCTGGCTCAACCTCGTGTCCAGTCGAACTCGTTGACTTAGTTTCCGAAAGGTCATAATCTCGCCGTTCGAAAATAGCGGGGGGCGTTGGCGCCCGAATACTTCACGGAGGATGGAATGACGAAATCGACTTCGCTGTGTTTGATCCCGTTTCTTATGCTGGCAGTCTGCCTGCCGGCTCGCACTCAAAACGGTCCCAGGCTCGCTGACCTAAAGCGTGAGGCTATCAACGAAGTCGCCGGGATGCAGACCTTCACTCAGCAGATGGTCGATCAGATCTTCAGCTTTAGCGAGCTGGGCTTTCAGGAGTACGAGACTTCAAAGTACATCACCGGTTTGCTCGAGAAGAACGGCTTCAAGATCGAACGCGGCGTCCTCGGCATGCCTACAGCCTGGGTAGCCAGTTACGGCTCGGGCAAACCGGTCATCGGTTTCATCACCGACATCGACTGCATCCCGCGAGCTTCGCAGAAGCCCGGCGTCGCCTATCACGATCCGATCATCGACGGCGCACCCGGCCACGGCGAAGGGCATAACTCCGGGCAAGCGGTCAACGTGACGGCGGCGCTCGTGTTGAAGAAGCTGATGGAGAAATACAAACTCGCCGGCACGCTCAAGCTCTTCCCCGGAGTGGCCGAAGAACAACTCGGATCGAAAGCGATTTTTGTGCGAGGCGGGCTCTTCAAAGACCTGGACCTGATGTTGGGCTGTCACGTCAGCGACGGGTTCTCCACTTCTTACGGGCAGGGCTTCGCCAGCAGCGGACTGGTCTCGGTTCAATACTACTTTCACGGCAAAGCGGCGCACTCGGCGGGCGCGCCGTGGGCGGGCCGCAGCGCGTTGGACGCGGTCGAGTTGATGAACGTCGGATGGAACTACCGGCGCGAACACTTGCGGCTGCAGCAACGCTCGCACTACGTGGTGATCAACGGCGGCGATCAACCGAACGTCGTGCCGTCGGAGGCCGGCGTCTGGTACTACTTCCGCGAGCTCGACTATCCGCGCATCAAGGAGCTGTACGAGATCGGAAACAAGATGGCGCAGGCGGCGGCGATGATGACGGAGACCACCGTGACTCACCGCATTGTTGGCTCCGCGTGGCCGCCTCACTTCAACAAGACCATCGCTGAGGTCCAGCAGAAGAATGTCGAGATGGTTGGTATGCCAGAATGGAGCGAAGCCGATCAGACGCTTGCAAAGGCGTTGCAAAAGGAGATCGCTTCGGGGATTCAGGGACTGAAGACGACGGTCGATAAGCTGGAACCGCCAAAGGAACCGCAAAGCGGCGGATCGGATGACGTGGGCGACATCTCGTGGAACTTGCCGATGGTCTACTTGCGCTACCCGGCCAACATTCCGAATCTCCCCGGGCACAGTTGGGAGAACGCGGTAGCGATGGCGACTCCGATCGCGCACAAGGGTTCCACAGCGGGCGCGAAGGTCCAGGCTACGACGGCGCTCGATTTCCTGCTTTCACCCGAACTGGTCAAACAGGCGTGGGCTTACTTCAACGACGTTCAGACAAAGAATATGAAATACACTCCGCTGATCGGT
>Ga0193755_1000485_pt1 | contig 11498 bp, 20 predicted proteins | sample H1a2metaG_FD_144921 | JGI IMG/M metagenome (GOLD analysis project Ga0193755, IMG submission 144921) | Soil microbial communities from a riparian zone of the East river system, Colorado, United States - H1a2 | ecosystem: Environmental > Terrestrial > Soil > Riparian zone | place: USA: East River...
ATGCCGCCAGTGCGTCGATTTCTGATCCGGCTCGAAGGCGCTCCAATCGGGACCGGACTCCACACCTGGGGATAGCGCGCGATCAAGCGCCGCCGGCGTCGTCGTCGGCCAGCCGTGGGCATCGAGGAAGAATTGGATCTTGTTTTTCCGGCACCAGCGCGCGACCGCCGATTTCTGCTTGTAGCCGCTCAACAGTTTCAGATCCTCGGCACCGACAACCGTCGATGATTCGGTGGACTTCTTTGCCGCACTCATCGCCGGCGCCGATTTGCCAGTTGCTGACAAGTGAAAGCGTTGCGGAAACGGTTAGATTCCCTCGCGAGCGGCTTGAGGTTCCTCATGTGCTGTACATCCACCCATCACCGTGCTGGCCGGCGTCCGCAATCTGCTCCTCGAGGGAGGCGGCCGCGTGCACGATGTCGTAGGCGCGTTCCGTGCGGACATCCTTGCCAAGATGCGGCGGCGTGGTCCGCAGCGCGTCCTCGAAAGCCAGGTGACGCGCCAGCCAGTGCAATGCCTGCGCCTGCTCGCGCGTGAGGAAGACCTTGACGTTGTCAGCCATGCGCCAGCTCCTCGCACGTCACGCCCGCGCGCTGCACAGCGAGCGCAGCCCGTGTCCACTCAGGCCCCAGGCGCTCGATCGACTCGAGCAGCGTGCCGGCCTCGAGGAGATCCGGGCGATCGAGCACCAGCGCCACCGCAATGCGCTCATCGATCGAGAGCGTGGCGATGTGTTTTTCGTTTCTCACAACCGCGCGCGCCTGGGCCAGGATGCGCACGAAGCGAGCCCTGTTCGGATCATTCATCGTCGCTCTCCTCTTCACGGGAGGGCTTCGTCTCCCACAGATCGCGCACCGCTGGCTCGTCCATCAGCGCGTAGATCCGCTCTATCTCGCGCAGTGCCAGGGTCAATCCGCCATCGGCGTCCTGCAGCGCCGGCTTGTCGTCCATGTGGTAGTACACCGCGGCGGCGGCCAATCGCACCACGCCTTTCACGTTGAACAACCCATTCAGCAGGCTGAGGTAGTTGGGCAGCAGCGCGAGCGCGGCCGGTGGATTGTTCGGCAGAGCAGGGGCGGGCGCTGCAGCGGCGCGTTTCGCCTTGGGTGCCCGCGTGCCGGTAGACTTCTTCGCAGCCATGATTCACCTCGTATGTGGATGGTGGTTAGGCGCCTGTCGGTGTTTCCGCACCGGCTGGCGCCGTCTCTCAAGGGAAGAGTAATCAACGAGCTCGGTAAAGTGTTTCCGATTGAGCCCGCCGATGAGATGGCGCTCTCAGTTTCGCGTCATTCCAACGGATGGGCCATCCGTCACGCTCAGCGGCGTCGCTCGAAATCAACGGCTTGCACAGCGCCGTTTCCCACTTGTTTCCCAAGATTAAGATTGAGCGGCGGGTTGGCCCGCTTACCCGCCGGGACCATTCAACATATAGCCCATCGAGACGCCGCCGCCACCCGAGCTGTTGAGCGCCTGCAGCGCTTGGAACTCGGCGAAGTTGTTCGCGCCGCCGCCGATCGCCTTGGAGATGCCCGCCGCGGTGCCGATGTCGATGTTGGCGATGTTGTTGCCCTGGTTGATCAGGTTGCTCGAGATGTTGTTGGCGGCATTGCCCACGTTCTGCGCCTGGCCGGCCGCGGCCGCTTGCCCCATGCCAACCGCGCCCTGGGCGTTGCTCAGAGCGTTCTGGTACGTCTGATCGGCGAGGCCGGTGTTGTATCGATCGAGCGCCGTCAACGTGTTGCCTGACACGCCGCCCGCGGCTGATGCTGCGTTCAGAATTCCCTGCTCGCCCTGCTGCTGAGTGAACTGATATCCAGGCGTGGCGGCGAGCGCCTGCTGGATCGTCTGCGCGTTGGAGTTGGGACCGGTACCTAAGAGCGACTCGTACTGTGAGATCGCGCCGGCGCCCACGTCTCGATACGGTTGCGAGAGCGCTGCCTGTTGCTGAAGCGCTATCTCCTGTTCGCTGACCGCGGCGTTCGACGCGTCTCTCGTAGCACTCGCCGCTTCGTGTCCGGCGTAGGCCGTCCCGGCTGCACCGACCACTGCTGATACACCTATGACTGCTGCTGCGACCATGTCGTGATCCTCTTCGAAAATTGACCTTCACCGCTTCGTCTCGATCGTCCCCGACTTCCTCTTCAGAATATCAGCACAGCACGGCCACCAGCGTTATCTGCTGCGCATCACCCGTTCATGACCATGCCAGCTGCCTGCAGCGAGCGCGTGGCGTGCACCGATAGTCGACGGTGATTTCCTCGCCATCGAAGCCCCCGCGATTGCCCGCGATCGGACGGAGTGCAAAAAGCAGCGCAGTGCCATCGTCGCTGTAGCCAAAGCAGGCATTCGGTTGCTTGGCGTGATTCACGTAGCGTGCCGCCGGCGTGCGCTTGCCTTCCCACGTCGCGAGCGCGATGCAATCGCCAGTTTTGATATCCGCGGTCGCGATGAGTCCCTTGCCATCGATCCGCGAGCGGCCGACCTTGCATTTGTAGGCGCCATCGGGAAACGGACACACATCATCGGTGCGCTCGCTGATCGCCTTCGTCGCGTTGGCCGCGGAGCCGAGCTCGGCGAGCATCGCCTCGTAATCGCCATCCGGAGCGAGCATCTCGAGCTGCGCGGGCGCCGGGTCCGCGAAGAGCTGCTCCTCGAGCGCATCCATGTCGCGCTCAGCCGTCTCATAGGTGATCACGAAGACCAAATCCTCATCCACGTGTGCGACCAGGCGGCCGGCGCTCGCGCGGAATTCGCAGCGCGCTTTGATTGGCGTCCTCGGGCCGTCAGCGTTGAAGAACGTGAGTGCGCCGCGCGCCACGATGCAGTTGTGCGCGCTTCGGTGGCTGCGACCGATGATCACGGTGCCCGCCGCGGCCGAGATCTCACGCATGTAGACGCCTGGGCCAAAGATATGCCGCACGTTGCAAGGCAGCTGCGGAACCTGCTGCAGCTTGTCGATAACGAGTTGCGTCGACAGCGGCGATCGCACGAGCTCAGAGAGGGCGGCGTTCAACTCATCGCTGCTGTGGTCAACGTTATCCGCTGCGACCATCTCACTCTCCCAGCCGGCTGCATGCCTGTCTCAACGGATTAGCGATCCGTCACGACCAACACGGGCCGCCAGAATCAATTGATTACGCAGCACGGTTTCCCACTTGTTTCCCAACTCAAGGGCCGCGGCTCTAATCCGCGCGGCCGCCGCCGCGGCGCCGGTTGCTCGTGACCGTGCCGGGTGCTTCCGGGGGCAGCCTGCCAGCCGAGCTGCGGGTGCGGCTGCTCGGAGGCTGGTAAGCAATAGGCTCGGTCATTCGCGGCGACTCGCGCCCACCGTTTGGACCGTCATCGAGAATGTACGGGCCGCCGACGCCAAACTCGACCGGCCGGTAGCCTACGACCTCGCGCACGCCTGGCCTGCCTGGCACCGCGCGAGTCGTGACGTTGTAAATGCGATCGATGTGATGTTGCTGCTTCATGTTGACCTCCTGTTACCTGTTGCCCTGGCGCCGGCGAACTTCCTGCTCGTTGAAGCGCGCCTTGTCGACCTTGTTCTCGCGCCCTCGGCGCGCGACGGCCATGCTATGGATCGCGGCGCTGCGGTCGGCGGCTTCCTCAGCGTCCTCCGATTCATCCACGAAATCATCATCCGCGCCGGTGTCAAACTGGTACGACTCTGTATCGCTGGAGAGCCGCGCCCCTTGCCGCTTCTGGCGCATCCCGCGGATCGCTCGCGAATCGGCAGTGCCGTAGCGTTTGATCACGTCTTTTGCTGCGCGATCCCAGCGCTCGGCGTCCGACCAGCTTGGGAACGCCCGCATCAGAACGTGCACGCGGTCCTCCAGGTGTTTGAACAGTACCGGATCATCGAGTAGATCCATCCCGTATTCCTGCCTGAATTCCGCGAACTCCGCGTCCCTTTCACGCAGCTGTGCGATCGTCTGTGCATTGACCTGGCTCGTCCTCTGCACCACGCGAGCTCCGAACTGACGAAGAGATTTTTTGACCTCATCGTAGTCAGACGCCAGCGCCACATCGGCGGTCGTATGCCCCAACTCGGCCTCGAACTCGGCCTCGAAATCATTGCGGTTCATTGCGTATTTCCTCCACAAAATGGTTAGCGTTAGTTCCGATCCAAAACGTTGCGGCGCTCGAGGAAGCCCGTGTGTCCGTCCACTGTCACATCGTCATAGAAACCGGCTTCGACGGAATTGTCGGTCGGCGACAGAGACTTCTTCGAGAATCCCTTTCGGAGCGAGTCCACAGTGACATCGGTGGTGAACTGATCGCCGTGGCCGCGGTTGCCATTTGATAGATGTTGCGGGCGAATGTCGGCATCGTGCTGCGCTTCGTTGTTCATCCCTGGACCAAGGTGGTTGTACTTCGTGTCCAGCGTGTCACGAGTGCCCTTCTTGGTGCGCGCAGATTCAGAACTTGCCCACTTGCCCGCGAGCTCGTCCTCGTTGTGGTTGGCCGGCACTTCGTACTGCAGCTTTTCTTTGAAAATTCTCCGCATATGTCCTCCTGTGGATACTCCATCACCTAAAGCCCATGGTCCGCCAGTCGCTCAGCCACGGAATCAGCTATGCGCTCGGCAAATTCGTCCAACTCGCGCTGTCCCTCGCGCTTGACATCGCTTCGCTCCAGGCGCTCGGCAATCATGAGCGCTTCGGTGATCAATTTCGCGGTCGGCTCATCGAGAGTCGCTAACTCCTCGGCACCAAACGCCGACACATCCACTTCGCCCTGCAGATCGGGAAGCGCCGCCGCCGGCGACGCCTCGTTCCATGTTCGCAGCGCTCGATCGCCCCGATAGTGGTTGCCCCGGCGCATGTCAGGCGACCGACTCTCGCCCGATCGCATACACGCGAGCAAGCGCTTGCTCGAGATCCGCCCCACCGCGTGCCGCCTTGAATGCGTCATAGACCGCATGGGGTAGGGCCTCGTTCTCAAGTGGCACGCCGCGCAGCGGCCAGGGCGTCGTCACAGCGGGGATGCCGACATAGTGGCCCTCCGCGTCGATCACCCGCTCGCCGCGGCCCTCCATCCACACCGCATAGACGCCGGTCGCTTCGTGTCCCGCGCCCTCGGCCGCCTTGTAGATTTGCGCGAGCGTCATCGACTCGCGGGCAATCGCGGGCGCTTGCGAGCGTTTTAGGGACTCAAGAACTGCGCGCCGCTTGCTCACAGAAGCGCATCCCGTGCCGCGTTGATGCGCGCCATCGTGTGAGTATCACCGCCGCGATCCGGATGATGTTTCGCGGCCAGGCGCTTGTACGCGCGGGCGATCTCTTCCCTCGAGGAGTCAGGGCCGACACCCAAGACGCGAAAGAGCTGCTCAGGAGCTACGGGCGCTTCAGCTACGAGCTCTTCGAATCCCATGAAACATTCCTCGCTCCAGTGAAGACGGACGGCGCGGAGCTTAGCGCGCGCCGCCTCAATGGTCTGAGCGCGTTCGTGTCGCTCCACGACCGCGATCGCCAGTCGCTCCAGCCGCTCCATAATCTTGATTTGCAATTCGTCGAGCGCGGCCTCGCGTGCTGCGAAGTTTTCAGCAGAGCTGCAGCTGCTACTCATCGCGCATGAACTCCTCGAAGGACCAGGGCCGCGAATAGTTATTTTCCGGCAAGGGCTCGCCGGCGGCTGCGGTGATTTCTGGCTCGGGCAGATCCGCGAGCTGCATCGCGCGGCTCACCCGATCGCGTGGGATGCCGAGAACCGAGAGCGTCAGTGCCGATGTAGCGCCGCGCGACCTGGCGCGCTCTGCATTCGCGGCGGCCGCTTTCAGTACGTGGCCGAGGCACCGCTCGATGCGCACCAGAATCCTCGCCAACCTGATCTCGCTGTCCGCGTCCCGAGCCTGCTTGAAATAGGCCTGCAGCTCCGCCACCTGGTCGGCAAGGTTCGCAAGCTCGTCCATTCGAGAGCAATCGGCCAGCGTGAGCCGCATGCGCTCGTAGTTCGGTGCGCCCGTGGCGGGCCGAGTATGACCGAGTGGCACGAGCTCGCTGCTCACGCTGCACTCTCCGTCAGGGCGGATCCGCTCCGCACCTGTTGCACGATCTCGGGCGGTACGTTCGCCATCTTGCCGACTTCCTCGTCGCTCAAGCTATGAAAGTCGGGCAACGCGGCGATCTTGCGCACCCGCTCGGGTCCTGCGGCGCGGTACAGCTCAGTGGCTTCGACCTTTTTGCGCGCCTCTTCGGTCTCTCGCTCAGCGCTTGCCCGCTCGCTCTTCGCGATCCGTCTCTGCCGCTCTTCCTCCGTCACCTGTGTATCACACACACGTTCCTGAACAATTAAATGGATGGTTGATGAAGAGTTAGTAGGCAGATTCTGCCGGGCGTCGTGTCGTAGATTGCCGGGCGTCAGTGCATGGATTGCCGGGCGTCGTGTCGTAGATTGCCGGGCGTCGACCCGAGAGGCGGCAATATCTGCCGGGTGTCGCGCACCGTTCGATTTGCCCTTGATGAGGTGTTGCAGGGCCGTTGGAATCGCCGGCCGGTACTCGCTCACGAACCAGGCCCTGCCGACCTGGCGCCTCTGCATGACCGAAATCCAGCCGGCGCGCTCGGCTCGCTTCAGATGCTCGCGCACGGAACGCACACTCAAGGCCGCGCGCTCCGCGACGTGTTCCTGGCTCGGAAACGCGCTCTCGCCCTGGGCGTTCATGTGCAGGGAGATCACGAGCAGCACCAGGCGGGTAGAGGGGTCAGTAGGTCCATGTTTGCTCGCGATGAGATCGCACCACGACCAGCGGTCGAGCGCGGTCAATGCGTGAATTCCTCGGCGAGTTCCCGCGGCGCGTACGACGCCCTGGCGGGCCCCACCCCTTGGTAGGGTAGCGCCCCCGAGGCGATCGCCGATTCTTCGAACGACAGTCCGGGCGTAATCGCGATCTTTGTGACCCACCAGCCATCGCGGTTTACGCACATGCCGCGGCTGCGCATCTCCTTGCGAGTGAGGCAGCGGCGGGCACGGCCCTCGCCGGCGCGATGACAGTCAAAGGCGGTGAGCGAGTTGAACTCAAGCTCGCAGCCGGCGCAGCGGCAGTGCGCGCCGCGCAGCACACGCTTAGGTAATTCCGTACCTGTAAGCGGTCGACGCCGAGAAGCGTCTCGTCGTATGATGATCATGGTTGTTGACCGTATTGGTGATTTGAACATTGGGCCGCCCCTTGCCGGGCGGCCTTTCTTTTTGCGGAGGGCGCCACGCCTGGGAAACAAAGTGGCTACAGCCCCTGTAAGTCATTGTCTGGAAAGCCTGCGAAATGGCGAAACGGATTGAGAATCCGTTGGCGGCGGGGCGCCGGCCACCCGGAAGTGATCGGCGAGCTCGCTCACTCGAAAGACCCGCGTACTGCCGAGCTTGAAGTGCGGCACGATCCCGGCGCGAGCGGAATCCTCGAGCCAGCGCGCCGTCACGCCAACCTGCGGCGCAGCGTCTTCAGCGCTCAAGAGCGGTTCGACGTTGGCGCCGCGGGTTGCGCCCGGTGCGGCCGCGGCACCGATCGACTCGGCGCCGGCGCGTAGCGCAGCCTCAAACACATCACTGCTCAGCGCGAGCCAGCGGCCGTCGGGCAGGGCGATGAGCACCCGATCGCTCATGCAGTCGCCGCACCTTCCACCAGCTCGCCGCGCCGCTGCGCGCGTCGCGCTTCACGCTCGCGCTTCATCCGGGCCGCTGTCTCCTCGGACCAAACTGGGCGCCCGTCGACTGACGCATCGGGTGGCGGGTTTATTTGGCCGATGCGCGTGTCGCTTACCCCCAGAAATCGCCCGAGACCGTTCCGGCCATAAAACTGTGGCAGCGATCGATTTGCCATGTCGCCTACTCCTGTTGTTCGCTTGGCACTTGCCAAGGTCGCAACCTAAGCGTAGTTTCGCGCACACACCAGCACTAGATGACCCCAAAAAAAAGTGCGCATACCTCAGGCCCAACAATTGAGTCAGAAAGAAATCGTCGAGCGGGCGAGGATATTCGCGAACCGTCCGACACCCGCGGCTTGGGTCAGGCTGGTCGGCGAGGCAGGAATACTCTCCGCGCCAGCCGCGGAACCGGAAGCCATCGGCCCGTACCTCAAGCGGGTGGGCACGTCCAAGCCCCAGCTGCCCGCGCACATCAAGCGCTCGGCAGAGTTTCTCCAAGCCGCGTTCTCCGACATCGCTCATCAGCGCCAGACCGTCACGCAGGTCGAGGCCTGGGAGCAGACGGCCAGGCGTTTAACGCCAACGCCGTCACGCACGATCCACACAAAACCCGTGCACGTGCGCGAGGCAATCCAATGGGCGGCGCCGCTCGAGGTGTTGGACCTTCCCGGCGGTGACGCCAGCGGCAACTGGTGCTTGGTGACGGTCGATGCTGAGGCGCTGCTTGCCACCATTCTCTGTTGGCTGCTCAATCCAGATCTGAAGTTCGGACTGCACGAGTGCGGCCGCAGCCAGCAATGCGAGATCGAGAGGTTCCACTATCGGAATCGTAAGTTTTGCGACCCGATATGCATGCGGCAAGTCAACAAATCGACCAACAGCGAGCGCTCGAGAAAGCGACGCGTAATAGCCAAGATCACCAGTCTGCTCAAGCCTCATTTTCCAGTTAAGGCAAATGAGATGGCGCGCGCGGTATACAAGCCCGGCACCAGTGCCGAGCAGCTCGCGGCGATCGCGCGCGCAAACACAAGTAGGAGTTCACGATGAGTGTTTCAGTGCGGTACTGGCGCGGCGCATGGGTGGTCGATGTCTCGGCCCGAGTCGATGGCAAGCGCAAGCGTTCCATCACGACATTCGGCGCCGGCGCGAAAGCGAAGGCTGCCGCCCAGGCCTACGCGGCGGAGATCTCGCAGCCGAAGAAGTTCGCGCGCTTCTGGGCGCAGCAATCGGCGACCTTCCGCGATCTCTGGGACAAGTACGCGGCGCACGAGCTCGTCGGCCCGAGCCCAGGGCCGGCGACGATCGCCGACTACAAGGCGATGGCGCGGCTGTATCTGCTGCCCCAGCTAGGCGGTCGACTGCTGTTCGAGATCGATGCGCAGATCATCATGGATCTGAAAGCGAAGCTCTTAACCGAGGCCGGCGCGAAGTCGGAGCGGGGCAGCGGCAAGCCTCTCTCGCCGCGCACGGTCGCGAAAATCCTGATCCTCCTCGGCACGCTATTTCGCTACGGCAAGCGCATCGGTCTCGTCACCGACAATCCGGCCGCCGATGTGAAAAAGCCGAAGGCATCGAAGCGCGCGGTGTACATCCTGGACCCCGAGGAGATCAAGCGGCTGCGCGCGGCACTCACCGTCACCTGGGAGAAGATCCTGCTCGAGCTCGCGATAACCACGGGCTTGCGCTCTGGAGAGATCCGCGGGCTCGTGTGGGAATCGATCGACCTCGAGGGCAAGCGCCTCTTCGTCGAGCACCAGGCGACACGCAGGCGGGCGGACGATGTCACCAAGACCGAGGGCTCGTTGCGCACCGTGCCGCTCCCGGCCTACCTGATCCCTGAGTTCAAGGTTTGGAAGCTCGCCTGCCCGCTAACCGATCGAGGCCTGGTCTTCCCCGGCGAGCCCGATCCTGAGACTGGCGTCCGCGGCCCGATCGAGGCGGATGTCCTGTTGCGAAACATCCTGCGCCGCGCTCTGCGCCGGGCGGGCCTGCCGCCGCTGCGCTTCCATGACATGCGCCACCTGGCCGGTACCCTGATGTCCGAGGCGGGCGTACCCCCGAAGCGCGCCCAGGAGATCCTCGGCCACGCCGACGTGCGCACGACCCTGGCGATCTACACCCACACCATGCGCCGCAAGCACGATGATTCGGCCGACAAGATGGCCGAACTGGCCGGCCTCACGCTCGTGGGAAACAATCAGGAAACAAGTGCCCCCGTGATACCCGAGGAGGCTGAGCTAAGTGCTTGTTTGGATGGCTCCCCGGGACGGATTCGAACCGCCGACCAACGGATTAACAGGACAGAGGGCTCGGAACCCATCGAACTCGTCCGTAAGAATTCAGAGGGTTAGCAGGGAAGGGCACCGGCAAATTCCGATGCATCACACCTGAGTGCAATCGGCCGGGAAACAGATGGGAAACATCAGGCCGGTGGCAGTCAACGAGGCAGGCGCCCATCCAGGCGAGCTTCGAGTTCCGTCAAGCGCTTGTCGTCGTCAGCTTCATCACCTTCGGGTTCGCCGCCGGCATTGGGAGATCTCGTGGAGCGGCGCGGGTGCTCACGTTCGTAATCGGCGTCCTCCTTGGCGTGCGCGGCCATCTTGGCCTCGTAAAAATCCACCAAGCTGGATCCGGGCGGAATCAGCCCATCATGGTCCAGTTCCAACGGCCGCCCGGGCGGCGTCGTCAGCTCGTTTGACTGTCGATTCTTCCAGCGCTTCTTGAGCCGGTTCGTGAGCCACAGTGTCATCGCGCCCTCCGACGGTGGATAGTGCTTCTCAATCGGTGTGAGCACAACTTTGTCATTGATCACCGCCACGTGCGTGGCTGGACAGGTATAGCCGACGGCGCGGTGATAGAGCGACGCCTCCACCCGCTGATCCGCCGCCCGCTTCCCAGGGATCAGCGCCCGCCTGAACTTCGGATGGTCCGCCTTCCAGTTGTGGAGAGTCTTCGGCGTGATCTCGAGGCACTCGGCGATCTCGCGCTCGGTCATGCCGGCCGCGGCGAGCTTTTTCGCGATCTTCACCATCCAGGCCCGGAACTTCGTCGGCCGCCCGTTCGGGAGATGCTCATCAGGTGGCTTGCGTGGAGTCACCCCGATTTTCTACGCTGCCCACGTACTGAAGTGAGCGAACAGCGTGCGCGCTTCCGACTGCGAGAGCGAGATCTCGTCGGTATTTCCTTCCGAATCCGATTGCTTGAGCACCAGGCGCCCGTCATCGAGCGCTGCGTTCACGCCCCAGCCAGGGAGCAGCTCGAGCACTGGGTATGCGAGCGCCGGCGCCGGCAGTGCGGGGATCTCCACTGCCACCGAGCGCGAGATCTGCACCGGCCGCATGGTTTTTGCTCTCGTGGTGATTCCGCGTTTTAACTGCTCTGCCTTGCACTCCCGGCACGTGCGGATCGCCTTGCCTTTGCGTGTGAACATCTCCGCCTCTGGCTTATCCCGCTCGCAGCTCTTGCAGTTCATTGTCATCGCCGGCACCTCGTACTGTCGGGAAAACGTTCGGCGGCAATGATAGGGCAGCCCGGCGGATCTGTGCAGACCCGACCGCGAGCCCGCGAGAGTCAGCCCCCCGGCCAGGGCGTAGGTAAAAACCTCGGGACGGAAGCGGGCGACTCGCCGCGCCTTGGGATCAAGCCCAGCGCGGCAGCGATCACTTCGGTACGCGCTTCTTCCGCGGTTGAGTCGGTGGTTTTGCGGCTTCCTGTTCACGTCGCCGTTTATGCCGCCAGTGCGTCGATTTCTGATCCGGCTCGAAGGCGCTCCAATCGGGACCGGACTCCACACCTGGGGATAGCGCGCGATCAAGCGCCGCCGGCGTCGTCGTCGGCCAGCCGTGGGCATCGAGG
>Ga0193755_1000486_pt1 | contig 11494 bp, 8 predicted proteins | sample H1a2metaG_FD_144921 | JGI IMG/M metagenome (GOLD analysis project Ga0193755, IMG submission 144921) | Soil microbial communities from a riparian zone of the East river system, Colorado, United States - H1a2 | ecosystem: Environmental > Terrestrial > Soil > Riparian zone | place: USA: East River...
TTTCGCCGCATTCCCGGCGTAGGCGAACAGAAACTGAAGGACTTCGGCGAAGCGTTCCTCAGCGAGATCAAGAGCCATTTGGCCGCAAATCCTCGCCGAACATTTTCTAAAGACAACCACGTTCCAGGCTTGAAACGACCTGCTCGCTTGACCCACAATGACCGGCAATGAATGGAGGTCTATAGATGTGAAAACTACAGTCGAAAGAATTCTTGTCGTCGTTACTGCCGTGTTGATCTGCGCAGGAGGTTCCCTAGCGGCCAACCTCCATCCAATCGTGGACGTCGAAAGCGGATTTCTTTTCGGTGCGATCTCTGACGGAAAATGGATTAAAGCGGATGAAACAGCGAAACTGATCGGTGATGAGACCACCTACCGAGTCTATGGATTGACGCAGGCGCTTGGCGAAGCCAAAGGAGATAAACCGAAATCGGAGGGTGAGCCGTGCGAAGAGACCTTGGCGGTTTCACTGTCGCCAAAAACGGAAAAGGGCGTGATCGCGATCGCCGCTTCGTGGAATGCGCTACCGCGAAAACCACAAGTGACCGATCCAACTCAAAAAACTTATGTGGATGCAGCGCGCGAATTTTTGCGAACAAAGGAAATCGACCAACCGAAAGTGAAGATTGATAACATTCTTCGCGTCGATTTGGACGGCGATGGCGAAGAAGAAGTTTTAATCAGCGCGACAAATTATTTCAGGAAAGACGAAAGCGTGCCAATGCGATCGCCAGCCGCAAGTTATTCGATGGTGTTGTTGCGGCGCGTGGTCGCTGGAAAAGTGGAAACGCAATTGATTGTAGGAGAATTTTATCCCAAGGCTTACCCGAAGGCCAAACAAGAAGAGGGGAGCTTCGACGCACCAAACGCCTACAAAGTAATCGCCACGCTCGACCTGGATGGCGACGGCAAAATGGAAGTCGTGATCCACTCGGATTACTACGAAGGAGGAGAGACAACAATTTATCGGTGCGACCCGAAAAAGGCTGAGGCTTTACTTTCTGTGGCTTGCGGCGCGTGACAGCGCTTGGTTTTTCCTCATGTATTTTTGCCGAGTGAAATGAAAAGTTCCGCGCGGCTCTTCAGCTTCTATGCATGCGCAAGTCTCGTCGCCTTCAGCCACACCGTTCTCGCTACCGAGAGGAGTAGCGCCTTCGGCAACAGCGTGGCGGCGCGACGCGATGGAAAGATTGTGGTCGCGGGATCTGCCCAAGTGAGCGGTGTCGACCAATTTGCGCTCGTCCGCTATAACTCCGACGGCAGCCTGGACACGAGTCTCAATAGCAACGGCATAATAACAACTGCGGTAGGCAAAGGTACCTGCAAAGGTGAAGGGGTGGCGTTGCAAGAGGATGGGAAAATTGTTGTTGTGGGACATTCATTTAACGCCGGCGGCCAGTCGTGCTTCACCGTGTTAAGGTACGGCGCTGACGGAAGCCTCGACACAAGCTTTGGGGACTCCGGAAAGATAACAACCGCTGTCGCCAAGGAGAGCAATGCAGACAGTGTGGCGATGCAGAGCGATGGAAAGATCGTTGTGGCAGGCAACTCTTTCATCGACGGGGGCAACAATGATTTCGCGGTCGTCCGCTACAACGCAAATGGCAAACTCGATTCGAGCTTCAACCAAACCGGGAAGGCAAGCGCCGACTTCGGTGCCCACGACCTCCCTCGCAGTGTGGCCTTGCACGGTGATGGAAGAATCGTTGTCGCCGGATACACCACAGACGAAAGCAAAAAACAATGTGCACTCGCGTGCTTTAAGGCGAATGGAAGTCTGGACACGAGTTTCAATGGAACCGGCAAGGTCGTTACGACGTTCGGCGGCGACGGAGATGCTGAGGGACAAGGTGTGGCAGCGCAGAGTGATGGAAAAACCGTTGTTGTGGGCTACGCGACTGTTGGCGGCGTTCAACGGTTCGCGGTTGAGCGATATAAGACCGATGGAGCTCTCGACACCAGTTTCGGCGGCACTGGTCGCGTATTAACTGCTGTTGGCATTAGCGGCAGTAACGCGGCGGGAGTGGCACTGCAGAAGGACGGCAAAATTGTGGTCGCTGGGTATGCCGTCAACAACAGTGGCAGGGTCTATGACTTTGCGTGTCTGCGCTATAACGCTGATGGGAGTCTTGACCAAAGTTTCGGCGATCACGGCAAGGTCACGACCGACGTTGGCGATGGCAAGGCCAGCTCCCTAGCAGTGCAAGATAACAAGATCATAGTCGCTGGGTCTGCGTACGACGGCGATAACAATGAGTTTGCCGTGGTCCGCTACAATGCGAGCGGCAAACTCGACACGAGCTTCAATAGCGCTGGCAGCGTCCTGACCGCTGTCGGAAGCAAGCCGCCTGAAGCGGAGGAAGACAGCACGCCGCGTGTTTCCATGGCCGTGATTAGCGATCCGGACGGTTACACCAACGTCAGAGATTACGATGGCAAAGTCATCGCAAAGGTGAAAAAGGGCGAACGCTTTATTGCCGCAAAGCCATGGAATCAGTCTGGCGATTCTAAATGGTCCGTTCGCCTGAAGTCAGGACTCACGGGCTTCATGGATAAAACCCGGATTCATCTGCTCCCGGACGAGCCATTGATGAAGTTAAACTATGACGCCAGGAAAAAGGAGTGGCGAAAATTGCTGTCCAAGCGCGTCACAGAAAACGACGAAGCTGCATCGCAAGCAAAAGGTCACGGCGTCGATTACAACAAAACTCTGGTGCGAGCGAGCGAAGGGAATCTCGAGGCGCTCGCGAAGTTTGCCTCTCTGGCTGAATTCATGGATGGAGCCGCAGCCGAGGCCTATTTCCCGGAAGCGTGGGAACTTTTTCACGTTGTGGGCGACAAGACGCTTGCGAAATCTGTGCGCGGCTTGCCATTGGCTGATCAGGCTGGTGTAAGACGAACTCTGATCGGGGAGTCGGCTGAAGAATTCGCGAACCCGGGCGACGTGGACTATCTCCAGCGCTATTTTCCCGAGACAACGAAGCTTCTCTTTCGAGGCGAGATCGTTGATTGGACTTCGCCGGACGGGCGCTACGGCATTCGCAAGACTTTTACCGACCCGCTTGACCTGGCGGAATCAAAGGTCAGTCACGCAGAACTAATCGAGAAAGCGACGGGTCAAACGCTGTGCGATCTGACTAACGCCGACATTGGCGTCGGCGGTGATCGTGAGGGCAGTGTGCTCTGGTCTCCGGATTCGAAGCGTTTTGCCTATGTGGCGTCTGACCTAAGGGGCGGGCGTCTTTTTCGCAAGGCAGCAGCTCCCCCACAAAAGACACAAACAACCGTTTATCAGAATCCAGAGAAATCATTTACCAAAATTGATCTGCCATTCGACCAGCCTCCCGGCAAAGAAAATGATCCAGAGATCAAAGGCGCAGTTATGGGTCACGAATTTGTAACTCCTGTCCGATGGGCGGATGCCAACACGCTTATTCTCGAAAGGCATGACTACTACGAAAGGCTGATGCCACCGGCGGGATCCGTTCACGGCTTTGACCGTCTCTACGAAATTACGGTCTCTTTCAAGGACGACGGGACAGCTAATACCTCGTGGAAGCTTCGCGAGGATCGGTAATTGGCAATTCTCGTCATCAAAACGCGGGATACGAAAGAGCGTCGGTGCCAATTTCACAACCGAAGCCGACATCAAACGATACTTTCCCAAAACCTATAAACTGCTCTTTGGTCCATGAAAACACTGTCTCTCTTCGCGCTTGTTCTAACTGCCAGTTGTCTGGCTCCATCGCTTCAAGCGAAAGACATTATCATGGATAAATCGCCGGACGGAAACTTCGCCTTACGCATTCAGCTTCCAAAGGAGGCCGGGGATCAACCGAAAGTCGGCATGATTAACCTGCTGACGCAAAAGCCGGTACTGGAATTGGATTGTCATCACTGTTATGAGCGTAACGCAAAGCCAAAGCTTCTTTGGTTCAGCGACTCACAGCGGGTGGCCTATTACACTCCCCATGATCACGGCGGCTACACGCAAGTCTATTTTCGTCGCGGATCATCCTTTGAAGAAGTGCAATTGCCCAATATACCGAACTTGAAGTTTCCGAGACAAGCGCCGCCGGATGAGCAAACGATTACGTCCATTAGTGAATCGATTCGATGGCTCAAATCAGGGGCGCTCGTTCTTCGTCAGGAACAGGAAAAGCTCGTTGCTGGCAGCGCGGCCCAGAAAGTGACCATAGGTTTCGATAAACATGGTCACGGGTCGGTGCTAAAAGTTCAAGCGAAGAAGATTACAAAGGACGCCCTCGATAAAGGTCCCCAGCTGCCTGTGTTGCCGAGAGAAACTGCCTATTTTCAAGCCATCGCGAGTAACTCGATCAACGACTTGACTGTGAGGATCTCAGATCTCGACGGCCATCTTCATCAAGGTGACAACGAAACATCGATCCAGTTTCGCGATGCCAAGGCTCGCCTTGTCGATGTTGGCAAAGTCAATCTTCAGATCGACAGCAACATGCCCGGCACGCAGATTCATCGAGACGTGGTGGTTGAGCGCACAGCTACCCGAGGGCTGTATCGCGCCAAAATCCAGGTCGACACGTCCGGTGATTGGAACACGAAAATTTCCTACGACGGTCCGCACGGAAAAGGAGAAACGACTTTCGCAGTGCCGGTGGAATAGTGACAAAGCGGTGCGCAGAAAAAATGGATCGGAAATAGAAATAAGCGATGATGATTTATCGCTGCAATCCGAAAAAAGTTGAGGCTTTACTTTCTGTCTCTTGCGGTGCTTAGCTATGCTGGTCGGTAAGAGATCATGACAATTCGATGACTCGAATAGTTCTGGCCTGTCTCTGTATTGGTGCTTTGCTCCCGCCCGTTTGGCTGCACGCAGACCCTACGCCAACCGCCTCTCTGACGCTGGAAGAGTTAAAGGCAGACTTTGAAAAACAAGACGCCGAACTAAACCAGGTTTACACGGAAACAATGGCGCGCCTGCCCGCAGAACAGCAGAAGGAGTTAAAGAAATCCGAGGTAGAATGGATCAAACATCGGGATCAAGAGGGCACAGACCCGGGACTCAATTGGCTCATTCTCTCCTTTAAAACCAGGGAGCGAATAAAAGACATTCGCGCGGATTTCCCGCTGGAAAATGGGCCTTATCCGCCGCCGGGTTACAGCGAAGCAAAAGACGAAGGCGCCGAATCCCCCAAGGGAGATTTTGTGATCAAGGTTTTTCGAGGAGAAGGCGCCGATTCTCGCAGGCAGGAGGCGTGGATTGTTTCGAAACAAGATCCTACACAACGCAAACGATTGCCAGGGAAGACCGTCGCGTTCTCCACGGAGCATTTCATTTCACCAGACGCGCGGTGGATTGTTCGGAGGCAGCACGACGGTAGCCAAGAAGACTCAGCCTATCTCTATCGCCGGAAAGATGGCCTTGTTTTCGAATCGATAACCGATCCGCTCAGTGAGCTGGCTTGGGAATTTTTCGAAAAAACTCCAGCTAACAAACGTAAGTATAAGATCGATACCAAGAATCTGACCCAATCGTTTATTCACTTCGAATCCTGGAGCGGTGATGGGAAAAAGGTGCGACTTAGCCTCACCGGCCTCGAAAGCCACGAGTGGACCATTGACGACTGGCAATGCGATTACAGCATGGAAAAGAAAGCCTTTGAGCTTCCGGCGAGTCTGAGCGAGCACAACGCCAAGGCGGTAGAAGCCATTGGACCAGAAGAAGTCATGGCAACAATCAACGGGTCGGATGCGTACACGGGGTCTGGTTACGCTCAAGGCGAGGAGGTTCGCATCACCATAAAGCCCGGCGAACGCTTCGTCGCCGCGCCACCCTATTCGGATTTTGCACAAAGTGGGGATACCTCGTGGCGTGTTTATCTAAAATCGGGAATTGAGTGTCGAATCGATCGGAGCCGGATTCGTTTATTGCCGGAGGAGCCGTTGATGAAGTTGAACTACGACGCAAGCAAAAAGGGATGGCGAAAATTGCGGGCCAAGCCGGTGACGCAAAGCGATGAGGCGGCATGGAGAGCGAAACAGCATGGAGTCAATTATTATGATACTCTGCTCCGGGCGAGCGAAGGCGACCTAAAAGCGATCGCACGGTTCAATTCCCTGAATGAGTTTATGGATGCTGGTGCCGGAGAGGAATACCATTCTACCTGGTGGAGACTTTTTCACGTAGCGGGCGATGAAATTTTCGCCAATTACTACAAGAGTTGTCCTAAAAAAATCCGAGAATCCTACAGAAATTTTTTCAGCATAGACGGGAGCGACATGACCGCTCCGATTTCAAAACCGAAACCGTATCTCAAACAGAATTTTCCAAAGACATACGAAATCCTTTTCGGCAAGGGACAATGACGTTTCCGATAAAGCATTAACCTGAAACTTGGGTTACGCTTATCAGAATGATCATTAAAGGCTGGAATCCAAATCCGACCACAATAAAACCGGCGGATTCTACCAAGTCTCAGCCGTGGATTCTCAGGGACGAACGATCTGGATTGTTGACGCGCACCGCGACGACGGAAAGCGTTTCGTTGTGCACGCCGGATGAAAAGCTGACAGCGTTTCTGGAACTTGAGAGAGCCACAACGAATAAATGAGCTTCCCTAATGCGGAACAATTGGGCACAATTCTCCCATGACTCCGCTTTTATTGGGCGATTGCGAGGGAAGCGACCGGATTAGACGGAATAATTCCGTAAAATATTACGGGAAAATTCCATCTATATCTCGTTAGGCATCTACGGGAGAAAACTAAGTGAACACAAGAACTAGCCTGCTTGTCCTTGCGCTGTTCAGTTGTTTGTCGGCGCCCATGACTCTGGTAGCTGCTTCCCCGGAGGAAAAGTATTTTGAAACTCGTGACAATTTCATCCGGGAGTTTGAAAAAACATCGACCCCGCTTGATAGCCTCGCTGAACAAGATCAGCACGCCCTCGATGAAAAAGATAGGCATGCCCTTGCTGAACTTGAGAAACAACTGAAGGCAATTGTAGGGCCAGTTAATGTTGAAGGCTTTCCGAAAGAGGGCAAAATAAACCTTGAAACTCTCCAAAACGGCGACTTGGGGTTTGGTCAGGTCGATGGGCTTAGATTCAGTGCCAAGCAAGAATACCTTTTTGTAACAACCGATAACATTTTGAAGAAATATCTGGCTGAGCAGCCAGAGCTACCTAAAGACCTGGCTGAACTTTCCAGGACTGCTGAATTTTATAGTTGCGCCTTTACGTCGGGCGAGGCTGTTACGTACTTTGCAGAGATCCCGGTCAAAAGCCCAAACGGCAAATCTGATGTTCGTGCGTTTCTCGGTCTAACTGCTCAAGATATTGGCCCCTTCATTCCAAAAGACGTCTTTGTATTCGTTACGAAGGGAAATCGAATACTCGCAGTCCAGTCGCCAGCGGCAGCTGAGATCACAGAAATTCCGCAGTGTAGAAACGAGTGGGAGAAGTTTGCTAAGAAGAAGGCAGACGCAATGGAGGTTTATCGATCCTCCGGCTTGAACAATGAAAAGGCGTTCGATGAAGAAGTTCAACAGTATGAGCAGCAAGGGTTCGAGGCATACCAGCGCTGTTACGACAGAGAGGCCAGGAATCAAAAATTCTTCGCTTCCCTTAAGAAGCAGGCCCAATCGATTGTTGATCGTTTGCTGAGAAACTGAGCATTGAAATTGCGATGCCCAACAAGTCGGTCCACCTGACTCGCGGTGCTGGCGCACCGCTCGCAGGTAAGCTCAGGCGTTACGCCGGCACTCTTAAGGCTCGATCCGCTCTGGGATCCTTTGCGCTCCGAGCCCGCTTTCCAAAAACTCTGCGAGGAAAAGCAACCGTGAACCCGCGCAATTTCGGTCAACCGTGGATTCCGGCAGGCGAACGATCCGGATTGCAGACGCGCATCGCGACGAGGGAAAGCGTCTCGTTGTGCGTGCGGATGAAAAGCTGACGGCGTTTGTGGAACTGGAAAGGGCGATTCACGAATTTGCGGTGAGTTTGATGTTGAAAATCTGACTGCGTTTTTAGGAGTCACAGCTAGTTTCCCGGACGTACCGTAATGTAGGACGACGCCCTACATTATTTTCTGTTGACAGAGCGTTGGAATTTTCGACAGGCTTGCATTTGCGCTAAGTGTCCGTTAGGCGTCTCCCCAAGAGAGCTCCACCTGACCCTCTTCCCGCAGGGTTAGCCGTGAACGAAGGCTCGTTCACACAACTGGAGAACAACAACAATGAATCAACTGACTCACTTCAAGAGAACATCAATCCTCCCACTTCTTGTCGCACTGGCATTCTTCGCCGTCGCCGCTGCTGGTTCGGCCCGGGCTGGAATGAGTGACTTTAATGGCGACGGCCATCCCGACTACGTGCTCTATAACCGCTTCACTCGACAGACCAAGATCTGGTACCTAAACAACAATGTTAAGATCGCCGGCCGCTATGGCCCGACTATTTCGGCCGGCTGGAGCTTGGTGGACGTGGCTGATTTTGATGGTGACGGTCACCCGGACTATGTGCTTCAGAACGTCAACACGCATCGAACAGCGATCTGGTATCTGAACAACAACGTTTTCACCCACGGCGTATCTGGTCCGACTCTGCCCAGCGGGTGGTTCTTGGGGTCAGTGGGCGATTTCAACGGCGACGGCAAACCCGATTACCTGCTATACAGACAGGTTGGCAGCAATTTCGCAACAGCGATTTGGTACATGAACAACCACGTTCATGTCGCGTCGGCGAGTGGCCCAACTCTGCCAAATGGCTGGCTTTTAAGGGGAGTGGAGGATTTTAATGGCGATGGCAAACCGGATTTCTTACTTTACAATGCTTTATACGTCCTAGGTGCGGAAAACAACAACAGAACCAAGATCTGGTACCTAAACAACAATGTTAAGATCGTCGGCCGCTATGGCCCGACTGTTCCGGCCGGCTGGAGCGTGGTGGACGTGGCTGATTTTGATGGTGACGGTCACCCGGACTATGTGCTTCAGAACTTCGACACGCATCAAACAGCGATCTGGTATCTGAACAACGACGTTTTCACCGACGGCGCATCTGGTCCGACTCTGCCGCCTGCATCGACGTCGTCACAATTGAGTTGGGATTTGGTTGGTCCGTCGGCAGGGGGAATAGTGACGGTCTGCGCCGGATGTTACGATTACTGAACCGGATGAAGAATTCTCAGCATAGGAAACTCGCATTTCACATTGCCAGCAGCATCGTAAACGCGAACCACTGCGTCATGTGAGCGGCTGTAGAATTGTGCGTATCCGATTGCGTTGCTGCTCGCATTCGGCTCGCCATACCAGAGCCGACCGAACGGCAACGCATCGGAAATCAGATCGACGCCGCGTTTATCTTTGCGCGGTCGCACTTCCGTAAACGTGCTTTGCGCTACTCGCGATTCGTGTCATCGCAGGTGACACATCATGGAGATAGCTGCATACGCCTGAATTGCTCCGCAAATGGCCGCGATGATCGTGAGCGCTAGGACGTAATACGCGATTGGCCCTCTCAAACCAGTCGTGAATTTCGTTAGGATCGTTGCTCGCGAGGATTTCGTCGGCAGTCTTTCGCTTCATCGGTTGCCAGTTGTATCGCCCCACGATTGCGTGACAAGGCGAAAACGCCTTTGTTCGACCGGGCGATGGTCGCCCGCTTATTAATGTTTCTTACGAGCTTTGGCCGGTGCGTCGTCGGTAGTCACATCCGGCAATCTCTGCATCGCGACGCGAAGATCATCAGTGGATAGATGCGTGTATTGACGGCTGACTGCCGCGGACTCATGTCCAACGATCTCGCGTGCGAACACATCGCTGAGACCAGAAGCTTTCAACAGCGTTACCGCTGAATGCCGCAACGAGTGGAACGAAAGCTCGGATGATTCGCGTGCGTGTGCGCGGCCTTTGGTCGTGGTGCGATAATCCTTCGCTTCGGCCAAACCAGCTTCGACCAAAACTTCGCGAAACTGATTCGATAATGACGCGGTGCGTTTGTGCGCGGCTGCGTTCGGGAAAATGAACGCATTGGGATTATCGCCCGACGGCAACTCGCTCAGGTAATCGACAAGCGGTTGCACAAGTGGCAACACGATGCGCCGGCCGGTCTTGCGCGCTGTGAACGCGATCTCGTTTTGCTCGAGGTTGACTGATCGCCATGTGAGGCGCGCCAGGTCGCCGAGTCGTTGGCCGATGTAAAGGCCGAACAACACTAGGCCGCGCCACTCATCATCGCACGCTTTGAGGATCCGTTTGATTTCCGAGACGGTGAACGGTCGCCGGTTGGATTCGTCGTTGACGAGCAACTTCACGTCGGAAGCCGGATTGCTCACAATTCGTTTTTTCCGCATCGCGTCGTGGAAACAAACGCGCAACACTTTGATGCTGAGATTGGCGGTCCCGCGTGCGCGTTCTTTCGCCTCGTTATTGCGAAACGCCGTGACGTCGCTCTCATCCAAGGTTGCAATGTTGGCGTTGCATTTCCCCTTGCCGACAAATTCTGTGAATCGTTCGATAATGCGCCTGTAACGATCGTACGTTGTGGGCTCGGTTTCCTTGGATTTGGCTGCAAGCCATTCCTCCGTCCACGCCTTGAGCGAGGTTGGCTTAGGCAACATCTCGACGTTGGAATGGCGGCGCGGAAAGAGTTGTCGCAAACCGTGTGCGATGATTTCGCTCGCAGCGCCAGGCGTCAATTCACCCTTCCGCTTTCGCCGAACGGCGTCCATCCATTCCGCTGCAATTTTCTCTGCCTGTTTCCTATTTTTTTCTGTCGCGTTTAGCTTTGTGGACAAAAAGCGGCGTGTGCTTTTGCCGGTGTCCGAGTCGTAGTCGGTGAATGCGACATACCACTTCCCGCTTTGTTTGTGCAGACTCATTCATTGGTCCTTTCGTGTGTTCGTTGTTGTCGTGTTTCGTCTGCCTCGCGTGTCAATGCGCGTTGCATCGACGCAACGATAACGCGAACTGGACATAACGTCAAAACATAACATTTACGTTCGTTCCAAGTCGTTTCGACACGTTCATTTCAGAGGTAAACCACGATTATGCGACGAGCGCGAACGTACCGGGGGTTCGAATTCCCCCCATCCGTGCTGCCTTTCCTGCTCTTACTCTTGCTCGTTACCGTTTTTCGATCACGTGCAATTCCTGGCGCAACTTCACCCTGCTTCCATGCGGCAGGACGCCGCGGAAATTCACGCTCGGGTAAATCATGCAATCGCGGCCGATAACCGAGCCTGGATTGATCACAGAGTTGCAGCCGATCTCGGTTCTATCGCCGACGATTGCGCCGAATTTTCTTAGGCCGGTGGGAATGTCGCCGTCCGCTGTGCTCACAGCGATTTCGGCGTGATTGAGTTTGACGTTCGAGAGAATCACGCCGGCGCCAAGGTGCGCTTGATGGCCCAGGATGGAGTCGCCCACGTAATTGAAGTGCGGCACCTGTGCTTCATCGAACAGAATGCAATTCTTGAACTCGCACGAGTTACCCATTACGACGCCATCGCCTGCGA
>Ga0193755_1000487_pt1 | contig 11491 bp, 7 predicted proteins | sample H1a2metaG_FD_144921 | JGI IMG/M metagenome (GOLD analysis project Ga0193755, IMG submission 144921) | Soil microbial communities from a riparian zone of the East river system, Colorado, United States - H1a2 | ecosystem: Environmental > Terrestrial > Soil > Riparian zone | place: USA: East River...
CGACCGGTGACTTTGCGCGCGCCGAGGCGCTGTACCGCGACGCCTTGGCGACCTGGCGTGCCCGCGAGCAATGGGCCGACGCCGCGGACGCGCTGCATGGACTTGGCCAGCTCGAGCTGCGCCGCGGCGACTATCCCGCGGCGCGCGTGGCACTGCTCGAAGCGCTGGCCATCTACGACCAGACGGGCCCGCTCGCGGACGCGCTCGCGGTGCGGCGCGAGCTCGCAGGGGCGCTCGCGGCGGCCGGTGACCTGCAGGCGGCGCTGGACGGGCTGCGGCGTGCGCAGCGGCTGGCCGACTCGGCGCCGGCAGCGCCCGGCGTCCGGGCGGGCATCGCGCTCGCGCGCGCCGACCTGGCGGTGCAGTTGAACACCCTCGCCGAGGCCGACAGGCTGTACGCCCGAGCGGCGTTGCTGTACCGGCAAGCGGGCGATCAGCGCGGCGAAGCGGAAGCACGCCAGGGGCAGGGCCAGCTGTTGCTCGCGCGCGAGGAATACACCCCCGCCCGGGCGCTGCTCGAAGGGGCTTTGCGCACCGAGCTCGCGGCCGGAAACCAGCGTGCGGCCGCGCTGACGCGCCTCTCGCTCGGCGACGTGGCACAGGCGAGGGGGGACACCACCGCCGCACGCCGGCTCCTCGCGCAAGCCGCGACCGATCTCGAGCGCTTGGGCGATCCCGTGGGCGGCGCGGCGGCGCTGGGCGAGCGAGCCGCGCTCGAGGGCGGGGCCGGATTCCCTGCCACGGCCGAGTCGTTGTATCGGGCGGGACTCGACCGACTGCGCGGCCATATGGCGCCCGAGATCGCGTGGCGGCTGCACGCGGGCCTGGGGCTCGCGCGGCACGCCCGAGGTCGGGACGACGAAGCCTCCCGCGAGCTGCGCGCGGCGCTCGTCGAGATCGAGCGCCCGAGCCGGTCGCTGGCGCTGGCCGAGCGGCGCTCGGCGTTTCTGGCGGACAAGTGGGACGTGTACGCGCAGCTCGCGCTCATCGAGCGCTCCCGCGGCCGCCCGGAAGCCGCGTTCGAGGCGAGCGAGCGCCTGCGCGCGCGCGAGATGCTCGAGCTGCTACAGCGCGGCCGGATATCGTCGCCGTACGACACGGCTGCGGCACTCGCGGCCCGGGAGCAGGATCTCCGGCGCCGGATCGGCGAGCTGACGCATGACGTGGATACCGCCAGCGAAAGCGCCGTGCGCGGCCCCGCCGCAACGCCCGGTGGCGGCGCAGCCCGCGACGCGTTGGGTAGCGCCCAGGAGGCGTACGGCGAGTTGTTGCTCGAGATGCGGGAGCGCAGTCCCCGACACGCGGCGCTCGTGTCCCCCGTGACCGCGGCCTGGCGGGCCGTGGCCCGCCGCCTCGAGCCCGATGCCGCCCTAATCGAGTACGTCGTAAGCGACTCGGGCTCGCTGGCGTTCGTCGTCACTCAGGACACGCTCGTCGCGGTGGACCTGGGCGTAGGTCGCCGCGACCTGGCCCGGCTGATCAAGTTCGCGCGCGGCACGCTTCAGGCGCCGGGTGCACCGCCCACCGATTCGCTGTGGCGGGGCCCGCTGCGACAGCTGCATCAGTACCTCATCGCTCCGCTCGATGACGCCCATCTGCTCGCGGGCAAGACGCGACTCATTCTGGTTCCGCACGCCGAGCTGCACTACGCGCCGTTTGCAGCGCTCATCGGCGGCGCGGGAGGCGAGCACTTCCTGATCGAGCGTTACGAACTATGCGTGACGCCGTCGGCGTCGGTCTGGCTCGCGCTCGGCGATCGCCCTGCGGGGCGCGCCACGACAGGGGTCCTCGCTCTCGCGCCGAGACCCGATGCCCTGCGAGCGTCGCGGCGGGAAGTAGCGGCGGTCGCGCGACTCAGCGGAGCGGATGTACAGGTGTTGAGCGGCGGAGCGGCCACCGAAGCGGCGTTCCGACGCGACGCGCCGAGCCGCCGAATTGTGCACCTCGCCACCTACGGCGTCCTCAACAAGCAGAACCCGTTGTTCTCGTTCGTGGATCTGGCCGCGGACAGTGTGCACGACGGACGGCTGGAGGTGCACGAAGTCTTCGGTCTTCACCTCGCGGCGGACCTCGTGGTGCTCTCCGCCTGCCAGACAGGGCTCGGTGCGGGGGCGCTGGCGGATGTGCCGGCCGGCGACGATTGGGTCGGGCTGACGCGGGCGTTCCTGCACGCCGGGGCCGCCAATGTCGTGGCGACGCTGTGGCCGGTCGAGGATTGGGCGACTGCGGCGCTGATGGAGCGGTTTTACGAGGGGTACGCGCCGGGCGACGATCCGTCCCGGGCCCTGGCGCTGGCGCAACGCGCGCTCCTGGCGACACCCGCCACGGGGCATCCCTTCTACTGGGCAGGGTTCGTGAGCGTCCAAGGCGCGCACGTACGGGAGGTGGCACCATGACAGCCGACTCCATGCACCGGAGGCAGGCGGCCGTGATCGGCCTACTGGCCTTACTGGTCAGATGTTCCGGCGACCCCCCTACCGGCGTGGTGAAACTACCTACGGGTATGCTCGTGTCGAACCCTCTGGTTTCCCACGCAGCGCCCGCGCCATCTCGGCTGACGACCTCGGTCCGCGCGGCCGGCGCCGTCGGCGAGGATACCATGGTATACGTCGCCCTCGAGCCCGGTACGGCCCCGGCGGGTGTGAGCGCCACCGTGCGGGGTCTCGCGTCCGGGGCGACGGCCACGACAACGATCCAAGACGGCGGTTTCGACCCTGTGCCGGTGACGGCGAGGGCTGGAGACATCGTCGAGGTTACGGTGCGCGACGCATCGGGCGCCGAGGTGTTCCTGGCCTCGCAAGCGGTGCCGATCATTCGGCGGCTCATCGTCGTCCGCACCGATCCCTCTCCCGGGAAGCGGGACCAGCCGCTCAACGGCAGCCTCATAATCGTCTTCAGCGAGCCGGTGGCGGGTGTGTCCCTCACCGCGTCTTCGGTGCAGCTATCCCGCGGGAGCACCGCGGTGGCGGGTTCGGTGAGCCTGCTCCAGGGGAGTGGCACCACCGTCGCATTCACTCCCGCGGCCGCGCTCGCTCCGAACACGGATTACGTCCTGCTCGTGACCACGACGGTGACCGATCTCGACGGCGACCCGCTCGAGGCCCCGATCACCGTGACGTTCCGCACAGGCGCGTCATCGACCGGGTCGCCCGCGTCGATCAGTGTCTCGCCCGATACGATTCAAATGACCGGCGGGACCTACCAGCTCGTGGCGACGGTGCGCGACGCGGCGCGCAACGTGTTGGTCGGCCAGCCCGTGACCTGGTCCAGCAGTGATCCTAACGGCCTCACCGTCTCCGCCACGGGCCTGGTGACGGCCGTGGCCACGGGCTCGTACGACGTCACGGCGACCTCGAGTGGCCTGACGGCATCGGCGCGGGTCGTGGTGCCGGCGGGGCTTCCCGCGTTGGTCACGATCTCGCCCGCGCCGGCGACGGTGGGTGCGCAGGGCGACACTATCAAGCTGACGGCGACCGTTCGCGACGCACGAGACCGGGTCATTACGTATCCATCGATGACCTGGACGAGCAGCGCCCCGACCGTGGCCTCCGTCGCACAGAGCTCCGGAGACATCGGCCCGGCGGCCGCGACGGTGACGGGCGTGAGCCTGGGAAACGCGACGATCCGAGCCACCGCGGGGCCGGCGAGCGGGACGGTGTTGGTCACCGTCACCACGCCTCCCCCGGTTGGGGCGGTGACCGTCACCCCGGCGTCGGCGACGCTGCTGGTGGGAATGACCAAGCGCTTGGCGGTAACCGTGCAAGACGCGAACGGCAGGGTACTGCCCGGCCGCCCCGTTGCCTGGTCCACAGTTCCCACGAGCGTTGCCACAGTGGATGCAACCGGGCTCGTGACGGGCGTCGACTCGGGTTCGGCAGCCGTGATCGCAACGAGCGGGGACGTGAGCGACACGACCCTGATCAGCGTCGTGGCCTTCCACCTTGGGTCTGTGGTCGCCGGCGGGGGTCACAGCTGCGGCCTACTAACGGACGGAGCAGCGTACTGCTGGGGCGATAACAGCAGTGGGCAACTCGGCGACGGCACGCGAGTCTCCCGGTCACTCCCTGCGGCGGTAGCCGGAGGGCTTACCTTCGCCACGCTGAGCGCCTCGTCTAACGACACCTGCGGTCTGACGAGCGGCGGAGCGGCGTACTGCTGGGGCTACAACGGGGATGGACAACTGGGCGACGGTACGACCGCTTCGAGTGGGGTCCCCGTGGCCGTCGGAGGCGCACTCACCTTCTCCGCTGTGGTCGCCTCCGACTATCACACCTGTGGTTTGATCGCTGGCGGAGCGGCCTACTGTTGGGGGACGAATTGGACGGGCCAGCTCGGCGACGGCTCGTTCACGTCCAGCTTGGTCCCCGTGGCGGTGAGTGGCGGGCTCACCTTCACCGCGCTGGACGTGGGGGACGGTCATACCTGCGCAATCGCGAGCGGCGGCGTGCCGTACTGCTGGGGATACAACCGTGACGGACAGCTGGGCGACGGCACTCGGATCCCCAGGGCGGCCCCGGTCGGTGTCACGGGGGGGCTCACCTTGTCAGCGATCGGCGCCGGCTTCCATCAGACGTGCGGTGTGACCCCAGGCGGGACGGCGTATTGCTGGGGGAGTGCGTTCTCCGATAGCACCAGCCCCACACCACCTCCTCCTCCGGAGGTGGTCCCTGGCGGGCTCAGCTTCGTCGCAGTGACAGTAGGACAAGGTCACACCTGCGGGATCACCACCCTCGGGGCAGCCTACTGCTGGGGCTTCAATTACGCAGGCCAGCTCGGCAACGGATCGACCACCGACACCTCAGCCCCTGTGGCCGTGGCGGGAGGTCTCACTTTCTCCGCCCTGAGCGCCCGAGGCGCCAATACCTGTGGGTTCGCGAGCGGCGGCGTCGCGTACTGCTGGGGCGACAACGGCTCAGGCCAACTCGGTGACGGCTCGACAGCGAGTCGGTCGGTACCGGTGAGAGTCGCGGGCCAGCCCTGACGCGAGAGCCTAGAAGGCAAGGGAGGACGTCATGCTCGATCTGCGCCGGTTCTGTCTGTGGCTGCCCGGAATGGCACTCGTTGCCGCCTGCGGGGGCGACCCCACAACGCCGCCTGTGCCCGTCGCCACGGTCGAAGTCTCGGCGGCCAACACCGGCGTCGCGGTCGGCCACACGCTGCAACTAAGCGCGGTGGTGAAGGACGCGAGCGGCCACGAGCTCGCCGACCGCGCGGTGACGTGGACCAGCAGCGCTCCGACGCAGGCTACGGTCTCCGGGACCGGCCTTGTGACGGGCATGGCGCTCTCGGGGGGCGTGGTGATTCTGGCGACGAGCGAGGGCCATAGTGGGAGTTTGACTCTCCCCGTCGTGCCGGAGATCACGGGAGAGTGGAACTACACCGAGCAATTCAGCGCGTCCGGCTTCCAGGGGGCGGCAACCTGCAGCGACACGGGGTCCTACCAGTTCACCCAGAGCGGCGTACAGATCGGTGGAACCAAAGCGCAGGTGGGTACCTGCCTCGGATCGCTCGCATCCTCCGATAACACGGCCGGGGCGTTTCCCATTTCCGGTAACCTTTCCGCCACCCACCTCCATTTCGGCGACGCCGGCTGTCTGTTCGACGCGGACGTCTCGGGCCCATCGCCGTCCAAGCTCAGCGGCACCGTCTCGTGCGGGAGCTTCACCGGCACCTGGGAGGCAGCTCCCGGAGGAGCCCCGGTGGCCACGGTGGACGTGCGATGGGATGTGCAGACCCTCGTCGGGGCATCGGTCCAGCTGGTCGCGGTACCCCGGGACGCTGCGGGACATGCGCTGAGCAGGCCGGTGAGCTGGTCGAGCGACAACGGGTCGGTTGCCCGGGTTTCGGTCGATGGCCTGGCGTCGGCGCTGACCGCCGGGTCGGCGCACATCACCGCCACGAGCGAGGGGAGGTCGGGCTCGGCTACCGTCACGGCGGACCTGGTGAGCTTCGCCGCAGTGAGCGGCGGGTACTGGTACAGCTGCGCTCTCACGACCACCGGGGCGGCGTATTGCTGGGGGTGGGGCGGCGACGGCCAGCTCGGTGCGGGGTTCAGGAGTGGCGCGCGGGTGCTGCTCGCGAGCGCTGCGGCGCCACTCGCCGTGACGGGCGGCCACACCTTCGCGATGATTTCCGCGGGCTATGGCCGCGCCTGCGGCGTGACCACCGACGGCGAGGCCTTCTGCTGGGGGGACAACTCGTCTGGACAGCTGGGTGACGGCTCCACCACAAGCAGCCTGGTCCCGGTGCCCGCGGGCGGGACCCAGCGCTTCGCGAGAGTGACCGTCGGTGCGTATCACACCTGCGGGGTCACTACGGCCAATGCTGTGTACTGCTGGGGGCAGAACGGTGCCGGCCAGCTCGGCGATGGTTCCACCACGGCCAGCTCCACACCTGTGCTCGTGGCGGGTGACTTGCTGTTCCAGTCGGTGAGGGCCGGTTGGGGGCACACCTGCGGGGTCACCACCGACAACGTCGCTTTCTGCTGGGGGTACAACCTCGACGCTCAACTCGGCAACGGGACCGGTAGCTCCGATGAGCTGACTCCGGCGGCGGTGGCGGGCGACCAGAATTTCGTGGCAGTGGCGGCAGGCACCTATCACTCGTGCGCCATGGCACCCCAGGGCGCGGCTTACTGCTGGGGCGCTCCCGACCTCATCGGCGACGGCTCAGGGATCACACAGTCCACTCCCGTTCCCGTCGCTGGGGGGCTGACGTTCGCGACGGTGGGCGCGGCACTCGCGGCTGGGTGGGAGAACTCCTGTGCCCTGACGTCCGCGGGCGCGGCGTACTGCTGGGGGCGCAACGTGGTTGGGGGGCTCGGCGACGGCTCGGCCACCGCGCGCGCCACGCCCGTTGCCGTCCTGGGCGGGCTCAGTTTCGCATCGCTCAGCGTCGGGTTGTACCATACGTGCGGTGTCACGACTGACGCCGTCGCCTACTGCTGGGGCGACAACGGGAACGGCCAGCTCGGCGCCGGCACGACCGAGATCTGTCCGGTGCCCGGCCTTGCTGCTCCGGTGGCTTGCGCCACAACTCCGATCCGCGTCTCCGGTACCGTCCAGGTGGGCGCCGTCGCGGCGCGCGCCGCGGCTGCGGAGCGCGTCGCAGGGATAGATGCACGCGTGCAGATGTCCACGAGTCCGGCCGCGTTGCTGAACCGTACCGCGGCGGCCATGCCGGCGACGATTGCCCCTGGTCTCCCCCGCCTCGTGCCGGGTGCTCCTGCGCGCAGGCTGCGCCAGCCGTAGCGCTCCGATTGCACAGCTGGGAGCGCGGATCGGGTAGCACCCCGATCCGCGATCGGTAGTGTCTTCGCGACACGACCCTCTCGTCTGACCGGCGTCACCCTCTCCTCCCAGAAATAAGCGCAGCTGAGCAACCCGCCTGAGGCGGTCCGTCTCACTGATGCGTTAGCGCAACACGAGGGCTCGAAACCAAGGAGGTCGCGTGTCACGACTTGTCAGCTTCCTGATCGCACCGGCGGTCATCGCCGGATTGTCGTTCCAGGTCTGGGCCTGCGATCCCATGGCGCCCACGGCATCACTACAGAACCGGATCGGGGTGAGCCCTCAGTTCGCGGCCACCCACAGTGAAGTCACGAACATCTTCGATCTCGTCGACGATCCCTCCGATTGCACCGCCAACCCCAAGATCGGCGAGATCCTCCTCTTCACCGGGCGCATCACAATCGCGGTCCGCACGACCTCGGCCAGCTCCGGGAACGTGGATGTGACGGCATTCGCTACCTACGACCCGTCGATTCACCTGGTCGGACAGACCTCGGGGACCGTGTGGCTGATCGACGCGGCGCGCACGCACCCCATGTACCACGACAACGTCCACGGCGCCGGTGAGTCGTTTGAGGCTGTCACCAATGAGTACTACACGAATGCCAACGGCGCCCGGCTGCACCTCAGAAACAACGTGCATCTGACCGTGACCGGGAACGGCACGGTCGCACTGGAGAGGCCGCTCGTGTGGGAGTGCATCGGCGGCTAGAGGGTGAAGTATGCCAGTCCGTTACGCCTTTACCCACGCACTTCCATGGAGGTGTCGCATGCGGCGGTTAGCGCTCACTCTGCTCCCGCTCCTGTTGGTCGCCTGCGAGCGGCAGCCCGTCGCTCCGGACCGAGCGGCTCGCCCTCAGTTCCAGGCGACACACAGTGAAACCACGGGCTTCTTCGAAGAGATTGACGGTCCCGCCGATTGCACTGCCAATCCCAAGATTGCGGAGATCGTCCTCTTCACCGGACGGATCAATTACGTGCTGCGCGTGACCACGACGCCCTCCGGTAACGTGGATACGACGATGAAGTTCGTCTACGATCCCGCGGTCCACCTGGTGGGACAGACATCCAGAACCGTGTGGATGATTAACCCGACCAACACTCGCCCCATTCTCGTATTCCTCGTCCATGGAAATGGGCTGGTGAACAAGATTTCGGAACACGAGTTCTACACGAACGCCGCGGGCGCCCACCTGCTGCTGATGGTCAACTACCTCGTGACCGTAAACGCTAACGGCACTGTCACAGCGAGCAGAGACTTCGTGTACGACTGCATCGGCGGCTAGACGACATGCCAACCAACAGTCTCAGGAGACGACCGATGCACGCCAAACTGGCTCGCCGCCTCGCTTTCAGCACAGCCTTGGTGCTGCTCATCGGCTGCGGACCGGACCAGCCGCTCGGGCCGCTGCCCGAGGCGGAATTGGTCGCGCGCGCTGCCGGCAATCAGAAGGGTCCGTCAGCGCTGTCCGCCACCGCCTTACCGGGCGCTGTCAGCCTGGGCTGGCAGGATAACTCACCCAACGAGACTGGCTTCGAGGTGCTCCGCTCCACGACGGGGGCAACCGGCACGTTCACCACGATCGCCACGACCGGGGCGAAGGTCACCTCCTACACTGACACGGGGCTCGACCCGAAGCTTCAGTACTGCTACAAGGTTCAGGCGACCGCCCAGAAGCGGGTCCTCGGCGTCTCCAACACCGCCTGCACCACCCCGCTGCCGCTCCAACCGCTCGCCGCGTCCCAGGCCGATGCCGTGTTGACCGCCACGGGGAGCGTCCGCATCACGTGGACCGACAACTCCACAAACGAGGACGGTTTCCGCGTGGAGCGCGCGGCCGGCGACGCCGGGCCATGGACGACGCTCGTGACTACGAGCCCGGGCATTACGTCAGCCCAGGACTGGAACAGCGTCCCGAACCAGGAGCGGGTCTGCTACCGGGTGACGGCCTTCAATAAGTACGGAGATGCTTCCCCGTCCAACACCGATTGCACGGCGTTTCCCACTGCGCCGACCAACCTGACGGCCAAGGCCGTGGACGCCCAGACCATCGACCTCACGTGGGTCGACAATTCCGCCTTCGAGGACGGCTACGAGGTGCAGCGCTGCTGTCAGACTGGGTGGATCGTCGTCGCGACGCTTCCGGCCAACACCACCGCCTATCGCGACCCCGGCCTGGTCACCAACGCGCAGTACTACTACCAGGTGCGCGCGAAGAAGGACCAGGGCTACTCGGCGTTCTCGAACTACGCCAGCGCCATCGTCGCCGCCAGTCCCCCGAGTGCTCCGGACGCCTACGCATACCCGGCCTCGAGCAGCATCATCACGGTGTACTGGGCGGACAACTCCGGGATCGCTGAAACATTCCGCGTCGAGCGCTCCACGGACGGCGGGACGAGCTGGGTGCCCGTGGGGACGAGCCTCGCGGGGCAGTACTCTCTATACGATGAGGGACGCACGCCGGAGCAGCAGGCGTGCTACCGCATATACGCCGCCAACAGCCGCGGCGAATCGGGGCCGTCCAACCCCGCGTGCACCACGCCCCCACTCGGGCCGACCAACCTCGTGGCCACAACAGTCGACTATCAGACCATCGACCTCGGGTGGATGGATAACTCCGGCGTCGAGGACGGCTATTGGGTGCTCCGCTACGACTACTGGTATGGTGATTACGTCTTCCTAGCCGAGCTCCCGGCCAACACGACGACCTTCCGCGACACGTGGCTGGCGAGCGAGACGTGGTATTCGTACTACGTCCTGGCGTTCAAGGACGGCGGCAACTCCGACTACTCGAACGAGGCGAACGCCACCACCGACCCGGCACCGGCCGGGGCGCAGAGCCGCGTGGTGACGAGCACTCGCCGTGTCACCGCGGCGTCGCGCGGACTCGTGCCCGGAGCACCGACCAGGCGGCCGCTATCGACCGGTGCACGCCGCACAGCACCGACAGTACGGCCCTGAGGAGTACCGTGCACCTCGTCACCATCACCGCCCGGCCTCACGTCCTTGCTGGACTGACCGCCCTCGCTTTGCAGGTCGCTGGGTGCCGGGGCGGTGAGTGGACCGCCCCACCACCGCCTATCGCGGCGGTCGCGATCGTACCCGAGTCCAGCGAAATCGTGGTGGGCGGAGCCGTGCAACTGACGGCGGCGATGTGGGACGCGTCGGGCCGCGCGGTGGGCCACCGGGCGGTGACGTGGGCGAGCAGCAACCCCACAGTGGCGATCGTGTCGGCCACCGGGCTCGTAACGGCACTGAACAGGGGCTCGACGACGGTCACCGTCACGTGCGAGGATCGGCGCGCCACCGCCGTCGTCATCGTGTTTGTGCCGATGGGTGTGTGAAATGAACACCCGCGTCTTGCTCCTCGCCGCGTTCATCGCTGCCTGTAGTCACGATCTTACGCTACCCTCATTTCCCATCACACTGCATTTGGCGTTGGTCAACCAGATAGCGGATTCCGTCTTTGTACGGATGAAGGGGGAAGAATCCGCTTTCCCGGGCATTAGCCGCCTCGCACCGTCCGACAGTCAATGCACGGAGTTGTACGCGTCGGCGGATTCGGTTCCCGTCGAAGTCCGTTCGTGGACGAATTGGGCCACGATCTATGGCACATCGTGGGTCTATCCGCTGCGTCACAACGCGTGGCGGGCGACGGTCAGCTCCACCGGAGTGACGGCGACGAGCGCCAGTACGGCCTGTTCATTCTAAGTGGGAGGACCCATGAGAACCGTTCACATCGCCACATTGACTTCCGTTGTCTTCCTCACGCTGCTCGTTGCCTGCGAGTCGACGACCCACCCGGTCGCTCCGAAACTCCAGGCCATGTCGTTCGCCAACTCCGAGTGGTCGGAGCCCGTGAACCTCGGCTCGACGATCAACACGACGTTCAACGAGCAGGGCCCGACCCTCTCGAACGATGGGCTCAGCCTTTACTTCGGCTCGGACCGCCCGCTGGGTGGGGCCGGTTCATTCGACCTTTGGGTATCCCGACGTGCCTGCGCTGACTGCCCCTGGGAACCGCCCGTGAACCTCGGAGCAGTCGTCAATACCGCGGCGAGCGAAACGGGACCCGGCCTCTCGATCGATGGACACCTGCTCTTCTTCACGAGCACCCGGCCCGGCGGCCAAGGCTTGAGCGACCTGTACCTGTCACACCGAGCCAACCCGACTGACGATCTCGGATGGGGACCGCCGGTGG
>Ga0193755_1000488_pt1 | contig 11491 bp, 14 predicted proteins | sample H1a2metaG_FD_144921 | JGI IMG/M metagenome (GOLD analysis project Ga0193755, IMG submission 144921) | Soil microbial communities from a riparian zone of the East river system, Colorado, United States - H1a2 | ecosystem: Environmental > Terrestrial > Soil > Riparian zone | place: USA: East River...
CGTCGTCTTCCTCGGTGTCGCGGTTCTCCTGGGAGTGCTACTCTTTGTAATCGGAGCGGCACGGGGCTGGCGCCTCGCGCTGTTGGGGCCGCTGTGGATTGGCGCGCTCTGCATTTTTCAAGCGCTCGACAAGACTTGAGTCCGGCTGGCATCGCGCGGTCGGCGCGATATGGATACAGGGTCTGAGCCGATAACGGATCCTGCGCAGCTCGCCCGAGTCAGAAAGCAGGCCCGGGCGGTTCATCTCAAGTCATTGGTCTTTGCCGTCGTTCTGACAGCCGTTCTCCTCCTGGTCTAGACGCAAAGGAGCTCCTCATGCGTACGCTCATCATCGCCGGCGCTCTGTTGCTGCTCACGACAACCGGGGGTATGGGCCAACAGCCCACTGGGCACCCGACGATTACCGACTCGGCGGCGATGGCGCAGATGGCGGGCATGTTCAACCAAATGGGCCCGATGTACGAGTCCATGATGGAGGCCATGGTCGAAGGGACGCTCAAGGCGTTCGAGAAGCCAGAGACGATCGAGCGTCTCGCCCGATTCTCGCGCCGGTACTATGACGCCTTGATAAAGCAGGGATTCACCAAGGAGGAGGCCTTGCAGATCGTCGCCGGTTCGGGACTCGCTGCGGTGAGAGCGGGAAAGTGAATCGGCTGAAGATTCGATGCTGCGACTTGTAGTCCTGTGTGCGGTCGCGATGGTCGCGTGCACGCAAACACGCCAAGCAACGGTCTCACCCAGCGGCGTCGAGCAGAGGGCGCAGGGGAGCCGGCCGCCTGCCACGCTCGTCGCGAGCTTCGACGGCCTGGGCGTCGGATTCCAGGGCCCGCACGGCCGCTGGGAAGCACGCAACCCCTCCGACAACTCGCTTGCCGTAGGACGCGACTACGTCTTCCAGATCGTCAACACCCGGATGGCGATTTTCCGGAAGAACGGCGAGATCGTCTACGGTCCCGTCCCGACGAACACGCTGTTCAAGGGCTTGGGCGGAGCGTGCGAAGCGCACAACAACGGTGATGCCGTCGTGCGCTACGATCAGTTGGCCGATCGCTGGCTGATCGTGATGCCGGTCTTTACGCGCAGTCGGGAGCGGCCGGATCAGCCGCCGGTGTGGAAGGCGTCAGACCGCGCCTACATCAGTTCGCCCGGTGTCGCAGATCAGCCCGGACCGGCGGCGCCGCTGTTCGTGCCGCCTCCCGTGCCGGCCGCGCCGCCCGCGCTGCCCGACACCACGCCACGAGCACGTCCACCGCGTCCACCTGAAGAGAAGGGCCCGTACTCGATGTGTTATGCGATCAGCGCGAGCCCCGATCCGCTGGGGTCGTACTATCGCTACGAATTCCTGCGGCCGCTGTTCCCCGATTATCCGCGCCCCGCGGTGTGGCCCGACGGATACTACGTACCGACCAGCACCGGCGACGACGTGATTCAGAAGCACACCTGCGCGGTCGATCGCCGCCACATGCTGCTCGGCGAGCCGGCGACCGAGCAGTGTATGATCGTCGACGGGGTGAACTTTCTGAACAACGCCGATCTCGACGGCCGGACGCTGCCGCCCGCGGGTGCCCCGAACGTCGTCCTGGCCGCCGGCGGCACACAGCTGCACGGCATCTTCGATGACGACGGCATCTTCGCGTGGCGCTTCGCCGTCGACTGGACCGATCCCGCGAACACGCGGCTCACCGGGCCGGAGAAGATTGCGGTCGCTCCTTACCACTACCTGTGCGATGGCCAGCTCACGACGTGCGTGCGCCAACCGGGAACCGACCAGCATCTCGACGCGCAGGGCGACAAGCTCATGGCGCGGGTGGTGTACCGCAACGTGAACGGCCGCGAGTCGGTCGTCGCGGTGCATTCCGTTGCCACCGCGGCGGGCGGGGCGGGTGGCGGCGGCGTGCGGTGGTATGAGTTCTCAATCGCGTCGGATCGCAGTCTGCAGCTGCGGCAGCAGGGCACCTACGCGCCGGACGGCTTCTACCGGTGGATGGCGAGTCCGGCCATCGACGGTCAGGGCAACATCGGGATCGGCTATTCGTTCGGCGGCACGCCCAATTTCGCGGGACAGCGGTTCGCCGCGCGGTTAGCAGGCGATCCGCTCGGCGTGCTCACGCTCCACGAAGCGGTTCTCGCGGAAGGCCAGGCTCCCCAGATTAACACGATGCGGTGGGAGGACTACAGTCAGACCGCAATCGATCCCACCGACGACTGCACGATCTGGTACGTGGGCGACTATCTGAAGAAGGATGCGACGACTTACTCTACTCGGATCGGGGCGTTCCGGCTGTGCCATTGAAATCCACGAGGTCCTGATGGAATATCCTCACGCGGTGACCGCTCGCATCTGGGAACCCATTGAACCCATCGCGCGAGGAGAGCGCTACGAAGATCCGCTGCAAGCGGCGCTGCAGGCAGCGTGGCTCGGCACGGTCGATGGCGGCGGCTCCCAGCTCACCAAGCTCGGTGAGGTCCAGTTCGCGGAGCTCGAGCTTCACCTCGCAAACCTCGACGCGGCCGTAGATCTCGTCAAACGCGTGCTCGAAGAAGCGGGGGCACCGCAAGGCTCGGAGCTCAGATTCAGCGAGCCGGGGCGAAGCCCGGTCGGGTTGGGCACGCAGCAGGGCCTTGCCATCTACCTCGACGGCGTGAGCCTGCCGCGGGAGGTGTATGCCGACCTCGATCTCGCGTCCGTCGCCAAGAAGATCGAAGACACGCTCGGCCTCGGTGGGAAGTCGCTGCGTGGGTCCTGGGGAGGACCGGAGGAGACGTCGCTGTACTTCTACGGCCCTGACGCCGAGCAAATGTTTCGCCAGCTCGAGCCGTTGCTGCTCACGCTCCCGATCTGCGAGAACGCGCGGGTGGTGCTGCGGCACGGGAATCCTGACCTCGGTCCGCAGACAGTTCGGTTGCCACGGAAGGGATGAACTGAAAGGGGCTCCATGACATCACCACTGCTGGGGGAGTTTCTCGGCACGATGATCCTCATCCTGCTGGGCAACGGCGTCGTCGCCGGCGTGCTGTTGAAGAGATCGAAAGCCGAGGGCAGCGGCTGGGCGGTCATCACCGCGGGGTGGGCCTTTGCGGTGATGGCCGGCGTTTTTACGGCGATTGCGTGCGGCTCGAGCGACGCGCACTTGAATCCCGCCGTGACACTGGGTTTCGCCGCGCGCTCCGGCGACTTCTCCAAGCTCGCGCCCTACTTCGTCGCCCAGATGCTCGGTGCGATTGTCGGCGCGGCGCTCGTGTGGGTGCACTACTTCCCGCACTGGAAGGAAACACCGGACGCCCCCCTGAAGCGCGCGTGCTTCTGCACTGCGCCCGCGATTCGTCAGCTCATCCCGAACTTTCTGAGCGAAGTGATCGGCACCTTCGTGCTCGTGTTGGTCGTCGGGGCGATCTTTTCGAAGAGCGTCGCCGCCAGCGGTCCTGCCGCCGGGCTCGGTGCGTATCTCGTGGGAAGCCTGGTGTGGGGCATCGGGCTCTCCCTCGGCGGCACGACCGGCTATGCCATCAATCCGGCGCGCGATCTGGGCCCGCGTATTGCGCATGCTCTGCTTCCAGTCGCCGGAAAGACTTCGTCTGACTGGAGCTACGCGTCGATCCCGGTGCTGGGGCCGCTCGTCGGCGGCACGCTCGCCGGCGTCGCCCTTCGGGTGATCGGCGTATGATCCCGCTGTTTGACTACGCGAGCCTCGACGCGGCGACCCGCGCTCGGCTGACGGCCAGCGTTGCCACGCATACCTCGCTCGAGCGCGTGCTCGTTTGGGGGCGTGCCCACCGTCCGCCGGTCGACATCGAGAGTATTCTCACCCAGGACGAATACACTCACGACGTGCTCATTCCCTTCGAGGGCCGGTACCTGGTATATGACACGACCTGATTGGGGGCCGTGACGGCGGTCGCCGTCTGGAGTCACAAGCCGACGGACCGCGAGCTACTCGACTCGCGCCTGGCGCGCGGCTGGAAACCCACCCCGAGCGGCCTGAAGGGTGGCGATCGGGTTCTGGGCTACGCGGCGTGTATCTTTGACGATCCCGGCGGACAACATCACACCCATGAGCATCCGACACCGCAATGAGCAAACGGGAGCTATCGTGAAGATCATTGGCGTCGAAAACGTGAGTCCGGAACAGCTCAAGGCCGAGCTCGCCGCAGGCGCGCGGTTCGTCATCTATCAGTACTGCATCTCGGTCCTCGTCATGTCGTTCAAACGGGCGTCGCACATCTATTTCATGCGCCCCGAAGACAACGCGTTCACCAAGGGCTTGCCCTTCTCGCTGATCTCGCTGGTGCTGGGCTGGTGGGGAATCCCCTGGGGACCCATCTGGACGATCTCGACGATCGTCACGAACCTGCGTGGCGGCCGTGATGTGACGAACGAGGTCGTCCGATCGATGGCTGCGCCGGTCGCCGGTGTGACGAGGAAGTGAAAGACTCGCTCCACGGTGCCGCCGTAGTCGCCGCCGTGGTTGGCGCGGTGGGGTCGGTCGCCCTGACCCTTTACGCCGGCCGAAACAACAACTTGCCCTTCCTCATGATCCTGATGTCCGGCTGGGTGCTGGCCCCATTCATGGGCTACGCGTTGGCTAGCAGATACACGTCGAGCTGGTCGGCGTCCACTCGAGCTGTACTCGACGGCATCATCGTGTTTGTCGCCGTCACGTCACTGGTCGTCTATGCGCGTGATGTCCTGAAGCCGCCGCCGTCGAAGGCGGCGGCCGTGTTTGTGGCGGTACCGATCGGCGCGTGGCTGCTGATGCTCATCGCTGTTCCGCTCACCGCGCTGATTTCGCGACGGCGGTCGCGGTCCGTCCAAACCCCCTGAGATCCGTCGTCGGTAGCTGCGCGCTGCTCGCCCTGCTCGGCGGGCCCCCCCCTGCCCGCCAGCAGTCGTGGATGTTTGGTCCTTTTGCTAAACCGGTGGAGGTAAACCCGGTCATCACGCCGAATCCCGCCTCCCGGTTTCGCTCACCGATGAACGACAGCATTGTCGCGTGGGAGGCGTACGCCACGTTCAATCCGGCCGCGGTGGTAAAAGACGGCAAGGTCTTCCTTCTCTACCGCGCCGAGGACGCGAGCGGCGCGCAGCAGATCGGCGGGCATACCTCGCGCCTTGGTCTCGCGGAGAGCACGGATGGTCTGCACTTCACGCGTCGAGGCACCCCGGTGTTATATCCCGATACCGCGCAGCGGCAGTACGAGTGGCCCGGCGGCGTGGAGGACCCGCGCATCGTAGAATCGGACGACGGCACCTACATCCTCACGTACACGCAGTGGAATCGCGACGTGCCGCGCCTGGCGGTCGCGACGTCCCGAGATCTCATCATCTGGACGAAGCACGGCCCAGCCTTCGCACAGGCGGCCGGCGGCAAGTATTTGCGCACGGAGTCGAAGTCGGGGGCGATTCTCAGCCGAATCCAAGGCAATCGGATCATCGCGACGCGTGTAGACGGCAAGTACTGGATGTATTTCGGCGTACCGGATCTCCGGATCGCGACCTCCCATAACCTGCTCGAGTGGACGCCGCTGGAAGACTCGAATGGGCAGGCGGTCAAACTGTTGTCCGCGCGTCCGGGCCACTTCGATTCCTGGCTGGTCGAGGCGGGCCCTCCCGCACTCCTTACTGACCGCGGCATACTGGTCCTCTACAACGCGGGAAGTCTGCCGTCACGCACGTACTCCGCTGGGCAGGCACTGTTTGATGCGCGAGATCCCACCAGGCTCATTGCGCGGTCGGACAGCGCGTTCATCAAGCCAACCGAGAGCTACGAGCGGACGGGGCAATACACGGCGGGGACCACGTTTGTCGAAGGACTCGTGCCGTTTCAGGGGCGGTGGTATCTGTACTATGGCACTGCTGACTCACGCGTTGGTGTGGCCGTCTGGGATCCACAGGGGCCTGCCGATCGTATCGTCGGGACCTGGCATGGCGAATCGACCTGCGTAGACAAGGAAGTGGATCGCGCCTGCAAGGATGAAGAGGTCATCTACGAGATCGATTCCGCCGCAGGGCCACGTGGCCCCGTACGGATTTCAGCCGATAAAATCGTGAACGGCGCGCGCGAGAACATGGGCGTTTTCAGGCTGAGTTACGACTCCTCCGCCGATCAGTGGTTCGCGGATCTCAATACCCGGATTCGCGCCCGCTGGACGTTCGTGCCGCGCGGTAACTCGATCGTCGGCGATCTGAGTGAGCTTCCTGCCCATCGTCTCGTGCGCCGCATCGCGGTCTGGAGAGTGGTGCAGTAGAATAGCGCCATGTCCAAAGTGAAAGTCGGCATCGTCGGCTCGCGTTTTCAGGCTGACTGCATCGCCGCTGCCGTGAAGGCAGTGCCCGAAGAGGCAGAGCTCGTGGCCGTGGCGTCACCGACCAAAGGTCACGCGGTCGATTTCGCCAAGCGCTACGGCGTTCCCCACGCGTATACCGACTACCACGACTTGCTGCGCGATCCGCACGTCGAGATGATTTCGATCACCGCACCCAACCGGCTGCACGCGCAGATCACGATCGACGCAGCGAAAGCCGGCAAGCATGTCGTGTGCGAAAAGCCGCTCTGCATCACGCTCGAAGAGGCCGACGCGATGATCGACGCGTGCAAGCGGGCCGGCGTACTGCTGCTCTACGCCGAGGAGCTGTTTTTCGCGCCGAAATATGTGAAGGCAAAGCAGATGGCAGACGAGGGCGCGTTCGGCCGCGTGCACCTCGTGAAGCAAGGCGAGAAGCACTCCGGCCCGCACGCGCCCTGGTTCTGGGACGTCGAACAGTCGGGCGGTGGCGCGGTCATGGACCTCGGCTGCCACGGCATCGCCTTCTGCTGGTGGTTCCTCGGCAAGCCGAAGGTCAAGAGCGTGTACTCGCAGATGGCGACGCAGGTGCATGGAGAGCGCACCCAGGGCGAGGACGAGGCGGTCACGATCGTCGAGTTCGAGACTGGCGCCGTGGGAATGATCGAGAGCAGCTGGAATCGCCCCGGCGGCATGGACGACAGCATTGAGGTCTTCGGCGACAAGGGCCAGACCTACGCCGACATGCTCATGGGGAATGCGCTCCCGACGTATTCCGAGGTGGGATTCGGCTATGCCGTCGAGAAGGCGGCGACCACCAAGGGATGGACGTACCCGGTGTTCGAAGAGCACTGGAATTACGGCTTCCCCCAGGAGATGCGGCACTTCGCCCGCTGCGTGCGCGGCAAGGAAACGCCGATCTCGGACGGCGAGACGGGGCGAGTCGTACAGGAAGTGCTCTACGCCGCGTACGCGTCCGCGGGACAAGGCCGCAAGATTACGCTGCCGTTCAGACCCAAGGGCGTGACGAAGCCGATCGATCTCTGGAAAAAACCCTGAGTGCGCGCGAGCCGCCTTCTTCTCATAGTCCTCGCGGGCTGTAAGGCGGCCAACCCACCGCCGGTTGATTGGTCCACGACGGGCGGCGCGCCAGGCAACACCCGCTACTCGACCCTCGATCAGATCGACATCACGAACGTCAATCAGCTACAGGTGGCGTGGGTCTACCACACCGGCGATCCCCCCCCCGACGGGCACGGGGAGATTCAGGCGACACCGATCGTCGTAGACGGCGTGCTGTATGCGACGACGCCCAAGGTCGCCGTGATTGCGCTGCGCGCCGACGAAGGCACGCTGCTGTGGAGGTTCGACGCGTTCCCGAATCGTCCCACGCAACCGCACGTCAACCGCGGCGTCGTGTATTGGGACGGACGAGTCTTCTTCGCGGTCGATCGCCGGCTCTACGCGCTCGACGCGCGGACCGGCCAACCGATTCGGACCTTCGGCGACTCGGGGAGAGGTTGGGTGGATCTCGGGGAGGGACTCGGCCGGGACGTCGGCGGGAGGTACCTCGTCTCGACGAGTCCCGGGGTGGCCTACAAGGACGTTCTGATTTGGGGAACGCGCGTTGGAGAGGAAGCGGGCTCGGCGCCGGGCCACATCCGTGCGTACGACGCGCGCACCGGCAAGATCCGCTGGACCTTCCACACGATTCCGTGGCCGGCGGAATTCGGATACGACACGTGGCCGGCTGACGCCTTCCAGACGGCCGGAGGCGCGAATTCCTGGGCCGGCATGACGGTGGATACCGCCCGCGGCATCGTCTACATCCCGACCGGCTCGGCCACCCCCGACTTCTACGGCGGGGACCGCCGCGGCTCTAACCTGTTCGCAAACTCACTGCTCGCGCTCGACGCGATGACCGGCAAGCGTCTCTGGCATTTCCAGACGGTCCATCACGATCTCTGGGATCGCGATCTCCCGGCGGCCCCGAATCTCGTGACGGTGACGCGCGACGGATCACGCGTGGACGCCGTAGCGCAGATCGCCAAGAGCGGGTTCGTGTTCCTGTTCGATCGCACATCTGGAAAACCGCTCTTCGACGTCGTCGAGCGCGCGGTCCCGGCGTCGGATCTGCACGGCGAGCAGGCCTGGCCGACCCAGCCATTTCCGGTGAAGCCTGCTCCATTCGCGCGGCAGACGATCCTCGAGGCTGACGTGACCGCTTCCGAGCGGCGGCGGTTTCGCGCGCTGCGTCACAATTCATTGTTCACGCCGCCCAGTCGAGCCGGGAGCATTGTCTTCCCCGGCTTCGACGGCGGCGGCGAGTGGGGTGGCGCGGCGGTCGACCCCGAAACGGCCACACTCTACGTCAATGCGAGTGAGGTCCCGTGGATCGCGGCGATGCGGGAGGCGGCGGCCAACTCCAAGCCGCGGACGGGAGCTGCCGTCTACGCGACCTCCTGTGCGAGCTGCCACGGCGCCGACCGCCGCGGTCGGGATCGTGCGCCATCGCTCATGGGCGTCGGTGCGCGCTTCACGATGCTGCAGCTGGACCAGCTGCTCGAGCGTGGCCGCGGCTTCATGCCTTCGTTCCCGCAGCTATCAAATGACGAACGCTGTGCCGTGATAACCTACGTGTTCGGCGAGCACTGCGTGGCGTTGTACGATCCTGGTGGGCCCCTCAAGCGCTCGCCGGTCCCGCCTTACGAATTCGCTGGCTACGAGCGCTGGCGAGACTCGAGCGGCATTCCGGCGGTCAAGCCGCCGTGGGGCACGCTCAGCGCGATCGACCTCAACACTGGTGAATACCGCTGGAGGGTACCGCTCGGCGAGTTCGCTGCACTGACGGCGCGCGGGATTCCTGTCACCGGGACCGAACAGTACGGCGGCCCGATCGTCACACGGGGCGGCCTCGTGTTCATCGCCGCGACGCAGGATGCGAAGCTTCGCGCGCTCGACAAGAGCTCGGGCCGAGTGGTCTGGGAAGCGATGCTCCCGGCGCCCGGCTACGCTACCCCCAGCACTTATGCCGTGCGCGGCAAACAGTTTGTCGTCGTCGCGGCCGGCGGAGGTAAATTGGGATCCAAGTCGAGTGACACCTATATCGCGTTCAGTCTGCCGTAATGAGGGATTGGGATGCTCATCCAGCTGAAGAAAGGTCGCGACGGTCCGGCGACACTTGCTTGCGTGCGGGCTGACGGCAGCCGCACATGGGGCAAGGAACACCCGTTCTTCCCCGTGCACGATCTGACCCACTGCGCGGTCGAAAGCGTGCTCGACTTTGATCAAGCCTTCTTCGGGCTGATCGCCACGGGGTGGGACATCGATGATTTCGCGAAACCTCGCGCGAGCAGGACGATGCCGTTCCAGGCGATCGTCGCGGAGCACGTCGTGGGCGTGTTCGATCGCGAGCCCGCACTCCCCGCGCCACTGAGCGTTGCCGAGTTCAACGAGACGGTGTTCGCGAGCCTGCCGGCGGTTCAGCGCGACGCGTTCCAGCCGCTTACCAATGCGCAGGTCTCGAGGGTGCGAGAAGTCCGGAGCATGTTGGAGGCGCGCTGGCACGCGCTACCGGTGGGAGCGACCCTGGTGGTAGAATTCCCCGCATCACGACTTCCATAGGCCAAAAATGATCCCGCAGGTGCGTGCCTACTTCGCCGCCACGCCTCCCAAGGCTCGCGCGGCCCTCAAGAAGATTCGGGCTGCCATTCGCTCCGTCGCGCCTCGCGCTGAGGAGGCGTTCAGTTATCGAATCCCCGCTTTCAAGGTTCGAGGCCGGCCGCTCGTCTGGTACGCCGCGTTCAAGAACCACTGCAGCCTGTTTCCGATGACCGGCGCGATCCGGCGCAAGCTGGCCGCCAGCCTCAAGGGATACGAAATGTCGAAGGGGACCGTCCGGCTGCCGCTCGCGAAACCAATACCGGTGGGGCTCGTCAAGAAACTGGTTAGAGCGCGCATGGCCGAAACGGACCGGTGAACGACAAGGAGCAACGATGGCACTGCCCCCCCTAAGAAAAGAACCAGGCCCAGTCAAACTCCCTCAACCGCCGAAGCCCCGGCCGCCCGAACCGTGGGAGCCCGCGCGAATCCCGCGCGATCCCGAACCTCCCAAGCCACCAGGACAGTAGATGTACGAAGACCGCCACACGCCACCGCTTCCCCCCAGACGTTTTGTGCGGCGCATGGCCGATCACGTCGCGCTGGCGGCCGTGCTGGTTTTCGTATCGCTGCTGGTTGGGATGTGGGGCTACGAACACTACGAACACCTGCCTTGGCGCGACGCGTTTTTGAACACCGCGATGCTGTTGGGCGGGATGGGGCCGGTGGATCCGCTGCGCAGTAACGGCGGCAAGGTGTTTGCCGGGATCTTCGCCCTGTACGCGGGCTTGGTCTTCCTGGTTGTGGCGGGCCTTTTGCTCTTGCCAGTGATTCACCGGATTGCGCATCGGTTGCACTTCGACGAGCGGCCGCGCTGACGTGGAGTTCGAACTCCGGCTGGCGACGGAGGTTCTTGAACGCACGCCCGCAACGCTCCGCGCGCTCCTGCGGGAGGTCAGTGCGCGCTGGGCTCGCGGCACGGAGGGGCCGGAGACGTTCAGTCCCTTCGACAACATCGGCCATCTGATCGATGGCGAAGAGACCGACTGGATGCCGCGGGCGCGCATAATTCTCGCGCAGGGTCCCAACCGTCGGTTCGAGCCGTACGATCGGTTCCGCCACCGCGCGCGCAACGCCACGCGCACGCTGGAGTCCTTGCTCGACGAGTTCGCCCGCTTGCGATTTGAGAACATCCGGGTTCTAGAGTCCTGGCACCTGACCGAGGCGCAGCTCAATTTGCCCGGTGAGCACCCGAGCCTCGGCGTGGTGACCCTGCGGCAGCTCCTCGCATCCTGGGTGGTGCATGATCTGGGACATATCGCGCAGGTGGCCCGCGTCATGGCCAAGCAGTATCGCGCCGAGGTTGGGCCCTGGGTGCCTTACTTACCTGTTTTGACTGACCACGAAAAGCCAAGATCTTAGTCAAAACCCTAGCTTCTGAAGTGGCAGTCGTTTATGTTGAGTGGTTCACACGTCTGGCAGTGCCATTCGGCGAAGGGCCGAACTATCGGGCGGCGCCTGCGGGCCTCGGCAACGGGTCGAGGTAGCACGCATGGGCGCGCCGCGGTGACTCGGCGACCCTCCCCACGCACCGGCCAGCCTTAACTAC
>Ga0193755_1000489_pt1 | contig 11479 bp, 7 predicted proteins | sample H1a2metaG_FD_144921 | JGI IMG/M metagenome (GOLD analysis project Ga0193755, IMG submission 144921) | Soil microbial communities from a riparian zone of the East river system, Colorado, United States - H1a2 | ecosystem: Environmental > Terrestrial > Soil > Riparian zone | place: USA: East River...
CGGCCATGCGCTGAATGGGAGCGCGACTCCGTTGCGCCTGGGCCACCATCTGGACGATCCGTGCCAGGAGTGTCTCCGATCCGACCTTCTCGGCGCGCATGATGAGCGAGCCCGTACCGTTGATTGTCGCGCCAACTACACGACTGCCGGGCTCCTTCTCGGCGGGGATGGGTTCACCGGTCACGAGCGATTCGTCTACTGCGCTATTGCCTTCGAGGACGACGCCATCGACGGGCACCTTCTCGCCCGGGCGAATGCGGAGGCGATCGCCGACCTGCACCTGCTCGAGCGGGATGTCGACTTCGCGCCCATCCGCGTTGACGCGGCGGGCGGTCGTCGGTGCCAGGCCGAGGAGAGCCCGGATGGCCGCGCTCGTCTGGCTGCGAGCTTTGAGCTCGAGCACCTGCCCGAAGAGCACGAGCGTGACAATCACCGCGGCCGCCTCAAAGTACGTGGCTACCTGGCCCCCAACGTCCCGAAGCGAGGGTGGGAACAAACCCGGTGCGGCGACCGCCGCGAGACTGTAGAGGAACGCCACGCCCACGCCGAGAGCAATGAGCGTGAACATGTTCGGGCTGCGATTGATTACCGATTGCCAACCACGGACGAAGAACGGCCAGCCACCCCACAGCACGACCGGCCCGGCCAAAGCCAGCTCGAGCCAGCCGACGATGGACGGTGAAATCAAATGATGCATGGGTTGCCCGGGCAACGCGGCGGTGACCATCATTGCCAGCAGTGGTGCAGTGAGGATGGCCGAGACCTTTAGGCGCCGGCGCATGTCTGTGAGCTCGGGGCTTTCCGGCCCGCCGACCGTGATGGTGCGCGGTTCGAGGGCCATGCCGCACTTGGGACAGGATCCGGGGCGCGGCTGGCGCACTTCCGGATGCATGGGGCAAGTGTATTCCCCGGCCAAGCCAGCAGCAGGCGGTGCGCTGGTGAGGATGCTCGATGTATACCGATGTGGATCGGCGGTGAACTTCGCCAGACATCCCGCACTGCAGAAGCGGTATGTACGCCCCTCGAGCGTCGTCACGTGCGCGCTATCCGGGCGCACCGTCATGCCGCAGACGGGGTCTCGATAGGCGGTGGATGTGTCGGGCGCCGCGCCAGCGTGTGGCATGCTCTTGGTCATTCCTTGTTTATAGCGCGAAGGCATGGATCCGTCCACATCCAGGCGCGCCTAGTGAAGGGCCACATGAACAAATAGCAGCGCTGACGCCGGGGAGTCGCCATACGTGTCATGGAGGGTGCGCGGAATCTGCGAGAGCGTACCTGCGGCACCTATCCCGAGGCCCAGGTGGTCGCGCCGCCAGAAATCGTAGCGATAGCCGGCGGTCAGCTCGCCAACCTCGAAGACCTGTCCCGCCCGAAGGTCGGGCTGAAGGAAGAACTCATCCTTCTCCACGCGCTCTGCCCGCGCGAAGAACGTGTGTCGGTCCGCAAATTGAGCGGCAGCCTCGGCGGTGATTGCGTCGAGCAGATGGCCCGGGCGATTGCGGTTGCGGCCCCAGGCGAGGGTACCTTCCCACCGACCAGTATCTCCCAGGGTGCCGTCGTATATCGCAGAAGCCGTAGTCCGATCCTGATTGACCTCGGGCTCGAGCTGCTCGGGACTATGGATTCGGCCGTAACTCGCCTGCAGCGCCCAGTGGTCCGTAGGGTTGACCGAGACTCGGAACGAATGTGAGTCGAGCTTCGGGGTCTCGATGTTCCAACGGTCTTGGTCGGGCTCTCTGCCACGAAAAACCGAGGCCTCGACCTTGATCCGGTCGACAACGGCCCCGGCGGTGAGGACGCCAAAGGTGATGTGCGTCGAGTCGAGCCAGTGATGTGTAATCGGCGCCACCGGAACGTTCAGACCGGAGAAGCGGTGCATGAACGCCGGTGGTCCGAGCGCCGGCTCACCGGGCAGGCCACCGTAGATGAAGAGCGAGCGGTTGCCGCTCGAGACATTGTAGGTGCCCGCCAGCTCCATGAACAGGTCGTGTGGATGCTGCCGGTCGATGAGCGGCGTGCGCCCATTGGCGGTCTCGCCCGTCTGAAGAAGGAGCGGGTAGCCCCCCTTGCCGACCGTGGCCGGCTCGAGAGAGAGCATGCTGCGGAGCCCGAGCGAGCCGGGTCCGAGGGCGCGCTGCGCCATTCCCATGACCATGTTGTCGGCGAAGATCCTCTCATCTCCGCGATCGCCGCCCTGGTTGTCGTAGACGAGATCCGCCGAGCCGTGGAACATGGCCATCCATGCGCCGCGCATGACGTGGACGCCTTCGTGGCGTGCGGCCTCCGGCTGCCAGGCCGTGCCCGACGCTTCGCGCGTCATGGCATACGGACCGTACATGCCCGTCATCGGCATCTCGCCCATATCCATCCCGGACATGTTCATTCCGGGCATGTTCATGCCGCCATGCACGGTTTCGTGGGCCACTCCTCGGTGCTGATGGACAGCGGGCTTCGCGCGGCGATGTGCCGTCGTGTCAGCCGACGCTGGGTGTTGGTGATGCATCTGCGCCTCTCCGATTCCGGGCCACAGGAATGCCGAGAGGCTGATGGCGGCCGACCAGCGCCGAACGTGCTCACCAGCCGGACCGTGCTGGCCTCGATCGCTTTCATGCCGCTCCGGGTCAGTAGCTCACCGGTGACGGTGGCGTTCTTGCCGGCCATGGTCTTGAGGTTATTGTACGGATCGGCGTTGTCGTGATCGAGGGTCACGAGGTACAGCGTGCCGTTGCTCGTCAGCAGGCCCATAGGCATGCCCTCGTTGAGGCACTTCGTGGCGCAGGAAATGTGCTTCTCGCCGCGGGCTGCATGCCCGAGCCAGCAGCCCATGTCGACGACTTCTCCGGTGATTGTCTTGGAGATCGTCTTCTCGCCGGGCATGTGATGGCCCTCGTGAGCTGTAGCCGGCACTGAGAAGGCGAGTAACGCGAGGGCGGCAAGCGTGGCGAAGATGCTGGAGATACGATTCATGGAGTCCTCCGAACGGATTCGAGGTTCCAGCGCGAGGCGCTGGATCTATCTTCTGAAAGCGGAACGCAGAGTCCGGCCTGCCGCGCGCGAAGCAATGGCGCACGATGCAGTGGGCAGTCGTTCAGCTCAGAGTCGGAGGATCGAGACTAGAGGCGGGGGTGACTCAGGTGGGATTGGAACGAGCTGCGGGGCGAACGCGTTGATTGGCTCCAGCGATGGAATGCTCGTCGCGAACGGCATGGCAACGGCCATCGGAGCGGAAACGGTTACCGGCGCGGCCGGCGGCGCCCAGGTCGAGCAGCAAATCGAACCGTGCGAGCATTCGCCGTGAGTTCCGTGCTCACAGCCGTCGTGATCGCCGCAATCGCCGTCCTTGTCGCCAGCAGCCGCACAGCGACTCTCGCCGGAAAGCTCCGAAGGAGCTGCGCAAGCCATGCCCCTTAGCGCGCAAGTATGTGCGAACAACAGCAGGGCCACGACGAGCAAAGCGCTAAGTGCGCGGCGCGCCTGTCTGGAGTGATGCAAGGCGAAGATCACGTCGAGATTATCGGTTGCAAACGGTCACGGGTCAAGGTGCCCTCGGACAGGGCGTTGCATCGACGGTCGTCTTTCGTCGAGAATCGCGGCTCCATCGGTCGGCTCGTTTGGTTTCATCCCGGTCCTCGGAGGTTTCTCTTGACCCCGCGTACGCTCTGGTCCGCTGCGTCGCTCCCCTTCTCCGTCGTGGCCGCCTTCCTGCTGCTCGCGCCTGCGCGCCCGTTCGCGCAGGATGAGCACGAGCATGAACATGAGCACGCCCACGAGGCGACGGAAGCCTTCGGGAAGGTGCACTTCCCGATCTCGTGCCGGCCCGGTCTCAGCTCCGCGTTCGACCGCGCGGTGGCGTTACTCCACTCGTTCGCGTACGCCGAGGCCGAAAGGGCGTTCGCTGGCGTTGCTGCGAAGGATCCCGGCTGCGCCATGGCGCAGTGGGGTATCGCGATGAGCCACTTCCATGTCATCTGGGGACCATCAACGGCGGAGGAATTCGCGGCCGGCAAGGCGGCGGCGCAGAAGGCGGCGGTGCTGGCCGCCACCGGCACCACGCCGCGCGAGCGTGACTTCGTCGGCGCGATCGGCGCTTATTACGCGGGCGATGATATTCCGCACGCCGCTCGCGTTGCGGCATTCGACGAGGCCATGGCCGGCGTCGCCGAGCGCAATCCCGACGATCACGAAGCGGCGATCTTCCACGCGCTTGCCATCCTGGGCGTCGCCTACAACTCGCCCCCGGACAAGTCGTACGCACGCCAGAAGCGGGCCGCGGAGATCCTCAACCGGCTGCTTCCGCTCGAGCCGGAGCATCCGGGTATCGCCCACTACATGATCCACTCGTTCGATTATCCCGAGCTGGCCCAGCTGGCGCTGCCGGCGGCGCGCGCGTACTCGAAGATCGCGCCGTCGGCGCCGCACGCGCTCCACATGCCCTCGCACATCTTCACGCGACTCGGGCTGTGGCCCGAGTCGATCGAATCGAACCTCGCCTCTGCCCGGGTGGCGCGGGAATGGGCAGCGCGATCGCATCCCGGGACGATCCCCTTCGACGGCCTGCACGCGATGGACTACCTGGAGTACGCGTATCTGCAGACTGGCCAGGACGCCAAAGCCCGCGGGCTCGTCGATTCGGTCCTGCACGCGGCACGTTTCGATGCCCCCGTGTTCCAGGCTGCCTACGCGCTCGCCGCAATCCCGGCGCGCTACGCCCTCGAGCGCCGGGACTGGAAGCGCGCCGCGGCGATCGAGGTCGCGCCGGCCAGCTTCCCATGGGCTCAGTATCCGTACGCCGAGGCGATCATCCACTTCGCACGGGCGATCGGCTCCGCGCGGACGGGCGATCTTGTGGCCGCGCGACAGGCCGTCGCGAAGCTGGAAGCGATCCGCGACGGTCTCAAGGGGCAAAAGGGGTTCGACTGGGCCACCCAGGTCGAGATCCAGCGTCGTGCCGCCTCGGCATGGCTGGCGCGGGCCGCGAAGCAGGACGATTCGGCGGTCACGCTCATGCGCTCGGCCGCCGACCTCGAGGACTCGACCGACAAGCATCCTGTGACGCCGGGCGCGATGCTGCCGGCGCGCGAGCAACTCGCGGACCTGCTGCTCGAATTGGGCAAGGCAGACGCGGCCCTCGTCGAATACGAAGCGTCGCTGCGCAGCGCCCCCGCCCGCTTCAACAGCTATTCGGGGGCAGCTCTGGCGGCCCAGCGGGCGGGTGACACGGGGAAGGCGAAGGAGTTCCGCGAGCGCTTGCTGACCATGTGCGGCGGCGCGCTGCCGGATCGAATGCCGACCCGGTAGCGCGCGCTCTTAGTCCTTGCTCAGGAATCGCTTTACGAGCACAGGCTTGATTCTCGAGGTCATGAGCTCATACCCCTGCCGACTCGGGTGCAAGCCATCCCAACTCAAGAACTCGGGGCGAGCCTTCCCCTGAGCATCGAGCAAGGCGTTGCTCACGTCGATGAACTCCACGTTGGGTTGCGTGTGCACAAACTCCTCGATCAAAGCGTTCGTGCGCTTCATCGCGGCCCAGTGGCTCCCGAAGAGTCGTGTCGGCTTGAGCGAGATGAAGTAGATCCACGTCTCCGGGAGTGCGGCATGAACGAGCCCGACAAAGTGCTTGAACTCAATGAGGACACCCTCGGGTGTCCTGCCCCAGATCAAGTCATCGACGCCCGCGTAGAGGACCACGGCGCGCGGGCGGTACGGGAGAATGATCCGGTCGGCGTAGTGGCTGACGTGATCGATCTGAGCCCCGCCGAAGCCCCGATTGACGACCGCCAAGGGTTGCATGTCCTGGCGAAGGGTTCGCCAGAACGCGATGCTTGAGCTGCCCGTGAAGACGATCACACCGGATTCCGGTGGGGCGGTCCGATCGGCTTCCTCGTACTCGCGGATCGCCGATTCCCAGTATCCGGCTCGTCCCATCGCCCGCATGTTGGTGTACAGGCCGATCCCGAGGCACAGCAGCACCCCGAGCAGGGCCAGCGAGAGGATCGTCTTTGTCTTGGACATCGATTTGCTCGATCAGATTGCCGAGACGGTCGGAGGCGCTAGCCGCCCGACTGTCGTCGGTAAAGGCCGCGATGCCGGTGTCATGGGTTGATCCGACACGGCCGCTACGACGGGCCCGCGCTTTCCGCGGTGTCCGGCGGCGCGATTGGGCGAAATCCGGAGCAGATGAGGTTGCAGGACTCAATGCCTCTGGGCCCCGGCGTCAGATAGGCCTGTTGCTCGACCAGGAACCAGCCTTCCGGCTCGTGATTCCGGACGCGGTATCTCACGCGCAGGCGATCCGCGATCACCTCGATGTCGGACTCCAGGACTTCATGAATGTCGCCATCCTTGAACCAGGCCCTCAGCTGATCGGCGGCCGCTGCGCCACCCTGGTGCTCGTGGAATGGCCTCTGGCCCGGCACCACCGCGCGAAACGTCGCGTCGGGCGCGAAGCAATCCTCGAGGCTCTTCCAATCGCGCACGGTGATGGCGTCCAGGAATCGGCGGCCGAGGGAGAGATCCGGCGTGGCTTCGATCATCTCGGAAGACTAGCCATGAATGCCCCGAGGTTCAACGGCCCTCGAGCGCTGCCCTTGCGATCAGGACGGCTGGCGTCACGTCTTGTCAAGACGAGGCCCCCGCGATCGAAATCATCGCGGGGGCCTCGGGACTTCGAGCACGTCGTGCTCGTGTCACCTAGTTATGGTTGGCGCGCTCGTCGCCTCGGAAGGAACGGACCATGCGGTCGAAGGTCGGCGTGAGCGCCACATACTCTGCCTGGGGCGCGATGAGCAGCATGTAGACGACGTGGTTGTCGGGGAGCTGGCGCGCGAGCACGGTTATGCTCGTTGAGCCCCGTGTCGGGCGAGCGGCCCGCGAGCTGGACCGTAAGGCTCGGGTGGCCGGCCATCACCCGGGACGCGGTCGCGTTGCTAGTGCGGGTCAAGTAGGGATTGGCCGCCAGGATGTTCCGCACCAGGTCGCTCGTCGCCTCAGCCAGCGCGGTCCGGCCGAACATGGAGCCATTCGGGTCGACGAAATTCGCGCCCACCGCGCCATCGAATGGCACGTAGTGATTCACGATGACGCCATAGGAGATGTTCTGACGGCCGCTCGACGCGGTCGTGAACCCACCGCGCGGAACGATGCTCACTCCGTAGCCTCCCGAACCGACGTAGGCCTCCCAATTGTCCGGCTGGTCGATCTGGTAGACGCCATCCGCCTGTTGAAAGACATGGAATTGCGTCGAGGGGCGCTCGATGGACAGCCCGCTGGCGGGGTCGGTGCCCTGACCGGAAGTCGGAGGCTGGTATTGCGCCAACTGCGCGGTGGTGAGCGCCGCCGGAAGGCCTCCGAGCTGACTCTGGATCGACCGCAGGTTGCCCGTGGTTGCGAGCAGATGGACCGACAACAGGCCCGCCTCCTGCCGGACGCGCGCTTCGCGATCCGCCGGCGCGGGATGGTCGCTCATGAAGGTCGCGAACTTGCTGGGATCCCCGCCCGCCTGCTGGGCCATGTACCCGAAGAACGTCGCCATCTCGACGGGGTTGTAGCCGGCACGCGCCATGATCTGCGATCCGACGATATCCGCCTGGCTCTCGATCGAGCGTGAGAACTTGAGGAACAGGGTGTTCATGCCGAAACCGCCCACGGCGTTGATGATCTGACCCGTCGAGGACTGAGTCTTTCCGCCCAGCAGGCCGCCGAGGATTCCGAGGCCGGCCTGAGCCAGGTATGCCTTCGAGGCCTGGTTGGTCGGATGCCGCAGCGCCACGTGAGCGATCTCGTGCGCCATCACGCCGGCGAGCTCTCCTTCGGTCCGCGCCTTCGAGATCAGACCGCGGTTGATGTAGAGGAAGCCACCCGGGAGTGCGAAGGCGTTGACTTCGGAGACATTCACCACCTTGAACTGGTAGGCGAACTTCGGTCCTGGCGCCTGGGCCACCAGTCTCGCGCCGATCGTGCTCACGTAGCGCGACACGGCCGCATTCGAGAGCATCGGAAGCTGCTGTTCAGCCTGAATCGCCGACTGCCTCCCGATCTCCACATCCTGATTGACCGAAAAGACGTTGAATCCGGGTCGGACAACGGTCTGCCCGCTCGCCGTGCCGACCGCCAGGGTCATGAGCGCGACGAGCGCGATACCGTGGAGCTTCTTCATTCCTCACCTCCGTCTCGAGCGGTGCTCTGGTGCGCGGGCGCGCACCACCCTCCCGCTGCCATGCTCCTCTCCCGCGCCCTATTGCGAGGGCGCGGCACCTTTGGTGACGGACGTCGGCACCATCAAGTACAAGCCACCGGCGGACGACGCCAACAGCCGTTCGGGTGCCACGGGATCGAGGCCGAGCGTCCACACGCGGTCGGAGGGCAGGTCGTTGGTGGCAATCCGCTCCCACGTCAAGCCACCGTCCACACTGCGGAAGATGCCGCCCCAATTGAAGTCGCTGGTGTAGATCGTCCGGCCGTTCGGGTGGACGGCGATCCCGGTGAGATCGGAACGCGGGATCCCGCCGGTCACGCGGCTCCAGGTGGTGCCCTGGTCGTCGGACCGGTACAGTCCGCCGGTGGTCGTGGCGAAGAGGACACGGTCATCCGAGGGCAGGACGGTCAGCGCATGGGGCGTCACGCCAGGCACGCGGTGCGATATCAGGCTCCACGTGTTGCCGCCGTCATGGCTCCGCAAGAATCCGGACCGCGTCGCGGCCACGATCAGGTTCGGATCAGCGGTGGATGCCGCAAGACCAAAGACCTCTTCCGCCGTGCCGAGATTCGTCTGTGTCCAGGTCCCGCCCCCATCGGAACTTCCGATCACGCCTTCCGACGTCGCGGCAACCAGGCGACCGGGCGGAAGGGTGAGCAGCTCGTTCACGCGCGGGTGGACCTCGACGCCGTCGATCCGAGTGGAAAGGCGGGTCCAGACCGTCGCCTCCGGTCCCCGAGCGAAGACCCCGTCGTCGGTCCCGGCCAGGATCGTTTCGCCGAGGAGGGCCAACGAGAGCACCTGACGCCCATCCAGGCCCTCCCCCAGGTCGACCCAGGGTCCGCGCGCGCCCGTCGTCACGAAGACGCCGCCGTAGCCCCACACCGCGACGAGCAGGCGTCGTCCTGCCGTGTCGAACAACATCCGCGAGACGAACCGCTCCGAGAAACCGGTGTTACTGGGAATCCACGTTTGGCCGCGGTCCGAGCTGCGGAGAACGCCAGCCTCCTCGGTGCCGAGGAGGATGGTGCCGTCGCTCTGCACCAGCAGCGTGTTGACGATCAGGTCCCTGGGCGTCGTCAGCCGCCAGGAGCCGCCGCGGTCCTCGCTGATCCAGAGCCCTTCCGTCGTGCCCGCCAGCAGCAGATTCCCGTCGTCGCCGCCCTGGGAGAACGCGCGTGTCCGGCGGCTCGCGAACGGGATCCCGAGCAGCTTTGTCCACTGCGTGACGCCTGCGTCCGAGCGGTAGATGCCGCTGCACGCGGTTGCGTAGAGAATCTGCGGATTCGATCGATCCACCCCCAACGTCATCACGTCCGAGTCGTCGATCATGCCCTCGTGCACGGGCACCCAAGCGGCGCCGCCGTCGAGCGTCTTCCAGCCCAGGTGCCGCGTGCCGACGTAGAGGATCTGGGAATTGGTCGGGTCGAAGATCAGGGATTCGACGTTGAGCAGGTCGGGATGGCGTTGAGGCGTGATTCGCATCCATGCCTGTCCGCCGTCACGCGATAGGAAGACGCCGGTGCGCGTCCCGGCGGCGATCACCTGCGGATCCGAAGGCGCCACGGCGAGCGCTCGCACCGACTCGCCGACGATGCCCTTCAGCACGGCGAAGGTTCGTCCGCCGTCGGTGCTGCGGGCGACACCGCCCCCACTCCCTGCGACCTCCCAATAGCCGACGAGCACTACCCCGCGCTGGTCGACGGCGATCTGATCCAGACTGCAGCGGCGCAGGGGGAACCCGGGGGCCATCCGGTCCCAGCGCAACCCGCCGTCATCCGAGCGATAGAGGATGCCGTTGGCGGTGCCAAGGTAGACCCGAGGGTCGGAGGCCAGGGCACGCACATTTCCCCCGGGTGGTCCCACCGGGATCCAGCTCTGGGCCTGCGCCGGTGCTTCAGCGAAGACGACTGCCAGGACGAGGAAGATGAAGGAGAAGCGAGACATGCGACGATCCATTCCATGCAGCCGTGAGGTGCCAACCGCTCAATCTTTTTTGGTGCGGCACACCCTCGAGCAGAGAAATCGGTGCGAGTCATTTCGACCCGCACCGATTGTCAGTCTGCCTTTCCGTGCCCCCTAGTCCGGGTCCTTGGCACCCTCGGGCACGAACCACACCTCCACGCGGCGGTTGCGTGCCTGCGCGTCGATATCGGCCCCGGTGTCGAGCGGCTTGGAAGCCGCGGCCGAACGAGTCGTGATACGCGACGCCTCGATGCCGCGCTCCTTCACGACGTAGCCCTTCACTGCATCGGCGCGCAGCTGGGCGACTTGCGTCGGGGAACTCTCATGACTATCGGCGTGACCGATGACGATCACGTGCGCCCGCGGATCGGCATTGAGCCGCTGAGCCATGTCGTCGAGGCACGCCTTGTCAACGTTGGTGAGACGGGACAGGTTCCGCGGGAACCCGCCGGCGAGGCACGAGATCGATTCCGCCGGCCGTGCCGGCTCGCGCAAGGCCACCTCGCAGGTGGACGAGGTGGTATGGCCGTGGCCGTCGGACACGCGGATCGTAATGCTGGCGGTGGCCGGCGGGGTCGTGCCGCTGAAGTCGAGCGTCGCGGTCGCACCGCTACCCTTCACTCGACCGGCGCTGGTGCTCCACTCATAGGACAGTCGGTCACCGTCGGGATCGGAGGCGGTGGCTCGGATGTTCACGTTCTCGCCCGGAAGGACTTCCGACCGGTCGCTTGCACAGCTCACCATCGGTGGCTGATTTGAACGTGGCGGTGGGGCCTCCACCGTCGCGGCCGGAGCGGCTCTGCCGCCACCGAACACGTAGCTGAGGCCGAGCGTCGCCTCGACGTTCTGCTGCGACTTTTCGTCCAGGTCGCTCACGTTGATCCGGACGTAGCGACCGTCGGCACGGAGATTCCAGTTCGGCGTCATGAACCAGCGGGCGCCCGCGCCGGCGTTCCACCCGAAATCGCAGGACCGGCCGTAATCCTCGACGTCCGTCCTTTCATAGCCGACGCCCGCGGTCACGAAGGGCCGAAACGGCTTGCCGGCCGAGAAGTTGTAGAGCACGTTGCCGCGGACCGCGTCGAGGTGCATGTCCACGTCCTGAACGCCGAGCACGTCGAACTGCGTCGTCGAGCTCATCCGCTGTGCGGAGACTTCCGCGCTCCACTGGGGCGTGAAGAAGTACCCGAGGCGCGCACCGTAGATCGGGCCGTTCTTCGGGTGGAAGATGCCGTAGTCGTCCGGCCACCCGTAGCCTCCGTAGATGCCGAGTTCCACATCGCCCTTCTCTCCGCCGCCTGCGAAAGCCGGGCCCGCGGT